>ENA-UALF01000853-UALF01000853.1-human-gut-metagenome-genome-assembly--contig:-NODE-853-length-13401-cov-21.280009_pt1 | contig 13401 bp, 14 predicted proteins | sample MGYA00243698_ERZ654464 | MGnify/ENA primary metagenome ERZ654464 (study PRJEB26926, sample SAMN06164595) | human gut metagenome | biome: ENVO:00009003; feature: ENVO:2100002; material: ENVO:00002003...
GAATCAGCCCTATTTTTCTATTCTTCCCTAAAGTTTAGCGGACAGTAATAATTATCAATAAGTAAATAATACAGATGGACAGTAAGATACGGCGTCCTATGGAATATGTGCTAAAAACGTGCCGGATATGGTGTGTAATCCAATTTTTTGTAACTTTGGACATGAAATGGACCGAGAAGGTGAACCCGAGGTCCAACTACATCATGGTTAGATAACCATATACATTAACAATGTTACAGGCCATCCTACGAATATCACTATGCGTGTCATCCACAGTATGCTTGTGGGGTGCAATCCTGTTGATATGCGAAGGTGATGGAACCGACCGTTACGGATGGCTGGCGGGTGTATTGATGTCGTGGGGAGTGGCATGCATGTTGCTGGCATGGCTGGCGCCGAAACTGGGGACGCGCAGATTCCGAAAGGACTCCGGTGGTTCGGATCCTGCCGGTCACGACGGCCCGGCTGCGGACGATGTGGAAATCAAAGGTGAGGATTTCAACAGTCAGTTTGACATCTATAAACGTAATATAGAGGAATGGCTGGATACCGACCGCCCATATCTTAACGCCGATTTCAGCCTGCAGGAAGTGATAAACCGGTTCAAGCTGAACCGCACGTATGCCTCACGGATATTCAACGAAGGTTTCGGACAGAGCTTCATACTTGTGGTGAGGGACTACAGGATAGAATATGCCAAGGAACTGTTGCGTCAGAAACCGGGAATCTCCATATCGGAAGTGGCGCAGCAATGCGGATACTCGACTGTGCAGGCGTTTCACAAAGCATTTGCCTATTGCAACGACGGCATGACCCCCGGCAAATTCGCCCAGAGCATGAAAAATCAGGGACACTAAGGACACGAAGGACATTAAGGACACGAAGGGACATTAAGGACACTAATGTCCTTAGTGTCCCTAAGGTCTTTAAGGGCTCAGAGGTCCTTCTGGAGGACGGTGCCGGAGGGGGAGAGAAGATAACTGACCGGCAGAACGCGCAGGTCGTAAATGTCGTGGATGTCTCCGACCGGCCTGCCTGCATCCCAATATCGCGGGATTTTTTCGGCCGCGTAACTGCGCCACCGCATGTTGTCGGCGGCGTTGTCATTGTCGGCGGCCGAGACGTAGATGGCAAGCACGCGTAGCTTGCCGCTGTCAATCCGGGTTTTCAGGTCAGCTGAGGCTTTCATGTCGTCCAGGACATCGGCGCATACTTCGCAGTCGATGTCGAAGAACATAAGCAGTGTCTCGCGTTCCGAGGGCTCGGTCAGATGGTGCCGGTTGCCGTCGGTAGATATGTATTCAAAATCGTTGGCTTTCGCGCCGGGACGGTTCATCAGCGACAGGTCGAGCAGATACCCGGTGCGTGTCTTGGCGATGTCCGGGATAGCCGGCGAGGCTACGAACGTTTCGGCAAAGGCAATGAACAGATCCTCGTCGTGCATGGGCGAATTGTAATCGTACAGATATTTCGCAGCCATGCCCGCGATCAAGTCGGTGGCCCGGGTGTCTGCGGAAGCCTGTTCGACAAAGCGGGCCATCACCGGCCTTGACGAATCGCCGGGCAAAGCCGAAAGCATGGCGATGTAGTTGGCGAAATTCTGTTCCATGAAAGCCGTGTCGGCCATAAGCGAGCGGTCGGAGAAATCGACGGAATCCCAGAAATGGCGGGCCGCGTGTGCGATGCGCTGACTCGCGGCCGCCGGCGCCTGCCTGGCGTCGGCGTGTGTACGTTTGTCGCCTGAACGCACACCCGTGCAGGATGCGGTCAGCAATACGGCCGCAGTCAGCAATACGGCCGCCGCCGGAATCACAGCAGCGCCGATAATGCCCTTGAATCGTATTGAAATTGCCTTCATATATGAGTCGATGGTCTCGGAATGCAAAATTAGTGTATTTTTCCTTACTACCAAATTTCTTATATTTGCATTGGTTAAATGTTTGAAACATAATAAGAAATATGTTAAAAGCTTTTACATAATTAGAAAAACCTCTTGACAATGGCCCTAATATATTGTACCTTTGTGATAGAATTTTGAAACACATTGAATTTCGAGGACAAAGATTTTCGAAACAACCTGATTAATAAAAACACGACAACCGATGAAGAACCCAAAAGTAGCTCTCGCCCTGGCCGGGCTGATGCTGATGCCGGGCGCGATTTATGCCCTGGATGTGAAGTCGCCGAACGGCAACGTAGTGCTCCACGCCGACGTGGTGGACGGCAAACCCACCTACAGCGTGGACTACAAGAACAAGAAAGTAATCATCCCCTCCACATTGGGACTTGAGCTGAAGGACGCCGAGAACCTGACCGATGGATTCAAGGTAAAGGGCTGGGAGGAATCCTCCTTTGACGAGACCTGGACGCCGGTGTGGGGCGAGAACAAGGAGATACGCAACCATTACAACGAGGTGCTGATGGAGCTGGACCAGCCCAAGACCGACCGTCAGATGAACATACGCTTTCGCGTGTATGACGATGGAGTGGGCTTCCGCTACGAATTCCCGCAGCAGAAGAACTTAGTCTATTTCACCGTCGCCGAGGAGAAGTCACAGTTCGGCATGGCGGGCGACCACACCGCATGGTGGATACCCGGCGACTACGACACCCAGGAGTACGACTATACGGAAAGCAAGCTGTCGGAGATACGCGGACTGATGGACGGCGCCATCACGCCCAATTCGTCGCAGACCACCTTCAGCCCCACGGGCGTACAGACATCCCTGCAGATGAAGACCGACGACGGACTCTACATCAACCTGCACGAGGCCGCACTGGTGGACTACAGCGCCATGCACCTGAACCTGGACGACAAGAACATGGTGTTCACCTCCTGGCTCACACCCGACGCCGTGGGCAACAAGGCGTACATGCAGGCTCCCGCCAAGACACCGTGGCGTACGGTGATGGTGAGCGACGACGCCCGCGACATGCTTAGCTCGAACCTGACCGAGAACCTGAACGAGCCATGCGCATACGAGGACACATCGTGGATCAAGCCCGTTAAATACGTGGGCGTATGGTGGGAGATGATCAGCAACGCCAAGCAGTGGAGCTACACCAACGACCTGCCGTCGGTCAAGATCGACGAGCTGGACTACACCAAGACCAAGCCCCACGGCTATCATGCGGCCAACAACGATAACGTGAAGAAATACATAGACTTCGCCGCCGAACATGGCTTCGACCAGGTGCTGGTGGAGGGCTGGAACATCGGCTGGGAGGACTGGTTCGGTCATCACAAGGACCGTGTGTTCGACTTCGTGACCCCGTATCCCGACTTCGACATAAAGATGCTGAACGATTACGCCCATTCCAAGGGTGTGAAGCTGATGATGCACCACGAAACCTCAGGCTCGACGCGCAACTATGAGCGCTGCATGGAGGATGCCTACAATCTGATGAACAAGTATGGCTACAACGCCGTAAAGAGCGGATACGTAGGCGACGTGCTGCCCCGTGGCGAGCATCACTACAGCCAGTCGCTCAACGACCACTACCTGTATGCCGTCAAGGAGGCAGCCAAGCACAAGATCATGGTCAACGCGCACGAGGCCGTGCGTCCCACCGGACTGTACCGCACTTATCCCAACCTGATTGGCAACGAAAGCGCGCGCGGCACCGAGTACGAGTCGTTCGGCGGCAGCAAGCCGTTCCACACCACCATCCTCCCCTTCACCCGTCTGCAGGGCGGTCCAATGGACTATACCCCCGGCATCTTCGTGATGGACATGAAGGAGAACAACCCCGGCAACACCAGCCACGTCAACAGTACGCTGGCACGTCAGCTGGCTCTGTACGTCACGATGTACAGCCCGCTGCAGATGGCCGCCGACACCCCCGAGAACTATTCTAAGTTCATGGATGCCTTCCAGTTCATCAAGGATGTGGCCGTAGACTGGGACGAGAGCCGTTACCTGGAGGCCGAGCCGGGCCGCTACATCGTGGCCGCGCGCAAGGCCAAGGGTGCCGACGACTGGTTCGTAGGCTGCACCGCATGGGAAGGCGGACATGAGTCGACCGTGTCGTTCGACTTCCTCGACCCCGGCAAGAAGTATGAGGCCATCATATACGCCGACGCCAAGGACGCCCACTACAAGACCAACCCGCAGGCATACACCATCACCAAGAAGAATGTGAACAGCAAGACCCGCCTCAAGCTGAAGGCGGCTCCCGGCGGCGGCTACGCCATCTCCATCAAGCCGGTGGTAAAGTAGTTGAAAAAGTTTACAAAGTTGAGAAAGTTAAGAGACGTTCCGCACGGGATGTCTCTTTTTTTAGTAGCGTGTCTGTGGACAGCCCGCGCATTGCCTCGGAGAGGCAGTTTCTCATTAACCCCACGATGGGCGGTGACAGCTTCAGCTGGCACCGTCCTTCGTGGGGATAAGGCATGGTAGAGCACAACTTGGTCGGAGACCATGTCTCTGTACAGTCCGATAAGATAGAGGATAAGGCGAGCGGCATGGTCCCCGACCAAGCTGTCATGGCCTTGTCCTCACCCCACGAAGGCTGTCGGGACGCTTCGCGCCCTCCATCCATCGTGGGGTTAATGAGAAACAGCCTCTCCGAGGCACCGATTCTCATTGTTTCATTCATGGTTTCTACAATCGGCATTTTGTCCGAGTCTGATGCGCGGCACGGAGTGTCCGCGCCCCTACGCTGCACTCCTGTTCTCCTGTTCTCCTGTCAAAAGACCCTGCGCGGTACGGAGTGCCTGCGCCACTACGCCCGTGCCATTATTTTTGGCTTTTTTGTAACAAAAATCGGGGTTGCGGGTCTTATAATAAAACGACAGTAAAAACCGAGACATGACGGAGCAGCAGTTCAGAGACAGGGTTATGCCGCATCACCGGCTGATGTCCGGTATGGCGATGGCTATACTGGGCGACCGGGAGGATGCCATGGACTGCCTGCAGGACTGTCTGTTGGCGTTGTGGAACCGGCGTGACGAGCTGGAACATGTGGACAACGTGAAGGCGTACTGTCTGCACACCGTCAGAAACTGCGCGCTTTCGATGCTGAGACGTACAAACCGACTGGAGACCGTCATTCCGGAAATAGACGAAAGTCTCGACCCGCAGACGCGGTTAGAGGATAAAGACCGGCTCGCCAAGGTGATGGAACAGATCGAGTCGTTGCCTGAGTCGCAGCGCGAGGTGATCAGGATGTCGGCCATCTTGGGCCTGTCGAACGATGACGTGGCGCAGATGTCGGGGCAATCGCCCGGAAATGTCCGCACATTACTGTCAAGAGCCAGAAAGAGTCTTAGGAAATTTTTAAATAGCGATATAAAATGAAAAGGAGAGAGAACATGGATTACTGCAAGTTGTCGGCGTTGCTTGGCGCCTGGGACGATGCGTCTCTTTCCGCCGAGGAGGAGAGGGAACTGGAGGCATGCGTTTCCGATTCGGACTACGAGATACTGGCCGCGGATGCCGATGCGTTCATAAGCAGCCTTGCGGCCGGGGAGAAGAACGCGAGGCGCCGTCCGCAGTGGGGAGTATGGTTGTCGGCAGCGGCGGCATGCGTCGCGGTAATGGCTGTGGCCGTGTGGCTGTTCATACCCGGTAGCGGAACTGAGAATGCCACGCAGATGGCGGCCGTTGAAACAGTGAAGCCGACGGAAACGGTAAAAATACAGGATGATTACAAAGACAGTGCGCCTGCTCCGGTGCCCGCTTCGGTTGTGCCTCGGAAAGCCTATGCGCACAGGCAGATATGTGTTGTAGCCGAACAGCCGGAAGATACAGCACCCGTAGATCAGGAAGATGCATGGGCCACATTCCTGTCCATGCGCGAGGAGATGGCAGACGTGGTTAACGCTGACCACGGGGCTGACATCCGGAATGAAATCACTGATGCGGTGACTCCGGGTATCCTGACTGAAAAACAGGATATTACCATTGACGTGTATGGCAGTCTGAAGGATGCGTCGGAAATACTGAACTCTATTTTGTGCGAGTTATGACGGTTATGAAAAGGATTTTGTTCGTAATAACGGTGCTTGCGTCGATGGCAATGGGTGTGCGGGGCGCGAATCCGGCCCCGGCATTCGGGGTGTTCGACAAACGGAACGGGTTTGAATACACCTGCCTGTCGCCGGGAAAGGATGCTATGGACAAAAAGGGATTGCCAGGCATACCCTTGGAAAAGATAAGCCTTGTGGAAATGGTCAGTACCCGTGAACATGGGTGCGGACAGGAGTTTAAAATGAGTGTGTCGCAAGCCATTTCGGGCAATGGCCTGGAACTGATGTCAGCCCGTGATGACGACAGAAAGCGTAATGAATTTTATGCCGCGTGGGATTCCGACCGTGGAGTCTTTACCCATCTGCTGCTGATAAAATATCGTGATGCGGAGCACTGCAACGCCAAGCTGATGTTTATGACCGGCGAACTGACGCCGGCCGACTTCTCAAGATTATTTGAAATCAATTAAAACACATACCAATGAAAAAGTTGCTTTATATATTGGGCGTCGTCGCCATGCTGGCGTTGCCGATGGCGGCGAGGACGGTGAACTATCCTCCGGTGCGTCTCAACGCCACCGACAACCGAGAGTGCCGGGTCACTGTCTGCGGCGTGGACCTTTTACCTGATTCCACCGTAGTGAGGCTGTCGGTAAAGTTCAAGCCCGAATGGTGGATCAGAATATCCAAAAATACTTATATTCAGGCCGGAACCGAAACGTATCCTCTGACGAATACCGTGGGAATCGGCATAGACAAGGAGCATTGGATGCCGAAGTCCGGCGTTGCGGAATTCGATCTGATTTTTCCGCCCCTCCCTGCCGGGACAAAGAGCATTGACCTGGTGGAATCCAAAGAATGGCAGTTCCTGGGCATAGACGTAACGGATGCAAAGGAACGCCGGCAATATTTCGCCGACTTCTCCAAAAACGCAAGCATGTACGACTACACGTATCTGTCGCCGCTGATGCTGCGCACGTTGTCGCCCAAGACCGTGCAGGACATTCCTGTGGACAAGGTGACAAAGATGGAGATGGTGAAATGCAAATACTCGTACAACGACAGCAAGCTGAAACATGCCGTGCAGGAACTGATAGGCCGGAACGGTCTGGAACTCATCTCCAGGGAGGTAAGGAATGAAAAGGCTTCTGAATTCTACGGAGTGTGGGACGAAGCCGGGAAAGAGTTTACGAAACTGCTGATAGTGCAGGGCGGCGACTACAAGCAGCACGATGCGGTCCTGTATCTGGAAGGCGGCTTCACCATCGCCGACATCCAGGCCCTGATCAAATCCCCGACGCTGTAGCAATAGTGGCGCGGGTACTCCGTGCTATTAATAAAAACTCCAATCGGCTGGTGAGCAGTGGATTGGAGTTTTCATTCTGTATTCCCGTAGGGAGTCGAACCCTAATCGTCGGAACCGGAATCCGATATTCTATCCATTGAACTACGGGAACGTTATATGTGGTGGCCGGGTGCTGCAGATTTATATGAAATCGAAGCGGGCGGTCGCTTTCCAATTGCAAAGTTAGTGAAAAAATCGGGGATATTTAACTATTCGTTCAAATTTATGTCATTTTTTTATGGTATATAGCGAAATTGTTGCTAACTTTGTTAGAAACTGTTTAAATTTATTTCGAAAAATTGTATATGGATTCTTTCAATGGCTTTTAAGAATCTTTTTGGCTGTTTTCGCCAAGTTTCGGCAGTCGCAACCGAAAGGTTTCTCCTTTCTCAACTTGCGAAAACATCTCAAAAATCTTCTGAAAATCCATTGAAAATAAATTTAAACAGTTTCTTAGAAATGGGCAATCATCAATGCGCCTGACGCATAATAAGCATAACGATAAATAACAAGATGGAGGGAAATCAGGATATACGCATAGAGTCGGGATGGAAGCGGGTGCTGTCGCAGGAATTCGCAGCACCGTATTTCCGCGAACTTACGGCTCGGGTGCGCGACGAGTATTCGCGCCCCAATAATTCGTGTTATCCTCCGGGCAGCCGTATATTCGCGGCGTTCGACAACACGCCATTCGATCAGGTGAAGGTGGTGATAATGGGTCAGGACCCTTATCACGGTCCGGGCCAGGCCAACGGTCTGGCATTTTCCGTAGCCCCCGGCGTGCAGATACCCCCGTCGCTGCGCAACATCTTCAAGGAAGTGAGCGACGACACCGGCGCCCCGATTCCCGTGGACGGCGACCTTACCCGCTGGGCGCGTCAGGGTGTCCTGCTGCTCAACGCCTCGCTGACCGTGCGCGAGCATCAGCCCAAATCGCACAGCGGCATAGGCTGGGAACGGTTCACCGAAGCGGCGGTGCGCCTCTTGGCCGAACAGCGCGACCACCTTGTGTTCCTGTTGTGGGGTTCGGACGCCATACGGCGCGGCGATTTCATAGACCGCAGCCGTCACTTGGTCATGACTTGCGTGCATCCGTCGCCATTGTCGGCCAGCCGCGGATTCTTCGGCAACCATCAGTTCACACGCGCCAACGAATACCTTGTGGCGCACGGCAAAACACCCATCGTATGGTGAGACGACTGCTGACATTCCTTGTAGCGCTGACCACGGTACTGACCGCGGCCCGTGCCGACATAGACACCCGTCAGCAGATATTCTCGCCCAGGTTCAAGACACTGAAGGTGCAGAACATCGACCTGTTCGACGCGCCGCCCGTAATCCGCATCGGTTCGCAGGACAGGATCGAGATAACGTTCGACGAAATAGGGGAGGACAACAGCTGGCTGGAATGGCGGCTGATACACTGCAACGCCGACTGGCAGCCCTCGGCTCTTGTGGAGAGTGAATACATAGACGGTTTCAACGCCAATAAAATAGAGGATTTCGCGTATTCCACCGCCACGTTCGTGCATTACGTGAACTATCGCATCGAGATTCCCGACGAACGGTGCGGCATACTGCGCAGCGGCAACTATCTGCTGCAGGTGTACGACCCGCAGGAACCTGACGACGTGCTGCTGCAGGCCCGGTTCCAGGTCAGCGAGAACATGGCCGAGGTGGCCGGCACCATGACGTCGCGCACCGACCGCGGTTTCAACGACGAGTGGCAGCAATTGGGACTGGCCGTGACCGTCGACCTCCAGGACGGTTCGAATCCCTACGGCGACTATCGCGTGGAAGTGAGCCAGAACATCGACAACGAAACGCGCATGATACCCATGCCCGGGCGCGTCAACGGCAATGTGTTGATATACGAGCACATCCCGCAGCTCATATTCCCGGCCGGAAACGAATATCTGCGTTTCGAATCGGTGTCCAACCGCTTCGCCGGCATGAAGGTGGACTCGCTGCATTACGAGGGAACCAACTTCCACGTCTGGCTCAAGCCCGATGCGCCGCGGGCCCGCAGGGAGTATGAATACGACCGCACGCAGCATGGCCGTTACATAGTGCGCGAATACAACGCCACCGACTCAAACATCGGTGCCGATTACATTACGGTACATTTCCGTCTGGATACGGCCGAGATACCCGGCGGCGATGTCTATGTTGACGGCGAAATGACCGACGGCCTCTTTACCGACCGCAACCGCATGACATATTCCGACGCCGAGGGGGCCTATCTGCTTCAGATGCCTCTGAAACAGGGAGCCTACAATTACCGTTATAAGGTTAAGGGTGCGGATGGAACGGTGCGTGACCCGGACGGCAACAAGTGGGAGACCGGCAACCAGTATGTGGTGAAGGTATGGAAGCGGAGTCCCGGCGAACGCGCCGACCGCCTTGTGGGGATGGATATAATACAATGAGTATGTTGCAGATACAAGATACATTGGTAAGTCTGGACCTGATAGAACGGTTTTTCGTATGCGATCTTGACGCTTGCCTCGGCGCCTGTTGTATAGACGGCGACGAGGGTGCCCCCGTCACCAAGGAGGAAAGTGAGCGTATAGCCGAGGTGCTGGACATAGTGGAGCCGATGATGAGTCGCGCCGCCGTGCGCGAGGTGCGGGATAACGGCGTGGACTATCTGGACCGCGAGGGCGACCGCGTCACGGCCTTAGTGAACGGCTGCGAATGCGCCTTCACCACGCGCGAGGCAAACGGCCTGTGTCTGTGCGCTCTGGAGAAAGCGTTGCGCGCCGGTAAGCTGAACCATGACGTGAAACCCATCAGCTGCCGCCTCTATCCCGTGCGGCTCAAGCAGTATGACGGCTTTACCGCCGTGAACCTGCACAGATGGAAGATATGCCGCCCGGCCGAAAAGTTGGGCCGCAAGCTCGGCGTCAGGGCATACGAGTTCCTGAAGGGTCCGCTCGTGGCACGCTTCGGTCAGGAATGGTACGACGAACTGGACTTCACCGCCAAGGAATATCTGAGGCAGAAAGAGAGTTTAGAAAGTTGAAAAAGTATGGAAAGTTAAGAGGAATGTAGAGGCCGAGTTGATTCAACATTCATAATTCCAAATTCAAAATTACACATGACTCTTCCCGGGTGGCTGGATACGATGCTGATGGTGCTGTACGTGGTTACGATAGCATCGGCCATCATTGTGGTGCTCAGGGAGAACCGCAATCCCATCCGTTCGCTGTCGTGGGTGATAGCGCTGATATTCCTGCCGGTGGTCGGGCTGGTGTTCTACATATTCTTCGGCCGGTCGTTGCGAGGGCGGCGCATGGTGTCGCGCCACAACAAGCGGCGCATGGCCACGGCCATGACCACGCGGACCGTCGACCTGGATACGCAGCCGCTGGACAGAGGCGAGAAGTCGCTGGTGAAACTGGCCCGCAACATAGCCTCGGCCGTGTATAGCGTCAACAACAGCGCCAGGATATTCACTTCGGGAGCCTCCAAGTTCGAGGCGCTGAAACACGACCTGCGCAATGCCCGGGAATCGATATTCATGCAGTATTACATTTTTATGGACGACCATATCGGCCATGAGATAGCGGAGATACTCAAGGAACGGGCGCAGGCAGGGGTACAGGTCAAGGTGATGTACGACCATATCGGCTCGTTCTCGTCCAGCAATTCGTTCTGGCGCGAGATGGAGAAGGCGGGCGTGGACACGCATCCCTTCTTCCGCGTCAACTTCCCGCAGCTGGCCAACCGTCTGAACTGGCGCAACCACCGCAAGATGGTGATAATAGACAACAGGGTGGGCTACATAGGCGGCATGAACATCGCCGACCGTTACGACACCGGCACGAAGGGCGCACAGCCGTGGCGCGACACCCATCTGCGCGTGGAGGGTGACATAGTGGAGTCGCTGATATTCTCGTTCATAGTGGACTGGAACTATCTGAAGCAGCCGCGGCCATTTGAGTTTCCGAAGATGGAACCGGCGCGCATCCGGTCCGGAGTGGGAATGCAGCTGGTCACATCCGGCCCCATGAGTCAGTGGGACAACCTGTCGTTAGTGTTCCTGAAAGCCATATCGCTGGCCCGTAAGTCGATATACATACAGACGCCCTATTTTCTGCCGACGGATGCGTTGCAGAAGGCGTTGGAGGCCGCCGCGCTGTCAAAGATTGACGTGCGCATCATGATTCCCCGGTCGGGCGACAGCCGCATGCTGCAGTATGCCTCGTTTTCATACGTGACGCAGTGCCTGAAGGCCGGCATCAAGGTGTATCTGTACAATCCCGGCATGCTCCATGCCAAGACCATGATAATAGACGACAATCTGGTGACCACCGGCTCGACAAACTTTGACTTCCGGAGTTTTGAGAACAATTTCGAGAGCAACCTGCTGATATACGACAAGGAACTGAACCGCGAGATGCGCGACATCTTCTTCCGCGACATGGGCTCGTGCACCCGTCTCAGCTACGCCGCCTGGCACCGCCGCCCGGCCCTGCAGCGCGCCTGGGAATCGGTGATCCGCCTCGTCTCCCCGATACTGTAATACGGACGCTTAAATCTGAAACTTGAGTTGGTAACTACTAATCAATAGGAGGTCCGAATATATTGTTAATAACAGCATCGACTACTTCGTTGAATTTCGATTGTGTTACAAATGCGCCCTTACGTTGGATGATATCCCGACATAGGAAATATGTGACAATGTGAGTGACGAAATATGACTTTTTCTGCATATTATATTCATCCACAATATCCTCCGGTTTTATCTCTATTGTATATTCAGGATGAAAGTTCTCAGTAGAAATAAGAACGGCGTAAAACATGCCGTCTTCTTTTTCCTGAAGTTCAGGGACAGAAACAACAAGTGCCGGATGATTCTTTATCTTTCCATCCGGCAAAAGGTACGGGACTTCAATAATTTCCCTTTGGTTTACGGATTTTATAGCCATTTTGCAATAACTTCAGCCGCGGAAGACATGCAATATGACTTTTTCGGACTTGACGAAGCGCAGGAGGTGATAAATTCATCAGGCCTTTCACTACGCTCCCTTCTGATTTTCTCGGCAAGTTCCTTATCAGTGATTTTTGACCTGTTAGGAGCCTTTCTTTCAACTAATATCTTTTTCATACTTTAAACCATTATAAGTGCAAAGGTATAATAATAACAAATATAATGCAAAAAAATGTGTAACTTTGTGGAAAATTAGAGCAATGAACGGCAAACCGGGAAAAAATTCGTGTTAACTTGTGGATCTTTTATTTGATGAATGGCAGAACTTAACGTGGAATATCTGAGGGGGAGGCATGCGTATTGGAAGGGTAGGATTGCGGAGGCCGGGATATGGGATGCGGATGGATTCCGGGCGGTGGACTTTGCCGTGCGGAAGGCGGGTAAGTTGTACGAGGGACTGTTCCATCGCAAGTATATAACTTCTAAGACAAGGCTGAGGATGGCCGATGGCGTGAACGGCCGCTTTTACGACAGAATCATACTTTATCGGAAATCGCAGGATATGTCCGTGCGCGAGGTCGACGAGACTCTGGTGCACGAGATGATACACCAGTACATAATTCAAAACGGGATACACGATACAAGCGCCCACGGCCGCGCCTTCAGGGATTATATGCGGCGTGTCAATGCGGCGTTTCACGGAGAACTGAACATAACGGTCCGCGGCAAGATGCGTGTCGCCGAAGGACCGGGTTCAAAAACGCATCAGCTTATAGTGGTCTCGATGTACGACGGCACCTGCTACTGCTGCAGGATAATGCCGGCGAAACTTCCGCAGTTCCTGAAATTAGTCAGTAAGAATAAAAAGGCCGGGGAATTCAAGGACTATATGCAATGTGAGTCGGACGATATGTATTTCAACTCCATACGGGCCTGTCGCACGCGCCTCCACGGCATCCGTATGCCACTCGCCGACCTCCCGGCTTTCTGCAAGAAATACAATATCAGGAATAGTGTGAAGTGACGGCTACGGCGAGAAGCCTCATACGCAATGGGAAATGACGGCTACGGCGAGAAGTCTCAGACGCAGCGGGAAGTGAGGTCGATGGCGAAGGTGGTTAGGCGGGTGTCGGGGGCGGTGTCGGGGGC
>ENA-UALF01000855-UALF01000855.1-human-gut-metagenome-genome-assembly--contig:-NODE-855-length-13374-cov-9.372025_pt1 | contig 13374 bp, 10 predicted proteins | sample MGYA00243698_ERZ654464 | MGnify/ENA primary metagenome ERZ654464 (study PRJEB26926, sample SAMN06164595) | human gut metagenome | biome: ENVO:00009003; feature: ENVO:2100002; material: ENVO:00002003...
CGAGATCGCTCAGTGTCTCGTGGGCTCGGAGATGTGTATAAGAGACAGGCTCATGAAGGGGTCGCTGACGGTGCTGCCGGTGGTGCGCGGCGTGATGTAAGTGACCATGGCGATGATGGCGGACTGGTCGTTCGCCAGCGAGCGTGCGGACATGCTGGGAACGTAGTGTTCGCGCTCGATAATCTCCCAGATTTTTGCAACCTTCTTTTCGGAAACGCGGCTTTTGCGGTTATGCACCACGTTGGAAACGGTTGTAATGCTTACGCCTGCTTCGGCGGCAATGTCTTTGAGTGTGACCATGCGATGCTCCATTTTATGCAGTGTTTTAGGCGTGGTAATCTGCGCGGATCAAAGAGAACGGACGAAGTCCGCGAAGTCCGTGCGCATCATAAAAAGTATACCAGTCTTTGAAGTTGTTCGCAAGCGGTTTCTGGAAAAAAATCCGTAAAAGAAGGGGGAGACAGCCGAAACTGTCCCCCCTTTTTGAACGTTTTGGAATTATTCCAGTTCAGCCAGATAGTCCTTAATCGGCAGGTCGCCGGGCTTGCCGGTTTCCGGTGCGGTCAGACCAGCCTGAATGGTTTCGGAGCTGGTAGCGTCGATGGGCGCAACTGCTTCAGAGAAGGTGATTTCGTCCAGGTAGATGACGCACTTGGCGAACGCGCGGATGTGCAGGGCGTTGGTCATGCCCGGGAAGCCGGACGCTTCGAGGTCGATGACGAGATCCTGCCATTCGGTGGTGATGACCGGGTGCGTGCCGTCCGCCAGCACAAGGTCAGAGAAGCGCGCCGCGTAGAACTTGGCGTCTTCCGGATGCCAGTCCATGATCAGCTTGTTCTCTTCGCCGCCTTCCGCGCCCTTGATGCGGATGGTCAGGTATTTGCAGTAGGAAACGCCGTCCAGACCCCACATATCAACGGCTTCGCCCCAGTTCGCCATCCAGTCGGCGGCATGGGCGTAGTAGTCGTCTTCGCTGTCGTAGTCTTCCGGGTCATACGCCTTGGGGCGCATGTCGAGCTTCAGCGCGCCGTCCTCATTCTTTGCGCGCAGGTTCGCCCAGTTGTCCCACCAGAGGTGCGCGCCGTTGGGCGCAAGCTCAGGCTTGGCATTCGGGTCACGGTCGTCAAAGTTGTCCCACAGGTAGGTTTCGCCTTCAGCAAACGCAACAGCTGCCATCGCGAACACCATCGTCAGGGAAAGCAGGAAAGCAAGGAACTTCTTCATGGGGATACCTCCTTTATGATGTTGACGGGTGGATAGGTTTAACGCTCAACCTATCGTTGACATGATTATAACATACCATTTGCCACATGTCAAGAGGGGAAAAGAGGCTTTTTCTGAAAATTTTTATCTTCAGGCACATTGCACATTTCCAAATTTCCTGCTATAATCATGGCATGGGTTTAGCGCTTAACTAAATGCGGACGATTTCCACACGCTGGAAACGCCGCGGCGAACAAGGAGGACATGAACGATGAAGAGAACCACCCCCATCCTGATGCTTGTGCTGATGCTTCTGCTGACCGCGTGGATGATGCCCGCGACTGCCGAAGAGAATCCGACGCTGCTGACCCTCTACGAAGGCCCGAAGACGATGACGACCTCCGCGACGGCGAAAGTTACCGCGAACGGCAACGCCCTGTTCGTCTATGACGTGATGGTCAACCACGAACACATCTGGAACGCCAACACCCAGCCGACGACCACGCCTATGACCTATTTTGACTTCGAGGGCAAAGTGCGCATCGAGGTTGAAATGCCCGGTCTGCCGGACAAAGTGGAGAGCGCCGCCGTCATTCCGCAGTCGTGGGGGATTACCCCCGAAGTCAAGGACGGCAAGGTTTCCTTCATGATTACGGAGCCGGGGCAGTACACCGTTGTCTTCAACGATAACGTCAACAAGGCGCTGCACATCTTCGCCAATCCGCTGGAAACGGACGTCCCTGATCCCGACGACCCGAATGTCTACTATATCCCCTCCGGCGAGTGGGTCATGGACGCCATCGCGCTGGAAGACGGGCAGACACTCTACATCTCCGGCGGCGCGGTGCTGCATTCCATCATCTCCGTCAATAACGCCAAGAACGTCCGCATCTGCGGGCGCGGCATCATCGACGGCAGCGACTACGATGCGTGGAATCAGCCCGGCTCGTATGCGCGCGTCCCGATTGATCTCAATCACGCAAAGGATGTCACCATCGACGGCATTATCGTCGCCAATTCCAACTGCTGGAACGTTAATTCTTACTCCTCCAAGCATGTGGAAATCAACAACGTCAAGGTCATTTCCGGCCGTCAAAATGGCGATGGCTTCACCTTCCAGTCCTGTACTGACCACACCGTGACGAACAGTTTCGCCCGCACATGGGATGACAGCCTTGTCATCAAGAACTACTCCGGCTCCACCAAGGGCATCACCTTCCGCAACATGCAGGTGTGGACGGACCTCGCCCAGTCCATGGAAATCGGCTACGAAACCGACAAGGGCTGGACGCTTGACCCCGAAATCAGCGATGTGCTGTTTGAGAACGTCACCGTGCTGTATAACTTCCACAAGCCCGTTATCAGCATCCATAACAGCGACGATGCGTATGTGCACGCCATCGTCTACCGCAACATCGTCGTCGAAAACGCCTTCATGCAGGGTGATAACGGCAATAATAAGGAATTGATTGAGATGACGCTGCAAAATTCGGCGTGGTCGACGGTCAAGGATGAGTTTGGGTCGATTGATGATGTGTTGATTGATGGCCTGACGGTGGTGCGGACGCTGGATGGGAAAGTGCCGGCGTCGAGATTGTCGGGGTATGGGGAGGAGAATCGGATTACGAATGTGACCTTGCGGAATGTGACGATTCTGGGGGAGAAGATGACGAATTTGAAGCAGATGAAGCTGCGGTATGATGATTATTGTGAGGGGATAGTGGTGGAGTAAACCGTTTCCCCAATAAACACGCGGAAGAAGTAAGGGAGAGAGCTCAACTCAATCGTGCGAAGGGGTCAAGGGGCAATTGCCCCTTGCAGGGTCAAGGGACAGCGTCCCTTGTGGGGTTTGGGGCAACGCCCCAACAGTTTGTCGTGCAACCAGTAATGGAAAAGCACGCAATTCTGCCACACGAGCGCTGAACAGCGAAGCGCTTTCAGCGCAGCGGTTGTAATTTTGCGCGTCCTCAGACGCGCCCCCAACTTGCTCTTTCGACCACTTGCACATTGTCGCGCCAAATGGGCGCGACCGACCTGCCAATCATCCACATATCCACCATTATATATAGAAAGGAAATTTCGCTCATGAAAATGCGTTCTGTCGTATCCGCCATACTCGCCCTGTCGCTGGCGTGCCTGCCCCTTCTGACGCAGGCGGAAGAAGAAATTCCCACCATCGTGACCGTTGTCCCCGCGCCCGACCAGACCAAGGCGGAGCGCCCGGCGTGCTTCCCTGACCCCGCTGACCAGTACATCGCCCTCCCCGAAACGGAGAATTTCGCGCTCAATAAGGAAGTCATTTCCGGCGCGCATACCGACGTGTACGTCAGCCGAAACGTCAACGACGGCAAAACCGATACCTACTGGGAAAGCAAAGGATTCCCGGCGGAAATGCTCATCGTGCTGGGCGAGACGCATACCATCTCGACCGTCGCGGTCTGCCTGAATCCATCCGCCATCTGGGAGGCGCGCATTCAGAAAATCGCCGTTCTCGTCAGCCAAGACGGCGAGAACTTTACCGAAGTCGCACCCGCCACGCAGTACCAATTCGACCCTGCGACGGGCAATCGCATCCGCATTGATTTCGATAGTGTGGAAGCCAGTTTTGTCAAGGTTGTGTTCACAATGAATTCCGCCTCCCGCACCGACGGCGCGCAGGCAGCGGAAATTTGCGTTTACTGATAGGAGAAAATCACGATGCAATATCAAGGCATTATCTTCGATTTGGATGGCGTTCTCTGCTCGACCGACGAGTACCACTACCGCGCGTGGAAGGCGCTTGCGGATCGGCTTGGCATCCCCTTTGATCGCGAACGCAACGGCCTTTTGCGCGGGGTCAGCCGCATGGACAGCCTGAACATCATCCTCGAAAAAAGCGACAAGGCGTACTCGCAGGATGAGAAAAACGCGATGGCGGAGGAGAAAAACACGCGCTATCGGCAGTTGCTGAACCAAATGTCGCCCGCTGATTTGTCCGGCGACGTGAAGCGCACGCTGGACACCCTGCGCGCATGCGGCTTGAAGCTGGCGATTGGCTCGTCGAGCAAGAACACGCCGTTCATTCTGGAGCGGATGGGGCTGGATGGTTTTTTCGACGCGGTGGCAGATGGAAACTGCATCACGCACTCGAAGCCGAACCCGGAGGTGTTTTTGAAGGCAGCGGAGATGCTGGGCTTGAAGCCGGAGCAGTGCGTGGTGGTGGAGGATGCCCATGCAGGGGTGGAAGCCGCGAAAGCGGGTGGGTTTGCCTGCGCCGCCATGGGGGACGCCAAGGAGGATGCGCGCGCAACGTATCATCTGGGAAAATTGTCGGATTTGCTGGAGTATGTAGGGTAAATGCATAGAACCGAAATTTCCGCACCCGAAAACCTGCAATCCGTAGCAGGAAAAGCGCAGTGCAGCCGCGAATTTCCCTCCATGAATACCACATGGGGGGAAGTTTTGAACATGAGGAGGAATACACGGATGAATACGGTGATTGAGCGAACGGGGTTTGACTCGGCACAGGACGCGGATAACGGCAACCGCTTCCTGACGGGCAATGGGTATATGGGCGTTCGCGGGACGATTGGCGAAGCGGGCGTACAGCAGATGACCGCCGTCAACCTCGCGGGCATCCACCACCAAAAAGGGCAAGGCTGGGAAGAGCCGCTGAATGCCCCGAATCCGCTGTATGTCGCCGTGAAAGGCGTGTCGCTGCCGGAAAATGCCGATCGGCTTACATCGCACCGCCTCGCGCTCGATATTGCCGACGGTGTGTTCACCCGCGAAAGCACGTTCAAGGCGGATGCGGGCGAAATCACCATCCGGCAGGAACGGTTCTGCGCGATGGAGCGGGTGCATTTGCTCGCACAGCGCGTGACCATCACGGCGACACATGACAGCGTCGTCACCATTGCGTTCGGCGTGGATGAAAACGTCTGGGACATCCACGGCCCGCATTACGAGGCGCTGACGCTGACAGAAGCGGACGGCATCGTCGCCCTGACCGGCGAAACGGATGACCATCAGCGCGTCTGCACGGCGCTTCGGTGCAGCTGCACGGACGGCGAAATCACGCACGGCGGCGTTCGGACGGCGCAAATCGCGCTTCGGGCGGGTCAGCCGTGGCAGCTGGATGAGGTCGCCGCGGTGTACACCACCAGCGACGGCGACGAACCGGAAGCATCCGCCATGGAAGCGGCAGAAAATGCCCCGGCGTATGATGCTTTGCGCGAAGAACAGCGGACGGCGTGGGCGGCGCTCTGGCAGAAAGCGCGGGTGACGATTGAAGGCGACGAGCGCGCGGAGTTCGCGGTCAATTATTCGATGTACCACCTGATGAGCATCGCGCCGCGGCATCGGGCGGCGCTGTCGGTGGCGGCGCGCGGGCTGTCCGGGCAGACGTATAAGGGCGCGATTTTCTGGGATACGGAGATGTTCATGCTGGATTTCTATCTGGCGTGTATGCCGGAGGTGGCGCGGCACTGCCTGGAATACCGCGTGCAGACACTGCCGGGCGCGCTGGACAAGGCGAAATCCTACGGCTATGCGGGCGCGTTCTATGCGTGGGAGAGTGTCGAGGGCGGCAAGGACGCTTGCACGGACTACAACGTCACCGACGTGTTCACGGGCCGACCGATGCGCACGTTCTTCCGCGATACGCAGGTGCACATCAGCGCTGCCGTCGTGTACGGACTGCGGAAATATACGCAGTACACGGGGGATGATTCGCTGCTGCAAAGCGGCGGCGCGCGCGTCGTGCTGGAATGCGCAAGGTTCTATATGAGCCTGATTTCCAAGCGCATCCTCAGCGACACCTATGATTTGCTGGATGTGATGGGCCCGGACGAGTACCACGAGCATGTGAAGAACAACGCCTACACCAACGAAATGGCGCGGATGACGCTGAATTACGCGGTGGAGGTCTGCCGGAAGTACCTGCCGGAGACGGACGAAGCGGAACTGATGCACTTTGCGGATGCCTCGAAGCACTTGAAGCATCAAGCGCCTGACCCGAAAACCGGGCTGATTGAGCAGTTCGACGGTTACTTCAAGTTGGAAAACGTGCTCGTGCCGGAGGTGCGCAGCCGCCTGATTGACCCGCGCGAATACTGGGGCGGCGCGTATGGCGTGGCGGCGCAGACGCAGGTCATCAAGCAGGCGGACGTGATTGCCCTGCTGTACATGCTGGGGCAGTACCCGGCGGACATCATCGCCGCGAACTATGACTACTATGAGCCGCGAACCGAGCATGGCAGCAGTCTGTCCGCGTGCATGTACGCCCTGTGCGCGTGCGCAATCGGGCGTCCGGCGGCAGCGTATCCGCTGTTCCTGAAATCCGCCGAGGCGGATATTGTCGGCGGCGGCAAGCAGTGGGCGGGGCTGGTGTACATTGGCGGCACGCACCCGGCGGCAGCAGGCGGCGCGTATATGGTGCTGCTCTATGGCTTCTTGGGGCTGCGGTTCGAGGACGGCAAGCCGACGCTGCATCCGCGCCTGCCGGAGGGGTGGAAGAAAGTGCAGATGCAAGTACATTGGCAGGGCAAAGACTGGCTGCTGACGGCGGAAGAAGGGCAGCAGACATGACAATCGCCCACTATCACCTGCCCGGTCTGTTCGAGTTTTACGAACTGTATTGCCGGTTTTTGCCGCTCTACCGAAACCATCCGGAATATTTCTATGATTGGTGCGACATCGGCTCGATTTACGGCGCACCGGCGGATTGCCTGTGGGGCGGCGGGCGCGTCGGGTCGGGGGAGGCGAGCGCGCGGGACGTGCTGGCGCTGATGCGTGATTACGGCATTTCGCCGCGCCTGACGTTCAGCAACTCCCTCCTGCGCGCGGAACATCTGCGTGATGCGCGCTGCAACGCGCTCTGCCGGATGCTGAACGACGGCGGGAATGGCGGCGTGATTCTCCATTCGGATTTGCTCCTGCGCTATTTGCAGAAAACGTATCCGAACCTGTATTTCGTGTCCTCAACGACGAAGGTGCTGACATCGTTTCCCGACTTGCAGACGGAACTGGAACGAGCGGAATTCCGCTATGTCGTGCCGGATTTCCGCCTGAATCACGCGCTGGAGAAGCTGAATGCCCTGCCGCAGGGTCAAAAGGACAAGGTGGAGTTCCTCTGCAACGAGTGCTGCTATTTCGGCTGCCGCGACCGCCGCGCGTGCTACGAAGCCGTCAGCCGGAAGAACCTCGGCGAGGGCGGCGACGAGCACCGCTGCCACGCACCGGACGCGCAGGGCGGCTACCGATTCTCCAAGGCGATGGAGAATCCGGGCTTTATCGGGGTGGCGGATATTCAGCGGACGTACCTGCCGATGGGCTTTGAGAACTTCAAGATTGAGGGGCGCGAGTTGGGCAGCGCGCTGGTGCTGGAATTCCTGCTGTACTACCTGACGAAGCCGGAATGCCAGCTGAAAGTGCGGGAGGAAATCTATCTGGATAACATGCTGGACTTGTTCTGATTGCAATCAAAAACAGCCTGCGGAATTCGTCCACAGGCTGTTTTTATCCTTTTTTCGGATTTTGCTGCGCGAACTATTGTGTCTTTGCGCAGTTTTCCGTTACTGAATCTTGAGAATCCAGCCTTCCGGCGCTTCGATTTCGCACTGCTGGATGCCACGCAGGGTCGTGTACAGCTTCGTCAGCACGGGACCCATTTCGTCCATGCCGGAGGGGAAGCGAATCTCCTTGCCGTGGTCGTTAATCAGACCGACCGGGCTGATGACCGCCGCCGTGCCGCACAGGCCGCATTCCGCGAAATCAGGCACTTCCGAGAAGTACACCTCGCGCTCTTCCACCGGCATGTGCAGGTACTTTTCCGCCACGACGAGCAGGCTGCGGCGGGTGACGGAGGGCAGGATGGAGTCGCTCTTGGGCGTGACCAGTTTGCCGTCCTTGGTGACGAAAATGAAGTTCGCGCCGCCGGTTTCCTCCACCTTCGTGCGGGTTGCCGCGTCAAGATACATGTTCTCCGCGAAGCCTTCGCGGTGCGCTTCCATAATTGCGTGGAGGCTCATGGCGTAGTTCAGACCCGCCTTGATGTTGCCCGTGCCGTGCGGGGCTGCGCGGTCGTAATCGCTCACCTTGATGGCAATCGGCTTCGCGCCGCCCTTGAAGTACGGGCCGACAGGCGTGCAGAAAATGCGGAATTCAAACTCCGTCGCGGGCTTCACGCCGATGACGCTGTTCGTGCCAATCATGAACGGGCGGATGTACAGGCTCGCGCCCGTGCCATACGGCGGCACAAAATCCGCATTCGCCGCGACGACCTGCTGCACCGCGTCCACAAACTTGTCCACCGGGAAGGGCGGCATTTCCAGCCGCGCGGCGCTGTCCGACATGCGCTTGGCGTTCATGTCCGGGCGGAAGCAAACGATATGCCCGTCCTTGGTATAATACGCCTTCATGCCCTCAAAGCACGCCTGGCAATACTGGAAGACGCAGGCGCATTCATTCAGGGTGATGTTTGCGTCGGTTTCCAGCCCGCCTTCGTCCCACTGACCGTCCTTGTAGCGGCAAACGTAGCGATAATCCGTCTTGATATAGCCGAAGCCGAGATTGCTCCAGTCGATGTTCTGCTTGCTCATTGCTCATACACTCCTTTTGGTGGATTTCGCCTTTATTATAGGACGAAATGCGGCTGATTGCAAGCGAATGACTGTACTGCTGGTGTTTTTACGACGGAACGTGTCATTCGCGGCGGAAAATCATTCGACAGAAGTTGTACAAGTGCGGCTTGACGCTGGTATGGTCATGCTGTGTATTTGTCAGCTGATGCCAAACGAGCTCTTCACCATTGAGCTGAAGAACTTGTCGATAGCCCGAAGGTGCGGACGTAACAACACCGTCAGCGCGAGAAGCGCTGATGAGCAGCAGCTCCGGCTTTGTGTCTCCGAAGGTCAGCTCCGATTCCTGAAGCTGCCCCGGATGATCAGCAGAGCCGGGAATCGGTGTCAAACCGGGGGCTGGTGCGACTGCACCTACCCACGCGAACAACTCTGGATGCGTCAGGGCGATGAACAGAGACTCACGCCCGCCCATGGAAAAGCCGGTAATAGCGGTCTGCTCGCGCCCCGTCGCGGCGGCAAAATTCTGCTGGATAAAGGGCATCAAATCTGCCGTCAAGTCGTTGACGAAATTGTCATAGCAAAGCGAATTGCGCAGGTTCATGCCTGTGCAGGAACGAAGCTCCTGGTCACAGAAGATGTAGGGGAGAACGACGATCATTTCTTCTGCCTCGCCGGATGCCCAGAGATTGCCCAGCATGACATTCAGTCCGACTGCATCGCGCGCCATCCAGTCCTGCGTGTCCCAGTAGCCGTGGAGAATGTACAGGACGGGATAAGTACGCTGCTCATCGTAATCCGTTGGCAGCAGCACGTTGACCGGGGTATCCCGATGCGCCGTGCGTGAATAGTAGGTGTACTTCTGAAACGTCGGGTAGGAAACACCCTCCTGCCGCGCGAAAACAGCATCCGGTGCAAGCTCTGTGAGCATCTGACGGTACGTCTGCATGGTGTGAGCCTCCTTCTGAACAATTGTGTTTGGCTCTTCTGCAAAAGCAGCAGGAACGCTGTTCATCAGCAGGAAAGCGCCTGACAGCAGGGCAGCACAGCGGTTGACAATGGAACGCATCCTTATTCTACCTCGATTCATGGCTTTTCTGTTATCTTACCATGTTTTTGAGGAAATCACAATGGAAAAGCAGAAAAATGCACGAAAAAGAGACTCGGAGTTTCCTCCGAGCCTCTGGGGATGCGAGATTACTTCTCGTAGTGAGCGGATTCGCCAGCGATGCGGCCGAAGACGACCGTGTCGGTCAGTGCGTTGCCGCCCAGACGGTTCGCGCCGTGGATGCCGCCGGTCACTTCGCCCGCAGCATACAGACCAGGAATCACGTTGCCGTTTTCATCCAGCACCTGCGCATTCACGTTGATGCGCACGCCGCCCATCGTGTGATGCACGGTGGGAATGCGGGCAGCCGCGTAGAAGGGCGCGGTGTCGATGGGGGTCTTGTAGAGGGTACGGCCGAATTCGTCCGGCGTGCCCGCAAGATCGCCGCCCTCGGCATGACGGTTGAATTCCGTGACCGCCGCAATCAGCGTGTCCGCCGGAACGTTCATCTTTTCCGCCAGTTCTTCCAGCGTGTCCGCCTTCACCGCGCGGCCGGCTTCCACCAGCTGGTTCGCGGTTTCGCCGAAGTTGTTGCGTTCGTCGCCCGTGGGATAGGTGTCGGAGTCCATGACGACCCACATGTACGCATCGGTCTGCGCGAACAGGGCGTTGGTCATGTCGTCGCGGCGGCCGCCCTCGTTGACGAAGCGGTTGCCTTCCTTGTTGATGAAGATACGGGTTTCCACGTCATGCTCGATGTTGCCGGACAGGGAGCCGGTCACCGGGTCGCCCAGCGGCAACAGCTGAATGTTGCCCATCTGCACAAAGTCAGCACCCAGCTTCTGCATCATCTTGATGCCGTCGCCGGTCGCGCCCGCGTGGTTGGTGCTCTTGATGCTGTCGCCCAGATCCGCCCACTGCGTGTTGTACGCGCTGCGCAGTTCGACGTTCGCCGCGAAGCCGCCCGTCGCCACAACGACGCCCTTGGACGCCTTGACGGTCACGGTGTTGCCCGTTTCGCCCGTCGCCACGACGCCGCAAGCCTTGCCGTTTTCGTCCACAAGGATTTCGGTCGCGCGGGTGTTCAGCATCACGTCCACGTTGTCGTGGCTGTCGATGTAGTTCATGTAGGTCTTGAAGAAGCCAGTGCCCAGCGGTTCAACCGGCTTGTGGGCGCGCGGCCACAGACCGCCGGTGACGGTGAACAGCCCAGCGGTGTCGTCCTGGAACTCCATGCCCAGATCCATCAGCCACTGCACACCCGCCCACGCGTTGGAAACCAGCGTGTGCACCAGGACGGGATCGCCCTGGTAGTCACCGCCGGAAAGCGTCTGGGTGTAGTGCCATTCGACAGAGTCGTTGTAGGCAATCGCCTGCTCAGAGCGGTCGTTGACTGCATTCAGCGCGCCGCCAGCGAGGATGGTATTGCCGCCGACCTTGCCCATCTTTTCCAGCACCAGCACCTTGGAGCCGAGCTGATTCGCCTGCACAGCCGCCGCCAGACCAGCGCCGCCGCCGCCGATGACCACGATTTCCGTCTCGATGGTGACGTCCTCCGCCTTTTCGACGACAGTCTCCACCTTCGTAGACCACTTCACGGTGTCCAGACCCGCCTTGGTCACAGCGTCCAGCACAGCCGCCATGATGGCATCGGAGGTCTTGGTCGCGCCCGCAACCGCGTCAACGTTCGCGGTCTGCTGCTCGACGATGAGACCCGGAATCTGCGCCACAGCCGGATCAGAAATGCCGGCGGTGTCGCCATTCTTGGTCACTTCGATGGCGGTCACTGCGCCGTTTTCATCCACGGTCACAGCCACTTCGATGGCACCCTTGCCACCGATTTCGCTGTCGCCCACGCCCGTAAAGACGCCGGCGTCCGCGCTCGCAACGCCGCACAGCGTCAGCAGCATCGTCAGCGCCAGCAGGAGAGAAAGGAACTTCTTCATGGTTCTCCTCCTTATTCGTTTGGTCGAAATGGCAGAAGAAGCATCTGCCGTATATTTTATTATACAATAACTCGACGATGGTTGGCAAGGGGAAATGACGCTTTTTTCACAAGCAAAATAGGCGATTTTTGCAAAAAGAAAGGTTTTCGGCAGGAATTTCGCGGTTTGAGGGCGAATTGTGTTCACGGAAAAAGCAAATCCGGCATTGCGCCGGGTGGAAAAGAGGAACTATCGGATGGATGAAACGCAATGTCTGCGGATGATCAGGGCTTCGCTTGCCCCCTCAACCGGCTGTACGGAACCGGCGGCAATTGCCCTCAACGCGGCGACGGCGCGCAAGGCGGCGCAGGGGACTGTCACGCAGGTGACGGCGCGGCTGGATGCGTACCTGTTCAAAAACGCCATGGGCGTGGGTATTCCGGGCGCGGATGAGCGCGGCGTGGACTTGTGTGTGGCGCTGGGCATCACGGCGGGCGACGCGGACGCGGGCATGAACGCGCTGCACACGGTGACGGCGGAGCAGCTGGCGGCTGCAAAGGCATTGCGCGGCTGCGTGAAAGTCGAAATCGTCGACGGCGTGAGCGGATTATATATTGAAACGATTCTGCACACGGACTGCGACGCGGTTCGCGTGGTCACGGTGGGTGCGCACGATCATATCGCCCTTGTCGAACATGCGCCGTTTACCGAAGCGCCTGCTGAGCAGGAATCGGTGGAGGAAAGCGGCGCGCACTGCGGGTCGCTGGCGGAATTTATCGCCTTTGCGGACACGGTTGCGCTGGATAAATTGGCGTTCCTCCGCGACGCGCTGACCATGAACCGAACCATCTACGACCGCGCGATGTCGGATGAGCTGGCGCACTGCGTTCTGCCGAAAATCACGCTGGATGACCCGTCCCTCTGCGCGTCGGCGAAGCGGATGGCGGGCGCGGCGTCCTACGCGCGGATGCACGGTGTTCCGCTGCCGGTGATGACCGCGACGGGCAGCGGCAATCAGGGCATCACGCTCTTTTTGACGGTGGATGCGGCGGCGCGTTATTTCAGCATCCCGGAGGAAAAGGAACTGCGTGCGATTGCGCTGGCGGCGCTGGCGAATGTGTACATCAAAAGCTTCATCGGCCCCCTGTCGAGCGTGTGCGCGTGCGGCGTGGCGTCAGGCTTGAGCGCGTCGCTGGGGGTCGTGTACCTGCTGGGCGGCGGCGAAGGCGAGATGGTGCAGGCTGCGCGGAATATCTTGGGTTCGGTCAGCGGCATGATTTGCGACGGCGCGAAGGAGGGCTGCGCGAGCAAGGTTGCCCTGAGCGCGGGGCTTGCGGTGGAAGCCGCGTGTCTGGCGCTGGAAGGCGGCGGCATCCACGCGCAGGACGGCATTCTGGATGACAGCTTTGACCGCCTGATTGCGCACCTGGGCGAGCTGGTCTGCGTCGGCATGGGCAGCACGAACAGCACGATTGTGCACATCATGAAGGACGAGAAGGGGTATGCGGCATCGTGCTGACATCCCGAACATGAGAATAATACTATTTCCAGATTCAACTGCACCATCTGCTTGCGCCTTTTCCTTTCTGGCGTCCGCTCATTCCACTTAGCGTAGCGCTGCTACGCTGCGTTTCATTCA
>ENA-UALF01000870-UALF01000870.1-human-gut-metagenome-genome-assembly--contig:-NODE-870-length-13223-cov-4.979268_pt1 | contig 13223 bp, 19 predicted proteins | sample MGYA00243698_ERZ654464 | MGnify/ENA primary metagenome ERZ654464 (study PRJEB26926, sample SAMN06164595) | human gut metagenome | biome: ENVO:00009003; feature: ENVO:2100002; material: ENVO:00002003...
CCCTGATATTGCTGTGCCATCTCACGCAGCAGCTGCGCTTTCTGAAGCTTACAGTTTTCCATGCGAAGCATAATTTCCGCCTGCGCCGTGTCTGTCTGCTTTCGCATGGCATCGAAGGCACAAACATATCTGGCAGAAAACTGGACGCCCTTTTTTCCGGTCATTCGGCTTGCTATAAAATCACAACCCTTGCGTGTTAGAAGATAGCATGGAAGCGTTCGGCCTGTTGAATCTTTGTAGTTGGATTCGATGAAGAAATCACTCAGCCCAAAGTTGGGCTCAGTGGTATTCTTGAGAATTTCAGTGTATCCTCGAATGTCCCTGATAAGATGCCGATGATCCTTTCCAATCATTTCTGCGACTTCACGGCTGTCTATAACATCGACGTTGTTATGATTGATTACTTGTAATTCCTCCATTGCGTTTGCTCCTTTTCCTGCGTCCTCTGGTTTTTCTGGTTCATTCCGCAGCAAACCACTGCTGGATCTCTGCTGCGCCGATGTCAACAGCCTGAAATGCCCGCCTGATCCATGCGTAGCCCATGTCGGTCGTCGGCTGGCGCATGAGGGCATTGTAGAGTTCTAACGCACTGCCGCCGTAGCGCTTGGCCGCAAGGTGCCGGCAGAAGGCCATGCAGACATTGTTTCCCTTCGGCTTGTGATCCTCCCGCGCGGCGGCATACGCAAGACAGATCGCCTCGCAAGCCGTGATGCAGCCCTCCGGCCGCTGCTTTTCCCGGATCGTCAGCCACGGGCCTGTTTTGCTGCTGTTCTCCCGCAGAAGCTTCGCACTCAGAAAATCGGTCTGCCGCTCTGCCATCGCCGCCTCGCGGCTCACCAGCAGCACATCGGGCAACAGATAATTTGTCTCGCGTTCTTTGTTTACGGCCTCCAGCGTAAGCTGTGCGCCGCCAAGCGCGTCATACAGGCTGAACGGTTCATCGGCCATTGTTGTATCGACAATGCCGTCAATGACGATATGCACCTGATATCCATGCCCGTGCTTCTGATTCGCTTCGATATAAAGATGCGTGTCCTGGTTCATAAAATCCCTCCGTTTTTAATTTTGTGTGGGTTTCTGTTCTGATTTTATTTCTACACAAAAACGCTTTTTGTCCCAGAATCGAAAAAATGGCTGCGGGGAATTTTCCCCGCAATCTTCGCCATTTTCATCTACTTGAAAGTACCTATTGAAAATCAGAGTCCGGATTGTACCCATGCTTCCCAGATGTCCGAAACCTCTTCACCGCGCGCCAGACGCTCCATGCAGAAGAGCAGGAATTTTTCAAAGCGGTCAGGATCTTTGACCTCGTGCAGGATTTCCTTGAATTCTTTCAGTTCCTTGTTTTCCATATTATTCATCCTTTCTATTATGCGCTTGCCAGAAGGCGGGCGCGATTTCTGATGTGGTCAATGCGGCGCTGGACTGCCGATTTGCTCATACCCAGCGCGGCGGCGATTTCCCGGACCGTCAGACCCTCGGCCATGCGTCCGGCAATGCTGCGGTCTTCATCCGATTGCAGAAGCCGTGCGAGAAGATCCCGCTGCACGGCGTTTTCTTCCGGGTCTGGTGCGGGCAGAACATGAACGGCGTTCATATCAAAAAGATCCGTCATTTCGCCGTCTTCCATGGTCAGGCTGGCCGTGGCGCTGAAATAGCGCTTTTCTCCGCGGGCGATGGTATTTGCGGCCTGCGCACAGGCGCTGTACAAGATCAGGTTAAGCGGGCGCGGTTCGTCGGCCCGCTCGTTGCGTTCCAGCGCTGCGCCCATTCTGAGCCATGCTTCCGCCGCGGCGGTCATTGCATCGTCCTGCGTCTGTATCCACTCCGCACCACACTTGCTGCCGCCCCTGCGGACTGTCCACGCCATTTTCTGCAAGGCGGTATATTGTTCCTCGTCGCTCATGCCGCGCCACGCAGCGCTGACGCTGGCGGCTGTTGTGATCTTCTCCATAGTCAATTCCTTTCCGGCTCACAAGCCTGTCCGATGTGCGGGCGGGAAGTCCCGCCCGCGTTCTTCTCTTACGCCACAATAAACCGGCGGCTTGTGGTGGACTTGGTGAAGCGCTCGGCCAATTCCGGCATGGCTTTCTTGAACGCCGTGCTGTCGAACCGGCTGCTCGTCACGGTCTTCCAGGTGATCTTGTAATCCGCACCCGTCAGCGTGTCGGCGTCAATGGCGGTCATGTGCGCCTTGATCGCGTCCTGAATGTTCTCGATCTCGGCGGTGAGTTCGTCGGCCATGCGGCGAAGTTCGCGCAGCTCGTTGACCTTGCTCTGAATTTCTGTGTTGCTCATTTGTAAAGCCCCTTTCCTTTTTCGGCAGGCTGTGCTATACTGCAAGCAGCCCTTTTCGGCTGCGCTTCCGGCTTGCTTCCTACGGCCTCCGGGAGCGCTTTTCTTTCATTCAGGGGAACTCCGGCGGCTGGGGGCTTTCAACTGATCTCGTGAGCCTTGCTGCACTTTGCTGTTCCTTCCCAACTCTTATAGACGTTCTTCACCCATCTTCTGCCGGTGTCTGAACTGTTTTCGTTTGTTTCCCCTTGACTGTATTCATTATATATCATTGCGCAACGATATTCAATAGGCAATGTACATATAATTACGCAACGATATTTGTGCATTTTTATCGTTGCGTAATGTCTTGCTCGTATGTTAAAGTATGAATGATAAAAAATGGATTTATCCGATAACAGAAGGAGAGTTAAATAGTATGGCAACGTCTAAAGCACAGCAAAAGGCGCAAAACAAATGGATTGCAAAGGCGTATGACCGCATCAACTTGACCGTTCCAAAGGGTCAGAAAGATTTAATTCAGGCCCACGCCGAAGCGCAGGGCGAAAGCACGAACGGTTTTATCAACCGCGCGATCTCGGAGACGATGGAGCGGGACGGGAAGCCGAAAACGGATTGACAACGGCGGGAAACGCCGTATAATGAAAACACGAGGTGAATCGAGATGTTAGATGAAAAAGATTTACAGGCTATCGATGAAATTTTCGCGCACAGAATGAACGTGATTCTGGAATCTGCCATTATGCCGAAATTCAACCTTCTGGCAGAGAATCAAAAGACCATGATGGAAACCCGCATCCCGGAAGACGACTTCGAAGATCTGAAGGAAGACGTGCAGATGCTCCGGGCAATCGTCCGGAAACACAGTCAGGAAATCAAGGAACTGAAGCGCGCCTGACTTGGGGTCACGGAATAAGGGGGCAGGCATATGAAAGTCTACACCATCATCGGAGGCGTAAACGGTACGGGAAAGAGCAGTCTGACCGGTGTTCTGCGGGCGCAACGCAACGATCTGGGCGTGATTGTGGACGTTGACCGCATCACGGCGCTTGCAAGCGTCAGCCCGCTTGAGGGCGGCAAGATGGCGATCCGGCGTATTGACGATTGCCTGGACAAAGGCATTTCCTTTGCGCAGGAATCCACGCTGTCAGGCTTCCGCACGGCGCAGACAGCGGCCAGAGCCAAGCGGGACGGCTATACCGTCCGGCTGTTCTATGTCGGCCTTGACACGCCGGAGGAAAGCCTTGCACGCATCGCAAACCGTGTAAAGCGCGGCGGGCACAACATCGGGACGGAAGACGTTCTGCGCCGCTTTGCGGGCCGCTGGGAGGCTGTGTCGAAGGTGCTGCCATACTGTGACGAGGCACATTTTTTTGACAACGACAACGGCTTTGTCGAGGTCGCAGAGTACAAGAACGGCGAGCTGCTGCTTGTAGGCGATCTTCGCCCGGCGTGGGTGCTGGAATTGCAGCAGTATCTTCTTCACGCCGAAGGCTCAAAGGACGGTGAAACAGAATGACCTACGCTGACCGATACCACCTGACGCCGGAGCAAAGCTGCTTCCTTGCAAAAAAGAAGTGGGACGAAAACGTGTACTGCGGAATGAGGATGGAAAACCGCGCCGTCACATTCCCACAGACAAAGACCATTCTGGAAGGCGTCAACGTCCCCGGCGTACAGATCGACGATATTCAGGCCATTCTCAACATGCGCGACGCATGGCGCTTCCTGATGGGCTCGATCAATGAGCCGGTCACGCTGGAATATCTCTGTAAACTGAACGACTTCATTGCCCGCAATGAGGCGCTGGAGTGGGGCAAACTGCGCACCGGCAGCGTTGCGATCTCCGGCACGGACTACACGCCGCCAGTGCCGCAGGAAACGGCCGTCCGGGCAGAGCTGGCTGCGATCCTCGCCGCCGATACTTCGGCCACAGAAAAGGCGCTGACGGCCTTCTGCTGGGGCACACGCGGGCAGCTGTTCTGGGACGGGAATAAACGCACCAGCCTGACGCTGGCGAACAAGATCCTGCTGCAAGCCGGGGCAGGTATGCTGACGATCTCCGCGAAGAACATGGAACAGTTCAACGAAGCACTGCTGAACTACTACAACACCGCCAAAGCCGAGCCGCTGAAAGCGTTCCTGTACGAGAACGCGATACAGGGGTTGGAGCTTCATTCATAAAAAAATCCGTGAGAGGCCCGCAGTGGGCTTTCTCACGGATTTTCTTTTATGGCAGGTGTCCGCACTTCTGATATCTCGGTGTATTACTGCTCATATTTTTCAAATTGAGATTTTCCAGCGGCTGAACACAGCGCAGCTAGAGAACGTCAGTCAGGCATCAATCAGCGCATAAATGGCAGGCAGCATAAGAACAGACGGGGGTGGTTTTACAAACCTGAATGAAAAAATAGTTTCAGAACCCTATGGAGCACATCTCCAGCCGTAGATGTTCCGCCTATCATTCCTCCCACAGTCCGCAGACCGTACACTTGATACGCAGCCTGCTGCCTGCATTAGACAGTGATACGCTGTCGCTGAGTTCCATGAGCATGGAAAAATGTTTTCGCACATATTCGTTCAGCACCACAACGGGAAGCGGCACGTCGAGTATCAGGCAGGCGTTGCGTTGTGTTTCCGACGGCTCCTGAATGTTCAGATCCCCGTGCGTATAGTGCATGAGCGCGCCGGCATGGCCGCGCAGCCGGTCGAATCGCAGCCGCTTGTCCTTGCTGGGCACCGTGCCGTGAAAATCGTCTTCAGGCTCACCGAGGATCAGGTTGATCATGTCTTGTTCGTTCATGTAGAAACCTCCTTCATTTTCTTTACACCTTTTGTTCTACCACATTTTTGGTCTTGTCCCGCCTGCGTCATAATTTCGTGACTGAATCTTCAGCCGCAAAAAGGGGTGCGTCAAATTTGACGCAGGGGGCTGTCCAGTTTTGGACACGTCTGAAAAAACTTTCGCTCAAAATTGAGCACATCCCCCCAATTCTGGGGAGGTAGCCTCAAAAGTGAGGAAACGCCTCTTTTGCTGTCCAATTTACGTTCGCTTTGTCTTCGTACGAAAAACGTACAAAGGGGGCCTGCTCAAAATTGCGCAGACCCCACCAGAATGGAGGTATCCCCAAAATTGGGGATACCCCCTATTTCACAAACCTGAGCGAAAAATCCAAATTACCCGAACCGTTTTCTAAAAAAATTTTTAAACTGCATTTTGAAACCGAAAACACAGGAGTTCTTGCATAAACTAAGGTAAAATATTATAATTATTCACAGGAAGGAGATGGTTTTGTGCCATATATCGCATATCTGCCGAACAGTAGAGTCACGCTTCTGGATCTCGACGAGGTGGCAGAGGTTCTGAATGTCTCACGAAAAACCGCATACCGATACTGCAAGAGTGGAAAACTCCCGTCCAACAGCGTCAGCGGGCAGGTCATGGTTTCCGAAGAAACGCTGCTTGCCTTTCTGCATGGCGCAAAACCACAGAAATCCGCGACTCGCACCGGCCAATATGCTGCCCGTGGGCAGAAGGTGGAGCCACCTCAATTCGCAGAATTCCCGCCAAACGATCTGACCGGAGTACGCCGAATCGAAGGATATTGATGAGTTTTACGCAGAAATGCGTGTTTTTTCAGTATCTGCCCCGGACAGCATAAGCCTAATTTTTACCAAATTCATAGATATCAGGGTGCTTTCGTGCTGGAAAGCGTGTAAAAATGAGGTGAAGGGGGATGTGCTCTGCGTCCGGCCATGTTCTGCAAATGCCTCTGTGGGCTTCTACGCACCGTTCTGAGCGGTTTTTACCCACTCGGCGTGAAGGAAGTCATGCAAGCGGCGTATTTCTGTATGGAAGATCATGGAAGGCTCACAGGGCAACTGTCCGAAATTCGGACGGTTGTATGCGTCTGCGGTAAAACGCAGTAGACCGAAGTGGGGTGGTAAAATGCCGCTCCATGGTCTGACCGAAAAACGGACGGACCGCCGAACATCATTTCCCCCACAAGTGGTCGAAGCGGAATCTGCTCTTTTTTGAGAGGGTTCCCAACGTTCCGAGAAAGACTTTCGCGGTTTTTCCAGCGTTTTACTCATTTTTGAGTAATGGACAATTTTGTCCATTAACCCTATACGGTAAAACACAGTAGGGTGGGTATGTTTGTGACACGCCCCCGCGCTGCACGATGTTCAACCCGTACATTTTTGAACGGGTTGGAATTTTATTAAATCCAGATTTGGATTCAGCGACCCGTCAACCAGCGCAAAGTTGCGCTCAATGAAATCAACGAACGGAATTTTCCGTTGGTTACTCCTATAACCATGCCGACGAATTTCGTCGGGCTGGTCTGTCCGAAATCCGGACACGCTGTTTTCATCTTTGAACGCCGTCCGTAATCCGGACAACGAGACCAAAATTGGATTCGTTGGCTAACCACTAGCGAGTGACGCAAAGATCGTATTTTCCGACCTTTGGCCGCTGGTTTCGTTGTAGTCAGACGGGGGAACGGTTCGTTACACCGCCCAGTATATAAAAAGGGAACGCCTCAAAGGACGTTCCGACACTCCCTGCCTGTTATTGCGCTTTTTCTTCTGCCATGTCTACAACTGGAATCATTCCCTGACTGGCTAATATCTCGTGAATGACGCGCCGACCGCGCTGTGTCCAGCGCGTCGAGAGCTTGCTGTCTGGAGAGCCATCCGAGTGCGTGTAGGAGAAGGTTTTTGACTCTGTGTAGCCTTTCCCGCGATATGGAGCAGACAATACCCATTGACCGTTGACTTTCCGCTGAACTCCTGCTGTTTTAAGAATCAGGTTGAGTCGGTTTGCAGTCATGCCGTAGTCCGCTGCAATTTGCGTAACGGTCAGAGTATTCTTGCTGTCAAGGACAGTATCGACGTACCGTTTGATCGGCGCAAAGTCCGCAATCATCTGCTGTTGCTTTTCGGCCTTTGCTTCCAGTGCTATCCGCTTGCCTGTTTCATCGCTCAAGGCGTGAATCGCGGAAGGGTAGTCCTGCGGATAGATTTCTTGCATTCCTCGTGCGCGAAAGTACCAGCTAACGAGTTGTTTCTGTACCTTCCACGCAAGATCATCCGTGAAAGATTTCACCAGCATGAGATAGCCGGATTCTGTCAGAAGGACGATATCTGCATCGGGGTTGAATCCGTTCGGTGGGGTCTGCCCGAAAAACGGACGCACCTCTAAGCACTTAACCTTGAAATAGTCCTCGTTCTCAACGAAGTGCTCCCGGTTATCATGGAATCGCTTCCTTGCTGTTCCTTCTGGCCTACCGTGTACCGCGTCGATGTCCTTGAAGGTCACAACACGCTGGCCTCGATACTCCTTGACTGCAATTTCAACGTTGCTGATCGCCTGAAATTTCATGCTTCTCCTCCCTTGAAAAAATGCGGCTTTGAATCCGCTCTGATTGTGCATGGAAGATCTGCCCGCCCATCAAGCAGGACGTCGATTGCCCGTCCGCAGTCTTCGCAGGTAATCTTGATAGTTGCTTGGCTGGATGCCACGGCGACGGATCGGCCTTTTTTCCGGATGGTCAGTGTATCCCCGTCGTACCCGGCTAAGATGTTGCCACAGGGGCAGCGAAGAAGTTGGTTCTTTCTCTGTTCCATCGTGTCATTCCCTCCTCATTTTTTCCGCTTTAAGACCTTGAACAGACTCAATGAACCTCGGCTTGTCTGCCTGAAACGCCTCATTCGGATCTTTCGTTTCCCCGCAAACCGCTATACAAACGTCGCGAAAGTCCGCATCTAAGTCGTGTAGCTGCTCAGAGAGATTTGCGCAAGCAACCAAGCCAGTCTCATCGTTGTCGAGGCAAAGCAGGAGCGGGTGGTTTGTTGGCCGCTCCTGCAACGCAGTCAGCAGGAGTCGGCCGTTGGAAGCGCTGTTCAGCGCGATCGCGCTGCCGCCAGCTTCGATAATAGAAAGCGCGTCGAAAGCCCCTTCGGTGACAAAGACCGGTTCATCGCCGGGTGCATAGAGAGCTTGACGGTTGAAGAGATCAGGGGTGGCACCCAGATTGTTCATCGTCCGGTAGGTCGATTGTATACGCGGGTCGATGGCCCGCGCAACATAGTGAAATCGGTTCGTCGGGATAATGATCCGCGCACAGTAGCGGTGACTTCCTGCCGGGTCTGCGTTGGAGTCGAAGCCAAGACCGTAAGTCTCTGCTGTCTCGATGCTGAGTCCACGAGCAGATAGGAAGGAAACAGCGGCAGGGTCATGCAGTCTGGCACGACACGCCGCGAAGTAATCAGACAGATCCTTCGGTGCAGAGCCGGACTGCACGGGAGACGGAGCGGGTGGGCACTTCCGAGCGGGCTTTGTGCTGTGCGGCTCGACCGACGTACCAAGCTGTTCCGCCAGCGCCCGAAGCGCCGTGTTGAAGTTCACGCCATGTTCCAGCTCGTAAAGCGTAAAGATGTCGCCCAAAGTCCTACACTTGTGGCAGTACCAACGCTGGGTGTCTGGATAATACTGAACCGCACCGGTTTTGTGCTGCCCGCAGCCGCTACCGCATTTGGGGCAGATGTACAACGAACATCCGCTCGACTTTTTTAGAAACTCCCGGCAGTCGAAGCGCTGCCTGATAAAATCTTTCAAATATTCCTGCGACACATAACCCTCCTGGTTTTTCTTCTTATTGGGAAAGTAGCTGTAGTTGATGTTGCAGCTGTAGCTGATTCTGATGTTGCAGTTGGATACCGAATGACATCACACGGTATCGGGCGTTATCATCTGACATCGTTCGATGTCGGACATAGCGGTCCATTGCTCAAAAGTTATTGCGGGACGATCGTGCTTCTTGAGTTCCCGTACAAAAGCCGCGTAAGCACTTTTTAGCGTTTTCTCTGCGTACCGTTCAGAATCTCGGTCAAGCCGCGGCTTAAGAAAGTCCCAAGCAACCCCCAGTTTGTCATCAAAGTCTGGCACAATACCGTGTTCACTATAGTCCAAAATTGCCTCAAACAGTTGTCCCTTTTCACAGTCGTTCAAGCGGCTTAAACACGGCCGTACGTCAAAATAAAGCATCACACCCGGCTGACTTCCCATCTCCGTTCCTTTCTGCGCCTAATTGCTCCAGCAGCCCTGGCACGTTAACGTAAATCGTGCGCCCCGACCGGATACAGGGGATCGAGCCGTCGCGGCAGCCGCGCCGCAGGAACCACGCACTCAGGCCGGTTGTCCGGACGGCATCTTCAATTTTTTGGAAGGGCACATCGCTGCGGGATTGTGTATCATTCTTCTGCATGGCTGCCCTCCTTTGCAAGCTGGGTAATAATCGCAAGAATTTTCTGTTTTTCCTCAGCGCTCAGTTCATTGCGCAGTTTCCGAGAAAAGCTGCTGTCTGCAATACCAAGCACATCTGCAACCTGCCAAAGAAAGACACCGTTGCCTGCGGCTGCGTTCCGAATATCGCGGTTTTTCACTTTTTGTTCCTCCTAAAAAAGATTGACTTTCGCGCCCCAACCGTGTATCCTAGCATCAGGAGCGCTCTTGTTGTTGTCGATGAAAAAATTATAGCATATAGAGCGAGCTGTCACAAGCATTTGAACGGATGTTTCAACAAACGTGAAGAAAGTGGACTATTTTATGGCGGAGTGTAAACATATGGGGCGGAAAGTAAGCGGACTTCAAAAAACATTTACAGATCGTTTTTGGAATCTACAAAGCGGACGATCAAATACAGAATTTGCGGACTTCTTGGGTCTATCCAGACAAACTGTCGGTTTTTATGCTAATGGGGAACGGCTCCCAGATGTAACAACATTGAAGCAAATTGCGCAAGAATGTAATGTAACAACGGATTACCTGCTCGGACTTACAGACAGCCAAAGTGTCCAGAGGGATATTCGTGTCACACAGGAAACTCTTGGAATTTCAGAAAAGTCTGTCAAAAACCTTTCAAAGGTTGCAAGGGAAAAGCGCTACCCGTCAATGAAGCTGAATACACAGAGACTAGGCGCGGCGCTGGATCTTTTGCTTTCATCGGTCGCGCTGAAAGAGATTGCCCAGAGCCTATGCCACCTGTTGGATGCTTCCAAAGAAATGCGAAGGATTGAGCAATGGACGGTGGAAGATCTGCGGGAGCAGGATCTGGATTATGCCGAAAAGAAGATTGAAGATGCTTTTTCCGACTACAGGCTGGCGCGCCTTGATTTGACAGAGAGCATTCAGTCGCTTATGAACGGTGATACAGAGCATTTTGTCAGTGCGCAGGATGCAAGTGGAATTTATGAACGCGCTTATGCACGGTGTGGTGAAGCAAGCGCCTTGAACGCACAGGAAACCGAGCGGGTAGCGGAGGCGCATGAAGCTGCGTCTTTGCAGCAGTTGAAGGAGGTTGAGGAGCTTGGCTTCTGCACGTTTGAAAACGACTAAGAGCGGGCAGGCATATTATGAGATTCGATACCGCGTCAACCGGGAAGCACCGGAGCTTTCCACGCGGTGGTATGTGCCTGCCGGTTGGAGTGAAAAGGTGATCCAACGGGAGCTTGCGAAGCAGAAAGCGGAATTTGAACGGCAGTGCAGGTCGGGGGAGTTTTTATCGCTCCATGCAAAAAAAGAACTCGCCGCACAGCAGGCAGCGAGACAGGCCGCAGAAGCGGCGAAGATCGTAACGGTGAAACAGTACGGGGAGCGGGTTTTCATGCCGGGCAAGCTGGCGGGCACAATCGGGAAAAGAGCACTTTCCGAAAACAGCCGGGCGTATTATCAGAACGCGCTCGACAAGCACATTTATCCGGTGCTTGGAAGCAGAAAAATGCAGGAGGTCACGCGGGCAGAGCTGGAGGCGCTGCTGCTTCAGGAACTGAACAGAGGCAGATCCGACTCGACAATCTCTGCGGTCTATATCACTCTGCGGCAGATGTTTGAATCTGCGGAGGACAGCGAACTTATCCGCTCAAATCCGATGCAGAAGGTCAAAAAGCCCAGACGCAATAAAGCTGACACCAAAGACTCCACGCAGGTCGAAGCCTTTTCCATCGAAGAAATGCAGCATATTTTGGAATGCCTGAAAAATGAACCGCTCAAGTGGCAAGCGTATATCACGCTGATCGTCGATACGGGCTGCCGCCGTGGAGAGATCTGTGGGCTTCGCTGGCAGTCAGTCAATTTCAAGGATAAGACGATCACGATTGAAAACAATCTTGTCTATACGTCCGCCAAGAAGGGCGGCAAGGGCGTTTTCGAGGACACGCCCAAAACAGACGCTTCCGCCCGTGTGATTGACGTCAGCGATGATGCGGCCAATCTTCTGCGGCAGCTGCGAATTGAACAGAGCCGTGCCTGCATCTCACCGTATGTTTTTTCGCAGGATGGCCGCGCAGAGCCAATGCACCCGACCTCGCCGACGCGATACTTTAAGAAATTCGGCGAACGGTACGGCATCGACCATTTTCATCCGCATAAGCTGCGCCACACATTCGCCAGTATTGCCATCACGAACCACGCGGATGTTGCTTCGGTTTCCGAAAAACTCGGTCATGCCAATAAAGGTATCACGCTCAAAATGTACACCCACGCAAACGCAGAAAGCATCAAGGCCGCCGGTGATATCTTCCGCAACGCGCTGAAAGCGAAGAAGGACGACAGCAAGCAGGCGTGAGCAGCCGAGCCGCATATTTGCACGGCTCGCAAAAACCCGCACCAAAACCCACACGGGCATGAGAAAAACCCACACGGGAAGCTACATCAGGTTACAACAAGTCACAACAGATAAAACCCAGAACCCATTGGGGCGCAAGGGTTTCAGGCGATAAGTTACGACAAGTAAAAACAAGCTACAACAAGTAATTCTTAGCTGGCAGTCATGAGGTCAGCGGTTCGATCCCGCTTATCTCCACCAAAACAAAAAGTCATTCCGTAAGGAATGGCTTTTTTGTTTTGGCTGGGCATACGTGGCGCGAGAAACGCTGTGGTTCGACCGAATGCATTTTTGCGGCGCAAAAGCGCCGCTTTTTCTGCATGCAATGCAGAAAACATAAGAAAATGCAATCGGCACGGAGGCGGCGCAGCCGCCGGAGTAGCCCGCCGACTACTTCCTTCTCTCCGCCCAATCAGCAGCCGCATTTCTTCCCTCGCTAGCCCGGATCTGGCCCAAATCGCTTGCAAAAGCGGTGAATCTGTGGGGGTCTGAAAGAAGCAAGATTTTGTGAAAAAAGATGAAATCCTGCAAAAAATAGTAGACTTTTCTATTCTCCTGCGCTATGATAAAAACGATCATGGAATCGCGCATATGGCAGGAAAAACTGTTTGAAAAACAAAGTCTACATTTGCGCGCAGCCATTTTGACAATTGCATATCGTTTATCAGCTGAAGATTTGTAACCGCGGGTTATCCGGATAGTCCGCGGTGAAAGAACAATGAATCTACTCGCCCGGAACTGTGCGGATGAGCAAGTTTCCGAAGTAGCCTGCGCAGCGCGGCAGACAGCGCGTTTTCGCAGTCTATGTGGCCGAAAGGCCGCCATTGCGGGGCTTTCCCCGTGAGAAGGTAGGAAACAGCGCGCGGACGCGTCGCGTCCATAGTCCAAGTCAGGAGAATCGCTTATCTTTGCTGCACGGGATTCTGTCTGTTGTTATCCCAGCATGTGCAGAGGCTGATAAACAGGGTAGATAGCACGATGATCCTATCGAAAACGCGGAGCAGGGCGCCGGTTTGTTTCCCAAATGGTGGAGGCAGATCGGCTTTTTTTGCTGTGCGGACATCCAGTTCCTGTCATTCAGGGACCGGTATGCCCGCAGGAAACGACGATAGGAGGGACACCCACGATGGAAACACTGCATCTGCCTGAAACCCTGGACAAGGCGACGCTGGACCGCATCGAACGCGTCATCGCCTATAAAAACGTCCAGTTCATCATCGACCACCAGCACGACACGCCCGAGCAGCTGTCGGCCTACCT
>ENA-UALF01000877-UALF01000877.1-human-gut-metagenome-genome-assembly--contig:-NODE-877-length-13172-cov-10.753297_pt1 | contig 13172 bp, 13 predicted proteins | sample MGYA00243698_ERZ654464 | MGnify/ENA primary metagenome ERZ654464 (study PRJEB26926, sample SAMN06164595) | human gut metagenome | biome: ENVO:00009003; feature: ENVO:2100002; material: ENVO:00002003...
ATTCGTAGGTGTAGTAATCTTGTATATGCTTTGGCGTGACCTCGCACAGAGCCAGACCGGGGTGGTGTTCCTCAAAGTACGGAATGATTTTGCTTTTTATCGTCATAGAATACGCTCCGTAAGTTGTTTCCTCCACATTCTTTTTTGTCATATCCAGCCAGTCGAGCAGAAATGCCGTAAAAAGAATTGTGCCTGCGGGGGCTTTGCCTGTGCTGCGTTCGATTGCTCTTGCCTCTAATTCGGCTTCTTTTGCGGCACGAGCTTCGGAAAGCATTTTTTCGGCACGCTTTTTGTTTCCCTTTACGGTTAGGCCCGTGGACTTCGACGGTGTGTGCCGTTTACCGTATTCGTCCACATAGTTCAGTACCATATGATAGTACCCGTTTTTTTCTCGCAGATGTCCTGCTACCATAATAAAACCTCCTTTGATTGGTACAGCGTAGATTCATCTGCCATTGACATTTATATTGTAGCAGAAAGAACCCCATAGGCCAAATGTGCAAACGAGGTTTTACGCAGTAGATTTATCTATCAATTCCAAGTATTCCAGAATGTTGAGCTTCGGGATTCGATAACGGCGGCCGACGATAAAACTCTTGATTTTGCCGGACTTCAAAAGCCGATAAGCGGTTTTGTCGCAGATACCGCCGAGCATTTCACACATTTGCTCGACATTGACTACATCGGGATAATCCGTGAATAACATTTTATAGGCTGTCTGTGATTCCATAGGCAGCCCCCTTAACGATTCTTCGGGATAATCTCGTAGTCATATCCTTTTCTCTGATTACAATAGGTGCAGGTGTCTTTCTCGGTCTGCTGCGGGTCAATCCTGCGTAAAGAATAAGCGCCCGTACCGTAGAAATTGTCGGCACAAGCGCTGCAAAGGCAAAGGATTAACTTTTTCGGCACACTCTCGATCAGACCGATACTGACTGCCAGAGCGTGATTGATACCGTGTATATGCTTTTCGGACAAGTGACCGATAAAGTTACCCAAGCGATGCTTATCCACGGTTCGCAGTTGTTCCAAAAGGACGATAGAGGGCAATTCCAAGCCGTTTTCGGCGTCGATGTAGTAATGGGTAGGTAGTTTCGGCTTTGCGTCCTTTTTGCTTGTAATAGAAGCGATAATTACCGTAGGACTGTGCTTGTTGCCGACATCGTTCTGAATGATAACGACGGGGCGATAACCCTCTTGTTCCGAGCCGATCCCGTGTCCTAAATCAGCGTAATACATATCGCCTCGTAAATATGTGTGATTCATAGTGTTATGACCTCCTTTGAAAATTTAGGCGGTTAGCCGCCTATGTAGAGGTCAAAGACAGAACAGAATTAAGGTCGGGAAGATATAAACATTCTCCGTTTCAATAGACCCGTCCTGCCGTTTGACCTTGTATAAAGAAACAATCCTATTTGTCCTCGACACCCCGGATTGCTGCGGGAAGTCATCAAACGGCTGTCGGCTTGTCAGCTCCACGGGAATCTCACCCCCGGCAGGTTCTCTGTCGGCTGCTCTCATTGCCTGCGACGGATCACGCACGAAAAACGCTTCAACGCTCGGACTGTGACTGAACAGGAGTATCATTGTCCCTATTGCTTGTCGTCGCCATATCGGGAGCCGCCCGATACTGATAGCCGACTGTTATTCGCTCTTTGCAGAAAATGAAAGCCAAAGACCTAAAAACATACAGGTGAAATCTCGTTGCTTTCTTTCCCGCAGATCGTGGCGCAGCCGCTAATGTGGCTTATGCTCATCACAATAGCAATAGGAATGTGTTTGATGAATGGGTATTCAGTTGTCAAAGGACACGCCCATTCACCGCATAAAAGAGGAAAACAGGCAGAGAGTTTTCGTACCTCTCCACCTGTTTCCTCACTTAATGATGATTGTTCAACCACCTATTCAAGAATTTTTTTCAATCTTTTTTCAGCCGCCGATATGGATTTCCCGATGGCCTGAAAGGTACAACCCTCCTTTTCAGCGATTTGTGCGTATGTAAGCCCCATAAAGTAATATAGTATGAGCCGCCGTCTCTGTACTTCGGGCAGTTGCTTAATAGCTCTGTGCAGGGCCTCATACCGTAAGTTCCGAAATACCGTTTCCTCCACCGATTCCGGGGGCATTGCCGCCCGACTGTATAGAGAAATCTCGGTAAGCTCTGAATGTTCATAATGCCTGTCCCATTCATTGAGAATAGAAAGGTCGTCCAATTCAAAGCGGTTTAGTACCTCGAATAACTCTTTTGTTATCTGTAATTCCCGTAACATACCTTGTCCGTCCTGAAAGGAAAGAAAATGCTTGTCCTCTTTTTCGGTAAGTGTGTAGGGATTATATTTGTCTTTTCTGCGTTTTGGACGCTTCTCGTCCATGGTCGTTTACCTCCGATCAATCTGAATTTTTTGAGATTCAGATTGATCGGGAGGGCTACGGCAACCGACACTATAAAAAGTCGAAATACCGCAAATTATAAAAACGCACCTACATAGCGACAAATTTCGCCGTGCAAGTGCGTTTGTTTCATTGTATCTATGGCATATCAGTTCAGTATGTAAGCCGCAATGCCCCTTTGTAGGGCAAGTGCTTTTTTTGATGGAACACCTCTGATAATGCCTATGTCATAGACTCATATTCGCTGCTCATTACAAGCAGCGGAACGCCGAGTGTACTCCAGCGCATAAAAAAATCCCTCCAATCCAAAAAACTTGGATTTGGAGGGTATAGGCGTGTTGAATTGCCCCGACAAAACCTCGTTTTTTTTATTTGGCGGGGTTGGTATTCTATATTGAGTTCAGTTAATTGCGAACTGTCCGTACATTTATAATTGAATTGCTGTGCCATTATAAAGATGGCATAAATCAGTATAATTATATATGGAGGTGGACTGTAAGTGCATAACCGACCTGAAATGTTGGGGTGTATCATCAAGGCTGCTCGTGAGAACGCCGGAATTACCATAGAAGCGTTGGCAAACAAAGTGGATATTACCGAGCGATACCTATACAGGATCGAGAACGAGGGCAAGAAACCAAGTTTTGATGTCCTACATAAGCTCGTCCGAGAATTGAACATTTCTGCGGATTCGATTTTCTACCCCGAAAAGCCGTCCAAAGATTCCGAGGTAGAAAATCTCCTCCGTATGCTTTCAGCTTGCGATGAACGGTCATTGGAAGTCGTCAAAGCAACTGCGAAAGCCTTAATCGATACTGCACCCGAAAAGTAGCCGCAAGGCTGCTTTTTTATGTGCAATACAATTCATATTGTGGTGTATAAAATCAAGCCAATTTATTGGCGTTTTATAATAACAGGTAATCTCTCACCCATTCGGCATAATAATTCATTGCTTATACTGTTGGAATTTTTGGCAACGACATCAGCAGAAAGATCGGTGCAGCCATCCGTATCTATCAAAGTTGCAATATCACCGACTGCTATTCCTTCTGCATCTGTTATATCAATGGCAAGCTGATCCATACAGATACGACCTATCACGGGAACAATGTACTGACCTATCAATGCTCTGCCATTGCCGTTCGATAAACTTCTCGGAAATCCATCGCCATATCCGATTGGCAGAATTGCAATTCGACTGTTACGCTCTGCGACAAAGCTCCTGCCATATCCAACAGAGTCTCCTTTTTCAATCTGCCGTATCAGCACAACTCGGCTTTTTAAGGATAAGACGGGACGCAGATCGAGTTGAAGTTCTATATTATCATCCGGCAAAGATTTAACCCCATACAAGGCTACGCCTGTTCTGACATAGCTACATTTAAGCTCTGGGTAATTCAAGAAACCGTAACTACTTTGAATGTGCAATTTAGGAATATTTATACCAGATTTTTTCAGATGATCAATGAGATTATAAAAGCCATCAATTTGTCCTCTTGTAAATGCAATATCGTCAGGCATACTGCTATCCGAGCAGCATAAATGTGTAAATATGCCGCATACATTTAGGTTTTTCATTGTAAAAACCTTTTCCACATCCAAAAAGTCAGCACTCGGTATTCCCAGCCTGTGCATACCCGTATCTATTTTGATATGGGCGTTTACCATCACTCCCTGCCTGTTCAGCGCATTTGCATATTCAAAGCTAATCAGAGTTTGTATCAAATTATATTTTTTCAATTCAGAAGCACGATCAATGCTTGTATATCCAAGTATAAGTATTTCCCCACGAATACCATATTTTCTCAAGCTAATGCCCTCGTCTATTGTTGCAACAGCAAACGCCCGAACTCCGATTTTTTCAAGGTGGGTTGAAATTTCATAAGCTCCGTGTCCGTATGCCTGAGCTTTTACAACTGCCATCAATTCGCATTTCGGCGGCATAGCCTTTCTTAATGTTTTTACATTGTGTTCCAAATTGTTCAAATCAATTTCTATATATGCTCTATCTGTATCGTTATCATACCTTACCTTTTTTGGTCTGTATTTATTCCACAATACCGTTGTTGCTATACCAAACGCTACCGATGATAAGCAAACTATTAAATAATGAATAATGCTATTATCAACGAGCAAATTCTCTAAATGAAGCAACTTTGCAAACAACCGTATGATTACAATCATCATTGGATGAATAATATAAATAATCAGAGAGGATGTTCTAAGCCATATAATGCGTTTACCCTTAAAATGCAGGATAATATTGAAAAGGAAATACATACACGGCAACAAAAATATATACATACTATCATGCCGTTGCAGATTACAAAAGTGTAGTGTAAGAGCTTCTATAAACATCAAAACAAAACTAATACTAAATCCGCAAATACTTTTTCTAAATTCAATTTTGTGACGATTATCAGCTATAAGCCCTCCAAGTACAAAGAAAATAGGGGTGAAGAAAATACCGTTTCTTGTATGGTCTGAGATTTGAAAAATCAAATTATAAAATCCGTCTAAAATACCGATTTTTTCGGATAATCCATAATAGCTATCACCAAACAGACCGATAAAATAGAGAATCCCTGTCATGATCAAGGCTGCCCCATAGTCAAACTTTCTGACCAAATACCACGCAATCGTAGCGCCAATGATAGATGCAGGCAGATACCACAAATGATATAAAGTACCGTCGAAAACAATGTCCTTGATAATGTTTGGCAAAAGGTTGTCCATTCTGAAATAACCGTTATATATGTTAATAGGTATGTATATCAGCATAGCTACTCCATAAATAAGAGCAGTCTTTTTCACGAACATCCATAATTTACTGTTGTTATAAGCATATCTTGAAATCAGAAAGAACCCGGATGTCATAAAAAAGAATGGAACAGCAACACGAGCTATAATTCGTGTCAACATAAAGTCGCCTGTTTCGCTGAAAGAACCAAGCGGGGAAGTGTGTATTGCAATTATCAATAGTGCGGCGATAAACCTGAAATAGTCAATGCCCGTATAGTTCTTGTTCATTGTTCTTCCTCCATACGGTGACAATAAAACCGTCTATGTTATTACCAGAAATCTGATAAACACAATTTTCTGGTATTTTTATCAGCGTTTTGTCGTCTTTTGCAGGAACATAATATATTTCAATCTCAGCTCTGTGAGCCTGCTCAAAAAGATATTTTTTATCTTCTAGATAGGCTTTTATAAATTGTGTGTATTCTTCAAGTGAAAAACCATTTTCCTGTATAATTTTTGAGTGTGGGTATCCTACATATCGAAAATGCCACGGTTCGTGTGAAATTCCCGTGATTTCTTCTTTGTCCTTTGCATAGCGTTCGATAAATCCATAGTCTGGGGCTGCTTTTCTAAACTCATTACAGATACCGACATAGGGAAAATCGGGACGGATAAAATCTATGTCCGGCTTGTTCAGTCCTAAATCAATCGCAAGTCCTGTTTGATGTTCGCTGTGATTTGGCAAAGCAACATACTTTCGTGTAAACTCCTCTCCGTTATCTTTAAGAGAAGTATTATATATATTTACTTGTTCCTCTAAGGTTCGATATCCGCTTACAGGAACAATAGCGTTCCCTGATGAAATCTTTTGGAATATAAGCTGTAATGCGTTGGCAGCTTCACGGCTCAAAAGGGTTTCTTCATAGCGGCTGTTAAGAGAAACATAAAACTTTCTGCTGTTATCTCTGTACGGATGCCGAGCGTTTACAAGCAGCAGATCACCTTGATATATTTGTTCTTTTCTTAGAGTTACTGTTTTCATTATTCCACATACAGACTTATCAGCTTGTCCAACATATCCGCAAAGGACAGACCGATACCTTTCATCATATTTGGATAGCGACTGTGGGAGGTAAGTCCCGGTATGGTATTCACTTCATTAAAAATGATCTCATTGGAAGGTGTATAAAACATATCTACCCTCGCAAAGCCGGAACAGCCCAAAGCCTTATATATCGCCACCGCTGTTTCCTGTACCCGTTTTTCTTCTTTTGGAGAAAGTCTTGCAGGCATATGGATTTTTGAAGTTTTTAAGGTATATTTTTCTGTATAGTCAAAGAAACCGTTTGACAGTTCAATTTCATCTATTCGTCCAACCGTCAGGTTGTCGATACCGAGTATGGCGCAGCCTACCTCAAATCCACCTATTGCTTCTTCAACGATGACTTCTGTATCGTGTTCAAAGGCTGATTCTATGGCGGTATTTATTTCTGCTTGCTCAGTTACTTTTGTAATACCAAAAGACGAGCCTGCACGAACCGGTTTTACGAAAAGCGGATAGGAAAGCTCTGTTTCGATTTTTTTCAAAGCCGTATTCTTTTCAGAGCGTTTGAAAGTTACCGATTTCGGAACTTTTACTCCGGCAAGGCTTACGAGCTTGTGCGCTCTGTCCTTATCCATACAGAGAGCCGAAGCAAGCGTATTGCAGCCGATCACAGGAATACCCGAAAGTTCAAACATTCCTTGAAGTGTGCCATCCTCTCCGTTTTTGCCGTGTAAAATTGGGAAAACCAAATCTATATGAACAGCAGTGTATTGATCCTCGTCAAATTCCCAAATGCCCTTTTGAGAGTGACTTACAGATACGGTCACAGGATAGAGATTGTCCCGATCCCCGCTCCAAGTATTATTTGCTATGTTCTCATACCGACCTTTGTAGTGATACCAGTCCCCGTTTCGAGTGATTCCTATGGGGATAATGTCATACTTATCATGATTGATATTTTCAAAAACAGAAAATGCCGATTGTAATGACACCTCGTACTCTGTTGAATTGCCTCCAAAAATAACTGCTATTTTTTTCTTTTGCATTTTACACACCTCTTTCTTCAATTTTTATATCATCGGGTAGCTTATAGGCTATTTTGCATTGATTGACATACAATTCTTTTTCCGTCTGCCTACCAGTCATTTTGTCTTTTTCTGTACGACAAACAGAAGCTATTTGATATATTTTTTCCTCTCGCTTGAAATAGGAAACAGACGAATTAAAAACCGTATATTCAATATTTACGGAACTTTGCGACAAAATTCGACCATACATATATTTATCATCAAAGCTAATCTCAATCTGGAAAGTATTGTCCGTATCGTTGCGGATTTTTAAATCTAACCACCCTTCGTTGATTGTCGCATCAGTTCCGCAAGGTAAATCTTCTGTTGTGGATGGAAATGACTCAACAGCGTGTCCGTGTCGCTCAACAACTGTAAGAGGTGTGTGTAAAAAAAGCCAAAATAACATATTGCTTAATTGACACAAACCTCCACCATAAGAGCCGACAATCTTTCCGTCAACAAGGTTTAATCCGTCCTTATATTTCTCGTGGTGGTCTGCCCACCGTACAAGCTGCCAAAAAGAAAATGTTTCATTTGGCTCAATAATCACCTTATTGATTGTTCTTGCGGCAAGTTTAAGATTATGTACCTTGTTAATTTGATATTTCATATCAAATCCACTGTTTTTATTCAGCATAAGTGATGAAGTTTCAAATACCGTATTAGGCAATAGTGCCTCAGATTTATTTTTGGCGTATTTGTTTCCGTCTATCAGCATTTCTAAATAGAACAGTTTTTTCCTTTGCCATTTACGGATAGGAAGTAAAAAGGGAAACACCTGTGTCAGTCTTTTCCTTTTCATAAATTCACCCTCTTAGTTTGTTTCTCCCAGATATTCTTCAAGGCATATTCCTCGTTTGTATATTTCGGTAGCCGCATTAACACCGACATATCGGTAATGCCATGGCTCGTTGGCTATACCTGTGATTGCAACTTTATTCTCTGGATAGCGATATATAAACCCATAGCGGTAGGCATTTTGAGCGAGCCAGTTATAAACCTCATAACCATATGAATTTATGCCATCAGCATTTATATCAACGCCAAGACCAAGTTGATGTTCACTTGTTCCCGGAATAGCAACCCAGCGTTCTGTTTCTGTTTTTGCGTCGGATTCAGAATATCCTTTTTCGATATACTCCGCCATTGATTCATCGTATATTTGCTGTTGCTCCTGCTCTGTTCTGTAGCCGGAGGCAACAACAGGATATACACCATCATCCCTCATATCATCAAACATTTTCTGAAGCTGAGGGTATATTCTGCTGTCCACGCATTGTCCGTTTGATAGTTCTGTTAAATCGATTTCACTGTCAGTTTCAAGGGGATGCCATTTATTCACCAGTATCAAGCACCATTCTCCATCTGCTTCATTTTCATTACCAAAATCAATGGAAGGCAATGATACCTTGTTGTATATATCTGTCCCTGCAAAACGCTGAACAAAGATGCAGGCTAATGCTATCAGTAAAATCAGGATGCAGATAAATAAGTGGGGACGGCGTTTCTTGGTTTGTTGGGTATGAGTTGACATCGTTTTTCCTCCCTGATAAGCTAAAAAAGCAAGCGTGCTTTTTTTTCGTTTCCCCACAAGAGTTTCCTATGTTTTCCTGCGGAATTTCTTACGATTTTCCTACAGGAGCGGAAGAGTGACTGTAAATTCTATTTGCTCATTTTCACTTTTTGCGGTAATTGTTCCGTTATGAAGCTCAACGATTTCTTTTGCAACTGCAAGACCCAATCCTGCACCTCCGCTTCTGGAACTTCGTGCAACATCAAGACGATAAAACTGTTCAAAAATGCGTACAAGCTTTTCTTTTGGAATGGTATTGCCGCAATTGGTAAACTGAATACACAAATTTTCACCGTTTTGTTTTACAGCAATATGAATCGTGCTGTCATCAAAGCTATAATTCACTGCATTTCTCAGCAGATTATCAAAAACGCGCTGCATCTTATTGACATCGCACTTTATCATAGTGTCTGGGGCTATTTCAAGCTCACATTTTAAATTCTTCTCTAAAAACATTGGTTTGAACTCGTATGTAAGTTGTTCAAGCATACGGGTCAAATTGACCCTGCTGTACTCAAGAGTGATATTAGAAAGATTAAACCGCGTGATTTCAAAAAATTCGTTAATTAAATCCTCAAGATGTTCTGCTTTTTCCAAAGAAATTGACAAATACTTTTCTCTTAATTCTTCGGAAATTTTGTTTTCGTCCCGCAGTAAAGTTAAATACCCAATTACTGAGGTGAGTGGGGTTTTCAAATCGTGGGCAAGATAAACAACAAGGTCATTTTTTCGCTGTTCTGAAAGCTCTGCTGCCAGTTTTCGTTGTTCAAGAGTATGCTTAATATGATTGATTTTCTTTTCGATTGCAGTTAATTCAGAAGGCAAAACAATATCTCCTGAATTTTCTTCTATCAGAGCATCTATACTACGGTTAATTTCTTTGAAATACTTGGAAAATTCATTTAGATAAAAGCGCAAAATAATTGCAAATAACAGTAAGGAAAGCACTACGAAGAAAAGACTCATATAATCTCTAATATATATTGAATATACATTATAAGCTCGGTCATAATCATGGTAGACAAAATTATCCAAAAAACCCACAAAAGTGTCTGCTATGTGCCCTTTTAAAAATAGAGAGTACAAGGCAGCTAATAAAGCAAACGCAAAAAACAACATTCCAAAAGTTCTAATCAATAATTTGTTTTTAAGAAGACGATAATCATCTCTTTCGCTATTTCTTTTATTTTTCAATGGTATATCCCACTCCCCACACAGTTTTTATAAATTTCGGTTTTTTTGCAGGCTCATTAAGCTTTTCCCTCAATCTTCCGATATGAGCCATAACAGTATTATTGTTATCAAGGAATTTCTCACCCCAAATATTTTCAAACAATTCCTCAGACGAAATAACTTTTCCTCTGTTCTCACACAAGTACCAGAGGATAGAAAACTCAATAGGTGTCAAAGTAACCTCTTTTCCATACAAAGTACATTTGTGAGTATTCTTGTTTATAATAAGTCCTCTTACATCATGTTCTGCAATGGGAGCATCTTTTTCCTCGGTATTAGCCGCATTATTATAACGAACATAACGACGAAGCTGTGTTTTTACTCTTGCGACAACCTCCAAAGGGTTGAATGGTTTTGTAATGTAATCATCAGCTCCGATGGTAAGTCCCATAATTTTATCAGTATCCTCAACTTTTGCCGTCAGAATTATAATAGGATAAAAATACTGTTCTCTGATTTTCTGACAAATACGAAATCCATCAATATCTGGAAGCATTACATCTAAAATTGCCAAATCCATTTTTTGCGTTTCAATACATTCCAAAGCATCCAGACCATTATAAAATTTATGTACCGTGTAACCATCATTTTTAAGATATACCTCTATTAGATCGGCTATCTCCTTTTCATCGTCTACTATTAAAATTTGTTCACTCATTTTATTGCTCCTTAATTTCCGGCACAGCTTCCATAATATCGCCAAAGTCACAGTTTAGATATTCGCATATATCAAGCAAAACAGGAAGTGTGACATTTTCGTTTTTCCCAAGTTTAGCAAAAGTGCTTTTGCTTGCACCAACCGCCACTCTTAATTGACTTTTTTTCATCCCTTTATCTATAAGCAGTTTCCAAAGCTTATTATAACAAACTTTCATTTCGTTCCTCCGAATAGACTTATTAACTCTATCATAGCACTTAAATCGCTAAAACACAAGTGTTTGGTTTGCATTTGCAGACTTTTTTGAAAAGCGTATGTATTCGGCTGTTTAATACAAACAGCCGAAATGAATTTTAATACTGCGGCATACCATACCCCAATATCTCATAATACCCTATGGCATAGTGATTTTCTCGGCAGCTATCGCCGGAATTGCCCTCCACGGTGTAAACTGTGCCGTTCTCGACTTTTTCAACAATCCCCACATGATCGGATTCTCCGTCCTGCGGGCCTGACGAACCTTTATTATCCCAATCGAAAAAGATAATGTCACCGGGACGGGGTTCGTAGCTGTTGTCCTGCCATAGTCCGCGATCTCTGAACCATTCGACACCCCAGACGCAGCCTGCAAATTTCGGGATAACGCCTGCGTCGATATAGCCGCACTCGTTGGCACACCACGAAACGAAACAGGCGCACCATTCCACACGAGAGTTAAAGCCGTACCACGACCAATAAGGCGCACCGCCCACATTGCCGATCTGCGAGAGCGCAACAGTTACAATCTCGCCGTCGCCTGTGCCGATACCGTAAAGAACAGCGCTCCACATACTGCGGTTTTCGTCGGCAAGAAGTTCGGCAAGCTGTTTTCGCTGGTCTGCGCTGAAATTGTACTGATCTGCCATTTCCTCGGCGGTCTTATGGCTGACCGTAATATACAGATAGGTTCGTGTAACGGTAGAGGTGGATTCCACAATATTCCCGTGGCCGTCGTCGGTTTCGGTAATTACTTCCTCAGTCTTGGCTTCGATCCGGGAAGATATTTCATTCATCTGCCAGAAAATATCTTTTAGAATCGCCTTTTTGGAATCGTCCATTGTGGCGACCTCTTGTGCATTGTCGGGGTCGGTGGTGGTCTTGACTGCATAAACGGCAAGCACTTCCGGCCACACGGCGCGGGAGCCGGACATTTCCAGCACATCATAGGAGATATTCGCCTTTATCGTGTCAATCTGCGTTTGATAGTCGGTATTGATTTCCTGAACAACCGCCTGCATAGTCTGACCTGATCCGCTGTCCTCGTTTGAAAAGAAGATACCGAAACACGAGCCGACAATCAATCCGATCAAACAGATAACAATAATGACAACAACCGCAACCCAGCCCCCGGCGGCAATAGCGGCAACCAGCGCCTTTGTCGCGGCGATGATCGCCTTGACCGCCGCAATGGTGGCTTTGACTGCGGTTTTTACACCTGTTGCAATCGCTTTTGCCGTGGCGCGGGCAGCCTGCGCCGCAGCTTTGGCGGCCTTTGCCGTAGCCTGCGCGGTTTTCTGCGCCGTTTTCGCTGCCTGCTGCGTCGTCTTGATTGCCGCTTTGGAAGTACGCTCGGCGGTCTTAACGGTTTTCTGCGTGGTCTTGACCGTACCTTTTGCGGTCTTGACGGTTGCCTTTCCCGTAGATTTCGCTGTTTGCTTAATGGTCTTGCCGCTGTGTTCCACCGTCTTAATAGACTGTTTCGCAGGTTCGGCGGAACAGCGAGCCCTCTGCATAGATTTTTGAGCCTGCTTTTTCGGAAAGTCGGCTTTCTTCTGCTGAAAGTGGTCTTTTGCTTTGGAAATATTCTCTTTTGTGTCCTTTATGCCCTTGCGCCCGAACTTGTCAAGCTGGTGGGCGGTTTCGCGGGCAACAGTTTCCGTCCCGCCCGAAATGCGGTCGGCGGCGTATTCATCGGGCGAACCCTCTGCGGAATAAAGGCTGTGATCCGCTTTGTCTTTGGTGCGAATATAGGCAGATTTCATACGCTCGGCGGCAACCGCCGATTTGTCAATCGCCTTGACCGTTCCTTTGGCAATCTCCCTTGTCTTTATATCCGGCATAGCGTCACCTCCGATCCGAGCCGTGAAAGCTCCTGCCGCAGAGCAGAGTAAAACGCTCTGCTTCGGATATTGCCGCCTGCGGCCTGCCATCTGTCCTCAAAATCAAAACGGGCGGCAAGCTGACGGACGGAATAGTTTTTAAGAAATGTCCTCCAAGTGGATTCGTCCCATTCCTCAAGCTGCTGCCATAGGTCGGGAAAATGCCGATACAGCTTCCGCAGTTCCTCCAAACTTTGCAGAGGGCAGCACCAGCAGGAAACACGGCTGAAAATCTCATATAAACCGCCCCAATCAAAACCCCGCCTGTAACAATAGGAAAGACAGTCCTTTTCTGTCATTCCCCATTCTACAAGCGGGTAAT
>ENA-UALF01000885-UALF01000885.1-human-gut-metagenome-genome-assembly--contig:-NODE-885-length-13050-cov-6.599077_pt1 | contig 13050 bp, 9 predicted proteins | sample MGYA00243698_ERZ654464 | MGnify/ENA primary metagenome ERZ654464 (study PRJEB26926, sample SAMN06164595) | human gut metagenome | biome: ENVO:00009003; feature: ENVO:2100002; material: ENVO:00002003...
CGAGATCGCTCAGTGTCTCGTGGGCTCGGAGATGTGTATAAGAGACAGGTCATCGTATGAAGATGCTATAACGCGATACGTATTTCTTTCAGCATTATAAACCACTTTGGCATTATAGCCTTGGCCATCCAAATATTGTTTCAGACCTTCCGCATTCGCTTTCACGCCAAAGCTACCACATACTACGCTATATGCTTTTAAGCCGTCACCTGAAACCAGTTCTACTTTCTCTTCGCGAACCGGACCGGCAACAGGAGCAGTTGTCACGGGGGCAGATACTACCGGAGCAGCTTCAACCGGAGTCGCTTCTACCTGATCGGCAGGAGCTTCAGCCAATTCCTGTTGTTTTGCCTTTTCATAAGCCTTCTTGTAAGCACTTTCGCTAGATTTACATGAGGAAAATGCCAAGGCTACGCACAATCCCATACCCAACACAACTAATTTTTTCATGATTACTCAATCTTTTATAAATTAATACTCTAGTTTAATTCCATTATATTGGTGCAAAAGTAGCAATATATCAACAGCTTTCACAGCAAGAACGGAGTTAAATTTAGTTAATCAGAGAAGAATCTCCAATTTCTATTCAAAAATAGACAAAATAAACAACAACATTCAGTTTTATTTGTTAGATTTGTAAGGTACAAAAAACAAAAAACTATGAAAGGATTAAGTATTTTAGCTGCATTCCTAGGCGGAGCCGTAGTTGGTGCAGCAGCCGGTATTTTATTTGCTCCTGAAAGCGGAGAAGACACTCGTAGCAAAATTGCTGATGCTTTACGTAAAAGAGGTATCAAATTAAGTCGCACAGATATGGAAAATCTGGTCGATGAAATTGCAGCCGAGGTAAAAGAATAAGCAACGCCCACAAAAGTGTATTGTCATTCCGGATACAAGTCCGGAATGACAATAATTTTTAAATCAAAACTCCACGCATGTTTGCAAACGATAAAAATATAGATAATCTGCAACAACTTCTGGCAGAGCTTAAAAAGTACGCAGAGTTACAAAAGGATTATGTAAAACTACATTTAGTAGAAAAACTTACTATACTGATATCAACCCTCATCCTTGTCTTTATATTATTGATATTAGGTATTATCGCCCTTTTCTACTTATCATTTACATTGGCCTATGTACTCGCACCTCATGTAGGCGGGCTTATGGCCAGTTATGGAATCATTACCGGATGCATTATTCTGCTGATTCTGTTAATCGTTTTATTCCGCAAACGGCTGATTGTTCAGCCTATGGTAAATTTCCTTGCCAACTTGCTTTTAAATGACAACTGATTATGAAAGAGAATACTCCTAATAAAACGCCCATCATCACTTTGGAAGTGATAGCACAACGAAAAGCTGAGAAGTTGGAAGAAGTACAGCAAGCTAAAAAAGAAATGGTACAAACCATACATGAACTTTTTGCGCCTGTAGAACACAAAGGAGGCGTAGAAGGCATTATGCAACATATCAATACAGGAATCGCCGTTTATGACGGAGTACGGACCGGTATCAAGATCATGCAAAGAATCAGAGGATATTTCCTGAAAAAAAAGAAATAACTTAGTATTAACCACAACATTTTATCCACATGAAAAGACAGCTACTAGGTGTGGCGGCAATTTTGTTGTCAATTTCCACGTATGCACAGGACAATCCATTATGGATGCGTTATTGTGCCATTTCTCCGGATGGAACCACCATCGCATTCACCTATAAAGGTGACATCTACACAGTACCCTCTACAGGCGGCAGGGCCAGTCAGATTACAACCAACCCTGCCCACGACACCAAACCCATCTGGAGCCCTGACGGAAAAAAAATTGCTTTCGCATCAGACCGAATGGGAAGTATGGATATTTTTGAGGTAAACAAGGAAGGGGGTATCCCCAAAAGATTAACTACCCATTCGGGTAATGAAACACCGGTGGCTTATAAAGATGCCGGACACATTCTGTTTCTAGCCAATATAATGCCAACAGCAGAAGACGCACAATTCCCCTCCGGACAATTCCAACAAGTATATGAAGTCAATACCGAAGGCGGACGCCCCGTCCTCTTCTCTTCCATGCCGATGGAAGATATCAGTATCAATCATACAGGCAATACTTTACTCTACCATGACAAAAAAGGATATGAAGACCCTTGGCGTAAACATCACACTTCATCCATTACCCGCGATATTTGGCTGTGTTCTCTGAATGGAAACCGTACCTTTCGCAAACAAACTGCTTTCAATGGTGAGGACCGCACTCCCGTTTGGGCTTCAGATGATAAATCATTCTATTATTTAAGTGAGGAAAAAGGCTCATTTAATATTTTCAAACGTGATATTGACGGTAATACATCCAAACAAATTACCAACCATACCAAACATCCGGTACGCTTCCTGAGTGCCGCCTCCAATGGAACATTATGCTATGGATATGATGGCGAAATCTACACGGTAAAAGAAGGTGCCATTCCGCAAAAAGTTCAGATTTCCATTGTCACCGACAAGAACGACAAAGATCTCATCCGCCAGATCAAGCGTAGCGGAGCAACAGAGATATCCCTTTCGCCCGATGCAAAGGAAATTGCTTTTGTACTACGCGGAGATGTATATGTCACATCAACAGAATACAGCACTACCAAACAAATCACCAATACTCCGCAACAGGAACGCGATATTCACTTTTCTCCGGACGGAAGAAGTATTGTTTACGCTTCCGAAAGAAACGGATTATGGCAGATTTATCAAACCAGTCTAGCTAAAAAGGAAGAAAAACAGTTCGCTTACGCAACCGATATCAAAGAGGAAAGACTGACCAATTCGGATATCACTTCATTCCAACCTCAATACAGTCCTGACGGCAAAGAAGTAGCCTTTCTTGAAAACCGTACTACCATCCGTGTTCTGAATCTGAAATCAAAAGCTGTACGCACCGTCATGGACGGCAAGTACGAATATTCTTATAGTGACGGCGACCAATGGTATCAATGGAGTCCGGACAGCAAATGGATTCTTACCAACTACATAGGTATTGGCGGATGGAATAACAAGGATGTTGCACTGGTCAACGCATCTGGTAACGGAGAAATTCATAATCTGACCGAAAGTGGATACAGTGACGGCAATGCCAAATGGGTATTGGATGGAAAAGCCATGATTTGGGAAAGTGACCGCGCAGGATTCCGCAGTCACGGAAGCTGGGGTGCTGAAGCGGATATCTATATCATGTTCTTCGACCTGGACGCATACGACCGTTTCAGAATGAGCAAGGAAGAGCTTGCCTTACTGGAAGACTCGGAAAAGAAAGACAAAGAGAAGAGTGAAGAGAAGGAGAAGGCCGATCATAAAAAAGATAAAAAGAAAGACTCCAAGAAAGAAGATGACAAGAAGGAAGTAAAGCCACTGGTTTTCGACCTTGAAAACAGCCGTGACCGTGTGATTCGTCTGACTGTAAATTCTTCACGATTGGGAGATGCTGTATTAACTCCGAAGGGTGACAAACTATATTATCAAGCAGCCTTCGAAAGCGGATATGATTTATGGGAACACGATCTTAAAGAAAACAAGACTAAAATCGTCATGAAAAAAGTCGGTGGCGGAGCCCTGCTTCCTGATAAGAAAGGCGAGAATCTGTTCCTTTGCAGCCAAGGTGGTATCAAGAAAGTCACTGTCAGCAGTGGTGAAACCAAACCTGTAGAATTCGAAGCTTTCTTCGACTACCAACCCTATGGTGAACGCGAATATATTTTCGATCATGTATGGCAACAAGTAGAAGATAAATTCTATGTAAAAGATCTGCACGGAGTAGACTGGAAAGGCTATCACGAAGCATACGCACGCTTTCTTCCATACATCAATAACAATTATGATTTTCAGGAAATGCTGAGTGAAATGCTGGGTGAGTTAAACGGTTCGCACACCGGAGCACGTTACTACTCAAACGGTCCTATACTATCCACAGCGACCCTAGGAGTATTCTATGACGAAACTTATGATGGTGACGGGTTAAAAATTAAAGAAATATTGGCAAAAGGCCCATTTGCCGTGAAAAAAACGGATGTTACTCCCGGTTGCATCATCGAGAAAATTGACGGCAAACCTATCGTGAAAGGGCAAGACTACTTCCCGCTGCTGGAAGGCAAAGCCGGAAGAAAAGTGTTACTGGCCATATATAATCCGGCTACCGGCAAACGTTTTGATATCACCATCAAAGCTATCAGCATGGGCGAACAAAGTAACTTGCTGTACAAACGTTGGGTAGAACGTTGCCGCAATATAGTCGATAAGTTATCCGAAGGCCGCATCGGCTATGTACACGTAAAAGGCATGGACAGTCAAAGTTTCCGCGAAGTATATAGTGAAGTATTGGGACGCTGCCGCAACAAAGAAGCTATTATTGTAGACACACGCCACAATGGAGGCGGATGGCTACATGATGACTTGGCCACTTTATTAAGCGGCAAGGAATATCAGCGTTTCGTTCCACGCGGACAATACATAGGCAGCGACCCATTCAATAAATGGCTCAAGCCATCCTGCGTATTGGTATGCGAGGACAATTACAGTAACGCACATGGCTTCCCATGGGTTTACAAGGAATTAAAGATAGGCAAACTGATTGGTGCTCCGGTTCCGGGCACAATGACTGCCGTATGGTGGGAAAACCAGATCGACCCGAGTATTGTGTTCGGTATTCCTCAGGTGGGTTGTATGGATATGCGTGGACAATATGCGGAAAATCACCAACTTTCTCCAGACATTGAAGTTTATAATACTCCAGAAAAGGCATTGGCAGGTGAAGACCAGCAGTTGGAAGCAGCCGTACAAGAAATGCTGAAAACAATAGGGGAAAAGAAATAAAACAATCCCATCCTGATAAAAAGAAAAAGGTGTCAAAACACAACCTTTGAGGAAAAGGACTTTTCATCCGAGGATACTTTGACACCCTTTATCAGCCATAAAAAGAGCCGTATCAACTCTACTCCCAAGTAATGATACGGCTCTTTTTTATACATTACAGCAAGATAATGTATGGGGCATCTATGCTGAGCATACTTAAATATGTCATAATGATGCTCTATAAGTTGTTCCCACTCATGCCCTCATTTCCAACTATAACCCACTCATTGTAAAGTCATTACCCTCACTCCTTATTCCTCATTCTCATCTCTTAAGACACTCATTCACAATATAATATACATTCACAAGCCTATAAACCGGTTATTTGGTAAGCCCCCTGTTTTTTCAGTTTTTCTTCCTTGCACAAACGGCATAAATAACGGTGTCGTAGTTTGTATCATACTGTTCTTCTTTGACGATTAAAAGTTCAATATCTGTTAATCACGAATGTAATTAAGTCTAATCACTATTGTAGTTAACTTTAACCACTACTGTAATTAAACTTAGTCACAGTAGTGAATAAGCAATTACAAACATATAAAAGTGAGAAAATAAAAGGGAGAAAACAGATAAGAGACAGGGAAATATGCATACATAGACTACCGCCAACTCGCTGCACAAGCCATGCAGCTGCTTTATAAGAACGAACGTTATGGGTTGAATGATGAAAATGAGAAGGTATTTTGGCAAAACAACACCGAATTTGAGTAAATTTCGCCTTTGGAACAGTTGTTTAAATGTCACTTCTATTCCGCCACTACAGAGAAGAAGGGAGAAAGGCTGACCGCACATGAAGATTTTCAATTATTTGCAAGAGTACAAGCGTGAAAAACCTGTCAATCAACAAGATAAATTAATACAGACACATTATCCGCAAACTGAACATTCACCCAAAAGCCAGCAGAAAAGGTACTTTATATCACATGATAAAGTTAGAATAATTTATTTTCAAGCATCTGTGTTAGTGAGGGCAATGCCCTCACTAACACAGATACTACCATCACTAATAAGCAGTTCATTATAAACCAGTTAGAGCCAAAGTGAGGGCATGAGGGCATTTTCGCGTCCAACTTTCTATTTGTTAAGTTGAAAGGGATGGCTTCTATTCTCCGGTATGAAAGACACCGTTTCCGGCATCGCACCAACTTATCTTGCTCTTTCTTTCCAAAGACGAGTCATATCTTCCAAAGTCTTTCCTTTTGTTTCAGGAACCATCTTCCACACAAACAGAGCTGCAAGCACACAAATCACGCCATAAAGCCCATAGGCAAATACCGGACTGAATTCATACATGGCAGGAAAAGTGGAAGAAACCAGATAATTGAATATCCACTGGAAAGCTACAGCGATAGCCACTGCCTTACCGCGGATAGTATTCGGAAATATCTCTGCAATCAACACCCAGCAGATAGGTCCCCATGACATCATAAAGAATGCAACATAAACTATGATGGAAAGAACAGGAAGAATACCTTCCACCTGAAACTCATCACAAAACGCAACACAGAATGCACCTACAGCCATGCCAATAGAACCAACAATCAACAAGGGTTTACGTCCCATCTTCTCTACGGTAAAGATGGCAATCAATGTAAAGAGAATATTAACTACCCCCATTACCACAGTCTGCATCATACCATCGCCACCGCCACCGATTTTTTCAAAAATACGCGGTGCATAATAAAGCACAGCATTAATGCCGATAGCTTGCTGAAATACAGAAAGCAAGATGCCGACTACAATAACTGTCAGCCCGTATGTAAGCAGTTTTTCCGTTTTCTCGGAAGTTACAGCCTTTATTTCAGACAAAATAGTTTTAGCCTTATCTGTTCCATTTACTTTTTCAAGTACAGAAAACGCTTTATCATCCTGATGGGTCATAGCCAAATAGCGCGGAGTTTCAGGAACCAAAAACAATAAAATGCCAAATAATGCAGCCGGAACCGCTTCTGAACCAAACATATATCTCCAACCATCGGAAACAAGCACTTCATCCGGCATACCATCTTTAATCATATAATTGACAAAATAGACTACCAACATGCCAAAAATAATAGCAAACTGATTACAGGAAACCAATTTACCACGAATTTCGGAAGGGGCAATTTCGGCAATGTACATCGGACAAACAGCAGAGGCAAGTCCTACACCGATTCCCCCGATGATACGATAAAAGTTAAAAGCAAGGATCAATGCAAACGAAGTATCTCCTTTCGAGAAAAATAAAAATTCGGGATAATAAGAGCCTAAAGCAGACAGGAAGAACAATAAAGCAGCCAGACGCAACGAATTACGACGTCCTAGCCCCGAAGCAAAATAACCGGAAAAAGCACTGCCAATGACGCAACCTATCAATGCACTGGAAGCAGTCACGCCATGCCAGAAAGCATCTAATCCCAAATGTTTTTGCAGAGCCTGCTCCGCCCCCGAAATAACAGCTGTATCATAACCGAAAAGTAAACCGCCGAGAATGGCTATAAACACCACTCCCATCAGATAGAAATTGTTTTTCTTGTTTTTCATAATAAAAGAATTATAATAGTTTTCGTAATAAATACAATAACAAAGCTGTGCGAAAATAATCATTAATACGTAATTCTATTATAATTCTCCAACCATTTTAAATCTTTTTCACATCAAGGAAAAACAAGATTATTCCGTCTGAACTGTTCTATGTCTTCCTTTTTTAATCCTATCTTATCCAATGACTTAGGAAGATTATGGTCATTAAGATAATAACGCGGACGAATGAGATATTGTCTGTTTGCTACCGATAGGCTATCTGCCCTATAAGGTGTCTGTACCCCTGCCAAATTCAGCATGGTATGAAACACGGAGGCATTTCCCGCCACCGGTTTTTCACGGTTCTGCAATATAGCTTCATGTACTTCCACATTCTTTTCTCTATATGTTTTGGACAACCAAATTAAAAATGGCACATGCAGTTGATAATAAGACGGGACTGGGGATGCATGTAAAAATAATTTTCGATTATCATCAAAAATATCCTCTCCATGATCCGAAGTATAAAGCATAGCCGAAAAAGAGTTTGTTTTCTGCAATAAAGTGATCAAAGAAGCCAGGAAACCATCTGTATAACGGATGGTATTATCATATGCATTCATCAAATACTCTTTATTCTCATATTTGGCGTCTGTCAGATTATCCGGTTTAAAGACAGACATGGATTCGGGATAACGTTCTTTATAATTAAAATGTGATCCATAGGCATGCAGCACGATGAATAATTTTTGATGACCTGCCTTTAGCTCCTTTTCTACCAGAAACAATAGTTCGTCATCCGAAATATTGGCTCCTTTCGGAGCATCTTTCTTGATAAACTTCCAATCATCTGCCTCCATCCCCAAAAAATCAATAAAAGAATGGTTAGGAAGCTGGTTCGAAAAAAAGGCAGTATGAAATCCTGCTTCCTTGAAAGCGGTAATGATTCCTTTCTGTCTATAAAGACAGTCATAATCCTCAGCCGAAGCTGCCGAAAGCAACATAGGCACACTTTTATGAGTAGTATTAGACTGGGTAAGCACATCCGTGAAAGTTACCACCCCCTCCATTTTATCAAGTAATGGAGTAGTATTCCTTTCATAACCATAAAGTCCGAAATTACAGGCACGGGCCGTTTCCCCTATCACCAAGACATAAACTTCCCGGCTGTTTTCATCATGTGCGGCACTGGCATTAAAAGTAAAATCCCTTGAAGTTTCCGCATATCCGGCTGTTTCGCCCGCACGTTCTGCAGCCAATACTAGATTATAACATACATTAGCCGGATACATTTCGATCTTTACTTGATAATCACGTTGCGTCGCATAGCAGATAACGGTCAATAACGCTCCTGCAACAATGCCTGCCAAGGCATACTTACGTTGAGAACGAATAAAAGAATATTCCAACTGATTACCCCGGGCCCATGAAAAACCTCCCAAGACCAAAGCAGGAATGTAAACAACAAAAACACCAATTACAGCCGGCAGTAAATTATCCAACAGTTCCAGCGCCTCCCCGGAATTAGTAGTTGTCAGATTCAGGAACATATCTACTGCAATGATAGAACGCCCGAACAGGTATAGCAATACCAGTTGGAATGCCGCAAAGAAAACAAACGGAAATAAGATCCAAATAGTCTTTCCAGGTTTACGCCCCAATGTCATAATCAACCAATAAACCGATACCGGCAGAATGACATTACAAATACGTGCCCAAAGTGTCATTTGCTGTTCTGTAAAAAACAATGCCACATTGGGAATGGCCAAGACAACGATGAACAGAACGAACAACCGTTGTGGCTCACAACACCACTGAATAAATTCTTTAAAATGCTTCATTTATATTAAAGATAAAACCAGACTGTCCATTTTTTCCAAATCCATAGTCCAGACGAACATTTACATTCTTTTTAAACTCCCAACGATAACCTATTCCATAATTAGGCAACACTCTGTCCATGCACAAAGCCCTGAACTTATTGAATACAGTTCCGGCCCCTATCCAAACTACAACACCATTACGTTTCCATACATGCTGACGCAATTCCACCTGCCCCTCTATTTTATGCTTGTCACGATAGCGCCCTTCGTAATAACCACGCATGGAATACGAGTTTCCCAACAACGCCATCATGGCCCATGACGGATTACCGAAATTAAAAGTACCGCGTAATTCTCCTGCCAACAATCCTCCTTTCCATACAGGATGATAATAACTGGTACGCAAATCCGTAGTACTGAATGCATAATCGTTTCCTAAAAACTTAGGACGGAAACACTGGGTAATATTCAAATAATATCCCTTATGGGGATTGGTCAACACATCGCGCGAATCATATGCCAAAGAAAGGCCCACTCCATAATTAGCAGTAGTAAGATTCATCCCCTCCAGTAGTTCGGGGCGTTCCATATTCTTACCATGCACATAATCATAAGATGCCATAGGACCTATATATAGATTATCCGCTATCCGAAACAGGAAACTAGCTTTAACTTGTGCTTGCCAGCGATCTAAATCAGATTCATTGGCATCTACCTTACCCATATCGTACCCTATTCCCCAAAACTTGGAAGGAAAGGAATAAAAATAAAGAGTATAATCCAGCCGGTATTTGTCCTGCGGAAAGATATGAGTTCCGCGTATCCCCAACATATAGAAGCCAACAGTGGAAACATCTCCGAATAAAGACACATTGGACGGAGGAAGAAGCATGTCATTTCTATCGGTACGATAAAGCCCCGCCGCCACCAGTCCCAGCCCCAGTTTGGTATCCGTACTGTAATGTGGTCCGCCAATAATACTGAAATCAAATTTCTTATGATTCTTATCTTTATTAGCATCATTAAAATAGTCCAGAAACTTTTTGAAAAAAGTCCTTTTCTGTACTGTGCTGTCTTTGTGTTGCGTTGTCGTATCTTCAGGCAAATAAAACAGCCCACCCTCTTGCGTGACTGCCAAAGCCGCATCTGCCATACATATAAAGATTACGATCCAAAATGATATTTTCTTCATTGCAATCTATTCTTTTTTCCACTGTTAAAACAAGCTTTACAGTAAACATAAACTGAATAAAAACAAATAAAGCAGGTCTGGATACAAAGATAGCCAAACCTGCTTTATTGTGACTTTTTTATATAATAAGAATCTGGTCTGAATTTACCTATTTCTGTCCTAAATACCTTATACCGGTTGCTTTTCTGTAATCAGCCAACGCAATCTTCTGCTCATAATAAGATTGGATAAGGTTTGTATATGCCTGTATCCATGTCAGCTGTGCAGAAAGCACATCCAAAATAGTCAACTTACCTTCAGTATAACTAAAAGTGTTCAAATCCAAATTCTCTTCTGCCAGTTTGCAGTTCTCCTCGGCAATACTTATCTGACGGGTATTCTCGGTCAGACTAGTCCACGCCTTCGCCACTTCTTTGCTTATTTGGTCTTGCTTATCTTGCAATGCATACTGCTTGCTTAATAAAATAGCCTTCTGTGCAGCCGTCGATTTAAAGCGGGCTCCCCAATGGAAAATCGGCAATTTAATAGAGGCATACACATTACTATTAAACATAGTTTCGCCCGAAATGTTCAACATCTGTGTTCCCCATGTCTCTTTAAAACCGATAGAAAGAGAAGGATTGTACTTGGCGGCAGCCAGACTTACCTGTCTTTTCTGATAATCCACATCCAACTGTGAGATAGCATAATCGGGACGCACATTCAAGGCTGTTTCCGCTCCAATAAAGGCAGGCATAGGCAATATGGTAGAAATAGAATCCGTCAAATCCATTTCAGCCAGCGGTTCCAATCCCATCAGCACATTCATATTCTGCAAGGCGACCTGATAAGACTGGTAGCTGCTGGAACGTTGCAATTCAGCCTCTTTCAAACGGGTCTGCATCTGAATGAGATCCGTCTTGCTGATATAGCCATCATCGTACTTATCTTGCAGCACTTTGGTCAACTGCTCAATAATCTGCACATACTGGCACATCGTTTCATACATTTCTTTTTGTGCGGCTGTTCCCCAATAACTGGCTTCAGCAGCATAGATAATATTATCCGTTGTCAAATCCACCGACTTATCCGCCATCTGGGTTTGTATTTGGGAAGCCTTGTAATTGTGATAGATGCTTCCACCGGCATAAATAGGTTGTGATACCCCTACTTCGGCACTGTATGAATCGTGCTCCATAGGAACAGCCATTCCGCCAAAATCCATCTCGTATTTGTTAATACGATACTGATAGCTTCCCGTTGCATCAACAGCCGGGAAGAAAGCGGTTTTTGCCGCTTTCATAGCCTTCTGCATAGCTGTACGTTGTGCCACACTCTGTTTTAAGGTTTGGCTATAATCCAGTACCTTTTGTTCAAAGGTAGAATAATCCACGACAGTCTGAGCCGAAAGTGTACCGGTCATACAAGCCATACCTATAATATAGATCATCTTAGTTTTCATTATCTGTCTGCTCTGATTTTAAAGAAAATACAATAAGTTACCGGAAGAACAAAAATGGTCAGTACCGTCGATACGAACAAACCACCCATAATGGTAGCCGCCATACCTGCAAACATGGCATCGCCCAACAATGGAAGCATACCCAGAATAGTAGTTCCGGAAGCCATGGTCACCGGAACGATACGTGTCTTGGTAGCCTCGACCACGGCAGGCACAGCCCCCTTTCCATCCTTCAACTGAAGTCCGATTTCATCGACCAGCACAATGGCATTCTTGATATTCATACCAATCAATCCCAACAGACCGAGGATGGCAAAGAAGTCCAATGACTTGCCAAACAAGAGCAATCCCCATACCACACCGATAAACACCAGCGGCAACATAAGCATAATCAATACCGGCTTGCGGTAGTTGCTGGGGAAAAGAAACAGCAGAACCACATAAATCAACAGGAAAGTCAGCGGAATATTCTTCGCCAATGCAGCATTACTTACATCCTGTGTTTCCTGCTCACCGAAATATTTCATTTTATACCCTTCGGGCAACTGCATCTGCTCTTGTACGGCAGTAAGCACCTGTTTAAACGCAGCCATCGTATTGGCTCCACGTTTAGGTTCACATTGCATCATCATACAACGCTCGCGGTTAAAGCGACGGACTACATTATAATCATAACCCAAAGCGAAATTATCGATTACCTGTTCCACTTTCACGGAATTTCCTTTCGTACTGAATACAGGCACACTTTTCACATCATTCAAGTTCATTTTTTCCACATCCTCATCTTTCAGCAGGATAGGCAAGGAAACATCCCCCTCACGATATTCTCCCAAAGGCAAACCATTGGTAGCCGTACGGAATGAGTTGGCAACCTGCTGACGGGTAATCCCCAGGCGTAAACCTTTCTGTTGAGAGAACATCGGTTTCCACACGGGCACCTTATCTCCCCAATTGGAACGGATATCCGTCACCATATCACACTGGCGGGCTATTTTTTTCGCCCTTTCAACCAATGCGGTCAATGTATCGGGGTTTTCACCGATAAAACCGATCTCAATAGCAGCTTCAGGCACCGGAGACAAAGCAAAAAGTGCCGAACGGGTAATGATATTGGGAAAGTTCTGAGTCATGTGCTCATAAAACTGCTGTTCCACCTGTCTCTTATACACATCTCCGAGCCCACGAGACACTGAGCGATCTCG
>ENA-UALF01000890-UALF01000890.1-human-gut-metagenome-genome-assembly--contig:-NODE-890-length-12944-cov-5.120568_pt1 | contig 12944 bp, 14 predicted proteins | sample MGYA00243698_ERZ654464 | MGnify/ENA primary metagenome ERZ654464 (study PRJEB26926, sample SAMN06164595) | human gut metagenome | biome: ENVO:00009003; feature: ENVO:2100002; material: ENVO:00002003...
GGCTGCCGACGATCCGCGCCGAGGCCTGATCGCCAGCCGCGTAAACCGTGATGCGGATATCGAAGATGAACGGCGAGTCGATCGGCCGGATGTCAAAGGCCGCCTCCTGCAGGTACGCCCGCATGTCCGCGATCTGCTCGTCGGTGACCTCGCTGAGGACCTCCAGCTCCTTCTCCTCCCGGCCCGCGATGATGCCCGCGGCAGCCGCCGCGGCGATGCCGTGCATCGAGCCCGTATGCGGCACGACGACGCTCTTGACGTTCTTGATGATATTTCCGCTGACCTCGATCCGCACCCGCTCCGGCCGCTTGCCGAGCACGGCGCGGGCCTGCGCCGCGGCGTAGGCGATGGCGATGGGCTCCGTGCAGCCCATGGCGGGCACGAGCTCCTCGCGCAGGATCTCTACAAAGCTCTGATAGAGCGCATCCGTTCGTTTCATTCTGACCGTTCCTCCGATGTTTCATGATAGCAGGCCGCAGAGCAGGTATGGCTGCCGCACACGCGCGGCGGCTCGTCCTTGTGGTGGCCGCAGACATAGTCCGGCTGGTAATGGAGCGCCCCGGCCAAAAGCGCCCGGACCGCGTCGTCCGCGCCGCCCTCCGCGCCCGGATACAGCCGGATCCCGGCCTCCGCCAGCGCCAGCCGCGCGCCAGCGCCGATGCCGCCGCAGATGAGCGCGTCGACCGCGTAGGCCTTCAGAAATCCGGCCAGCGCCCCGTGTCCGCTGCCCATCGTGTCGACGATCGCCGACGAGACGATCCGCCCGTCGGTCACATCATAGAGCTTGAACTGCGCCGTCCGCCCGAAATGGCCGTAGATCTGCCCGTGATCAAAAGGTACCGCAAGCCTCATAAAGACCCCTCCCGCCTTTGCGGTTGTGCAAAGTGACGATATTCTGTGTCATCCATTATACCATATTTGTCGCGTTTGTAAAGCCCGGAAAGCACGCCGCCCCGCACACCACGAAAGGCTGAATCCAAAAATCGCGCCCGCCCGGGGAGGCTCCCCGGGCGGGCGTGATTTTTGGATGTCGATGGGCTCCAGTCCGCTCACAGGTCGACCTGTTCAAATCTTGCGGCCGAGGTGCGGAAGGCCAGATAGGTCACGAGCGCGTACACCGCCACGCCGCCGAGCAAAACCGGCAGCTGCCGGACAAGGTCCGCCGGCGCGTAACTTTCGCACACGGTCTTCATGTACGGCACGACATGGTCGAGCGTCTCGAGCAGGGCGATGGCCAGAAACAGCACGACGCTCGAGACGACGAAGGGCTTGCCGAGATCATAGCCGTTTTTGTAGTGCATCGGCAGAAACATCAGGTTGAACAGCCCCATCAGCACGAACCCGAAGCCGAGAAAGGCCAGATTCGCCTCGATGCCGACGGGATTGTTGATCTGTGCATAGCCCCTGCGGAGGAGCATGAACGGGATACAGGCCGCGATCTGCAGCAGCTGCAGCGTCACGACGGTAGAAAACCGCGCCCGGACCACATCCCGCTTCGTGACCGGCAGCAGGGCCATGTAATACACGTCCCGGTTCTCCCGCGCGGCCTGCAGCATGAGGAAAATGCCGAGGGCATTATAGAAAAACGTCACGTAATACGGATAGCTCGGCACGAGCACCAGCGCGCTCAGCAGCAAAAACAGCAGCGGCACCGGCGTGACGACCAGCTTCCATTCCTTTTTCATCAGCAGCTTCATGCTTCCGCCTCCCGTTCCAGATGGACCATGATCTGTTCCAGATTCGCCGGCGTGAGCGCGAAGCCGGCGGCCAGCGCGGCGTCCTCTTTGCGGAGAAGCGCTTCGAGCTCGCCCTTGTGGCTGCGCGCGCCGATGCACGCGGCCCGCAGCGCGGGCGTGCACGCCGCGTCGCTGCCCTGCAGCAGGAGATACCCCCCGGTCCACGCCTTCTTGTCCGTGCTGGCCGCGACGCGGCCATGCTGGATGTACGTGATGGTATCCGCACAGGCGTCGAGGTCCGAGGTGATGTGCGTGGAGAAGAGGATCGACACGCCCTCCTGCTCGCAGAGCGTCCGGAACGTGTCCAGCAGCTCGTCACGCGAGACGGGGTCGAGCCCGGACGTCGGCTCGTCGAGGATCAGCAGCTCCGCCCGGTGCGACATGGCGGCCGCCAGCTGATACTTGACCTTCATGCCCTCCGACAGCTCGCAGATGCGCTTGCTCTCGTCGAGTGAAAACTGCCGGACGAGGCGCGCGTAGCGCCCGTCGTCCCACCCGGGATAAAAGCGCTTCGTGACGTCCGTCAGCTCGCGCAGGCGCTTGCGCTGATAATACGACGCGCCGCCGGAGACGAAGCCGATGCGCGAGCGGATCTCCCGCTCGTCCTTGTCCATATCCAGCCCGCAGATCGTGACCGTCCCCGCATCCGGATGCACCAGATGGAGCATGGATTTGAGCGTGGTCGTCTTGCCCGCGCCGTTGCGGCCGATCAGGCCCATGATCGTCCCGGCCTCCATGGAGAACGAGACGTTTTCCAGCCGGAAGGCCGGATACTGCTTGCAAAGCCCGTCAAGCTTCAGGATCTGCATCGTCTTCCGCCTCCTTTGCCATCCGGAACAGCGCGTCCGGCACGTTCAGATCGTCCATGCTGACCAGCGCGATCCCGCGCTTTTTGTCCGCCATCAGCAGCAGCTGGTCGCCCGGCTGGATGCTGAACAGCTCGCGCGCCCCCTTCGGGATGACGATCTGTCCCTTCTCTCCGACCTTGACCAGACTGACGAATTTCCCCTTCGGGAACTGCATCGGCATAAAGATCCCTCCTGCCATAAGTTATACTCGGTATGAAAAGTTATACCAAGTATAACACACATGCTGGAAAATGCAAGCCCTATTTTCGCAGCTGCCGGTCCGTCCGCACGAGGACGAAGGCCGAGGCAAGGAACGTGACGATATCGGCCGCCGGCATGGAATACAGCACGCCCATCAGCCCGAACGCCCGCGGCAGCAGCAGCACGAGCGGCACCGCCAGCAGGACCTCCCGGAAAAACGACAGCCCCGCCGACTCCACCGGCCGCCCCAGCGCCTGCATGAAGATGAACGCCGCCTTGTTGACCGTCGCCAGCGGCAGCATGCACAGGTGCACGCGGAAGGTCAGCACGGCAAACTCATTATAAAGCGCCGATTCCGCGCCGAACAGCCCGATGAGCTGCCGCGGGAACAGCTGCGTGACCAGCAGCGCGAGCACGCCGAGCGCGAATTCCGCCCCCATCAGCCGCCACAGGATCCCGCGGCAGCGGCCGTATTGCTCCGCGCCATAGTTGTAGCCCACAATGGGGATGCAGCCCGCGGACATGCCGATGGTGATGGAAATGATGATCTGAAACACCTTCATGACGATGCCGAGGACCGTCAGCGGGATGTCCGCGCCGTACTTGCTGCCCGCACCGTACTGCACGAGCATGTTGTTGGTCGCCGCCATGGCGATGACGAGCGAGATCTGCGCAAGAAAGCTGCACAGTCCCAGCGGCAGGTAGGCCGCGAGGATCTTCCCGCGGAGCTTGAAATCGTCCTTTCCCAGCCGCAGCGCCTTCGTATGGCAGAGGTACCATACGCCCATCGCGGCCGTGATGACCTGCCCGGCCACCGTCGCCACAGCCGCGCCCATCACGCCCCAGCGCAGCACGAAGATGGCGATGGGATCGAGGATGCAGTTGGCGATCGCGCCCGCCAGCATGGAGGCCATGGCAAACCGCGGGCTGCCGTCCGAGCGGATGATCGGGTTGATCGCCTGCCCGAAGACGTAGATCGGAATGCCGATGGTGATGTAGGTGAAATACTCCTTCGCGTAGGCGAGATTCGCCTCCGTCGCGCCGAACAGCAGCAAAATCGGCGTCTGGAACACCGCGTAGAATCCCGCCACGAGCACGCCAACCGACACGCTCAGCGTCACAGCGCTGCCAACGGCGCAGTCCGCATCTTCCTGCCGGTTTTTGCCGAAGCAGATCGATACGTAGCTGCACGCGCCGTCGCCGATCATCACAGCCAGACCCAGCGCCAGCACCGTCAGCGGGAACACGACGTTCGTCGCGCCGTTGCCAAGATACCCCACGCCCCAGCCGATGAAGATCTGGTCGACGATGTTGTACAGCGCCCCCACCAGCAGCGAGATCGTGCACGGCAGGGCGAATTTCACCATGAGCTTCCCGAGCGGGGCAATGCCCAGCGCGGCGTTTTGTTTTTCTTCCATAAAAACCTCCCGAAATAAAAAAAAATTGCGCAAGTCCGTTCGGACTTACGCAAAGCTGCTACACAACAGCTGTACTTTACCACACGCCGGGAAAAATTGCAAAGGGGATTTTCCACAAGTTTTTCTCTTTTTCCGCCGGGAACTTGCGCGCCGCTCCTGCGTCTGATATATTGTAGATACAAACAGAAAGAGAGGGCCCGCTATGTTCGGCTTTGACTTTATGAATTCGGTCTTCCCCGTGATCTTCACGGTCATGTTCGTCGGCATCTTCATCATGTTCATCGTCACCGCCGTGCGCGGCATCGGCCGTTGGCACAAGAATAACAACTCCCCGCGCCTGACCGTCGACGCGACCATCGTCTCCAAGCGCATGGACGTCACCCACCACCATAACAGCACCACACACACGAATTCCTCCTCCACCTGGTACTACGCCACGTTCCAGGTCGCCAGCGGCGACCGCATGGAGCTTTCGATCCCCACCCAGGACTACGGCTACCTCGTCGAAGGCGACCACGGCAAACTCACCTTCCAGGGCACCCGCTACCTCAGCTTCGAGCGCGCATAATCCCAACCCTCCACCCCGTCTCCCTCCCGGAGACGGGATTTTTGCGCCCTCATGCCTTCCCCTATGCAGGGAAGCCTTGATACTCATCTATCGTTTCTTAAGAATCATTTATTGTTTTTCGATAAAAAATAATTGACAAACGATCTTCTCTGTGGTAGCCTGTAGCTACAGAAAGGATGTGTCCCCTATGAACTGGTCCAAAAACAGCTCGATCGAGCTTTCCCGGATCTGCGTCGTCTTGTTCATGATCCTCCTCGCCGCCCTCGATATCGGCTGCTACTGGGCCGTGCAGTGGTTCGTGGAGATCCGGCTGATGTACTGGCAGTACGGCGTGCTGATGATGGTCACGATCTACCTCTGCAGCGGCTTCGGCTGGGTGCTGCTCGTGCGGCTGTGGCAGCTGCTGCAGAATATCCGCGCGCAGCTCGTCTTCGACGCGAAGAACGTGCGGCTGCTGCGGCAGGTCAGCTGGTGCTGCGTGGGCGCGGGCGCGGTGTGTCTGGTCAGCTGCCTGTATTATCTGCCGTTCATCGCGGTCGCCATCGCGGCCGGCTTCATGGCGCTGATCGTGCGCATCATCAAGAATATTTTCCAGCAGGCCATCGACATGAAGGCCGAGCTCGACCTCACGATCTAGGGGGTGCGGCATGGAAATTCTCGTGAATCTGGACGTCATGATGGCCAAGCGCAAAATCCCCGCCGGGGAGCTGGCCGAGCGCGTCGGCATCACCCCCGCGAACCTGTCCATTCTCAAAAACAACAAGGCCAAGGCCATCCGCTTTTCCACGCTCATGGCCCTGTGCCATGAGCTCCGCTGCCAGCCGGGCGACCTGCTGGAGTTTGTGGACGACCAACAGGAGGTCACCGATGGAAGAACAACGTAAAAACGAATTCCCCCGCCCGCAGGAAACGCCCGACTGGGCGCAGGAGACGCTCGCCCCGGCAAAGCCGCCGTTCTCGGCCGGCCGGAAGGAAGTGCTGCTGGCGTTCGGGATGTATGTGCTGGCGTATGTGTATCTGGGTTCCGGATGGTGGGCGCTGCCGCTGTTTGCCGCCGGGTTTATCGCCGCCGGAGAATATCTGTACCGGGACGTGAAGCGTCCGTGGGAAAGCTGGGTCTGGCTGGCCTGCGTGATAATGATTGCGGGCTGCATCACGTGGCGCAGCCTGCATCCGAACCAGTACGACTCCCGGCTGGATGTGCAGGTCATGCAGGAGTATGCCATCCCCTCGAGCCTCGCCTTTCTGGCACTGCATATCCTTGCCGTCTACTGGCTTCTGTGCCGCTCCGGGCGGCTGACCGGCGGCGAAAGCGGCCATCTGCTGCCGCTCGACGCGCTGTACGCGTTTCTCATCGTCCCGTTTCAGAATTTCTTCCTGCGCATCCGCTGCGTGATCTTCGCGCTGAAGTCCAAAAAGGAGCGCGGCGTCAGCGCCGGCGCGATCGCAGTCGCGGTGCTCGCGGCGTTCGCCGCGCTGGTGCTGCTCGTGCTGGCCATGACGCAGCTGTCCGCCGCGGACGACACCTTCGGCGAGCTGATCGATGACCTGCGGCTGACGCTGACGCTCGATCTTGACGAGACGTGGTTCTATCGTCTCCTCGCCTCCCTGCCGGTCGGCGCGTACGTGTTCGGCCTGCTGGCCGGTCTCGGCCGCCGGACGCCGGAGGATATGCGCGGGCGCGGAGCGGCAGTCGTGAGCCGCCTGCCGAAGCTGCGCACCGTCCCGGCGGGCATCTGGGCCGCGGCCCTCGGGCTGTTCAGCGCGCTCTATCTCGTGTTCTTCTTCGTGCAGGGCCGGTACCTGTTCGGGGCCTTTACCCGGACGCTGCCGGAGAGCTTTACCGTGGCCGAATACGCCCGCCAGGGCTTCTTCGAGCTCTGCCGCGTCATGGCGATCAACTTCACCCTTTTCTGGCTCGTCACACGTACCGCGCGGCAGGAGCAGAAGCTGATCCGCTGGATGGCCGCCGCCCTTCTGGTCCAGAGCATGCTGTTCGCCGTCATCGCGATCTCCAAGCTGGCGCTGTATATCGACTGCTTCGGCCTCACACCCCTGCGCGTGCAGAGCACGTGGCTCGTGTGCGTGCTGCTCCTCGGCTGCGTCTGCGCGCTCTATACCCACCTGACCGGCAAAAAGTCCATGCGCGCCTGGATGATCTTCGGCGCGGTGACGCTGGCTGTTTTGTGCATGGTGCAGCTCCCGATGCATATCCCGGCACCGGAATATCCGGGATAAAAAATTCCAGCAGCCCCCTTGACAACCGCTCCGCCTTCTGCTATTATAATAAGGCTCTGTGAGAGCCTTATATCGCGGGATAGAGCAGTTCGGTAGCTCGTCGGGCTCATAACCCGGAGGTCGGGGGTTCAAATCCCTCTCCCGCAACCATCAAGCTGAACCCAAAAAGATATCAGCGCGAAAAGCCCAGAAGTTTCAACTGTTTCGCCCCATAGGTACACAATGTGTCATGGGGGTACAGTCGGTACGGGCAAAAGCAAGACGCAAACTCAAATGCATGAGTTTGCGTCTTGCTTTTTTACATAAGGATAGAGCTTGACAGGAGCAATGTCGACGGTCGGAGTTATCAGGCCGTCAAGCCGGAAAGCCCTGCGGCGCAAGGGTTTGGTTGGTGTTGCACAAATTTCTGCCATTTTGAAAAAAACCTCGGAAGCCTTATCGGACAGGGCTTCAGAGGTTTTTCGCGGTAGTAGTCAAATAGTAGTCTGAGCACTTCACAGGTCATGCGGCTCAGATGCAGCGGCTCCCGTTTTCAGCACACACGAACCGCATACTTCACACGATTCCCGTACTGTGTCGATTTGAGCAGTCCCAGTTTTTCAAACTTCAACACAAAGCTGCGGATCGTCGCGTAAGCGGCGTTCCCGAAGTCCTTTTCCAACTGCTTGGTGGAAAACTCCACGTCGCCGTAAGCGGAGAGGACAAACTCCCACAGCGTTTTTTCCTTCTCAGTGACCTGTCCGTGGGACAGGGCTTCTTGAAATGCCTCCGTCGTCTGAGCAGCCGGAAGCGCCCCGTTCAGTTTATGATATACATTTTCGATAAAATAAGCCAAAAACGGTGTTGCGTCCACCACACCACTGATGGTCGCGTTCTCTTCCACCAGCGTATAGGCGTCATAATACCCCTTGCGGCTTTTGTTGATATACTCGGAGAGCGGCACAAACAGGGCTGAGGAATACCCCTGCTGCACCAGATACCATAAATGCATCAACCGCGCCATTCTGCCGTTGCCGTCAAAGTATGGGTGCAGATACGCGATGTAGAAGTGGATCAGCGCCGCTTTCAGCAGGTCGTTGATCTCAGAATCCTCGCGGATAAACGCGACCAGCTCTCCCATGCGCTCCGGCAGTGCCTGCCAGGGAAGGCCCGTGTGCTCCACCTTTGCGCCGACCACATACACGCTGTCATGCCGGTAGAAATGTCCGGGCAGCAGCCGGTCTTCCTCAGAGAGATAGACCCCGATTGCCATTTCATAGAGCTGGTGAATAGTCTCCTCGGTGATTTGGTTTGCCGGGTCACTGATGAACTCCAGCCCCTTTTTCATGCCAAAAATGCGGCTTTCGCTTTCGTCTGCGGGAGCAAGACCGGAGAGGATCTTGCGGACGCTGTCGCGAGTAAAATCCACCTGCTCGATGGTGAAGGTGGAAACGATCTCCTCCTCCATCGCCTTGACTCCGTAAAGCTGTGTGCTGTTCTGCGGCGTCAAAAGCACCTTGGCGGCAGAAAGGCGCACCTGTGCAATGCTGCTCAGATAGACAATATTCTGCCCGGAGAAATCCTTGAGCGGCAGTGAACGGTAGAAGCCGTTTTTCAGCAGCTCCGTAAACTCTTCGATGTCGGCCTGCGGGTATTTATAGCCGAGCTTTCTCAAATCCAGAACATTTTTATCGGACAGCATCTTGGTAAACAATGCGGCATCCATGAAAGCGCCTCCGTCCCTGATTGCAATTAGTATCAACAAGTACCAGGATAATGGAGTATGCCCAAAATTGCAAGAGGGAAAATAGGTTTGTGATAATTTTCAAGTGTCGCCTTAGTCCGAAGTTATTGGTATAACAAGTAATACGCTGTTGCGAAATGCCCAATGATAAAATTCTTATTCCTATTCCTCATTGAAGAAGCCGTCCGCCTCCCTGCTGATATCGCCGTCCGCAAGCGGCATCCCGCAGCATTGGCAGATAAGCTGTCTCGGTGAGCCGAGCAGCGTATTGATGGAAACATCGAAGAGTTTTGAGAGCAGTTTCAGGGTTTCGATATTCGGCGTCGTCTCGCCCGTTTCCCTAAATTAAAGATATTGGTTATGTATGAGTGCCTAATTTTCCTTATCTGCTACACTAAATTCAATCTCATAAATACATATCCATCTTCAACGGAATCTGAATAGGCAAATCCCAACTTTGTCCAAAACTTCTGCGCAGCTGTATGGCACTGATTTACAGGAGCTGAAACTCGTCTTGCTTTGTATTCTTTATAAAGGAAATCAATACAGAGTTTGGCAGCAGCAGTTCCATACCCTTTTTTTTGATAGGCATCATCAATAAGAAAATTGATTATTTGATAGTTTTCTTCACCAACATACATTGAAACAAAGCCAATCATTGTTTCATCAGCATAAATTGCAAATGGCTTGGTGTCTTTATAATGAACCCATGCTTCTGCCAGAGAATACGCCACAGAATCCACAAAATTTTCATTTGCAACGCTGGCTTTAAGATTAAGACAGTCTGTGTAGTTATTCTCGTTGATTGTTCGTAGCTCTATCATTTTATCTTTCCCCCAATTATCATATCCTGTCGCCACTTGGGAGCTTCGCCATCGTCTGCCCAATACTCATCCATAGCGGCAATCTTAACTCCTTTTCATCCAGCCATGTTCTCTGCGGCGTTGTGCCATGCCCCGCATCCTGCTCTGCCTTCGCTTTGGCGGCGCGGATGGCATTCTGCGCGGAGAGCCACCGGCTGTAGGCCCCGCCATACAAGTCCTTTTTCAGTTTCCGCAGTGCGGCCTTGTACGCCTTCTCCGCTCCGCTGGGGCCATTGTAGTTGAGCCGGATCGCCAGCTCCTGAAAGGTCAAGCCAACCTCGTCCGGCTGACCGATGCCGAGGTAGCTTCGCACCAGATTCAGCTCTCTGGGCGTCAGCACCTCCTCCATCCGCTGCATCAGCAGCGTCCGGCGCATCAGGCGATCATAGGTCGCGGCGGGATCGCCGCCGCAGCTGACGGAGAACACATCATCACCTAACTGCCGCACGCAAAACAGCGTCCGGTATTCTTTTATCAATGCCCCAGCTACCTTGGCAGACACATTCAGTTCTCCGCACACCACCTTGACCAACTCAGCATCAGATTGGTCTCGTCCCTCGGCGCAGAGGTATGCCACCCTGCGCAGTTGATTGTACCGGCTGATGGGAATGGACAGAGAGGAAGAATACCGCGCGGCATAGTCGGACAGCGCCGCTTCTATCGCGGGTGTCGCATAGGTCAGCAGCTTTGTTCCGTAGGCGGGATCAAAGCGCCCTGCCGCGTCCAGCAGCGCCAGCGCCGCCTCCTGCTTCAAATCCTCCATCTCACACCACGGTGTGTACGCCCGCGCCAGTTCGGTGAGGTAACCCTCGTTCTGTGAGACGAGCCGCTCCGCGGCGTTTTTGTCTCCGGCTTGCATCCGCAAAGCCAGCTCTTCATTGCAGGGGCTATCTCCTGCAACGGTGTACATATTTTTCGTCACAGGAACGCCCCCTTCCTCATTTCAGCCGCTTTTCTGCCTCCGCGTAAATGTGTTCCAATTCCATGTCCCGCGCATATCCGTCAGCGGCATAGTCGTTGTCCATCAGTGCCTTGTCCCGGTAGCTCCCCGCCAGATACAGTGCCTCCCGCCGCAGATCATCGGAGATCTTCCCTCTCTGGTGATGCTTGCGGATGGTGTCGGTGCGGGTATTGAACAGGCGGTAGACCGGGTGCTGTTTGTTCTGCTCCTTCTGGTGCATCATCGCGCCGTACTGCCGGCAGGTATAGCGATTGTCCTGCGGGGCGACGCCGTCGCAGTATTTAGGGATGTGGCCGTTGGTGGTCAGAAAATATTTCCCGCAGCCTTGGCACTGGCTGGGTGCGTGGCCATGGTGCAATCCGTTCATCAGGTCATAGGTGTAGAAATCGGTCAGGCGCGGAAAAATCACCCGTTCTACAAACACCATTTCTTTTTCGTTTTTAGGACTGCGGGCAAACACATAGGTGGAGGACAGCTCCGGATAAACCGTGAATGGCTCCATATCCAAGCTCTGTAAACTTCGCATCTCATCCCAAAACTGCTCACTGTTGAAGCAGTCATGCGCGGCCACGGCAAAATGCGTTTCGTTCTGTTTTTTCAGCCGCCGCAGATAATCCAGCTCAAAGAACCGCCCCGCTGCATAGAAGTGATACATGGCGATAGGGATGCGTATGATCCCGACGCAGAATCTCAGAAACTCTGTCTGGAACTCCGAATCGGGCGTCCGTATTTGCAGGAGGTTTCTCTCGTCAAACAGGATATTGATCCGGCGCATTTCCTTCTCGTAGTCATTATAGCAAAAGGGCGGATACTTCCAAAGCAGTTCGGTCAGATACAATATCCGTTCCCGCAGCTGCGGGAATACCGCCGCAGCCTCCTCATCGCTGCCCTGTACCACCACAGGAAACAGGAAGGTCGGTGCGCCGCCGGCCTGTATCAGCTCCGGCAGGCCTTCTTCGGGAATGTTCAGAATGGACATCGCCATGAATCCCGCCGGGAACTCCTTCTCCTGATAAAAGATCTTGTCATTCCAGACATCCATTGTGAACTGCGTGAAATCGTTGTTCTGCTGTACTCCCAGCGGCATAGCATCGCCCTCCTGTCCCATATCCGTTTTACAGCTGTCCTGCGATATTCTCATTCTATCAAAAAAAACAGAATAATCAAGTGAAAGGGTTAGAGCCTCGACTGCAGCGAGGTCTCTGCCCTTATTCTTTTATCCGGAGGTTTTTTATGTCTCAAATCAAACGACTGCAAACCATTGACGCGGACACGCTGCAAAGCACCGCTTACGAACCGGTCTCCTTCGTGGTCGACGATCTGCTCCCGCAGGGACTGCACCTGCTGGCAGGCGCGCCGAAGATCGGCAAATCGTGGCTGGCATTATGGCTCTGCTTGTGCATTTCGCAGGGGCAGCCTCTCTGGAATTTTGCAGTGACACAGGGCGAGGTTCTGTATCTCAGCCTCGAAGACTCGTTCCAGCGTATCCAGACGCGACTCTTTGACCTGACGGAAGATGCCCCGCTGACTCTGCACTTTGCGATCATGGCCGACACGCTCAAGCACGGGTTGGAACAACAGATCGAGCAGTTCTTGACAGAGCATCCTGACACAAAACTCGTTGTGATTGACACTTTGCAGCGCGTTCGTAGCACAGGAAATGACAGCAATCTGTATGCAAACGACTATCAGGACATCGGACTTTTGAAACGGCTTGCAGACAGGCGGCACATCGCAATTTTGCTGATTCACCATCTACGCAAACTCCACGACGACGATCCGATGAACATGATCTCCGGCTCGACGGGCTTAAGCGGCGCGGCAGATTCAACCTTTGTTCTCCAGAAAAGTTCTCGCCTTGCCAACATTGCCTCGCTGCATTGCACTGGTCGTGATATTCCGGATAGGACGTTAAAACTCGAATTTGGCGAGGAAGATCATATCTGGAAACTGCTTGAGGACAGCAAAACTTGCAGCGGCGCTTCTAAGGTTTCAACGCTTCAACTCGTACATCTTTTCTCTGAATTGCTCCGTGCCGATCCTACATACCTCGGCTCACCATCGGCACTGTCTGCGAAGATCGACCCTGACGGCGGCCTCGGCATCACGCCCAAAAAGGTTACCCGGCTGGTACGGGAAAGCGTTGCGGCTCTAAGAGAAAACGGGGTTTTAGCAGAGACGTACCGCAGCAACGGCAAACGGTGGATTTCGCTCAAACGTGCCGATCGTGCCGATTTTCCGCCCGTGAAAAAGATCGGCACGATCGACCCTGCGGGTGTGTCGAGCGCCTGCACCGCGCCGTGAGCCGCGTGTCGCCACTGTGTGCGGCTTTCCACCCAGCCTGCGAGTGTGTGCGGCAGCGGCGCAAAAGCCAACCTGTCTCTTATA
>ENA-UALF01000909-UALF01000909.1-human-gut-metagenome-genome-assembly--contig:-NODE-909-length-12743-cov-6.022383_pt1 | contig 12743 bp, 8 predicted proteins | sample MGYA00243698_ERZ654464 | MGnify/ENA primary metagenome ERZ654464 (study PRJEB26926, sample SAMN06164595) | human gut metagenome | biome: ENVO:00009003; feature: ENVO:2100002; material: ENVO:00002003...
TTCAAGCGAAATAAGGCAAAAAATAAAAGACGGCGAGGATTTTTCCTCTCTTGTTCCCAAAAAGGTTTATGATTATATAATTAAGAGGAGAATTTATAATGTATGATACCGAAGCTTATATGAAAATTTTAAAAAATACGCTTTCGAGCAGAAGATTTTATCATTCTCTTTGCGTTTCCCAAAGTGCAAAAAAGCTTGCCGAAAGGTATAATCAGGATGTAGAAAAGGCAGAGATAGCAGGACTTTTGCATGATATAACTAAGGAAACGGGCAAAGCCGCTCAACTTGAAATAATTAAATATGCAGGTGTTGAACTTCATCCGTTTGATAAAAGGGGCGATAAGTTTTTGCACCAAGCGTCCGGCTCGGCAATGGCTAAAATTCTTGGGATAGAAGACGAGGAAATTTTAGACGCTATAAGATATCATACAACAGGAAAAGCAAATATGACTATGCTTGAGCAAATCATATATCTTGCTGACTTCATTTCTGCCGACAGAGATTATAAGGATATAGATATAATTAGAAAAGAAACGCAAAGGGGTATCGAATACGGTCTTCTTTACGGCACAGCCTACACAATCAAATCGGTTGCGTCAAGGCAGATATTGCTTCATCCCATGACGGTTGAGGCGTACAATTGGATTATTGATGAATACTTTAATTAGAAAGGGTGAATTTATGCAAGCACTTGATATAGTAAAAACAGCCGTAAAGGCGATTGACAGTAAAAAAGGCGAAAATATTGAGGTTATCGGTATTACCGATTTAACAGTTCTTACCGATTATTTCGTAATCGCCACGGCAACAAACTCAACTCAGGTTAAAGCTATTTCCGACGAGGTTGAATATAAGCTTGATTTGCTCGGAGCAGAGCCTCATCATATTGAAGGCAGAAACACTTCTTGGGTTTGCCTTGATTATAATTCAGTCGTTATACACATTTTTCATAAGCAACAGCGTGATTTTTATTCGCTTGAGCGCTTGTGGGAAGACGGCGAAATTTTAGATACAGCAAAATTATTGGAGGATTAAAATATGGAGTACAATTTTAAAGAGATTGAATCCAAATGGCAAAACGTTTGGTACACTCAAAACACATTTGCGGCAAAACAGGATTTTTCACTTCCTAAGTATTACTGCCTTGTTGAATTTCCTTATCCGTCAGGACAGGGACTTCATGTAGGTCATCCGAGGTCTTATACTGCACTTGATATCGTTGCACGTAAAAAAAGGCTTCAGGGCTACAATGTTCTTTATCCTATGGGTTGGGACGCTTTCGGTCTCCCGACTGAAAACTTTGCAATTAAAAATCATATTCACCCTGAAGAAGTAACTAAAAAGAATGTTGCAAGATTTAAGCAGCAGCTTCAGTCGCTCGGTTTCTCTTTTGATTGGACAAGAGAGATTAACACAACCGACCCAAGTTATTATAAATGGACGCAATGGATTTTCTTGCAGCTTTTCAAAAAAGGACTTGCATATAAAAAGGAAATGGCTGTAAACTGGTGTACTTCTTGTAAGTGCGTTCTTGCAAATGAAGAAGTTGTAAACGGCGTTTGCGAGCGTTGCGGCAGTGAGGTTATCAGAAAAAACCAGAGCCAGTGGATGCTTAAAATTACAGAATACGCTCAAAGACTTGTTGACGACCTTGACGACCTTGATTTTATTGACAGAGTTAAGGTTCAGCAGAAAAACTGGATTGGCAGGTCAACAGGTGCGGAGGTTGATTTCGGTACTACTCTTGGCGATACATTGACTGTTTATACCACACGTCCGGACACTCTTTTCGGCGCAACATATATGGTTATTTCACCTGAACACCCTCTTATTGAAAAGTGGGCGGATAAACTTAAAAATATTGATGAAATCCGTGCTTATCAGGCAGAGGCTGCACATAAGTCGGATTTTGAGCGTACAGAACTTAATAAGGAAAAAACAGGCGTTAAGCTTGACGGCGTAATGGGCATTAACCCTGTAAACGATACTGAAATTCCTATCTTTATTTCAGACTATGTACTTACTTCTTACGGTACAGGCGCAATTATGGCTGTTCCCGCTCATGATACCCGTGACTGGGAATTTGCAAAGAAATTTGATTTGCCTATTATCGAGGTTGTTGCAGGTTCAAAGGTCGGAGTTGAAAACGAAGCGTTTACCGATTGTGCAACAGGCAAACTTGTGAATTCCGCTTTTCTTACAGGTATGAGCGTTGAAGAGGCTAAAAAGGCTATTACAGAATGGCTCACAAAAGAGGGCAAAGGACATCAAAAGGTCAACTTCAAGCTTCGTGATTGGGTATTCTCACGTCAAAGATATTGGGGCGAGCCTATTCCAATCGTTAAGTGCGACGATTGCGGCTATGTTCCTATTCCTGAAAGCGAGCTTCCTTTAAGACTTCCTATGGTTGACTCTTATGAGCCGACAGATACAGGTGAATCTCCGCTTGCTAAAATGACTGATTGGGTTAATACAACTTGTCCTTGTTGCGGAAAACCTGCTAAGAGAGAAACCGATACAATGCCGCAGTGGGCAGGCTCGTCTTGGTATTTCTTAAGATATATGGACCCTCATAACGATAAGCAACTTGTATCTAAAGAAGCTGCAGAGTATTGGAGTCCTGTTGATTGGTACAACGGCGGTATGGAGCATACAACTCTTCACCTTCTCTATTCTCGTTTTTGGCATAAATTCCTTTATGATATCGGCGTTGTTCCTACTAAGGAGCCTTATCAAAAGCGTACCTCTCACGGTATGATTCTCGGTCAAAACGGTGAAAAGATGTCTAAGTCAAGAGGCAACGTTGTTAACCCTGACGAAATCGTTGACCAGTATGGTGCAGATACAATGCGTCTTTATGAAATGTTTATCGGCGACTTTGAAAAGGCTGCTCCTTGGAACAGCGATTCAATCAAGGGCTGTAAGAGGTTTGTTGAGCGTTTCTGGAACTTGCAGGAAATTGTTAAGGATGGTAATGAATATTCACCACAGCTTGAGGCTCTTATGCATAAAACAATTAAAAAGGTTTCGGAAGATATCGACAACCTTAAGTGCAACACAGCTATTGCTTCAATGATGACATTGGTTAACGAAATGTATGCAAAGGGTGTTAATAGGGCAGAACTTCGTGATTTGACAATTATTCTTAATCCTTTTGCACCTCACGTAACTGAGGAAATGTGGCAGATTATGAACTTCGGCGGTGCAGTTCACGATGCTCAGTGGCCGAGCTTTGATGAGTCAAAGACTCAGGAAAACGATGTTGAAATTGCGCTTCAGGTTAAGGGCAAGGTCCGTTCAAGAATTGTTGTTCCTGTAGATATCAGCAAAGAGGACGCTATTGCTCTTGCTAAGAAGGATGAAAAGATTGCCGCAGAAATTGCAGGTAAAGAAATTAAAAAGGAAATCTACGTTCCCGGCAAGCTTGTTAATATTGTTGCAATATGAGTTGTAACTGACTTTGTATTGCAGAAAATCTGTTGCGCATCAAGGTGACGGATTTTGAAAAAACTTAATTTACCCGAAATAAGAGGTAACGATAATGGCTGATAAAAAAATATATACCGTTGCAACCTCACACCTTGATACGGTGTGGAGCTGGGATTTTGAAACGACTGTAAGTAAATACATATATAATACCTTAGTTGATAACTTCAAACTTTTTGAAAAATATCCTACATATAAATTCTCATTTGAAGGCTCATACAGATATGAACTTATGGAGGAATATTATCCCGAACTTTTTGAAAAAATGAAAGAATATATCAAAAACGGCAGATGGAATGTTTGCGGTTCTGCTTTTGAAAACGGCGACACAAATATTCCGTCACCTGAAGCACTTTTCAGAAATATTCTTTTCGGCAATTCGTATTTTGATGAAAAGTTTGGGAAAAGAAGTGTTGATATCTACTTGCCTGACTGTTTCGGCTTTGGTTGGGTGCTTCCGACTATTGAACGTCATGCCAATTTAATCGGCTTTACTACTCAAAAACTTGCTTGGGGCGGTGCTTACGGTATTCCGTTTGATATCGGCAAGTGGCAGGGTGTTGACGGCAGCGAAGTTTACGCTTCTATCAATCCTCACGATTATTACTATACGCTTAAAAAACTGCGTGATTGGGATTTTGTCCTTAATAAGTTTAAGGAAAATGAAAAATACGACCTTAACGATACGTATATTTTCCACGGAATAGGCGACAGGGGCGGTGCTCCGGAAGAAAAGAGCGTTGCCTTTGTCGAACAGGAAATTAAGAAAAACGACAATAGCAATATTAAGGTTATTGCCGCATCTGCCGATGAAATTTATCACGATATTGAAGATAAATATACGTCTGAGCAAAAATCAAAGCTTCCTGTTTGGAAAAACGAATTTGTTATGACAAATCACGGTGTCGGCGGATATACTTCACGTTCAATCGGTAAGCGTTGGAACAGAAGATGCGAGGAACTTGCCGATTTGAGCGAACGTGGCGGTGTTATGTCCTCTTATTTGGGATTGACCGATTATAACCAAAAAGCCATCAACCGTTCGTGGAAACGTTTTATTGCTCATCAATTCCACGATGATATCCCCGGCACAAGCTGCCAAAGGGTATATAAGCGTTCTTGGAATGATTATGCCGTTTCAATGAATCAATTTACAAATGAACTTGAAGCCTTTGTTTCGCCTGTTTCAAGCCTTATGAAAACCGATTTTTGCTCCGGCATACCCGTTATGGTTTTCAACCCTGTTGAAGCGCAAAGACGTGGGGCTGTAACAGTAAGGCTTGAGGATTTGCAAAGTGCTTATGTTCGTGTTTATGATGAAAAGGGAAGGGAGGTTAAAAGCCAAACCTCTACCCTTTCTGACGGTACGCTTGAACTTGTGTTTGTTGCAGATGTTGAAAGCCTCGGCACAAGGATTTATGACGTTCGTTTGAGCGATAAGCCTTGTTGCGTTAAAAGCGATATCTCAATCAATCACGATAATATGATGGAAAACCAAAAGTATATTGTAACTCTTAACCGCAAGGGTAATATTTCTTCAATTCTTGATAAGGAACTTGATGAAAAGGAAATACTCAAAGAGCCGATTACTCTCGGTCTGTTTAATTATACCGGTTCTAAGGATTGGCCGGCTTGGGAAATGAATTATAAAGAGGCAAATAAAGATGCCGACCGTATTCCTAATGTTGTTACCGTAACTGTTTTGGAGCAAGGTCCTGCAAGAGTATCGTTTAAGGTTATCCAGCAGGATAAAAAGAGCACGTTTACTAATATTGTTGCCCTTACAGACGGCTGCGATATAGTTGAGGTTTATTCCGAAATTGAATGGCAGAGTTTAAGAACTCTTGCCAAAAACAAATTTTCATTCACGTGCGAAAATGATAAGGCAACGTTTGATTTGGGCTTGGGCGCTATTGAGCGTGGCAATATGACTGAAAATCTTTTTGAAGTTCCGGCGCAAAAGTGGGTTGATTTGACCGATAAAAGCGGAGAATTCGGTGTGTCTGTTTTGAGTGAATGTAAGTACGGCTGGGATAAATATAAGGATAATACGCTCCGCCTTACCGCAATTCACACTCCTAAAAAAAATTACCGTATTGATTCAATGCAATCGTTTATGGATTTGGGGCTTAACAGATATTCGTATGCAATATTCAGCCATAAGGGCAAGGCTCAATCGGCTACTCAGCTTGAAGCAAGAAAATTCGTTACCCCTATGACTGCGTATATTGCAACTAAGCATCAGGGTAAGCTTAAAACACAATATTCTTTTGGCGAGGTTTCAACCAACGACGTTATTATCCGTGCAATCAAAAAGGCGGAAAATAGCGACGAAATAGTGGTAAGGCTTAACGAGGGTACGAATTCGGAAATTGAAAACTTTACTCTCACCTTGGGCGAAGGAATTGAAAGCGCAAGAGAAATTTATGCAAGCGAGGAAAATAAGGGCGACGCAACAGTTAAAGACGGTAAGCTTATCACAAGCTTTAAGCCTTATGAAATTAAGAGCTTTGCATTAAAACTTAAAAAATCTTCACTTGACACTCAAAAAGTTGAGAGTACGCCTCTTGATTTGCCGTTTGATAAAAACATTATTACAAAAAAAGGTCAGATGGGAGATTTTGAATATACAATTCCAAATACCCTTGTCCCTGATGAAATTATGGCAAACGGCGTAAGATTTGATATTAATAAGTCAAATAAAAACTCTCTTATCTGCTCGTCACAAAGCATTAAACTTGATAAGGATAAAAACAGGCTTGTTTTTCTCTGCGCTTCTATGACAGGGGACAAGATGGCAGAATTTATCCTTGGGAATAAGAAAATAAATAAAAATGTTCTTTCGTCATTTGAGCGATTTGCCGCTTGGGATTTGTACGATTTCGGCGAAACCGCTTATATGAAAAAAGGCAAAATCGGATATGATTTTACCCATTGCCTTAAAAACGGCGAGGTGCAATATGCAAAAATAATGTATTTTTATCTTGTTGAATTTGATTTAAACGGCGAAAATGAAATCACATTACCAAATGATAATGATATTGTTATTCTTGCTGCAAGCCAAACAAATGCACCGTTTTCTAAGCTTGCAACGCCGACTTACGATGAGGTTGAAAAAAGACCGTTTACCTTTAAACTCAATTTAAAGGAGAAACTTCAGTACGTATATAATAAGTGCGTATGGCAGCTTGGTGATAAGGACAATTTTATTAAGGATAACAATAAGGGTAAGGATTATTAAAAGGGGAAAATATGGCTAATAATTTTGATAAAAACTGGACTACTGTCAATAATAACTATCCGCTTAACGATAAAGAGGTTGAAAGATACATCTCCGTTAAGCCGAGTGCTAATCAGCTTGCCTTGGTTGATAAACCGTTTTATACCTTTATGCACTTTGGTATGAACACCGCTACTGACAGAGAGTGGGGAGCAGGCGTTGAAAAGGCGACGGATTTCACAATTAAGTCGGTAAACGCAAAGCAGTGGGTCGAAACCGCTAAATCTGCGGGTGCAACGGGTGTTATTTTAACTTGTAAGCACCACGACGGCTTCTGCCTTTGGCCAAGTGAATATACGTCATTTTGCGTAAAAAATTCATCTTATAAAGGTGATATCGTTAAAGAAGTATCAGATGAATGCCATAAGCAGGGTATGGATTTCGGCGTTTATCTTTCTCCTTGGGATATGCACGATGAACGTTACGGAACTGACGCATATAACGATTATTTTTGCAATCAGCTTACAGAGCTTCTCACCAATTACGGCGAGATTTTCGAGGTTTGGTTTGACGGCGCTAAGGGTTCAAACGCTAAGAAATTTGAATACGATTGGCAAAGATATTACGACCTTATCCGTAAACTTCAGCCAAAAGCCAATATTGCTATTTGCGGTCCTGATATCCGCTGGGTAGGCAATGAGGGCGGTAAGTCGAGAAAGAGCGAATACAGCGTTGTTCCTTGCGCTTTGAGAGAGGCTGACAGGATTATGGCTTTGAGCCAGCAGGACGAAAATCAGGCTTCATCTCTTCAAAAATATAACCAAATGGACGAGGATTTAGGCTCAAGAAAAATTCTTGAAAAAAATGCTTATATCTGTTGGTTTCCTGCCGAGGTTGACGTATCAATCCGTAAGGGTTGGTTCTTCCACGAAAAGGATAACAGAAACTCAAAAAGTGCTAAAAAGCTTTTTAAAATCTATCTTAATTCAGTTGGTAATAACTGCACACTCCTTCTTAATATTCCGCCGACTCCACAGGGCGAAATACATAAAAAAGACGCTAAAAATCTTAAAAAGCTCGGCTCAATGATTAAGAATATCACTGCAAAACCTATTGTTTATAATGAACTTGGTGAACTTACAAAGGACAACGGTGTTCTCGATTTTGACTTTAACGATACACGTAAGGTTAAATATGTGGTTTTGCAGGAGGATATCACAAAGAGTCAGCGTGTTGAGCTTTTCGACCTCTATATCAAAAAGGCAAACGGTAAGTATAAGCGTGTATACAAAGGCACGGTTATCGGCTCGAAAAAGATTATTAATCTTAAGGGCAAAAAGGCAAAGGGTATTCGCTTTGTTATTCGCCAAAGCCGCTCAAACCCGGTTATTAAATCAATCGGAATATATGAATAATTAAGATTTTGCGTATTAATACAATGTGGGAGCGAACATTGTTCGCCTCATTATTCAATTATATAATTATACAACTGTATAAAATTGAATGATTGAAATACTTAAAGTTTATAATTAGTTTAGCCTCTTTTATTTTTTGCGTGCTATAATTAAGACGTGATAAATAAGGGAGGCTTTAATTATGACTGAAACATTTAAAAAAGATGATTTTGTTCAGGAAAAATCGCAAGAAAAAGGCGAGTATGCCGAGGGCTTGTGCTTTGACAAGATTGTTTGGATTTTTATGATTAGCTGTATTGTGGGCTTTCTTGTCGAAACGCTTTGGTGCCTTATTAAACACGGCTATATTGAATCACGTCAGTCGCTTGTTTGGGGGCCGTTTTCCGTTGCTTACGGTATGGGTGCAGTCGTTTTGACCCTTGCGCTTTATAAGGTAAAGGACGCACCGCTTTGGAAGGTCTTTTGTCTTTCATTTGTTGTCGGCACAGTGACTGAATATATTTGCTCATTAGGTCAGGAAATAGTTTTCGGCTCTGTTGCGTGGGATTACAGCAAAATGCCGCTTAATATCAACGGCAGAGTATGCTTTCTTTATTCCTGCTTTTGGGGGCTTTTGGGAATACTTTGGATTAAGGCAATTTATCCTATAATGTCAAAGGTTATTGAAAAAATTCCGGTTAAACTCGGCAACGTTATTATGTGGACTTTTATAGTATTCTTTATTTTTGATTCCTTTGTTTCTGCCACGGCAGGTCTTAGAATGGATAAGCGTGACGCAGGTCAGGCACCTAATAATGTTTATGAGCAGTTTCTTGATAATCATTTTCCTGATGAGAGAATGAATGAGATATACGCAAATTCACAAAAAGTAACTAAATAAGAACGCAGCACTGCCGTGTCGGCGCACCGCAATAAAAAATCGAGTTGCCTTTTATTACGTTTACAAATATTGACAAATACTGCACTGCAAGATATAATAAAACAAATCTGATATACATAGGTTTTTATATTTGTTTTGAATATAAAATTAAAAGGGAATCCGGTGCGAATCCGGAGCAGTCCGAACCTCTACCGTATTTGCTGACGAGAAATATTCGCTAAAGGCGGCCATTGCTCTTTTGAGTGAGAAGGTTTATTTTAAGGTTGAAGCATTAGTCGGGAAACCTGCCGTGTATATGGTTTTTGCAGTGCTTTAGGTTGGAAGTAGGCAGTATTTAACATATGGGATAACTATGCCTATATGATTTTTGCGATACAATTTTTATGCACTGTTTTAAACGGTGCATTTTTTATGCTCTAAATTGAAAGGAGAAAAGATGAAAAAATCAATTACAAAGGCTTTGGCAGTTTTTATGTCGCTTATGCTTGTACTTATGAGCGCACTTCCTGCTATGGCTGAAAATTCAAGCGAGGTTGAGGCGTACCTTAACAGCACATACGCAAAGGCAATCGACCCGTACGGCAACCTTAAAAAGGATGATGAGGGCAGATATATTATCCCTCTTTCCAAAACAAGTGTTTCTCTTAAAAAGGACACTTCATCAAAGCTTTATACTTCCTCTTGGAGTTCAAGCGACGATACTTATGCAAAGGTGACAAACAGCAGCTATTCCGCTTCTGCAAAAATCACTCATCCGTCATATAATGAAGGTGCTAAGGTTGTTACTCTTACTCTTAAAATATTAGATAAAACCGACGGCAAAACTGTTTTAGGAACAAGAGATTATGTTCTTTATATTGAAACAAAACTTGCTACTTATTCTCTTGACGTAACTGCTAAGAATGAAAAAGGCGAGATTATTGACAACGCAAAAGTCAGTGCTTTTGACAGTCGTAATATTGAACAAAATCCGTCGTCACTCAGCGCTAATACCGAATACACTCTTACCGTTTCGGCTTTGGGATATGTTCGTGACGTAAGAAAAATCACTTTAACTCAAAATACTAAACTTGATGTTATATTAAAAGAGGGCGCAACAGTTGATTTTACCGTTAAACTTGCAACGGGAGCTAAAACGGATTACGCTACCTTAAAAGTAACGTCAGCAAACGGCAGTCAAACATATTCTCCGATAGAGGACGAATACGGCTATGAAACCTCACAGTTTGAGCTTACCCCCGGCGAATATAAATACTATGCAACTTATCAAAGCGGCAGTCAAACGGCAGCGGGTACATTTACTGTCGCAGAGGGTACAAAGTCACTTAATATAACGGTAAATCTTAAATATACCGAATATAAGGTTAAATTTGACGTTACACCCGAAAATGCAAAAATCACACTTAAAAAGAACGGCTCAAGCGGCGCTTACGGCGACGAAATTTTGCCTGATGAAAACGGATATTATACGATTGTTTACGGTCAATACCGTTATACCGCTCAAGCAGAGGGATTTATTACTGTAAGTAAGACGTTTAATGCTACAGATACATCTCTTAAAAATAATAACTATGTAATTACCGTTAAACTTGACTCGCTTTATGATTCACTTCTTAATAAAGCAGACGATTATCTTTTTGCTCAGTCGGGCGACGGAATGATGATGACTGAATTTTCAGGCGTTCATACAGACGGCGATTTCGGTTACGTTTCTGACGTTGACTCCGATTATCAAGATACAAACGTTATTGAAACAGTTGAAGAAAAAATTAATTCAAATGTAAAATCCGATGAAAAAATCACGGTTAAATTAAACGCCGTTAAAAATATTGACGGTGACGATGATAATACAGTTATTTTCAAAAACGGCAATATCTATTATAACGGCGTTGACTCTTCAAATTATGACGAAGATTTTTACGGTGCAGTTTACGACCTTTCACTTACTTTAACTTGCGGCGATAAGACTAAGGAAAGCGAGGTAAGAGTAGTAGTTCCTTATCATACGTATACAAGGCTTCAAAGACTTGACAGCGCTGCTCTTTATGCCGTAAACTTTGCAAATATTAAGGGCGAAAACAAGAGTGCAGCTGATGTTACTCGCAATCTTGATTTGATAAATACTGCAGATTCGGATGATTACAGCTATTATTCAATTTGCTCAAGCTGGGTATCCGATCACCCCGAAATTATTGATGCAAAAACAGGTAAGGTAACAAGACCTGAAAAGGATACTATGGTTAAACTTACGGTTAAAACATATTATTCAGCTTCGTTTGTTGAAGAAACAGATTTCTTCTTTGATCCGGGTCCTTTGGGCGACAATGCGGCTTACAGAAGTGTAAGCGTTATTGTTAAGGGTACAAAGCAGGACGAGGTTAAGGACAGCAAACCTGCAACAAAACCGAGCGAACCTGCAACAACTCAGCCTACAACAAAACCGAGCACAACTAAGAACACTGAGACGGTTAAGCCTAAAAAGACGTCGATTAAAAAACTCAGTAAAGGCAAAAAGAAATTTACCGTTACTTGGGCAAAAGTAAGTGGTGTTAAGGGATACCAAATTCAGTATTCTTCCGATAAAAAATTTAAAAAGAACAATAAGAGCGTTACTGTTACTAAGCAAAAGACAACAAAGGCTACCGTTAAAAAACTTAAGTCTAAGAAAAAGTATTACGTTCGTGTTCGCACATACAAAACGGTAAACGGTAAAAAGATATATTCATCTTGGTCAAAGGTAAAAAGCGTAAAAACCAAGTAAGATTTATTTGTGTTTAACGACGCAATAAAAAAGACAGCCTGATTTTTTAGGCTGTCTTTTGTTATATTCTTTTCTATTTAACTTCAAAATAAAATTCCACACCGGCAAGCGTTTTTGATTAACTTTCCCTCAACGCCTTGTTAATCGCATTTAAAACTCTCTTTTTATCTGCTGACCAAAGTGGTGCAATCAAATCTTTTTTTGCTCCGTCACCCGTCAACCTGTGAATAACAATATCCTTTGGTATAATTTTAACGCATTTTACAATAAGATTTACGTATTCGTCAAATTCAAGCGTTTTGAAAAGCCCTTTTTCATAATCCTTTGCAAGGTCTGTGCCGTCAATTACGTGCAAAAGCTGTAATTTAATTCCGTTTGCACCGCTTTCGCAAACGTATTTAACCGTTTCAAGCATATCGTTTTCGCTCTCATTTGGAAGTCCTAAGATTACGTGAACAACAACGTTTACACCGATTTTCTTTAAATCCCTTACTGCCTTATCATAAATGCTTAAATCGTAGCCTCGCCTTATGTATTTTGCACTTTTTTGGTGAATGGTTTGTAAGCCTAATTCGACGAAAACGGTTTTTATTTTGTTCATTTCATCAAGAAGTCTTAGCACGTCATCGCCTAAGCAATCCGGTCTTGTCGCAATTGAAAGCGCAACAATGTCAGGGTGATTAATCGCTTCCTCGTATTTTTGCCTAAGTATTTCAACAGGCGCATACGTGTTTGTAAAGGCTTGAAAATATGCAATATATTTGCCGCTTTTTATTTTCTTTTCTACTCTTTTCTTGCCGTTTTCAATTTGCTCTGTTATGCTCATTTCTCTGCTCTCGGCAAAATCTCCGCTTCCGCCTTTGGAACAAAAAATACAGCCTCGTGTGCCTGCCTTTCCGTCACGGTTTGGGCAGGTGAAGCCGCCGTCTAAGCCTGTCTCTTATACACATCTCCGAGCCCACGAGACACTGAGCGATCTCG
>ENA-UALF01000918-UALF01000918.1-human-gut-metagenome-genome-assembly--contig:-NODE-918-length-12672-cov-5.098359_pt1 | contig 12672 bp, 9 predicted proteins | sample MGYA00243698_ERZ654464 | MGnify/ENA primary metagenome ERZ654464 (study PRJEB26926, sample SAMN06164595) | human gut metagenome | biome: ENVO:00009003; feature: ENVO:2100002; material: ENVO:00002003...
ACACGCGTAAGATCGTCGGCAGCGTCAGATGTGTATAAGAGACAGATATAATCCAAAGAGTGTAGCCAAGAGACTGAATAAACCGAAGATGCTTCCATCCACTCTAACTATCAGCGGCTCCAAATGTGCTGGTACATATCACTTCTCTTGTGGAAACAGTGTGCCTATCTATGAAGTTGGCACGGTTCATGCGTTGAATCAGGTAATTGGACATGCAAAATTTAATAATCAGTCTTACGGTAATGTGTATTACCGCGGCGAGTGCACGCTTCATCCATCACTTAAACCCTCGTTATTCCGCAAAGGAAAGAATACAGAAAAAGCCACGGAGCGAATTTCTCAACTTATTCAGCGATTTGTAAATGATACATATATGCAGAAAGAGTTAAAAATCGTTCCGGGTGATTTTGAAACATCCAAATGCAAAATTGAAGGTATGCTACAGCATTATGGTGTGCCTACACGCTTCATTGATGTGGTTGATAATCATTGGATAGCGCTTTGGATGGGATTAAACAAAACTGAGAAGCCAAAGCAATACAACCAGTACTACCACTACACAGAGAGAAGCATTCCGTTGGTTGAACTCGCAAAGGGCGATCCGGTTTCAGACGAGTTACTCTTTCAATATGTTTTGCTGATAGCTGTTCCTTTTTCGAACAGTCGGACATTTACCGGAATCCAGTCCTCTGCTGACTACATCGAAGTGGATTTGCGTCAAGCACTTCCGTCAACATTTTTGCGTCCTCATGCCCAACATGGTCTCGTACTTAGACGCAAGGTACATCATCCCACCGATTATGGCACTGATGCATATGATATGGCACCCGCAGTCATTGGCATTATAAAAATCCGCATTGATAAGGTACATGAGTGGATGGGTAATGGCGAGTTGTTGACGCAGAACAATTTGTTTCCGCCACCCGCCTATGATTATGGATTTGATTTGCTTCTTTCCCGCGATGACCTTTTTAAAGATAGCGAGTATTCGATTGCCAAGTATGTATAACCATAGAATCACTGGGGTGTGATGTATGGATAATATCTCTGAATTGGAACGGTTGATTTCTATTCGCATTATACAGGAGATGACACCATGAGTTACGACTATTCCGAAAATATCCTCGTGCAGGAGAGTGCCGGTCACCTACTCGAAAATGAGCTTGGCTGGGAGGTCGCCTTTGCCTACAACACGGAGAAGCTGGGCGAAAACGGCACGTTTGGCCGCAAGAGCTACAGGGAGATTCTGCTGGCCCGGTATTTTCGGGAGGCTCTGCTGCGCCTGAATCCGTGGATCACACCCGCTCAGATGGACGAGGCTCAGCGCACACTGGAGTACCGACTGTCCACCGCCTCCCTGCTGCAGATCAACGAGGAGAAGTATTTCCTCATTCGGGATGGTATCCCTGTCACCGTGAAGAAGCCCGGCGGCAGGACAGAAACCAAATATGCCACGGTCATCGACTTCCGGAATCCCGATAACAACCATTTCCTCGCCATCAAAGAGCTGAAGATCCACGGTGACCTGTACCGCCGCCGCACGGATATTGTCGGTTTCGTCAATGGGATTCCTCTGCTGTTTATTGAACTGAAGAAGAACACGGTGGACGTGCAGGATGCCTACACCAACAACTACACCGATTATCTCGACACCATTCCCCATCTGTTCTACTACAACGCTTTCCTGATCCTCTCCAATGGAACGGAAGCCAAGGTCGGTACGCTGGGCAGCAAGTATGAGTTCTTCCATGAATGGAAGCGTCTGTCTGAGCAGGAACAGGGCAGCGTGGCGCTGGAAACCATGCTTCGCGGCATTTGCAAAAAGGAAAATTTCCTGGATCTGCTGGAAAACTTTATCCTCTTTGACCATTCCGGAGGACATACGGCAAAGATACTGGCCCGGAACCACCAGTATCTCGGCGTGAACGAGGCAATCAAAGCCTACGAAGCCCGAAAGCTGAACAACGGTAAGCTGGGCGTGTTCTGGCATACCCAGGGCAGCGGCAAAAGCTATTCCATGGTGTTTCTGGCGCAGAAGATTCGCCGCAAGTTCTCCGGCTCGCCCACTATCGTGATCCTGACCGACCGCGACGAACTGAACACACAGATCAGCGACACCTTCGAAAACTGTGGTATTCTTGGAAAAGCAAAAGCAAGCCAGTTTATTGCGTCCAGCGGCGACGACCTGATCGATAAACTGAAAGGCAACCCGAGCTTCATCTTTACGCTGATCCAGAAGTTCAACAAGACGGATGTGGAGCCAATCTATCCCGACCACGATATTGTCATCATGTCGGACGAAGCCCACCGTAGTCAGTACGGCATCTTTGCAGACAATATGGTTCGCCTTCTGCCCACGGCGTCCCGCATCGGTTTTACGGGAACTCCGCTACTGTCCAGCGATAACATCACCGAGCGCACCTTCGGTGGCTACATATCTGTGTATGACTTCAAGCGAGCTGTAGAGGATGGTGCAACTGTGCCGCTGTACTACGAAAACCGCGGCGAGAAAATTCTGGATGTGAAAGACAACCCGGAAATTACAGACCGCATTCTGGATGCCATTGAGCAGGCAGATTTGGATGTAGATCAGCAGGACAAGCTGGAAGCAGAGTTTGCAAAAGAAATCCACCTACTGACGGCGACTCCGCGTCTGGAATCCATTGCCCGAGATTTTGTCGGTCATTACTCTGACCTGTGGACAAGCGGCAAGGCTATGTTTGTCTGCCTGAACAAGGTGACCTGTGTGCGGATGTATGATCTGGCGCAGAAATACTGGGCTGCTGAAATTGAAGCGCTGAAAACCAGCATCAAGCACGCCACGCAGCAGGAGACACAGGAGCTGGAACGCAAGCTGCAATGGATGCAGGAAACGGAAATGGCTGTGGTCATCAGTCAGGAGCAAAATGAGATCCAGACCTTCCAAAAGTGGGGCCTGGATATCAAGACGCACCGCGAAAAAATGGAAAAGCGGGAGTTGGACAAGGAATTCAAAGATCCTGCCAACCCGCTCCGGGTCGTGTTTGTCTGCGCCATGTGGCTCACCGGCTTCGATGTGAAGTGCCTGTCCTGCCTGTATCTGGACAAGCCGCTGAAAGCCCATACGCTGATGCAGACCATTGCCCGTGCCAACCGCGTGGCAGAAGGGAAAAGCAACGGCCTGATCATTGACTACATCGGCATCGTCAAGGCGCTTCGGAAGGCGCTGGCCGATTACACCGCCAATGTGAACGGAACTGGTGGAGCCGATCCTACGGTGGACAAGGGGCAGCTGATTTCCCGTATTCTGGAGACCATCGCAGCGGCAGAGAACTTTCTTGCAGAGCGTGACTTCTCTCTGCAAACGCTGGTCGGTGCAAAGGATTTTGAAAAGCTACAGCTGATTCAAACGGCGGCCAATGCGGTATCCTCCACTATTGAGGAAAAGAAAACCTTCCAGACTAACGCCGCTGAGCTCATTCGGTTGATGAAATATGCCGATCGCGGGGATATTGCACCAGAAGTGCGCACGCGATATGAGGCAATTACCGCCATCTACGGCGAACTGAAGAAAAAACGAAAAACAGCCTCTAATGTGGATTTGATGGTGGAGATCAACAATATCATCAGCGAGTACGTCCATGTGGAAGATGCCGCTTCTGGAATGGTTCTTTCCAGACAGTTTGACATCAGCCAGATCGACTTTGATTTACTGCGCCGCGAGTTTGCCAAGACAAAGAAAAAGAATCTGGTAATGAAAGACCTCGCAGAACTGATCCGTAGCCGATTGGATTCCATGTTGTTGAATAATCCCGATCGCATCATATATCATGAACGCTATCAGCAGATCATTGAGGACTATAACAGCCAGCAGGATCGCGCAACGATTGAGAAAACCTTTGATGAACTGATGCAGATTGTAAAAGACATGGATCAGGAAGAACGACGGTATGTCCGTGAGGGTTTCTCCAGCGACGAGGAGTTGTCTCTTTATGATATGCTGTTCTCTGAGAACCTCTCTAAGCCGGATATTCGAAAAATCAAGGCTGTGGCGGTTGAACTTCTGCAAAAAGTGAAAAGCAAAATTGCCGAACTCGACCATTGGACAGACAAGCAAGAGACTCGCTCGATCGTATACAATTTGATTCGTGATGACCTATGGAGCGAATTGCCTGCCTGCTACGATGACCCAAGTATTCCCGTATATCTTCAGCGAATTTATGAATATGTCTATAAGCGTTATAAAGAGGTCGCATAAAAATGATGCAGTATTGACGTAGATTCCAATAAAAGGAGAAAATGAATTGATTCGACAGTACGGTGCGGTTATCTATTCAGGCGACCTCTAAAGATTGTAAATTATTTCTGCATAAGGAAAGCACGAACTCCGGTTATTTCTTCCGAGAGTTCGTGCTTTTTTCTTATACGCTGATCCGCACTATGTACCGCACCGCCTGCATATGCCCCTCCATGATCCGGTTTTTTCTCGTAAATCTCGCAGTTCGTATAGGGCACACGTTCTTGACCATCTGGCCGCCGACGGAGCCGGCTTCGCGGGAGGTCAGGTCGCCGTTGTAGCCGTTCTTGAGGTTGACGCCGACTTCAGAGGCGGCTTCCATCTTGAACTTGTCCATTGCGTCGCGGGCTTCCGGGACGTTGATGTTGGAAGAATTACGGTTCGTCATGTTGTTGCATCTCCTTATTTGTTTTCGGGAAATCATCTCTCGATTTCCTTCACCCGTAGTTTTTCCGCCTCCGCGCCCATTATGAATGCCAATTCGCGGCGGGAATTCCAGAAAAAACGGGGTCCGTGCGAAAAGACATTGTGACGGGATACTTTGTATAAGTGAGGATGTCTTATGCTTTCACTTTCTGTAAATCTTTATGTGAATTTTCACTATATTCACCATTTTTCACTTGCGCAGAGTGAAAATAGTGGTATAATAAAAATAACCAACACGGAGGTGTGATTGATGCAGTACGAAAACGAGCGCATGGAATTTAAATCCCAGCTGACAGATGATATTTACAAGGAAGTCATCGCCTTTACGAACACGGATGGCGGTGTGATCTATATCGGCATTGACGATCAGGGCAATGTGACAGGTATTGACAATGTGGACGAGACATACACGCGGCTGACGAACGGCATCCGCGACGCGATCCAGCCGGATGTGACGATGTTCGTGCGCTATGTGCTGCAGGAGAACAAGGTCATCCGCATTGAAGTCGGTGAGGGCAGCTATAAGCCGTATTATCTGAAGGGCAAAGGACTGAAGTCCGCTGGCGTTTACGTCCGGCAGGGCGCGACGAGTGTGCAGGCATCGCCGGAGCAGATCCGGCAGATGATTAAGGACTCGGACGGCGATGTGTTTGAAGAAATACGTACCGTGCAGCAGGATCTGACCTTTGACGAAGCAGCGGCTGCGTTCAAGCGGTACAAGGTGGATTTTTCAGAAGACAAGTACATTGCGCTGGGGCTTCGGAACATTCACGACGATCAGTACACCAATCTGGCGCTGCTTCTGTCCGACCAGTGCCAGCACACGACGAAAATCGCGGTGTTCAACGATGAATCCTGTACAGAGTTCCGGGACAGCAAAGAGTTTGGCGGCTCGATCTTCAAGCAGTTTGAAAACTCGATCAACTATCTGGCGCTGTGCAACAGGACAGTCTCTACCATCAAGGGTGTCGTCCGCACGGATAAGCAGGACTATCCCGAGGAAGCCATCCGCGAAGCGCTGCTCAATGCGCTGGTGCATCGGGACTACAGCTTCAGCGGCAGTATTATCATCAACGTGAACGACAGCAAAATGGAGTTTATTTCTCTGGGCGGTCTCCTGCCCGGTCTTTCCACGGAGGATATCCGTCTCGGCGTTTCTCAGCCGAGGAATAAGAAGCTGGCGGAGATCTTCCACCGCCTGCGCCTGATTGAAAGCTACGGCACCGGCATCCGCCGCATTTTCAAGCTCTATGCAAACTGCCCCGTCCAGCCCAGCATTGAGGCAACGACAAATGCATTTAGAATCGTGCTGCCGAACATGAACGCCGCTTCTGCGGGCAAAGAAAACGCGGCAGAAGCAAAGCCTGCCGCGCCGATCATTACGCCGCAGATGAAAATCGTTCTGGACTACCTCAAGGAATACGGCGAAATGCGCGATGAGGAGTTGCAGGAGCTGCTGCATATCAAAAAGACCAGAGCCTATCTGCTGACCCGCCAGATGAGCGAGGAAGGGCTGATCGAGGTCGTCGGCAGAGGGGCGGAGAAAACGTATAGATTGAAATGAGGTGCAGATATGGACGCGCATAAGCTTTGGATGCTGAGAGATTTTATTGGAACAAATAAAGTCCTGTTTCGGATTCCAGTGTATCAGCGAAATTACGATTGGTCAGAAGCCAACTGTGACCGCTTGCTTGATGATATCTATGAGATTATCAACAGCGGGGACAAGCATTTCCTTGGAACAATTGTATTTATGGCTGCCAAGAGCGGAGGGTTTACGCTGCAGGAATATACAATTATTGATGGTCAGCAGCGATTGACTACTATGATGCTTATTCTCAAGGCGCTTGCCGTTGTTGCTGAAACAGGCGGCGATACCTGCTTTCAGGAGATCGACGAACAATACCTGCATAACAAATACTGCGATGAAAAATACAAGGTGAAGCTAAAGCCGATTAAATCGGACAACAATCAGTTCTTGCTTTTGTTGGCAAATAAAACTGATGAAATGGATGAGGATACGCATATTTTCCAGAACTATCGGCTTTGCAAAGAACGGTTTGAACGATGGGCTGAAAATGGCATTTGTCCATCACAGGTACTTGATGCGCTTACAAAACTTGAGATCGTTGAGATTGTTTTGACAAAGGGTGAGGATGATCCACAAGTTATCTTCGAAAGCATCAACTCCACTGGACTGGACTTGTCAAATGCAGACCTGATTCGGAACTTTCTTCTGATGAATGTCGATGATCAGGAACGGCTGTACGAAGATTATTGGCTGATTATCGAAAAGACACTTCGGAATAAGATGGACTATTCCAATCTTGACGACTTTTTCATGCAGTATATCGTTTATAAGACGGGCAAACCCGTAAATAGCCGTCAACTCTACCACAGCTTTGTTAAGCTGTTTAAATGCAGTAATTATACACAGGAGGCCATCCTGGACGAACTCAGGTACTATGCAAAAATCTATGGTGCCTTTGTCTACGGAAACAAGGACTACTCAGTACGAATCAATCAACTGCTGCAACGAATTAGAATTCTGAAACAGACAACGTGCTATCCATTTTTGTTCCATGTATTTGATGATTTCCACCGCGAAGTAATCGATGAGGAAACAACGGAGCGCATTCTTCAGTTTATCCTCGCCTATCTGCTTCGCAGATTGGTTTGCGGTGTTCCATCCAATACGTTACGCGGATTGTTCATATACCTTTATAATCGCATCTTTAAAGTTACTGCGAACAAGCGGAAATACTACGAGTCATTAAACAAGTTCCTTTGTACAGTTTCATCCAAGGACGCTGTTCCATCTGAAAACGAGTTTGAACGAGCGTTGCTGACAGCCAATATTTATGGCAATAATGCGCTCTGCCGATTCCTTCTCCTTGATATTGAAAATGGTGATAATAAAGAAACATTGCAAGTGGAGAATCTGACGATTGAACACATTATGCCGCAAACACTGAGCGCCGATTGGAGTTACATTGATCCTGAAAAACACGAGGAATACTTACATACGCTTGGTAATCTGTCCGTAACCGGATATAATTCCGAACTTTCCAACAAGAGTTTCAAGGAAAAGCAGGAGATTATCCGCGAGAACTCGAAGGCAGTTGTTTTAAACAGGGACGTTTTGGAAGCAGATATATGGGATATTCCGCAGATACAGGCACGCGCAAAGCGACTGGCAAACATTGTAGCAAACCGATACGCAATCGACCGAATCACGGACGATTCGATTGAGTTTGAGTATGTCGAAACGATAACGCTCGATCACTATGACGAAGTTACGGGTAAAAAGTTGGTTTCTTTCAAACTCTTCGGCGAAACCTATCGACAAAACAAGTATGCATTGATGCTGTTGGATGTTATCAAGCTTCTGGACAAAAAGAAACCGGGTAAATTGCAGGAACTTGCGAATCGTCACTACTCATTCAATTCAACAAAGCGAAAACATGTCCACCTTAATACAGATGGAGTTGGTATGCGGTGGCCTTGGAAGCTTTCCGATACGATCTATTTGGAAGCGAATTTGTCTGCATGGTCCTGTATTCGCTTTATTGATAATCTGATTTCAGAGTTTGGTTTTGATCGTTCGCAGTTTTCTTTCAATATTGTGTCTGAAGAATCTGACGAGAGCATTGAGAACGAAGAATAAGGCACTTCGAAATACCTTGTCGAAGTCACCACGGGAAGCTGTCGAAATTGTGATGATGCTATATTCGACTGAACCAAGCTTGAGTATCGACGGTTTGAAAATGCTCATAAGCAGAAATAACTTGGAGGTGCGCTATGGCACTGGAAAATAAATTGGGGCTGACGAGTTCTGCAGACCTTGCGCGGGAGGAGGAACGGATCAGCAAGAAAAAGGCCGTGCGGCTGTTTGAAAGCGGCACGCTGGACAAGCTGTCTGTCGGCACATTCGCATCGCTCAAGGCGATTCACAAGGCGCTTTTTGAAGACATTTATGACTTCGCAGGCAAGCTTCGCACGGTAAATTTGGCGAAAGGCAATTTCCGTTTTGCGCCGCTCATGTATCTGGAAGCGGCGCTGGCCAACATCGAGAAAATGCCGCAGAGTACATTCGATGAAATCATCGAAAAATATGTGGAAATGAACGTTGCGCACCCGTTCCGCGAGGGCAACGGGCGCAGTATGCGTATCTGGCTCGATTTGATTCTGAAAAACGGTATCGGACAGGTCGTGGATTGGAGCAAGGTCGATAAGGAGGACTATTTGCTTGCGATGGAGCGCAGTCCAATTAAGGATGTGGAGATTAAAGTGCTGCTGAAAGCCGCACTGACGGATGACGTGGATAGCCGCGAAGTTTTTATGAAAGGCATCGACCACAGCTATTATTACGAGGGGTATACGACATTTAAGGCAGAAGAACTGTAGGTGTTATGTTCTGTAGTTCATTTTACAGGCAGTTTGATAATCCTTAAATTATATCATCAGTTTTCACTCTGATACAAATATAGAGAGCAACGAAAGAAACCAACCCGTTCCAAAGGAGAAAAATAAGTGATTAACATTCGAAAATTGGAATCTGATTTATGGGAGTCCGCCGATCTGCTTCGTGCAGGCTCCAAGCTGACCTCAAATCAATACTGCATGCCCGTGCTGGGCCTGATTTTCCTGCGTTACGCATACAGCCGCTTCAAACTGGTAGAAACAGAGATTTTGAAGAACCGCCCGGTACGCAATGGCCGCGTCATACCCGTGGAAGCTAGCGACTTTACATCTAAGAGCGCACTGTTTCTCCCCAAGGAAGCGCAGTATGAGTATCTGGTCAATCTCCCTGCCGACATCGCATCCGCGGGGCTGACCAACCAAAGTGGTCACACCATGAACAGTCTGGGCGAAGTGGTCAACAACGCCATGGAGTTAGTGGAGGCCCAGTCTGAGCAGCTCATCGGTGTGCTGCCTAAGGACTACACCATGTTCTCTGACGAACTGCTGGCAGAACTTCTTCGCATCTTCAACAATAGCGCACTGGACGAAGTGGGCGGCGATATCATCGGCCGTATCTATGAATACTTCCTCAATAAATTCGCTAAGAACATCGCCCAGGACGATGGCGTGTTCTTCACGCCCAAATCGCTGGTCAAGATGATCGTCAATGTGCTGGAGCCGACCGGCGGCATTCTGCTGGACCCCGCCTGCGGCAGCGGCGGGATGTTTGTCCAGACCGGCGACTTTGTCAATGCCGCCGGGATGGAAGCCAATTCCGCCATGACCTTTTATGGACAGGAAAAAGTGGAGTACAACGCCCAGCTCTGCCTGATGAATATGGCCGTTCACGGGCTCAACGGTATCATTAAGTCCGGCGACGAAGCAAATACCTTCTATCACGACGCCCACAATCTGGACGGCTGCTGCGACTATGTCATGGCCAATCCGCCATTCAATGTGGACAAGGTCAATTCCGAGTCCGCCCAGAGTGCGGGGCGTCTGCCTTTCGGCTTGCCCTCTATCAACGCCAAAAAGGAATTCGGCAACGCCAACTATTTGTGGATCTCCTATTTCTACTCCTATCTGAATGAACACGGTCGAGCGGGTTTCGTTATGGCATCTTCCGCAACAGACAGTTCCGGCAAGGATCGGGACATCCGTCAAAAATTGGTTGAGACCGGTCATGTAGATGTGATGGTCAGCGTGGGCAACAACTTCTTCTACACCAAGAGCTTACCGTGCTCTTTGTGGTTCTTTGATAAGGGAAAGCCCCAAGAATTACAGGACAAAGTGCTGTTCATCGACGCCCGAAATTATTATACCGTGGTCGACCGCACCCTGAATGAATGGAGCGATTGGCAGCTCAAAAATCTGAACGCTATCGTGTGGCTGTACCGTGGTGAGACAGAGAAATATCAAAGGCTGCTTAACGAATACATAGACCGGATCAAAAGTTTTGTGTCTGCCATTGTTGACTTTCAGACTGGGACATTATGCGCGGAAATGTTGCCTGAATTCTATCAGGAAGCAAACAACAAGGCGTATGCCCTGAAGAAACAAGTCAATCAGATGAGGACGTTGAAGCACTGCGCAGAAATTCAAGAGTCGCTGGAGGAATTTCTGCGCCTTCAAAAAGCCGCAGTCGCGAAATTTGCGCCATATCTGGAAGAAAACAAATTGAAAAGCGATATCAAGCAGCTATTGGCCAGCCGGGCAGGAAGAGGCCCCGCAAGAGTCAACTGGTATGTGAAGGAACTGAATGGTGTGGTATCTGCGCATGAGCAAAGCATCCGAGAGTGTGTGATGATCATTCAGGAAGCCAAATGGCTCTATGAGAAGTTTGGCGAGGGCGAGTATAGGGACATTCCCGGCCTGTGCAAGGTGGCGAGCCGCACCGAGATCGCAGAGAAGAACTACTCCCTGACCCCCGGCGCCTATGTGGGCGTGGCCGCCGTGGAGGATGACGGCGTGGACTTTGCCCAGCGCATGGCGGAGATTCATGAGGAACTGCTGACATTGCAGGCGGAATCCAATGAACTGATGCAGACCATTTCCAAGAATCTGAAGGAGATGGGGCTATGAAGTGGGAGAAAGTGAAATTATCTGAAGTAACAGAGTATATTACCGACGGAGATCATCAACCAGCACCAAAATCTGATTCTGGTGTGTTATTTGTAAAGATCAAAGACATACAAGATAATCGCCTTACTTTTGATAATGCTCTTTTTGTACCGCAAGAATACTATAATCGGTTGCCCAAAAACAGAAAGGCAGAATATGGCGATACGCTGTACACTGTAGTTGGATCATATGGGATTCCCGCCTTTGTAAATCATAACATTCCATTTTGCTTTGAAAGAAATATTGCGTTGCTACACCCCAATAACAGAGTTATTCCAAAATATCTATATTATGCAGTAAATAATCCTATATTCTACGGAAATGCCAATAATATTGCAAATGGTTCTGCGCAAAAGTTGATTCCATTGTCTAAATTGGCTGGAATGGAAATCTCTGTTCCTCCAATTGAAAGACAGGAGACTATTGTTAATATTCTTTCTGCTTATGACGACCTGATTGAAAACAACCAGAAGCAAATCAAGCTATTGGAAGAAGCGGCGCAGCGGCTGTATAAGGAATGGTTCATAGACCTGCGCTTTCCTGGGCACGAGAATGTGAAGATCGTGGATGGCGTCCCGGAGGGGTGGGAAAGAATGGTGCTGTCTGAAGTAACTTCAATTCTAAAGAGAGGAATATCACCAAAGTATTCTGACAACGGGAAGTATTCCGTAATTAACCAGAAATGTATTCGCAGTTCGATTATGGATATTTCCGAATCAAGACGGCAGGAAAAGGAGTACGTACCTACCTTAAATTTACAGGATAGCGATACTGTGATTTGTTCCACAGGGACAGGAACGCTCGGACGCGTTGGGCGAGTATATGGAGACTATCCCAATACGACATTTGACTCTCATGTTACGCTTGTCCGCGCAAAAGAGAATCCAAACTATATCTATCATGTAGTCAAAAGTCAACAGGAATACTTGATGGGAATGGGTCGTGGGTCTACAAATCAGCAGGAACTATACCGCGATGTGATTGAACGGCTTGTAGTCCTTTGCCCCAGTCAAGATATCCTTTTGAAAGCAGAGAGAGTCTTGAACGCTATTCATTGTAAAATCAAAGCGGTATATTTGCAAAACAACCTTTTAGTCGAATCCCGTGACCGCCTGTTGCCCAAATTGATGAGCGGAGAAATCGAGGTGTAAAGATGGAAGTACCAAAAGAATTTATGGATATGGTCTGTGCTGATATCCAGAGAATAACCGGTTCTCTGAACCTTTCAACAGGTGATAAACTGAAATTGCACCGGGAGCTGGATGGTCGCTATCAGGCGTGTATTAAGGACTGGTATGTTGGACTTTGGGGGTCAAATCCCACCGGAACATCTGTATCTGTCTCTTATACACATCTCCGAGCCCACGAGACACTGAGCGATCTCG
>ENA-UALF01000919-UALF01000919.1-human-gut-metagenome-genome-assembly--contig:-NODE-919-length-12664-cov-6.320565_pt1 | contig 12664 bp, 10 predicted proteins | sample MGYA00243698_ERZ654464 | MGnify/ENA primary metagenome ERZ654464 (study PRJEB26926, sample SAMN06164595) | human gut metagenome | biome: ENVO:00009003; feature: ENVO:2100002; material: ENVO:00002003...
AGGGCGTGAACGACTATATCACCGCCCCGGTCAATATCCCGGAGCTGATCCGGCGAGTTTTGTTCTTTGTGGAATGAAGCTTTTTTATTCGGCGGCTTTGTTAAGCAAGGCCGCCATTTTTAATTCATTTATCTTCAATGTTTGTTCTGAATATCGTATAATGTAGGGGAACGGCTGTGGTTTCATAGAGTGGTGAGGTGTTTATATTATGAATGAACGAGAAAAAACAATCCGATTATGGTTTGATATGTGGCTCAATCAGCAGGATATGGGGATTGATGATATATTTACAGAAGATGTGATTTATACAGAAAGCTGGAGTCCCCAGTATAACAACCGAAAAACAGTAAAGCATTGGTTTCAGGAATGGAATACCCGTGGCAAGGTGGTTATTTGGGAAATCAAGCAATTTTTTCATAAGGGGGATCAAACGGTTGTAGAGTGGTATTTCAAAAATGAAATGAATAATGGGGATATAGAGGAATTTGATGGAATCTCGCTGGTTGAGTGGACAGAGGATAATAAAATAAAGGCATTAAAAGAATTTGGGTGTAATCGCAATACCTATAATCCATACCAGGAAGGCGATACCCCTCAATTCAAAGCAGAAAAAGCGAATTGGTTTTGATGGAGTGCTTATAATGTTAGCGGCTGTGGTTTCATAGAAAGTTGAGGGATTTTTGAGATTTTTGATATATCATATATAGGGTTGAGCAAAACTAGTTCTAAATAAGATAATCGAAACAGGCCAATGAAGGAAAAACGCCGGGTAGGCCGAAAAAGCGCACAAAAACCAAGCCCGGAGGAAAACCGAGCGAAAAATTCATATAGGATCATCGGTTAAGCAGACCGCCTAAAAGATTTAGATGCACGGTAGGAGTGAGAGCCAGACAAAACAGCGGCCAGAGCAACAGCTAAAGCGGAGATGTGGGCCAAGGTATTGAGGTTTGCCACACTATTTCCGTTACGCACCCATAGCCGTTCCTGGCCGGACGCCTTAAAGCGGGAGTTGTATCTCTCGCACTCCGTACGCAAAGCGTAAGTTCTCTTGAAATAGAGACAATGGCGGTCAATAGAAAGTCTGTAATCTGAGGGAACAATTCTGTATTTGACACAGCCCCTGTTTTTCCTCCCATTGTTCCAATTCTTGTGGTTGCAGGGGCAAACACCGCGCTTGGACTGGCGGAATGGGCAGCAGAATTTCTGGCGGGTACGCCCGTTGTCCGTTGTTTTCCCGTCCTTATGCATAGCCAAACCTGCATCACAGATCAGATTACCCGCAGAAAGCGCACTATGCTTGGTCTTGTGTTTTTTGAGGGGGATAAAGGCTTCTCCGGCATAGACCGATTTCACGGTATTGTAGATGTTTTTCACATCGTAACCCTTATCCGCAAGAAAAGAACACCCCTGCAAAGAGATCGTTTGGTCGGCTGCGGCAAGGATGCCAACAGCAACTGTGGAATCCATGATGTTTGCTGGTGTGGTCAGCTCGTATAGAGGCAGCCCGGAGATACAGTCTACCAGCACATGGCTTTTGTATCCCCAGTAAAACTCATATCGGCGTTCATTGTGCTGGTTAGAGGCGGAATGGACACCCAAGGCGCAGTCCGGGTCACATTTCGGATGCGACTTTTTGGAGAATTTGTCTTTCACAAAGGATTTTGGATTGTTCTGCCTTGTGTTCGCCATGACTGGAGTAGAGTCCAGGCCGATGAAAGAGGCATCCACAATACCCAGCTCATACAACTGCCGTACCAGATCCGCCATGATAGACTTTAACTCAGTGTTATTCAGCTTTCGTAGAAAACGGTCATAGGTCCAGTAGGACGGCAGAGGCTCCATGATATTGAAGCCACAATAGTGAGCAATGAGCCGGTTGTTGTCCAGATAATCCACCAAATCTGTGATTTGTGAGAAGCCCTCACATTTCATAACAATAAAAGCACAGACCATGGCTTCTTTGGGAAAGCCTCGCCGCCCGGTTGCCGCTCTGGGCAGCGTGAAGTCCAGACGGCTAAAAAGCTTGTCGTAGAACATGGCGGCGCTTTGGGATGTAAACAGCGTCACATCCTGGATGATTTCCTGTCGGTAGATAGCGGCCAGCCCCTTTCTGGTTGATTTTCTCTGTAAGTTGATTTTACCAAAAAGAGGCTCCGCTTTCTACAATATATGAGTGATTTTCGGTTTCAGCCATGGCCGGAATCCCTTGCAATCACTACACTTTTTGAGTTTTGCTCATGGCTGTATCATATAAAGAATGGAGGTGCATGATTTTGAATCCTAAATTACTGGTCGTTGATGATGAACGCGGTATTGTTGATATGATACAGAGTTATTTTCAAACACGATATGATATTCTGACCGCTTATAGCGGCCAAGAAGCACTCAAAAAAGTAGCCTACAAACCAGATTTAATTTTATTAGACATCAATATGCCTGGAATGGATGGCCTGACTGTATGCCAGAAGATACGGGAACACATAGCCTGTCCCATTCTTTTTTTGACTGCTCGTATTGAATCCAGCGATAAGATTATTGGATTTCAGGCCGGGGCGGATGATTATATCGTCAAGCCCTTTGATTTGGATGAATTGGGGGCGCGTATTGCTGCACATTTGCGCCGTGAGCAGCGACGCCAAAATAATTCGGCAGTACGCTTCTTTGGTGAATTGATACTGGACTATTCCGCCCGAACAGTTACAATCAATAATCAGAACATCCCGCTATCTAAGAGGGAGTTTGAGATTGTAGAACTTTTATCCCTCAATGCAGGACAGGTTTTTGATCGTGAGCGGATTTATGAGCGTGTGTGGGGATTAGATGGGGACGGAAACAGCGATACAATTATGGAGCATATCCGGAAAATACGCGCTAAATTTGCAGCACATACATTGCACAATTACATTGAAACAGTTTGGGGGTGTGGGTATCGGTGGAACGCCTAAAAAATATGGGACTAAAGAAATCTTTCCTGTTATTATCCCTCTCCTGTTTAGCGGTGGCATTTCTCCTGCTTGGTGCGGTTATCTTTCTTTGCCGTGGCATTGAAAACTATTATCCTTTAGGCGGTGTAGAAATCCTATCGGATGGTTCAATCGTACCCCTGCCATCTCCTACGGCGTCACAACAGCGCATTTTGGCTATCCTAAATATTGTGCAGACGCTTTCCTGTATTCTTTTCCCGGTAGGTGGATTGATTGTTTCAGTCTTTCTTTTTTATTATCTCAAATTGAAGCAGCCTATTTCCTGCCTGCAAAATGGCATTATGCGGATTCAGAATAATGATCTGGATTTTTCGCTGCCGATTTTGTCTAATGATGAAATGGGACAGCTATGTGCTGCCTTTGAAGAAATGCGGAGTGAACTTTTGAAATCGAATCGGCTGTTGTGGCAACAGGCCGAGGAACGCAAACGGCTCAATGCCGCATTTTCCCATGATCTGCGTAACCCGATTACGGTCTTAAAAGGAAGTGTAAAACTTTTGCGGCAAGGTATTCAGGATGAACAGACCATAGACCGGCTGGAAAGTTACACTTTACGGATCGAGCAGTATGTAGAAGCTATGAGCAGTGTTCAAAAATTGGAACAACTCTCTGTTAAGCCAAAAGAAATCAGACTATCAGTTTTACAGAGTGAATTGCAGGAAACAGCACGGCTGTTAGCACTATCCAAAAAAGTTTCTGTTTTAGTACCATCAGGTGGAACAGTTTGTATAGATCACGGGCTATTTCTTACCGTAGCAGAAAATCTGATTGGAAATGCGGCGCGATTTGCAGAAAAAGCAATCTCTATTCAAATAACGCTGCAAAATGATTCTTTGGTCTTGAAAGTAGAGGATGACGGTGCGGGGTATCCGCTGTCTCTCGTGCAGAATGGGCCAAATCCCTTTGAAACGACAAGTAGCAATTCCTCACATTTCGGAATGGGACTTTACAGCAGCAGAATTTTATGTGAAAAACATGGTGGACGATTGATTTTGGGAAATCAGGCCGGGGGCGGTGCATCCGCAACTGCCATTTTTCATTTCGTGTAATCCTTGAGCAATTTTTGAGATTTATCATTTACACTCTCCTTATACCACAAATAAGGAGAGTGTTTTTTATGAATATTGAGGCAAAGAATTTATCAAAGATTTATGGTGATGGTGAAAACCGAGTGGTGGCTTTGGATCATGCGAATCTCGAAATTGTATCCAGCGATTTTATTTCTATTATGGGACCATCTGGAAGCGGAAAAAGTACCCTGCTTCATTTGCTTTCCGGCTTGGATAAGCCATCTTCCGGTTCGCTGACCTACGATGGTAAAGATATTTACAGTTACAGCGATAAGGAGTTGTCGGCATTCCGCCGGAAACGGATCGGATTTATTTTTCAACAATTTAATCTGCTTCCGGTTCTGACGGCGAAAGAAAATATTATCATGCCTCTTTTGCTGGATAAACAAAAACCGGATGAAGCATACCTGAAGCAGCTTACAGAACTGCTTGGCATTCAGGGGCGCTTGGAACATCTGCCCCATGAGTTATCCGGCGGCCAGCAGCAGCGTGTAGCCATTGCCCGCGCTTTGATTGCAAAACCAGATGTGATTTTTGCTGATGAGCCTACGGGAAATCTGGACAGCAAAAGCGGCGGCGAAGTCATGGAACTGCTTCAAAATGTATGGAAAAAGATGGGGAAAGCTCTCGTTGTCATTACCCATGACAGCCGTATTGCGCGAATGGCAGACCGCCAGTTTCAGATCGTAGATGGTGTGCTTGCGGAGGTGACAGCGAAATGAAATCTTATCGTACATTAGCATTAAAAGAACTGCTGTCCCAAAAAGTCACTTCTATTCTTATTTTGATTGCCGTTGTGCTGTCTACTATGATGACAACCATTGTAGGACAATCCATTGGCGTACTTAGTGCAATGCGGGAACAGCAAGCCATCGCTATCGGAGGAAACCGATATGCCACTTTTTTGCAGATGAATGCAGAGCAGCTTCACGCACTGGAACAGGATGAGCGCCTTTCCTATGTAGGGAAATCTATTTATATGGGAAGTTTAGAACTCTCCCCATCTCTTACCCTTGGTTTGATGGAATATTGGGATGATACTGCCGCTATCTATCCATCCAGTACCAGTGTAGAAGAAGGTCGTCTGCCGGAAGCCCCGATGGAAATAGCTCTTTCGGAAGATATTCTGAAATATCTTGGCTTTGAGGGCGGTATTGGAGATAAGATTACACTTTCACTGCAAAAAAATCTTCGCCACAACATTGCGGACAGCTATTCCTATACAGCAGAATTTGTTCTTACAGGGATATTGAAAAATAACTACTTGGGATATACAAGCGGCACTGTTACGGGAGTTGTAGGGGAAGGAACTGCTGAACAACTTTTAACGGAATCTTATATTTATTACAATGTGGATATTCGGACTGCCGATAAAAAGAATTTTCAAGCAGTTGTCGATGACATCAATAAGGAATTTAATATCCATGAGCTTGATACCAGCTATAATATTGTATATTTGAACGCCTTGGGAATTTCCTATACTGCAAATTCCGAGGGTGCTAATGATAAGGGATTCTCTTTTATGACAGTCGCAGGGATATTAGTGGGTACTTTGATTTTGCTGGCTGCTGGTCTTGTGATTTACAACATTCTGAAAATATCTGTATCAAAACGGATAAAGGGATATGGAACACTTCGGGCTATTGGAGGCGAAAAAGGACAGCTTTATCAGATCATTGTAATTGAAGTAATCCTATTGTGCCTGATGGGGATTCCTATTGGTATGCTTCTTGGTTTCCTGAGTGCCAGAGGAATTTTAGAGGCAGCTACCGGCCTGGTTTCCCCTGAATTGTTCTTGGTTCAGGATGCTTCTGAATTGAAAACTCTAATAGCAGAGAACAGTTCTTTGAATGGAACCTTACTGGTTTTAAGCGGAGCAATCACTTTGGCGTTTGCGTTGTTTGCAGCATTACCAGCAGCCAGATCAGCCGCAAGGGTATCTCCCATTATGGCGATGTCTGGAACAAATCTAAAAATTCGGCGCAGAAAGCGTAAAACAAAGAAAATCCATAATTTTGAAGCATATTATGCCCGCCTGAACTTAAAGAGAAATAAAGGCCGTACTGCAATTACAATTTTGTCCCTTGTTATGAGTATCACGGTTTTTATTGCCCTGCAAGGGTTTTCCTCTCTCCTGAACGCTGCAAGCGCCCTGCAAGATAATCATGTAGGAGATTATCAGATCACAAATGAAAGTATTGGATTTACCACAGATGATCTGAACACTTTGCGGAAAAATGAAGCTGTGCAAAGTGTAGCCGCCATACAATTTTCGCTTTACGAACAAAATGAAAATGGGCTGCTCGATGAAATCAGTCTTGAATTTCAACTGAAACCCGGCGAAACTTTTCAGGTTGTCGGATTGAACGATGAATATTGGGATTATTTTATGGGGGATCAATTACCAGAAGAACAGCTTGGACAACTGAAATCAGGGAACGCCTGTATAGTAAGGAATCCTATTCCCATGAGCTACGGCGAAGATGTTCTTGAATTTACAAATATAGAGGCCGGAGAAAGCATCTGTGTTGCGGGAATGGAGCTGAATGTTTTGAAAACCTTGGATGGCTATGACGGTTATCTTGGTATTGGAAATGGCGGTTTCACAAATGGTGTTCAAGTGATCGTTGATGATGCTATCTATGAACGCCTGACGGGAAAAGATACCTATTCAGAGTTTTTGCCTACACTGAACGAGGGTGCTGACAGGGAAAACTTTGATACATTTATCGAGGCGTTTTGTAACAGAATACCGGGGACAACATTCTTGTCATATGAAGAAACCGACCAGCAACTAAAAGAGAGCTTTGCACAAATTCAAATGCTGGCATGGGGGCTGATTCTTTTCGTTGGCCTGATTGGTATTCTTAATATCATCAATACCGTTTACACAAATATTCACACCAGAGTAACAGAAATCGGTATGCAACGGGCCATTGGAATGAGCGCCGGTAGCCTCTATAAAACTTTTCTTTGGGAAGGTGCATATTACGGGATTATTGCCTCTGTGATTGGAAGCGTGCTGGGATATGTTTGTACGATTTTCATTGAGGCGGCCACGAGCGACACCCTCCAGCTTGTTGCAATTCCTGTCATACCCATTCTTGAAGCAACCCTCTTGGCAGTAGGAGCCTGCTTGATGGCGACAGCAATTCCGCTGCGGAAAATTTCAAAAATGAGTATTGTAGATTCCATTGAAACGGTTGAATAGATTTTTTGATTGGATGTTGGTTCTTGAATAGCTTTTCTCTGACTGAAACGAGATAAAACTTGAATTGCTACAAAAATGAAGCAATTCAGCCTGTTTTCTTGCTGAAAAAGAAAGCGATTAGGAGATTTCTGCAACATTTGGTTTTTATCATAGAATTAAAAGTAAGATAGAAAATGTGATTAAATCTGCCGAACGACGGCAAAAGAAAAAAAGCCGTCGTACAGCAGACATATTTCTATGCACCTATGAAGTGGCGGCTTTGAGAAATCAGAGCCGCCGTTTCTTTTTGTTTTTCCAACGATGCTCATGCGATTAAGAGGGCGGTACACAGGAGGATACCGCCATGGCAATTATCATCATTCATAGCACCCATGAGCTTCATCAATTAAAAAAAGTCTTGTTCCTCCTCCGGGGAGGTATGACTATCAATCAGTATTATCATTCCATCTAAATCAGCAAAATAGTAGGTATTTTTGTTGCGCCAGTTTCCAATTGTGGGGAGCTGGCGCTTTTTGGTATCGGTTTTTCGGGAAAGCCCCCGAAGTATGTCGCTGCCGATCACCACCTCCATTCGATTCACTCGCTAATCGCCCATGAATCGAAATGGAGGTACATAATGAAGAAAGTCAATCTTAGGGAGTTGTATCCTGATATATACAAAACGGATGTTTTTATAGAAGTAAGCAGTGAAGTACAAGAAGTATTCCTGACAGATAAGCGAGCAGAAGCTGCACGCCAGCGCCAGATGTATAACTACAAAGCGTACTATTCTCTGGACTGTGATAATGGTATAGAGAAACAGGTAGTGTATCAGCCGCCGACGCCAGAAATGCTCATGGAGGAAAAGCAGCTTCGAGAACAGCTCTATTCTGCGGTGATGGCCTTACCGGAGAAGCAGGCAAAGAGGATTTATGCTCGGTTTTATCTGGGTATGACAGTTAAAGAAATTGCCAAGACAGAAGGCGTTGATCTCAGTAGAGTGTATGACAGCATCCAACGCGGTTTGAAATGGCTGGCTAAAAATTTGAAAAAGTTTGATTAGCATAGCGAAAATCTTGCTCTTTTTTTCATTACTATTAGAAGGACAAGTTTTCCCCCTTCAACAGCACTTTGACAATTTCATAGACAGCACAACAGGTACATAACCCGTGTATGAGCGAGTGTGGGACGCCGCGAAGATGGAGCAGCCAGGGAGGTGATGAACAGAGCTGTTTCGGAGCAATCTACGATTCCACAAAGCGGATGGTGGCAGATCCGCCGCGAGGACTGCACGGGGGCTTAAAGATACTTCCTCACGGCCTCCTAAAGACTTGGGGGGAACCCTGCGGCGCACGAGTAAAACGACGCTGCGGAGTTATGACAACCGCGCCAGCGGAGACCTGTTATGTTCCCATCGTCAGGGTTGCGTGGCAAATGTGACGAGTAAAATAAGTAATAAGTAAATTAGTCAACAGCCATATTGGGAGAGAGCGTGTATAGATAGCACCTCATCAATAACCAGTATGGCTGTTTTTTGGATATATATGGAGGATATATGATTATGACAGCTGTAAGTGAGAAAGATGCTGTTATCTGTATCCATGACGATTATTGTATTGATATTGAAGCAGCAGAAATCTCACAAATTTTATTGAAGATAGGTGAGCTTATTTCTAATTCCTATCGCAGTACGAAGGCAGAGAAATTAAGTGAATCTTAAAGCATAGCAAGCTTCTTTCTCATAAGCAAGGATGTGGAAACATTAATCCGTATCTTTGCGAAAAGGAAAAGTGTTGAGTAAAATGGTAACAGAATAACCCGCGGGAAGGAGGTGTGATAATGGAACGGTATTTGATGTATTTGAGGAAATCCAGAATGGATACAGATTTTGACGAAATTTCTGTTGAAGAAACTTTGAACAGACATCGACGCATTTTAGAGTCTTTTTGTAAGGAAAGACGATTAAATGTTGTTGATGTCTTGGAAGAAGTAGTTTCGGGAGAATCCTTGTCGTCCAGACCTAAGATGCTTCGTTTGCTGGAACTGGTCAATACTGGAATGTATGCAGGAGTTATTTGTATTGATATTGAGCGTCTTTCCAGAGGGTCATCCTTGGAATCCGGTTATATCATGCAGGTACTTCAAACGAATAATTGTAAAATTATCACACCGTCCAAGATCTATGATCTTCAGAATGAATCGGATGAACAGTTTACTGATATGAAGTTTATGTTCAGCCGGTACGAATTGAAAACCATCACAAAGCGCTTGGTTCGCGGAAGAAATCAATCAGCTTCTGAGGGCAAATTTCTTGGTTCAGTAGCTCCGTATGGATACCGTGCCTATAAACTGGTTGGTATGAAAGGGAATAGCCTGCGAATTGAACCGAAAGAAGCAAAAGTGGTGCGGATGATTTTTGATATGTATGGGAAACAAGGAATTGGCTACAATACGATTGCCCATGAACTGAATCAAATGAACATTCCATCTCTAACTGGTACATGGGGGCAAACATCCATCACAAATATCTTAAATAATGAAGTTTATTTGGGAATGATCCGCTGGAAACATGAACCTACAAAGCGAGTAGTTAAAGACGGGATGCTTACTAAGAAAAGAGTTACCAGTAAAGACTATGAGTTGTATGAAGGATTACATGAGCCAATTATAGATCAGGAACAGTGGGATCGAGTAAAAGCAGTTCAGAGCAGTCGTAATCACGCATCAGTTCATAAGGATAAAAAACTTATGAATCCATTTGCAACAATTCTTTTTTGTGAAAAGTGTGGAGCAGTAATGAAGCGGAATGTTCCGGCGAAGACCCAAAACACTTCTCCATGGTACAGATGTCCAACTCGTGGATGTAATTGTCGGACTATAAAATGTGATTTTCTTGAAGCAGAAGTGGTGAAAGCCATGTCTCAATGGTGGGGTGAGTACACTATTAAAATAAAGGAAGATAAGGTAGCACAAACGGACTCTACGGAGACGGCATTGAGTATTGTAAGAGAGCAACTTACAGAGCTTCAGTTACAGCAGGATAAGATATGTGAATATCTGGAGAAGGGTATTTATACAATAGAAATGTTTACAAAGCGAAATGATACCTTAACCAGAGAAATACATAAAGTTCAGGCAGCTGAAAATGAGTTGCTGAAAAAACAGGGGGCTCAAAAAGATATTCATGATGTAGAGAAAGAAATAATTCCGACAACACAGCACATTCTCGACAGCTATCCACAGCTTTCTGTTGAAGAAAAGAATCGTTTATGGAAGATTGTTATGGAACGGATCACTGCTTACCGTACACCAGGTGGAGAAGTTAGCATTCACATCTATCCTAAACTTCCTATGCGATAAGTTTATATTGAACCGAGTGCAACAGCATCTCGACCAACGCCTCCTTTTGTGGTATAATTCAATATTATGCCATCAGAAGGGAGGCGTTTTTATGGGCGAACAGAAGCCTGAAAAAACGAAAAAACATATATGTGCTGGTCTGTTGGCCCATGTGGACGCGGGCAAGACGACGCTGTCGGAGGCCATGCTCTATCAGGCGGGCGTCATCCGCGCCTTCGGGCGCGTCGACCACGGGGATACGTTTCTCGATACCGACGCGCAGGAGCGCAGCCGCGGTATCACGATCTTTTCCAAGCAGGCCGTCCTGCCCCTGCCGGGCTGCACGCTGACGCTGCTCGATACCCCCGGCCACGTCGATTTTTCCGCCGAGATGGAGCGGACGCTGCAGGTGCTCGACTGCGCCGTGCTGGTCGTGAGCGGCACGGCGGGCGTGCAGGGGCATACCGCGACGCTCTGGCAGCTGCTGCGGCGCTATCAGGTGCCGGCGGTCGTGTTCGTCAACAAGATGGACATCGGCACGGCCGACCATGACGCCCTTTTGCAGAGCCTCCGGCAGGAGCTCGACGAGCGCTGCATCGACTTTTCGCAGCCGCAATCGCAGCTTCAGGAAGAACTGTCCCTCTGTGACGATGCGCTGCTCGACGAATATCTCGCCTCCGGCAGGGTCTCGGACGCGCAGATCGCGTCCGCCGTCTCGCACCGGAAGGTGTTTCCGTGCTTCTTTGGTTCGGCCCTGAAGCGGGAGGGCGTGGACGCGCTGCTGGACGCGCTGGGCCGCTTCGTGCAGGCGCCTGCATACGGGACCGACTTCGGCGCGCGCGTCTATAAGATCGCGCGGGACGAAAAGGGCGCGCGGCTGACCTTTCTGAAGGTCACGGGCGGCACGCTTGGTGTCAAGCAGCTGCTCGCGGGCGAGGACTGGCAGGAGAAGGCCGACCAGCTCCGCCTGTATTCCGGCAGCAAATTTACGCTCCTGCAGCAGGCCCCGGCCGGGACGGTCTGCGCCGTGACCGGCCTGACGAAGACGATGCCCGGCATGACCCTCGGCCATGAGACGGCGGCGCAGGCCCCGGCCCTGCAGCCGGTTTTGGAATACCGGCTGCTTCTGACCGACGGGACCGACGCCGCGCAGGCCTACGGCCAGCTGCGCGTGCTGGAAGAGGAGGATCCCGCGCTGCATCTGGTCTGGAACGCGCTGCTGCGCGAGATCCGCGTGCAGCTGATGGGCCCGGTGCAGATGGAGATCCTGCAGAAGCTGATCGCGCAGCGCTTCGGGCTGGAGGTCGCCTTCGACGAGGGCAATATCGTCTATCTCGAGACCATCGCCGCCCCGGTCGAGGGCGTGGGGCATTACGAGCCGCTGCGGCATTACGCCGAGGTCCACCTGCTGATGGAGCCGGCGGAGCCCGGCTCCGGTCTGCAGTTCGACACGATGTGCCCGACCGACACACTTGCCCTGCACTGGCAGCGGCTGATCCTCGGGCATCTGGCCGAGAAGGTCCACCGCGGTGTGCTGACCGGCGCGCCGGTCACGGACATCCGATTCACGCTGGTCTCTGGCCGGGCGCACCAGAAGCATACCGAGGGCGGCGATTTCCGCCAGGCGACCTACCGCGCGGTGCGGCAGGGACTGATGAAGGCAAAGTCGGTGCTGCTCGAGCCGTGGTATGCGTTCCGGCTGGAGCTTCCGGCCGAATACGTCGGCCGGGCGATCACCGACATCCAGCGGATGCAGGGCGACTACGACCCGCCGGAGACCGGCGGCGCGCAGACCATCCTGCGCGGAGCCGCCCCGGTGCGGCTGCTGCGCGGCTACCCGAACGAGGTCACGGCCTATACCCGCGGCCGCGGGCGGCTGCAGCTGCGCGTGGACGGCTACCGGCCCTGCAGGGAGCAGGACGCGCTCGTCCGCGCCTCCGGCTATGACCCGGCCCGGGATCTGGAAAACCCGGCGGGCTCCATCTTCTGCGGCCACGGCGCGGGCTATGAGGTCAAGTGGCAGGACGTGGACGACGCGGCCCTGTCTCTTATACACATCTGACGCTGCCGACGATCTTACG
>ENA-UALF01000923-UALF01000923.1-human-gut-metagenome-genome-assembly--contig:-NODE-923-length-12617-cov-8.547126_pt1 | contig 12617 bp, 16 predicted proteins | sample MGYA00243698_ERZ654464 | MGnify/ENA primary metagenome ERZ654464 (study PRJEB26926, sample SAMN06164595) | human gut metagenome | biome: ENVO:00009003; feature: ENVO:2100002; material: ENVO:00002003...
TACAAGCTTACTATGCTTTGCTTGAATTCCTCTGTATACTTGGTGTTTTCCATGTCTTTCTCTCCTTTTTTTATTATTATACCATCTTTCGCTTTTTGCTGTCTATTTTTTTAGTATAGCACCAATTGTTCATCAGACTAAGGGCTGGGAAAACACCGAATGGATGCAGGATTTTGAAGTGGTCATCAGCGAGAATGAAAAGAATTACTTCTACCTCATAAACGACGCCGTTTTAACTTCACTTGTGAAAATAGTGAAAAAGGACGCTGAAACAGGTAATATTATTCCGGTTTCGGGTATCGGTTTCAAGGTATGGGACTGTCAGAATGAATGCTATGTAGAGCAGACGATCAACTATCCGACGCAGATCACAATAGACACATACTATACAGACGAAAGCGGATCGCTTATGATGCCAAGCGAGCTTGTTTACGGAAATTACGAGCTTCACGAGGTACAGACGGCAAACGGATATGTTCTTGACGAAACTCCTGTTCCATTTGCAATTGACGGTCAGGAAGAAGTAATTACGGTAGAAAAATTCAATACTGCTCAAAAGGGAAAAATAAGTGTTCGGAAAACAGGAGATATTTTTGCAAGGGTACAAAGAACCTCTTCTGCATATACAGACGAGGACGGAAATCTGGTTGAAAATCCTGCAACATATACTCCTGTGTTTGAAACGGGAAATCTTGCAGGGGCAGTATTTCAGGTAATAGCTTTTGAGGACATCATAACAGCAGACGGTACGGTAAGAGCAAAGGCAGGAGATGTAGTTGCAGAACTTATCACTGATGAAAACGGCTATGCCGAAACAGACTTGTTGTATCTTGGTAAGTATGAAGTGAAGGAGATAACTGCTCCTGATGGATATGTTTTAAATACCGAGTCTCAGTTTGTTGAACTTGTATATGCAGGACAGGAAATCGAAGTAAGGAATACAGTAAATACGGCATTTGTCAACGATTATCAAAGGGTTGAAATCAGTCTTGAAAAGATTTTAGAACAAGACGAAACCTTCGGAGTCGGAACAAATGAAGAATACAAAAATGTCAGATTCGGTTTATTTGCAGAGGAAGAAATAACAGCGGCAGACGGTACTGAAATTCCTGCAAACGGTCTAATATCTGAAATCAGTCTTGATGAAAACATGAAAGCGGTATTTTCGGTAAAGCTTCCGTTTGCAAAGTATTATGTTCGGGAAATTTTCACAGATGAGCATTACATTCTCGGCGATGAAAAGTATTCTTTTGATTTTACCTATCAGGGACAGGAAACAGAGGCAGTCTGCATAGACTGCGGAGAGTTTGAAAACAGACTAAAAAGGGGAACGGTCAAGGGACTGAAACTAGACGAGAACAATGAACCTCTTGAAAACGCAGTGTTCGGACTTTTTAAACCCGACTGTACAGAGTTTACAGAGGAAAACGCATTAATGACAGCCAAGTCGGATGACAAGGGCTGTTTTTCTTTTGCCGATATTCCGTTCGGTGAGTTTGCAGTAAGAGAGATAAAAGCTCCGAAAGGGTATATTTTGTCTGATAAGGTGTATCAGGTGAATATAACCGAGGACGGTCAGATTGTAGAAATAACAGCTGAAAACAAGCCGATAACCGTTGAGTTTTCAAAGAGAGATACCGAGGGCAGTGAGCTTAAAGGAGCTAAGCTTCAGATAGTTGATGAAAAAGGTAATGTAATAGAGGAATGGACTTCAGACGGTACAAATCATATTGTTAAAAAGCTTAAGGCAGGGAAATATGTGCTTACCGAAACCGCAGCTCCGGACGGTTATGAGATAGCCACAGATATCAGCTTCGAGGTCTTTGAGGACGGTACTGTCAAGGCAGGAAATACAGAAACAGTTGCTGTATCTAAAGACGGAAATCCGCTGATAGTTATGGTAGACGAAGCGGAAGAAAAGCAGATAACCCCTCAGACAGGAGATAACCGCAGTAAGCTTCCGGGGATCATACTGACAGGAACAGGACTTTCAATACTTGTTATCCTTATACTGAAAAGCAGAAAAAAGAACGGAGGAAAAGATGAAAAGTAAGCTATTGAAAATAGCGGCTGCTGTTTCGGCTGCCGCTTTAATTGCAGGAGGGATATATTTTCTGTTTTATGATGATCTGGCACAGAAAATAAGCTATGAAAAGCTAAAGCCGTTTATGCCCGATATTACTGTGCTGAGTGTTGCATCGACAGAACAAATCAATAAAGAGAATAAGGCAGAGTTAAAGAAACAGGTTCGGGAACTTAGTCAGAGCTATGACAGCTCAATAGGTTGGATATTTGTTCCCGATACAAATATCAATTATCCGATAATGCAGGCGGAGGATAATGAATATTATCTCCACAGGTCATATGACGGAAGTTATTTGTATTCGGGTTCGGTTTTTCTCGATTGGCGATGTAATTCGGATTTTTCGGGAGATGTGAATATGCTGTACGGTCACAATATGCAAAACGGAAGTATGTTTGCGGATGTTCTCAACTTTGTGAATGAGGATTACTTTGACAGTCATAAATACGGCTGGCTTACAACGGAGGACAGCGTATACAGGATAGAATTCTTTTCGGTTTCACAGCCTCAGAGTTACAGTGGAGTATACAATGTTCAGAGGGCAGGAGATATGTGGCTTAAAAAGCTCAAGAGTTTCAATGTGATAGACAGAGAAATAGAAATCGAAGATGATGATTGTATGATCTCGCTTTCTACCTGTACAAATTCTGAAGGAAGTTCAAGAACTGTTCTGACGGGCAAATTGATTGAAGTTTAACGGAGGAATGTATATGAAAAAGAAGAAAGTGTTTGTATTCATAATTACAGGATTAGTAATGGCGGTTTTATGCAGTATTACGGCGTTTGCGGACGGAGAGGTAGCAAACGCAGTAAGCAATACATGGACAAGGGCCAGAGGACAGATAAAATCGATCGTAAACGATGTAGTATTTCCCGTGATAGATGTTGTTCTTGCAATACTATTGTTTGTTAAAATATCTACAAGTTACATGGACTATCGCAAGCATGGCCAATTCGAATGGACTGCTCCGGCGATTTTGTTCGGCTGCCTTATATTCTCCCTGACAGCTCCTTTGTATATCTGGTCTATAGTGGGAATGTAATAAAACAACAGGTTTGAGGCTGAATATTTGTTGGATATTGGTATAGCTATTTTTGAAACTATTTGATATATTGTGTTGCGGAGGTGAGGCAATGGACATAGCGGGCGAGCTGTACAATAAGTATGCAGACGAGATCTCAAGGGAGGCGGTGAGTAATGAAAGGTATCTGAAGCTAAAGAGTAAGATTCAAAGTATATCGGACGAGTTTGAAAAGCTTGATGAAGAAATAAAGGAAACTGTCGACGGGTATATTGATATAATCTCACGGGAAAATGATATCTATTCGAAAGCCGCATTCCATATGGGATTCAGGCTCGGACTGAGAATACAAAGGGAAATGAAAGAATAAGAAAAAGCAGTCTTGAGACTGCTTTTTCAATTGGGGGTGATGAAATGCCGTATATACCGTATACGGACGAAGAAAAGCAGCTTGCAAACAGTGTTGATTTAGAACAGTTTTTGCATATGAGGGGAGAAAAACTGGAACGTGCCGGAAGGGAATACAAGCTGATATATTACGACGGCAGCGGAAAGCATGACAGTATAACGATAAACGGCTCGACTTGGTTTGACCATAAGAATCAGGTAGGCGGCGGAGCAATAAAGTTCATGCGTCATTTTTACGGTATGGATTTTCAGACGGCAATGAACGAATTGCTTGGAAGAAGCGTTTCAAGCATATGCCGAAGTCCTCCCAAAGCGGAAGTAAAGGAAGAAAAACCTAAAGAGTTTAAACTGCCTGAGAAAAATTCGGATATGCACAGAGTGTATGCCTACCTTATTAAGCAACGATTTATTGCTCCTGAAATCATAACTCATTTTGCAAGACAGCATACGCTGTATGAGGATAAGGAACATCACAATGCGGTGTTCGTAGGGGTTGATGAAAAGGGAACTCCCCGTCAGGCACATAATAGGTCGACCAACTCTTTCGGAAAAACATTTCGAATGACCTGTGAGGGTTCGGATACACGGTACAGCTTTGCTCACTTTGGCGAATCTGAAAAACTGTTTGTGTTTGAAGCACCTATAGATATGTTGAGTTATCTCACTCTCTATCCGCAGGATTGGCAGAAGCACAGCTACATCGCTATGAACGGGGTGTATGAAAACGCAGTTTTAACGGCGTTGGAACATCATTCAAGCCTTGATGAAATTATACTGTGTACCGATAACGATGAAGGAGGAATCGATGCAGTTGACAGATTGACGGATATTCTGAAAGAACACGGGTATGAAAATATTTCTCGTATTGCTCCTGAAAATAAGGACTTCAATGAAGATTTAAAGGAGAGAAACGGTATAAAACCATTAAAAGCTGTACCTCACAAAAGAAAGGATATATATTATGAAACTGTTTCGGATTTACAGCATTTTAAATGTAATCCCGACCGATTAATTGACAGGCTGTCAAAAACATTTAGAAACGGACAATATCGTTATCTTGCCGAGTATGCGCTTGCAGGCTCGGCATTTTTTATCGGTAGAAAAAACGAAAATGCGATGTTTGAAAAGCTGAAAGCAAAGATGTCAGAAGAATACAGAGCGTATTCCGATAAAGGCAAGCTGTATTCCAAGCAGGAACATTTAAAAAGAGCATATCAGTCAGTGATGAAAGATTTAAGGCATACTCAGGCAAGGACAAAGGAACAGGTTATTCAGACTGCAAAATCGCTGTATGAACTTGCAGACTGTGCAGTCAGGTGCGAGGTTGAACAGCAGCTTGAAACTCCCGTTATATTACAAGAAGAAACGCCTCAGATGGAAGAACCGTCTGAGGCGTTGTGTATGGAATATGGATAATCAGAAATTAGAACCGTTCCATCCCCAATTGGGAGTTTCAGAGTATTTCACATAGATTCTGGACGGATCTGTAGATAGTTGTTCATGAAGTATATTACAGATTTTTTCTGTCAGAGCATTGCAGGCAGAGGAATCCGCATGACCGTAAATGCTGACTTCTACCATAGCGGCAGGAGCATTGTCACCTTTAAAGTAAAGAATATGTTCCGGTTCAATACCCACCATAAGCCAATTTTCGGTTTTCCCCGGAATAGAAGTAATCGCTTTTCCGAGTTCAGATTTAATGGCTGTTTCCGTTTTATCAGAAACAGCGGTGTTTGTTTTGATATTAATAAATGGCATAATATTACCCCCGTTTTTTATTTAGTATACCACAAATCTATGTAAATTTCAATCGAAGGGAGAGAAATATGACAGAATCACAACTGATCGGCATAATAGCAATGTCGGTCATTTTTACTTTATTAGCAGTATTGGTGTACTGTTCAAACAACTATTCCTTAAACGGAATCAAGAAAAAGACCGTAGGACAGGGGCAATATGGTACTGCCCGTTTTTCTACAAAAGCCGAGATCAAAAAGACTTATACAAAAATACCCTTTGATGTGGAGAACTGGCGTAAGGGAAAGAATCTGCCAAAGGTTCAGGGTACTGTAGTAGGGTGCAGAACCAAAGGGAAACGAACCTATGCTTTAATTGACGAGGGAGATGTTCATACCCTTATGGTGGGTGCAGCGGGGATAGGAAAGACAGCTTTTTTCCTTTATCCGAATATAGAAGCGGCTTGTGCTTCCGGTATGTCTTTTCTGCAGACAGACCTAAAGGGAGACGTAGTACGCAACTATGGAACAATAGCAAAAAAATATTACGGCTACAATGTTTCGGTTATTGATCTGAGAAATCCCACGCGCTCGGATGAAAATAATATGCTTCATCTTGTGAACAAGTATATGGACATTTACAAGTCGGATAAGACTAATTTGCAGGCAAAAGCAAAAGCGGAGAAGTATGCAAAGATAACAGCGAAAACTATTATTAATATAGGGGGCGGAGATTATTCTTCTATGGGACAAAATGCGTTTTTCTACGACGCTTCTGAAGGATTACTGGCTTCACTCATTTTGTTAATAGCTGAATTTGGCGAGAAAAATGAAAGGCATATAGTGTCGGTTTTTAAAATGATTCAGGATTTATTAACGCCAATAGCCGAAGAAAAGAAGGCAGAGAAAAAAGGACAGGCAAAGCCTAAAAACGGATTTAAAATTCTTATGGAAAAGCTTCCTGACGAACATAAAGCCAAATGGCTTGCAGGTTCTGCACTGTTTGCGGCAGATCAGGCGATGATGTCGATAATATCAACTGCATTGTCAAGGCTAAACAGCTTTATAGATTCCGAACTGGAACAGATACTGTGCTTCGGTACGGCAATTGACGCCGAGAAGTTCTGCAATGAAAAGTCGGCGATATTTATTGTGCTTCCCGAAGAAGATATCAGTAAATATTTTATGGTATCGCTGATAATTCAGCAGCTTTATAGGGAAATACTTGTTATTGCAGATGAAAACGGAGGTAAGCTGAAAAATAGGGTAATGTTTTTTTGTGACGAGTTCGGCAGCTTTCCTAAGATAGAGGGAGCAGAGGCAATGTTTTCAGCAAGCCGTTCCCGAAGAATCAGCATTGTAGCAATTATTCAGTCCTTTGCACAGCTTGACAAAAATTACGGCAGAGAAGGTCAGGAGATAATAACCGACAACACGCAGCTGACTATATTCGGAGGCTTTGCCCCGAACAGTCAGAGTGCGGAGGTTCTGTCAAAGGCACTTGGAGAGCAGACAGTACTAAGCGGTACTGTATCGCACGGCAGAGATAAATCACAATCCCTGCAGATGATAGGCAGACCGTTAATGACGCCTGATGAGTTGAAATCCATGCCCAAGGGACAGTTTATAGTTATGAAAACGGGAACGCATCCGATGATATCGCCGTTAAAGCTGTATTTTAAATGGGGTATAGAATTTGAAGAACCGTATGTGCTTGAAGATAAAGGTGCAAGGAAAGTCACATATATGAGCAAAGACGGATTAATGCGAGAGGTTGAGATGAAGTATCCGCAGAAGAAAAAAATACTGCCTGTGGAGTTTGATGTGGAATTTGATGAAGAACTGCCGAAAAGGAGAAAGCCGCTGAAAACAGGAGGTGTATAGTGTTTGAGATTTTCAAGGGAGATCTACGAGTACGGATTACCTCACAGGGCAGTGACGGTATATATGTATCTTTCCAACCGTGCCGGAAAAAAGAAAGAGTGTTTCCCGTCAGTGAAAACCATTGCCGAGGATCTCCGGTTTTCAAAGTCAACGGTGTTTCGCGCACTGAATGATCTTGAAAATGCGGGACTTATTGAACGTGAGGAACGGTACAGAATAAGCGGAGGACGAAGCTCCACTCTTTATAGGGTTAAAGGTTGAAAAAACAGCGGTTTTGTGGTATAATCAGTAACATAAATTAATACGGGGTGTAAAAGTGATAAGAAGATTTGAAGAAAAGGATATATCTTCTGTAATGCAAATTTGGTTGGATTCAAATTTAGAGGCACATTCATTTATAGCAGAAAGCTATTGGAAAAACAAATATGAAGCTGTAGAAAAAATGATATTAAAGGCAGAAATATATGTATCAGAGGACAGTAACGGTATAAATGGATTTATCGGATTGATAGACAATTATATTGCCGGAGTATTTGTAAAAAAGGGAAAACGCTCAAAGGGAATAGGAAAACAGCTTATTGATTTTGTTAAGTGTCAGTACAATAACCTGACGTTAGATGTTTTTGTCAAAAATACCAGAGCAGTAGATTTCTATATAAGAGAGGGATTTCAAATTCAACGCAAAAGTATTAATTATGATACACAGGAAGAAGAATACACCATGTGTTGTTAAGCAGATATTGATTAAAATTAAGGAGTAAAAGGAATGTCAAACAAGTACAATTTAGACCGAGAAACCTATAGAGCAATAAAAAAGATGGACAGAGTGCAGATGGAAAAAATACTGACCGATGTATATACATCAGGCAAAGAGGACGCAGAATACGGATACATAGATTTAAGCGAGCTTAAAGCGGCAATCGGACAGATAAAGGGAATAGGAGAAAACAGACTCAACGAAATTATGGATGTTATCCAGAGCTTTGTTGATAATGCGGAGAAAAAAGAGGATTAATATGAATGATGTTAACAGATGCGGCTGGTGTCAGGATAACGGAATGATGCAGAAGTATCATGATGAAGAATGGGGAGTACCGCTGCATGACGATAAAAAGCAGTTTGAGTTTTTGATGATGGAAGTGATGCAGTGCGGACTCAGCTGGTTGCTTATGTTAAAGAAAAGACAAACTTTCAGACAGTGCTTTGATGATTTCGACTATGAAAAGATCGCCTTGTACAATGAAGAAAAAATCGCAGAAATAATGAATATACCCGACATGATAAAGTCTGAAAGGAAGATAAGAGCAGTAATTCATAATGCGAAAATGTTCCTAAAAATCATTGAAGAATACGGCTCCTTTGATAAATATCTGTGGGGTTTTACAGATAACAGAACAATAATCTATGATTCTCACAGGGATGGACAGCTTCCTGCAAAGAATGAATTGTCCGATGAAATAAGCAGAGACCTGAAAAAAAGAGGCTTTAAGTATCTGGGTTCGATAACTGTCTATTCGCATCTGCAGGCATGCGGAATAATAAACGATCATGAGGAAAAATGCTTCAGGTATAAGGAGCTTAAAGAAAAAAATGATATAAACCGCTGATTTTGAATCGGCGGTTTTTTATATGGGAGGAAAAAATGAAAAAGAGAAAAGCTGAACGGTGTAAAAGCTACAGAAGAACAAAAAAGTATTATATAACGATCCATAGCTGTGAGTGTTACGGAAATCTGAAAAATCATCAGTCCATTGGGACTGATTTTTTTATGGAAAGAAAAAAGGAGGCGGTATAAATGTTTGACTGGATAGGAGACGCGTTAAGCTGGGTAGGAGATAAGATATCGGGAGCGGTATCAGGCGTAGGCTCGGCTATTTCAGAAGCTGTGTGGGATGTAATGCTGGAGTGGGTGTTCAACACCTTATATGCAGCAATTGCGGAATTTTTCGGTAAAATAAACGGAATGGCGGCGGAAATATTTGATTTAAGTTGGGTAAATGCATTTTTAAGTCTGTTTTCAGCGTTTGGCTGGGCGTTGTTTGCGGCAGGACTTGTAGTAGCTGTGTTTGATACGGCAATAGAGTACCAAACCGGTCGCGCAAATATACAAGGTACCTGTCTTAATGTTCTTAAAGGATTTATGGCAGTCAGTCTGTTTACGAATTTGCCCATTACTCTGTATAAGTTTTGTATTACGTTACAGACGACGTTTTCTCATGATTTGATCGCTTCATTTGTCGGAGCAAACCAATCGGTTGATCTGGGAACAATGGCGGAGGTTGTTTTAAAAAGTATGGGTGGATTTTCCGGACTTCTCGGAATATTAACGATGATCGCTTTTGCATACTGTGTCGTAAAACTTTTCTTTGCAAACATCAAAAGAGGCGGAATATTACTTTGTCAGATAGCAATAGGAAGTCTGTATATGTTCTCGATACCGAGAGGATATTCAGACGGATTTAACAGCTGGTGCAAGCAGATTTTTGCCCTATGCTTAACTGCTTTTCTGCAAACTACGCTGCTGTTTTTGGGACTGCTTACATGGCAGACAAACACGCTGTTAGGATTGGGCATAATGCTTTCTGCAAACGAAGTTCCCAGAATTGCTCAGCAGTTCGGACTGGACACAAGTATAAGATTTAATATGATGAGCGTAACCCATACGGTTAATACTGCGGTTCATGCCGGAAAATTTGTGGCATCAAAATTTGCGTAGGAGGTATTTATGAAAACATACATTTATCCGCAGAATCTGAAAGCGGCGTCAAGACTGTGGCTGTGGAGCATAAAGGACTTTCTGATTATCTGCATAGGACTGATATTATCAGTTGTGATATTAACGCAGATCTGGACGTTTATACCGTTCGGAATAACGGCAATGTTTGCGTTTCTGTCAATAAGAATGGAAGAAACAACGATAATGGATTATATATTCTGTGCGTTTAAATTTTTTGTAACGTCACAGCAGTTATTTTATTGGAGGTAAAGGTCTATGAAGGAAGTAAAAAAGCAGAGGAAAAAATCAACACAGGCGTTATTAGGTTTACAGACCTTCGGCAAGTACGGACTGAAAACAGAAAAAGGAGAGCTTGTTTTTTACAATGTGCAGCCTACGAATATATCGGTGCTGTCAGACGAAAGTATAAATGTTAAAGTGCATCACTTAATGTCGCTGTTGTCGATGATACCCGATCTTGAATTGATATGTCTGGACAGCTGTCAGTGTTTTGACGCAAACAAGCAGAATATTATTCAAAGAATAGAAGAAGAAAAGAATCCTGAGATAAGGAAGATACTGAAATCGGACTTGGAGTTCTTGGACAGCATTCAGGTAGAAATGTCTACGGCAAGACAGTTTCTGTTTTCATTGAGAATCAAGGATAAAAAAGAAGGAAACATATTTCAGCAGATCAACCGTTCGTCAAAGCTGATAGCCGAACACGGATTTGATGTCAGACAGCTGAAAAAGGAGGATATCAAGCGAATGCTTGCCATATATTTTGAGGTATCAATGAACGGAGAAGATATATCGGATACAGAGGGAGAAGCATATTTGGAGGTAGCGGTAAATGAAAAAATTTAAGAGAAAGCCAAAGGTTTTGACACCGGAACAGGCAGAGGAAATAAGAGTACAGGAGTTTTTTGACAGAATATCACCAAGTACGGTCAAGTTTTTTGCCGATAAGTTCATATGCGGAAACAGTTACAAAAGTGTGTGGGCGGTAAGGGAATATCCGCCGTCAACGGAAGAACAGGCAATACTGTCACACTTAGCAGACCGAAGCGGAGTAACACTTAGAATATATAATAGACTTGTAGACAGCTCGGAACAAAGGCAGATAATACAGCATGCGGCAAGGAGAAATAAGCTGATGACAACGGTAAACGATGTGACCGATTCAATAGAGGCGGAGAACAATCTGAAAGATGTTGTTCAGCTTATAGCAGACCTGAGAAGAAATAAAGAACCTCTGTTGCATACGGCTGTGTTTATTGAACTGAAAGCAAGTGATGAAGAAAAACTGAAGGTACTGCAGTCGGATATTTTGATGGAGCTTACCCGTTCAAAGATCACGGTGGATAAGTTGGTTTTAAGACAGAAAGAGGGAATGCTGTCAGCATTGCCGTTCGGACACAATGCGTTCGGAACTTTGTTTGAAAGAGTACTTCCTGCAAGCGCTGTGGCTAATCTGTATCCGTTAAATTATTCAGGCAAAACCGATGAAAAAGGATTTTATATCGGACGAGATAAATTCGGCACGAATATTCTTGTGGATTTTGATAAGAGAAGCGATGACAAGACAAATGCCAATGTTCTTATTCTAGGAAACAGCGGACAGGGCAAGTCGTACCTTATGAAGCTTGTGCTGACAAATATGAGGGAGTCTGGGAAATCGATAATTTGTCTTGATCCCGAAGCCGAGTATGAGGACTTGACTAATAACTTAGGTGGTACATACCTTGATCTTATGTCGGGAGAATATATGATAAATCCGTTAGAGCCGAAAAGCTTCGGCGACCAGCGTGACGCCGGACTCATTTCGCACACCTCACAAAAACAGGAATCAAGGTCTGATTCCTGCAACAATAATGATAGTGAACCCGAAGCATTTCGAAAGGTAACAAGATTAAGTCAGCACATTTCGTATCTCAAGGACTTTTTCAGAACCTACAAGGATTTTACCGATGCAGAGATCGATACAATTGAAATTATGTTAATGAAGCTGTATGCGAGATTTGATATAGATGAACTGACAGACTTGGATAAGCTGAAAGTCACTGACTATCCTGTTATGGAGGATTTGTATAACCTTATTGAAAAGGAATATATGATATTCGATCATGAAAAAAAGCACCTGTACACAGAAGAAAATTTACAGAACATCTGTCTGGGATTGCACTCCATGTGCAAAGGAGCAGAAAGCAAATACTTTAACGGTCATACAAACATAAAGGACAGTGAGTTTTTATGTTTCGGTGTGAAAGGCTTAATGGACACAAACAAGAAGCTTAAGGATACCTTGCTGTTTAACATTCTCAGCTATATGAGTAATCAGTTGCTGAGCAGAGGAAATACCGTTGCGGCAATAGATGAGCTTTACCTCTTTTTAAGCAATCTGACTGCTATTGAATATATAAGAAATGCCATGAAGCGAGTGCGTAAAAAGGAGTCCTCGATAGTGATAGCTTCACAGAATATCGAGGACTTTCTGCTGCCTGAAATCAAGGAATTTACAAAGCCGCTGTTTTCGATTCCAACGCATCAGTTCTATTTTAATCCCGGAAATATCGAGGTACAGGCGTTTATTGACACACTGCAGTTAGAAATGTCAGAGTATGATTTAGTTAAATATCCTGCAAGGGGTTCGTGTTTGTATCGCTGCGGAAACGAGAGATATCTGTTGCAGGTAATAGCTTCCGATTATAAGGCTAAGCCTGTCTCTTATACACATCTGACGCTGCCGACGATCTTACGCGTGTAGA
>ENA-UALF01000932-UALF01000932.1-human-gut-metagenome-genome-assembly--contig:-NODE-932-length-12525-cov-6.087971_pt1 | contig 12525 bp, 9 predicted proteins | sample MGYA00243698_ERZ654464 | MGnify/ENA primary metagenome ERZ654464 (study PRJEB26926, sample SAMN06164595) | human gut metagenome | biome: ENVO:00009003; feature: ENVO:2100002; material: ENVO:00002003...
GCATACGAGATCGCTCAGTGTCTCGTGTGCTCGGAGATGTGTATAAGAGACAGCTTCTACTGTCCTCACGGCAGCGGATAAAGAAGCGAATGACGATGCAGGCAATAAGGAAAACAACACGGAAAGCAATGCGGAAAACAGTGTAAAATGCATGAAAAACACGATTGAAAAAAGTGATGATGAAAATGTAACCGAAAATACACTGCAATGTATTGATAATGAATGCGTTAATAGGAGTTTGCAAGCAAGCTTTAAGCAAAACTTTATAAGAGAAGAAAAGAATAGAGAAGAGAAGAAAAAGAAAGATGATGTTAACATCATACAAAGAAACATCGGCATCGGCAACAACATGTTTTTTTGCTATGAAAAAAATGTCAGGGTAACACTTCGACAGAAACGCTATATCAATGAGATTTTCCCTATCCGGGTTCGGGTGGATACACCACGCACGATTCCGGATTTGGAAGAAAGAGGAGTTGGACCGCCCATGGATAAATGCATATCGTATCTTTGTTGAATGCTATTTGCCCCCCCAGGTACGCGCCGTTAATCACGGAAGATATGGATCTTTCACGTGTAAGATGCTATATCTTACAGCTGTAAGATTATAAATCTTTCACCTTCATCGTCTGGACATTGCGAAAGAGTTCAGCCGGTCTGTGCGTGGTGGAATATAACCGTCTGCCGCTTGTTTTCACGAATACCGTCTGGGGTATCTCAAGAAGATGCTCAGCAGGGCAAATATCCCGATGGCTACCGGATAGTACAAGTATTCGATAATGCTCAAAGGAGACAGGGAAGCCAGTTTGGCAGCAATCAGCATTTGTGCTCCGTAAGGGATGATTCCCTGGATGACACACGAGAAAGTATCCAGAATACTTGCACTCTTGCGTTTGTCCACCCTGTAGCGGGTAGCGATATCGTTGGCAAGCGGTCCCACTGTGATGATGGCTATCGTATTGTTGGCTGTGCAGAAATTGGCGATACTCACCAAAGCCGCGATGCAAAGTTCGGCTCCGCGTTTGCTGTTGACGTGTTTGGTCAGTTTTTGGATGATATAGTCCACTCCGCCATTAAAACGGATCAGTTCCAGCATACCGCCTGCCATCAAGGTGATGATGATGAGCTCACCCATCCCGGTGATCCCTGTGCCCATGGAGCCGAGCCAGTCGAACAGGCCGATGCTCCCCGTGAACAGGCCGATCACTCCCGTTGTGGCGATGCCCAGTATCAGTACGAGTGCCACATTCATACCTGCTATGGCGGTTCCCAACACAACCAGGTAGGGGAGGATTTTGATCCATTCCACCGACTGGATGTCGTGGGTGGTCATCACGTCCATCCCTCTGAAAATATAGTAGCCGAAAACCATCAGAGCGGCCGGAAGGGCTATCATGAAGTTTACCCGGAACTTGTCACGCATGGCGCATCCCTGGGTACGGGTGGCGGCGATGGTGGTATCCGAGATGAATGAAAGGTTGTCGCCGAAGAAGGCTCCTCCCACCACGATACCTGTCATGAAGGCCAGGTTCATGTCGGTTTTCTCTGCGATGCCTGCTGCCACGGGGACTAGTGCCACGATGGTTCCTACCGAGGTTCCGATGGAGAGTGAGATGAAACAGGCAGCCAGGAAGATGCCTGCCAGCAGCAGATTGTCCGGTAGCAGGAGAAGCGTAAGGTTGACGGTCGCGTCAATGGCCCCGATATCTTTGGCACTTTGGGCGAATGCGCCTGCCAGGATGAAAATCCAGATCATCAGCATGATGTTCTTGTTGGCTGCGCCGATGGAATATTGCAGCATTCGCTCATTCAGGCTCAGGCCTTTGGTGATGCATACCGCATAGACCGAGGATACCATGAAAGCAATCGTGATGGGGACTTTATAGAAGTCGTTTACAATGATGGAGGTCACCAGATACAGGCATAGAAATACCAGCAGTGGACTGAGTGCCCATAGACTGGGCTTATTGGTTATTGGAGTTAATTTTTCACCGTTCATGAATTTGTATTTTATAAAATGAGGTGCAAAGTTACAAAAAGACTTGCTGTATAACAATATATGGGGGAAAAAGGTCACAGCCCCACCTTCGTAACAGGGAAGGCAGGGCTGTAAGGGTATTGGGAAAGTTGGGGATAAAATTGGATTATAGTGTCACGCCTGTCTTGAAGATGGCGATTTCACGATAATTCTTCTTTTCATTGTTTACCGGTTCTCCGCTGGCAACACGGATGATATAGTCTATAAAGCGTTCGCAGGTCTTTTCCATCGGTTCGTTTTCTACGATGACTCCGGCATTGAAGTCAATCCATCCCGGTTTGTTTTTAGCCAGAGTGGAGTTGGTGGAAATCTTCATGGTAGGAACAAACGTACCGAACGGAGTACCGCGGCCGGTAGTGAAGAGCACCATGTGACAGCCGCAGGAGGCGAGGGCGGTGGCAGCTACCAAATCGTTGCCCGGTGCGGAAAGCAAGTTCAAACCTTTCACTTTCAGGCGGTCGCCATAGCCCATAACTCCGTCAACGTATGCTTTGCCGCATTTTTGGGTACATCCCAACGCTTTGTCTTCCAGGGTGGAGATACCACCTGCCTTGTTGCCCGGTGACGGATTTTCGCCCACTGGTTCGCCGTGTGACAGGAAGTATTCCTTAAAGTCATTAATCAGGTGTACAGTCTGCTCGAACAGTTCCTTGGTGCGGCAACGGTTCATCAGGATGGTTTCCGCACCGAACATTTCGGGAACCTCCGTCAGTACGGAAGTACCGCCCTGTGCAATCAGGAAGTCGGAGAACATACCCAGCAACGGATTGGCGGTGATACCTGAGAAGCCATCCGAACCGCCGCATTTCAAGCCTACACGCAGCTCGGACAAAGGAACATCCTCGCGTACATCGGTCTTGGCTTTGGCGTACAGTTCACGCAGAATCTTCATACCCTCTTCAAATTCATCCCCCACTTTCTGAGTTACCATGAACTTTACGCGGTCTGTGTCGTAATCGCCCAGAAACTCGCGGAAAACATCCGGCTGGTTGTTCTCGCAGCCCAGACTGACAATCAGTACGGCTCCTGCATTAGGATGCAGAATCATGTCGCGGAGAATTTTCTTGGTATTCTCGTGGTCATCGCCCAGCTGTGAACAGCCATAGTTGTGAGGGAATGCCACGATAGCGTCCACACCTTCGCAGTTGGTTTCGCGGCGTAACGCTTCGGCCAGTTGTCCGATGATACCGTTTACACAACCCACGGTGGGGATAATCCATACCTCGTTACGGATACCTACATCACCGTTTTTGCGGCGGTATCCTTTGAACGTCAGGTCTTTCTTCGGGATATTGAGGTCTACGCTGACCGGATTGTAGGTGTAATCCAACAGTCCGGCAAGGTTTGTCTTTATCTGGGTTTCATTGATCCAGCGTCCTTGTTCCACGGCAGTCACGGCATGGCCGATGGGGTAACCATACTTGATGATATTCTCGCCTTGGGCGAAATCTTTCAGTGTCACCTTATGGCCGGCAGGCACGTCTTCCTTCAACGTGATGGCATGACCGTCTACCGTGATGGCCTCGCCTGCTTTTAAATCCGAGATAGCCACCACTACGTTATCAGCCGGATTGATTTTCAAATACTTTGTTTCCATTTCTATTTTTAGTTATCAGATTTACTTTTTATGCGCATCCAGATAGAAATCCACGTTCTCCACCGAAAGCAGGGTGATGGGCATGTAATTGCATTGTTTCACCTCTTTCTTGAAGATCAGGTGATTGCACAGGCTCTCTACGCCGCTGTATCCTTGTGCGGTAGGTTGCTGAGCAATCAGGAAATCCACTGCGCCCTCTTTCAGACAAGAGACGTTCCGGTATAATAAATCGTACCCAATCAGTTTGAAATTTTTCATGTTGTGTCCGATGAGATATTCTCCTATAATGTACACTTTCGAGTTGAAAGTGATGCCGCACGTAACCTGTGGGTTCTCTTGGAAAAAGCGGTTCATCAGCGCCTCGTCCTCGTCCGGACGCTTGGCGTAGAGGTTCAGTTCCACTATCTTGCAGTCGGGAAAATGCTCCTGCATATATTTTCTGAATCCTTTTTCACGGTTTTCCTGCTGGTTTGATCCCAGGCGGCCTTCGTTGATTTGTCTGAAGATAACGATTTCTTTGGGACATTCTCCCAACATCATGGCCATGCGGGCGGCAAAGTATCCGCTTTGGTCGGATTTCTGCCCGAAGAATGCCAGCGGATTCAGACTGGCCACGTTGGAGTCTATAAATATATAAGGTATTTCCCGTTCTTGTAACTTGTCGGTGAATCTGGCCGTCATCTCAGGAATAGTGGGGGCGAGCAATACGCCGTCCGGCTCTTGTTTCAGTATTTCCTCACCGGCATTGATGAAGGAGGAATATTCATATTGGTCATAGTACATCACGGACAGGGTGATGTGGAAATCCGAAAAGGTTTCTACGGCTCTTTTCATCCCCAGTTCCACATCGGTCCAGTAATCGCCTTCCTTGTGCTGTGGCAGCAGGCAGACAAACAGATACTTTTTGTTGGATGCCAATGCGCTGGCATACATATTGGGCTGGTAATCCAGTTGCTTCAATATTTCTTCCACCCGTTTCCGGCTGGCTTCGGATACCCCTGTGCGGCCATGCAATACACGGTCTACTGTGCCGACTGACACATCTGCCAGGCGCGCGATATCCTTGATTCTGATTCTTTCGGGCAGTTTATTCATACCTTAATTATATATATTGTGCTCGTGCACACTGATAATTTATTTTTTTTCGATACAAATATATAACAATTTTTGGTTTTAAAAAAATAAATAGTACCTTTGTGCACGCACACGGATGAATTATTTGAGTGGTCTGTTGAGTACAAGGTTACGATGTGATTCGTCTATGGATATGTAAACCAGTATTTTAATTGGGTTGAAAGTTAAACGAATAAATATATAACAATTTAAAATCACGAAATTATGGGAAAAGTAGTAACCTTAGGTGAAATTATGTTGAGATTGTCAACTCCGGGAAACACACGTTTTGTACAGTCGGATTCATTTGATGTTGTTTATGGCGGTGGTGAAGCGAACGTAGCGGTGAGTTGCGCGAACTACGGTCACGAAGCTTATTTCGTAACTAAATTGCCGAAACACGAAATTGGACAGTCTGCTGTGAATGCATTGCGTAAATATGGTGTGAAGACCGATTTCATCTGTCGTGGTGGCGACCGCGTAGGTATCTATTATCTGGAAACAGGAGCTTCCATGCGTCCTAGCAAAGTAATTTATGACCGTGCCCACTCGGCTATCGCCGAAGCCGATCCTTGCGATTTCGACTTTGACGCTATCATGGAAGGTGCGGACTGGTTCCATTGGTCGGGTATCACTCCGGCTATTTCTGACAAGGCTGCCGAACTGACCAAACTGGCTTGTGAAGCTGCAAAACGTCATGGCGTTACGGTATCTGTAGACTTGAATTTCCGCAAGAAACTGTGGACAAAAGAAAAAGCACAGTCTATCATGAAACCGTTGATGCAGTATGTAGATGTATGTATAGGTAACGAAGAAGATGCCGAACTTTGTCTGGGCTTCAAACCGGAAGCGAATGTGGAAGCCGGTGAAACCAATGCGGAAGGTTACAAAGGAATCTTCAAGGCTATGGCAAAAGAATTCGGCTTTAAATATGTGGTTTCTACCTTGCGCGAATCATTCTCGGCTACTCACAACGGCTGGAAGGCTATGATTTACAACGGAGAAGAATTTTATGAATCAAAACGCTATGACATCAACCCGATTATTGACCGGGTAGGTGGTGGCGACTCATTCTCCGGAGGTATCATTCACGGTCTGCTGACCAAACCGAATCAGGGTGCCGCCCTTGAATTTGCTGTTGCCGCTTCTGCTTTGAAGCATACTATCAACGGTGACTTCAACCTGGTATCTGTAGATGAAGTGGAAGCATTGGCCGGTGGCGATGCCAGCGGACGTGTACAACGCTAAATTTGTTTTTTATAGGAACACGAATGACGCAAATAACGCAAATTTTTGATACATGTTTTATTTGTATCATTTGTGTTCCTATCTTTCATTTAAACTAAAATATAACATTATGGCTCGTTTTGATAAAATAGCAGTGTTGGACAAGATTGGTTCAACCGGAATGGTTCCTGTGTTCTACCATAAAGATGCAGAAGTGGCAAAGAAAGTGGTGAAAGCTTGTTATGACGGCGGAGTTCGTGCATTCGAATTTACAAACCGTGGTGACTTTGCTCATGAAGTATTTGCGGAAGTTGTGAAATACGCGGCAAAGGAGTGTCCTGAAATGGCTATGGGAGTAGGTTCTATCGTTGATCCTGCTACTGCCGCTCTTTACTTGCAATTGGGTGCTTGCTTTGTGGTAGGTCCGTTGTTCAATCCTGAAATCGCTAAAGTGTGCAACCGTCGTTTGGTGGCTTATACTCCGGGATGCGGAAGCGTGTCCGAGGTGGGTTTCGCTCAGGAAGTAGGTTGCGATCTTTGCAAAATATTCCCGGGTGATGTATTGGGAGCAAAATTGGTTAAAGGTCTGCTGGCTCCGATGCCTTGGTCTAAACTGATGGTAACCGGTGGTGTGGAACCGACTCAGGAAAATCTGACTTCTTGGATTAAGGCAGGTGTGTTCTGTGTGGGTATGGGTTCTAAATTGTTCCCTGGCGACAAGGTAGCCGCGGAAGACTGGGCGTATGTAACGGCAAAATGTAAAGAAGCATTGGGCTACATTGCGGAAGCCCGTGCAAATAAATAAGAAAAAGATCAGCTCATGCCCGCAAGGGGTTAGTGAATTAGGGCGTGGGTATCATTTTGTTTAAAGGTGTATATAAAATGGGTAAGGGCCATCGCGAAGTGGATTCGCGATGGCTTTTCACTTTCCGGCGGGTGCTTGAGGCGGGGCGTTGGCAAAAATATTCTTGTAAAGATTGGTAGATAGAATAAAAATGTGTTCTTTTGTACCGTTTCTTAAGAAATAAAATGAAGCGTTTAATCTAAAACACACAAAAATGAAAAAAGCATTATTAAAGGTGGCCGTCATGCTGTTATGCTTGGCGGGGGTAACTCCTGCAATGGCCCAGTTTAATTTGAAGAAGGCAGTGGGGGGAGCCGTGAAGGCTGCAAAGGCGGTGACTTTGACCGATGAACAGATGACAGAGTATGTAAAGGAGTACATTGACTGGATGGATAAGCATAATCAGGTTTGTGCAGACGATGATCCGTATACTGTCCGTTTGAAAAAACTGACTGAAGGGTTGACCGAAGTGGAAGGGATGCCGCTGAATTTCAAAGTATATTATGTGATTGATGTAAATGCGTTCGCCTGTGCAGACGGTAGTGTGCGGGTATTCTCTTCATTGATGGATATCATGACAGACGAAGAACTGTTGGGGGTAATAGGCCATGAGGTAGGCCATGTGGCACACAAGGACTCAAAGAACGGCTTCCGTACCGCATTGCTGACATCGGCATTGAAAGATGGTATTTCATCACAAGGAGGAAAAGCGGCTGCTCTGACAGATTCCCAGTTGGGTGATTTGGGAGAGGCATTGGTCAATGCTACTTATTCACAAAAACAGGAACGCGCCGCCGATGATTACGGTTACGAATTTCTGAAGAAAGCAGGTAAGAATCCTTGGGCGATGGCATTGTCATTCCAGAAATTGAAAAAATTGCAAGAAGAGGCAGGAGCAAAGAAAAGCAGCAAGCTGAATCAGTTGTTCTCTACTCATCCCGATCTTGACGCACGTATCCAGCGTATGGAAGAACGTGCTACAAGCGAAGGTATTGAAAAACCTGAAAACACGATGGGGGAAACAGGGAAATAAATGGTTTCAGGCAATGTGGATTATACACATAATAGAGGGTGTCCGTTTCAATGGCGGACACCCTCTTCTTTTTTTGGGAGATTTTTTTGCATGACCTTATCTTGCCTCCCGGCGGGATAAAATCTGAATTTATTATGAGAGAAATCCTTATTGGGAGAAAATCAAAGTCCAAAGTTCAGGTTAAAAGAATCAAGTGTTCTTTTTCGTCTAGATTATAGAAGGAAATCTCTTGGCACAAAGATACGCTTATTTTAATGGTTGACGAATTCCCTGTAGGGTTATATCATAGCTAGATTTCCTAAAATGATGGCAAAAATTCCTTTTTTCTTTCTGATACTTTGCCTCCTCTTTACATTGTGATATGTGCTATGCGTTGTAAATCAGATTGTTAATTATGTGTATTGCTTCTGGACTGTGCAATAACAGGGTGGTTTAATATAAGTGAAAATCACTATCTTTGTATAAACCAACAGAAAGAAATGCACAAAACAGTTTAGCCATGATGAATTACGCATACGATACATCTTTGCAGGAAACGATGATACTGACTGAAGCGTTTCACACAGACAGGGTCATCTGTGACAATGGTAGTCTGTATAAGTTTATATGGGTCCAGGAAGGCAAACTGACATTGATAGTAGACCATGTGGAAATAGAGATGGAGCAGGATGAAATCATCTCTGTGAGTAATCTTCACCGCACGGAGTTCAAGAATGTATCGGGCAGGTATCTTGCTCTTCTTTTCAACGAGAATTTTTACGGCATTTACAAGCACGAGAAAGAAGTATCGTGCAGCGGAGTGCTGTTTAACGGAACTTCCGGTATAGTGCATCTGCGGCTCCCGATAGCCGATTCCGAACTGTTGCACGAGGTGGTGGACAGAATGGTTACCGAATACATCCTGCGGGATAACCTACAGGGAGAAATGCTCCGCCTGCTGTTGAAACGTTTCATCATTCTGTGTACCCGGCTGGCCCGTAAGCAGTTGTCCGGCTTTCCGGTTAATGAAAAAGGTTTTGACATCATCCAGCGTTATTATGTGTTGGTGGACAATCACTTCAAGGAGAAAAAACAGGTACAGGCATATGCTGCTTTGTTGCATCGTTCTCCCAAGACGCTTTCCAATTTATTTGCCGCCTACGGTATGCCTTCCCCTTTGAAGATTATACAAGAACGAGTGGTGACCGAAGCGAAACGGCTGTTGCTGCATACCTCGCACAGCATCAAAGAGATATCGGTGATTTTGGGCTTTGAAAGTGTGGGTACTTTCAGCCGCTTCTTTAAGAATATGACGGGGGAAAATACCTCGGCATACCGGAAAAGACTGCAATAACAAGAACCGGTCCTTGTTGCTGTTGATTTTGATAAGAACAGGGGCTTTTCCCATGCCTTATGCAGTTATTCTGAAACAGTATCCGTTATCTGATTAAAAAAACAAGCGTCAAAACTTTCTATCTATCTAATTTTCTTGTAAATTTGCACCTTAATTTTTGGAAGGCATTGCCTTTTAGTTAGAGAATACAAGAAAACGATATAAAATTATGAGTAAGAAATTTGCTGAACACTCGCAACTCAACCTATCACAGGTCAATAAAGATGTGCTGAAGAAGTGGGATGAAAACGATGTTTTCGCCAAGAGTATGACAGAACGTGAAGGATGTCCTTCTTTCGTGTTTTATGAAGGACCTCCCTCGGCCAATGGTATGCCGGGTATTCACCACGTGATGGCGCGTACCATTAAAGATACTTTCTGCCGCTATAAAACCATGAAAGGGTTCCAGGTAAAGCGTAAGGCCGGATGGGATACTCACGGACTGCCTGTGGAACTGGGTGTGGAAAAGGCATTGCATATCACCAAAGAGGATATCGGAAAGACCATTTCTGTTGCCGAGTACAACGCAGCTTGCCGTAAGGACGTGATGAAGTTTACCAAAGAGTGGACAGACCTTACTCATAAGATGGGTTACTGGGTGGATTTGGAGAATCCCTATATCACTTATGACAACCGCTATATTGAAACGCTGTGGTGGCTCTTGAAGCAGCTTTATAACAAAGGTCTGTTATATAAAGGCTACACCATCCAGCCTTACTCTCCGGCTGCCGGAACAGGATTGAGCTCGCACGAGCTGAACCAGCCGGGCTGTTACCGTGATGTGAAAGACACCACTGTGGTAGGACAGTTCAAGATGAAGAATCCGAAACCCGAAATGGCGGAATGGGGAACGCCTTATTTCCTGGCATGGACCACTACTCCGTGGACATTGCCTTCGAATACGGCATTGTGCGTAGGACCGAAAATAGACTATGTGGCTGTGCAGACTTACAACGGATATACTGGGGAAAAGATGACCGTAGTGTTGGCGAAAGCTTTGCTTTATACTCACTTTAACAAGAAAGCGGAAGAATTGGCGCTGGAAGACTATAAGCCGGGTGACAAACTGATTCCGTTCAAAGTAGTGGGTGAATATAAAGGACCGGATCTGGTAGGCATGGAATACGAACAGCTTATTCCTTGGGTGAAACCGGTGACAGTGGATGAAAACGGGAAATGGCAAGAAGCGGCCGGTGAGGCATTCCGCGTTATTCCCGGTGACTATGTAACTACCGAAGATGGTACGGGTATCGTACATATCGCTCCGACATTCGGTGCAGACGATGCTTTTGTGGCACGTGCGGCAGGTATTCCTTCTCTGTTCATGATAAACAAGAAGGGGGAAACCCGTCCTATGGTGGATCTGACTGGTAAATTCTATCTGTTGGACGAACTGGACGAGGCTTTCGTAAAGGAATGTGTGGACGTAGAGAAATATAAGGAATATCAGGGCCGGTGGGTGAAGAATGCTTATGATCCTCAGTTTACTGTAGATGGCAAGTACGATGAAAAAGCTGCCGCTGCCGCCGAATCACTCGATATCTATATCTGTATGATGATGAAAGCCGCCAACAAGGCGTTCAAGATAGAAAAGCATGTACACAATTATCCGCACTGCTGGCGTACTGACAAACCGGTGCTCTACTATCCGCTGGACAGTTGGTTCATCCGGTCTACCGCAGCCAAAGAGCGCATGATGGAACTGAACAAGACTATCAACTGGAAGCCGGAATCTACCGGAACAGGCCGTTTCGGCAAGTGGCTGGAAAACTTGAATGACTGGAACTTGAGCCGTTCTCGTTATTGGGGAACTCCGCTGCCTATCTGGCGCAGTGAAGAAGGAGAGGAGCTTTGTATCGGTTCCGTAGAGGAATTGTATAATGAAATAGAAAAATCAATAGCTGCCGGATTTATGACCGTCAATCCTTATAAGGAAAAAGGTTTTGTTCCGGGCGAATATAACGGGGAGAATTATGACAAGATAGACCTTCACCGTCCGTATGTGGATGATATCATCTTGGTATCTGAAAGCGGCAAGCCGATGAAACGTGAGGCGGACTTGATTGATGTGTGGTTCGACTCCGGTGCGATGCCTTACGCGCAGTTGCACTATCCGTTCGAAAATAAGGAAATTGTGGACAACCGCACTTATTATCCTGCGGACTTCATTGCAGAAGGGGTGGACCAGACCCGTGGCTGGTTCTTTACGTTACATGCTATCGCTACGATGGTATTCGACAGTGTGGCTTACAAGAACGTAATCTCTAACGGCTTGGTTCTGGACAAGAACGGAAACAAAATGTCAAAACGTCTGGGCAATGCGGTAGATCCGTTCGGCGCTATCGAACAGTATGGCTCCGATCCTTTGCGTTGGTACATGATTACCAATTCTTCTCCGTGGGATAACTTGAAATTTGATACCGACGGGGTGGATGAGGTTCGTCGTAAATTCTTCGGTACTTTGTATAATACCTATTCGTTCTTCGCACTTTATGCCAATGTGGATGGTTTCGCTTATCAGGAAGCGGAAGTGCCGGTAAATGAACGTCCGGAGATAGACCGTTGGATTCTGTCTGTTCTGAATTCATTGGTGAAGAACGTGGACGCTTGCTACAACGATTACGAACCGACCAAGGCGGGACGTTTGATTACAGACTTCGTAAATGATAATTTGAGTAACTGGTACGTGCGCTTGAACCGTAAACGTTTCTGGGGTAATGCCATGTCACAGGATAAGCTGTCCGCTTATCAGACATTGTACACTTGTCTTGAAACAGTGGCCAGGCTGATGGCGCCTATCGCTCCGTTCTATGCCGACCGGTTGTATACGGATTTGATTGCGGCTACAGGTCGTGACACCGTGGTTTCTGTACACTTGGCCAAGTTCCCGGAATGTAATGAGGCATTGATAGACGGAGAACTGGAAGCGCGTATGCAGATGGCTCAGGATGTTACTTCTATGGTATTGGCATTGCGCCGCAAAGTCAATATCAAAGTGCGCCAGCCTTTGCAGTGTATCATGGTTCCGGTGGTGGACGAAGAGCAGAAAATGCACATCGAAGCCGTAAAAGACTTGATTATGAGCGAAGTGAACGTGAAAGAAATCAAGTTTGTAGACGGAGCCGCAGGCGTATTGGTGAAAAAGGTGAAATGTGACTTTAAAAAACTCGGCCCGAAATTCGGCAAACAGATGAAAGCTGTCGCCGCAGCCGTAGCCGGAATGTCGCAGGAAGCTATTGCCGAATTGGAGAAACTGTCTCTTATACACATCTCCGAGCCCACGAGACACTGAGCGATCTCG
>ENA-UALF01000939-UALF01000939.1-human-gut-metagenome-genome-assembly--contig:-NODE-939-length-12365-cov-4.715516_pt1 | contig 12365 bp, 5 predicted proteins | sample MGYA00243698_ERZ654464 | MGnify/ENA primary metagenome ERZ654464 (study PRJEB26926, sample SAMN06164595) | human gut metagenome | biome: ENVO:00009003; feature: ENVO:2100002; material: ENVO:00002003...
GATTACTACGGCGGCGACGTGCTGCCGGCGGCAAAGCTCAACCCCGACATTCTGGTCGCTAGCACGACGGCAGGCAAGTGCAGCGGCAAGCTGCTGGTCCACTATGAAGACAGCGAGGGCGAGACGTACACGGAGACCGTGCCGGTCAGCTTCACGGTAGCGGAAAAGGCCGTCCAGCAGCAGCCCGAGCAGAACGACCAGATCCAGAGCGAGCCGATTGAGCAGCCGAAGAAGAGTGTCCCCACGGCCGCGATCGTCGGCGGTGGTGCGGGCGTGCTGGCGCTGGGCGGCATCGGCGCGGGTGCGGCGATCAGAAAGGGGCGCAGAAAGCGTGAGATTTCTTGATTTCTTCCGCATGGGGCTGGTCAACCTCTCCCGCCGCAAGGCGCGGACGATCCTGACCGCCCTTTCGATGGCGATCGGCGTCATGTGCATCGTCGTTCTCATCTCGGTCGGTCTTGGCTACGAGGCGGCCTACCGGGAGAACATCGAGGCGATGGGTAGCCTGACGAAGATCGACGTGGCCCCGCCGAGCGATTCCACGGGCGGCAGGACCGCGCTGCTCAATGACAAGGCGGTCGACGCGTTCAAGAAGCTGCGCGGGGTGGAGGCGGTGACGCCGGTCGTGCAGGCGACGGCGTGGCTGCAATCCGGGTCTTACATTGGCTCGGCAAAGCTCTACGGCATTGACCTTTCCACGGCGGAGAGCTTCCTCATCTACCCCGTGGAGGGCGAGATGCCCGGCGCGGGCACGCATCTGCGGCCCGAGATCATGTTCACCGACGATATGGCGGCGTCGTTCGCGGATCCGGACAAGGACTGGGAGTTTGCCCTGAATGCGGACGGCACGCCGAAGGTCGACCTGCTGCATTCGACCGTCAAGCTGACCTTCGACTACTCGAACCTCTCGGGCGAGTACCAGGAGGGAGAAGACGGGCGCGCGGTGTCGGCGGGCAATATGTACCGGCTCAACATCTCCGGCCTCTGCTCCGCGCAGAACTACACCTACGCGACGAGCGGATTCCTCGATAAGACGAGACTGGAAGAGTGGATCAGCGCGAACAGCGCATTCATTCCGCAAAGGTCTCTGGAAGACACCGGCGGGCAGAAGACCTATGATCTGGTTTGGGTCAAAGCCGCAGAGGGCGACGACGTGCAGGCGATTGCGAAGGTCATCCGAGACGCGGGATTCCAGACGTACAGCCTGAACGATATGTTGGAAAGCGTCAAGAAGCAGTCCAATCAGATTCAGGGCATGCTGGCGGCAATCGGCGCGGTGTCAATGCTTGTCTCGGCAATCTGCATTGCGAACACGATGATGATGTCCATCAACGAGCGGCGAAAAGAGATCGGCGTTCTGAAGGTGCTGGGCAGCGAGATGACCGACATCATGTTCATGTTCATGGTCGAGGCGCTTTTAGTCGGCATTGCGGGCGGTCTGTTCGGCATGGGGCTGAGCTTCGGGATGCGGGAGTTAATACCGGTGCTGTTCTCCGACATGGATGTGCGCAGCATCATTCCGGTCTGGCTGGTTGTGGTTGGCCTCGGCTTCTCCGGCATCGTGGCGCTCCTCTCAGCCCTCGCCCCCGCGATTGGCGCAATGCGCATCTCGCCTTTGGAGGCAATCCGGGCAGAGTAATGGATCTGATTCAAAAGGAGTAGCACTATGAAATTAAAAAAAGCAATTCTGGTACTTATTGCTGCAGCAATCGTTGTTGCGATAGGTGGAACGGCTGTTTTGGTGCTGCAATACTTCTCTGAAACAGCTGCGGCCGCTAATTCAAGCGGAGATTTGGAAATAGATTATCTCATAAAAGACAACGAATCAGATACAGAAAATACTGCGCAGCAGGAAAGCAAGAATATTTTCCAATGGTTGATTGCAAGGCTCTCCGCAGATAAATCCGAAGTAGTTGAAGTTGCACCGCAAAACAGTTCGATTACGGAAAATGGGCAAAGAACAACTGGCCGGCCCAGTGTGGACCTTGCCGATAGCGATGGTCAGGAGATTCAAAGCGCGGCAGGGAAAAATGGATCCAAGACAACGGCTCCGTCAAAGAATGCAGTTGACAACACGGGCAAAAATGACAATTCCGCAGAGCAGCAACCGGAAGATTCCACGATTGATGCCCCAGATGAGGAAGAAAAACCGTCGGGCGATACGGTCACAATGACGATTCGCTGCGATACTGCCGTAGCCAAAGGAATGAGCACGGAAGCAAAGTGGGCGGGGATCGTTCCTCCAAGTGGTGTTATCCTGCCGGTTACAACATTTACGATTGAACCGGGCGAAACGGCGTTCAGTGTCCTGCAGCGTGCAAGTAAGCAATATATGTTCCAAATGGAGTACAGTGGAACGAACGGATCACAGTATGTTGAGGGGATCAATAACCTTTATGAATTTGACGGCGGCCGCTGGAGTGGGTGGATGTACTGTGTCAACGACTGGTACCCCAATTATGGCTGCGGACAGTATGCCTTAAAGAATGGCGACGTTATTGAATGGAATTATACCTGTGATCTTGGTAAGGATCTTGGTCAGGAATGGGTTGGCGAAGATTGGACGGAAACACACGAGTGATTCGCAGATCCATGCATGACCAGTTCCCATAGTAGTAGGCAAATCCGTGTTTTGGAGCGCGCCTAACATGCGGTTAGGCGCAGGAGAGAAAGGAAGGTGGACAACAAAAGCAATAATAAAGGTACGGAAGGAAATCAGACACGATCACATCTAATAACGAAAAAGGAGCATGTTATTATGAGCAAAAAAAGACTTCTTGCGCTTCTGATGGCAGTTGTTATGATCATGGCCTTTGCCACGACTGCATTTGCCGCTACGCTGATCAGCAACACGGAGGATACCAGTGTTCTGACGCTGACATCCACGGGGAACACCGTGACCTACACCGCAGTCACGGTTGAAGGTGATCCGGAAGGTACAGGAACCGGCTATCCGGACGTTACGACGTATTCGTACAACATTGTTCTGCCGTCCACTGCTACATCGTTAACTTCCGTTAGGATTACTGCAAAATATGATGTAGAGACGACACTTAAGATTGGTGACGACGAACAAGAGTATAGGACGAGTGGTGATAAGAAAATAACCACCGTGACTCTCGATTTCACATCTGGTTCGAAACTGTTTAAGATCTATTCCGGAACAACGTTGGTGCGCTCCTTTGTTGTCACCGCTGGTATCAGCGGACAAAAGCTTTCCAATGTTACCATGCGCATCAACGTCCAGAATGCTTATAGCTGGCTCAAGAAGGGCAATTCCATGAACGCAACTTCTAGCGCTGGCTTGGAGCATTTGAAAACGGCGACGGGTATTACCGTTACAAACAATGTTGCCTCTGATATGAGCGTAGTTACACTTACTGGTCTGCCTACTGGTTCGACTGCGATGGCCGCCTTGTATTATATCTGCGGCGGTGTTCAGGACGGCACTGCTGTCAAGCTCTATAAGAATGGTACTGATATTACGGCTACTGGACTTGGCATCGATATCAAGGGCACCGGTTCTGATGGAGCCGGACACTACACCTATATCTCCGCAATGGGCAAAAAGGCAACGTCTAGTACGGAAGCAGACAAATGGCTTGGAGAAAGGTCGACAGAACAATTCTCGGGCTGGCTGTATCTGAATCGCGAGAGCAACGGTACGTATAGTATGCCGTCCTATGGTGCCGCGCAGTACACGCTGACGGACGGCGAAGATATCGTGTGGCTGTTTACGAACAATTTTGGAGACTATAACATCCTTAATCCTTCAAGCGCGTCCTAATTAATTACCCCACAGCAGGAAACGAAAGTTTCCTGCTGGGGGAGCACGTAAACAGTTGGAGGAGAAGAAATGAAACGATTCACACGGATAATTGCCAGCATACTGGCTGTAATACTTTTACTGGGAAGTGTTTCGGTTTATGCCCTGCCGGATATCCTGAATACCAATAGATGGCCGGATCCCGGAAATAATCAGGAAACAATCATAACCTATGACTGGGCGTATCGCGCAATGGTGATCCCGGAGCTTGATTCGAGCCGCTATGCGGATACTACAAAGGAAAAGTGGTCAAACGAATATACGTTCAGCAACAGGTTTAACCTACCCTATCTGACAGGGCAGGAGGAATCGGCAGCGGAGGGAACGCTTTTTCGGTGGTATCCTGGTAACTTTACTGTTCCCAAAGATGCGGTACATACGTCCGAAAAAAATGATTATAACGTAACAATTCAGATATATACCTACCCGACAGTTTCGACGAACCCGACAAAGGGGACGCTGAAAAAAACTCTGGAGAAAAGGGATTATTACACACCGCAGTGTGTGTACACGGAGTTTACCTATGGAGGAATTGCGCGGAAAACCCCCAGGTTCATCATGGGATTGCGGGAAAGTCCGTATCCCTATACGGATGCCGAAATTGAAAATGCACTGAAGCTGCTTCCGCAGTTTCTTGATACATACAATCGCCTGGAGTCTGTGATCAATCAGATTTATGCAAAGGTACAGCAGGAGCCCGGGAAAGCAGGCCCCGGCGACTACCACCCCATTTATACTTATATGCTCTTTGATGAGCTTCGGCGCATCAGCAGCCTCTTTACTGGGTCAGCTATTGTAGACGAGAGTGCGAAAAACATTGCTTCGCTGCAGGAGAAGTTTTTAACACAGTTGAAGCACGGCGATGCGTCCTATTATGAGCCGAAACAGCTCGAGGCGCAGCTTACGACAGCGGAATGGTGGCTTGATTTTGCCGATACGCACCGGATTGACGCACCGAACATTACATCCTTTACATTGGCTGGTTCGCCGGGTGTGATCGACGACGATGCGCATACCATTACCGTGTATCTGCCGGAGGGTTTTGACCGTACAAAACTGACAGAAGCGGATGCAGCGGTTCAGACAAATGGCTGGACACATGCAACACTGAAGGGAAGCTTCGCGCAGAATACAGCCTCCTATCAGGTCGTAGCGTATGATGAGACATCAAGCGTGACCTATAATGGTCCGGGGCAGGGGAATCAGGAGTTCTGGGCAGATGTCCAGCAGAACTGGAAGGTAACGATAGAAAAAGGAACCCCTGCTGCGCAAATCACATCTTTTGCCGTTAAGACAAGCGACGGGAAAACCCGTAATGCACGGATCGACCACAATGCGAAAGAGATCACATTGAATCTTCCGTATAAAACGGCACTTACAGACCTCAAGCCGATCGTTGCATACAACGGGACTGCGATCTCCACGATCCCTTCGGATTATACGACGCCGCAGAAGATCACAGTTTCAACTGTTGTCGGCGGGACAACCTATTCTACTGAATATACGGTTAAAATCACCGCCAATAAATCCAACGAGTGCAAACTGCTCGCATTCCGTGCAGCTGGGGTTGACGGCGAGATCAATGAAGAAGCTGGAACAGTCACACTTCAGGTTCCGTATGGAACGGATCTGACGAAGCTCGCGCCGGAAGTAACGATTTCTGAGTTTGCGTCCTGTAGCCCGACAAGCGGCGCTGTACAGGACTTCTCAAAGGATGCTGTAAAGTACATAGTTACAGCGCAGGACACTAACACAACAAAAGAGTATCTTGTTACTGTCACGGCTGCCGCAGCTGATGACGATACAAAGATGCAGTCCTTCTCCTATCAGGGAATTGCCGGAACGATCAACACAACTGCCGGAACGGTAAAACTGGAGGTTCCGGCCGGAACGGATTTAACAAAGTTTGCTCCGACCATCGTTATTCCGTCGACTGCTACGGTTGAACCGGCTTCTGGCGTAGCGCAGGACTTCTCCAAAGGCCCCGTGACTTATACCGTTACTGCGCAAAGCGGAAAGAAGCAGAACTATCAGGCAACGGTTACGTGCAAGGCGGCAGAGGTCGACGAGGCGCTGGTCGAGCGAATGCAGACCCTTCTGGATAAGATCATTGCACGCTATCGCAAGACGGTGACAAGCGAGAGCACGGACTGGGAGTTTATGAACCTCGGGTTCTACGACCATAAGCTTCGTAAGCCGGGCGATGCGCTTCCGCTTAATTTTGATATTGAGCAGCAAGCCACGGAACTCAGCCGCGTAAAAATGACGGACTACGACCGCGGAATTATGATGTTTACCGCGCTAGGAATTGACGCGACGAAGCTGGATGCGTATGCGGGAAAGGATATCATATACTCCACAAAAAAGGAAACTGTCAATATCAACAATCTTGTGGAGCAGCTTTATAATTACCCTGTTGATGATACGATCAATGGCCCGATCTTCTTCCTGAATGCGGTCGACATGGGTAATTATACAATTCCGGCAGATGCCAAGTGGACGCGTGAGGATATCCTGAATACACTTCTGGCGCATGAGTATGGTTCTGATAAATTCCAGCTTGACATGGTCGCCATGCTGATGCAGGCAATCGCACCCTATCAGGATGAATACCCAGCCGTTAAGCAGAAGCTGAACGAAGGTTTGGATATCATTCTTGGCAACAAATCGGCGCCGGATTGCGTTGGAATGAAGCCCGGATACATTTTCTATTCGACCGGCTATGATAACAGTGAGGTTACGGCACAGGTCATTTGCGCGCTCTGCGCAATGGGCATCGATCCGAATACGGATCCGCGTTTCAGCGATGGGAATGGCAAGAGCGTCATTACGGTATGGCTGGATCTGTATGCGAACGAAGAGGAAGGCTACTTCCACCATACATCGTCTGTGCGGAACGACGGTATGGCGACGGAACAGAGCTGCTATGCGCTGCAATGGTATCTGAATTTCCTGAAAAAAGGCGGCGCAGGGCATCCGTATTCGCTGTATGCCGACAACGGCTTCGACTTCTCCAAAGAACTAAGTTCTGACGCTTCAATCCTCTCCTTTACGCTCAATGGGCAGAAGGGCGAGATCAAAGACGATAAGATCACAGTAAAATTCCCTGCGTCCGAGTCGACAAAGGATCTGTCTCCTACGATCCAGCTTGCCGCCGGTGCCCGCCTGATCGCCCCAGCTCTTCCGGTAACGTTCATTCCGGGTGCGGCGCAGCCGTTCACGGTGCAGGCCGAAGACGGAAAGACGCAGAAGACCTATTATGTGACGGTCGAACTGGATGAAAACGTGAAACCGGCAAACACCGAATATGATCTTTCTCAGGCCGTGATCAAGGACCACGACCAATACACGCTTGACGCGGCCACGATCAAGAGCAGCAAGGCAAAAGACGGAACGATTGAGATCCTGATCACCGTTCCCGCGCCTGCAGATCCCGCGAAGCTCCGTGTCACGCTGCCGCTGCCCTACGGCGCAACGAGTACGCTGATCTTCGATGGAAAAAAGAATCTGGATCTGAGCGATTGGGTCGATTTTACGGTCACTGCTGGAAATGGCACGGTGCAGAAGTACCGGATCAAGGCGGTACAGGAAAAGCTGGCGAAGATCGAATCGTTCTCGCTGACGATCAATGGGAAAAGCTATCCTGGCACCATTACCAGAACAAAAGGCGACAGCTGGAATATCTCAATAACAGGCGTGCCGTCCAACGCAAGCCTCAATAACCTCAAGCCGACCATCAAGCTGTCGGAAGGGGCATCCTGCTCGCCGCTGCCGACGCTCGCGCAGGACTTCCGGAATACGGTGATCTATACAGTAACGGGTGACGGCATGGCAACGCAGACATATACTGTCACGATTTCCACTTCTGGCGCTGTAGACCCTGCACCGGTGGACACTTCCGCAAAGATCACATCCTTTGTGATAAAGGGCAAGGCTGGTGTGATCGATCATACCAACGGCCTGATCAAGGTCGAAGTGGACAGCAGCGTGGATCTGACACGTGTTGCACCGGAAGTCAAGGTCAACAGCGGATGTACCGTTAATCCGGTTTCCGGGCAGGTCGTCAATCTGACGATGCCGCTTGTTTACACGGTATCGAATGGAGAGAGCCAGAAGCAGTACACTGTCACAGTCACGAAGGTCAATTCCGCGTCGCAGAATCTCTGGGAAGCAGTCGCGGGAAAGACTGATCCGAAGGGTTATCAATACAGCCCCGATACGACGCCGCGAAAAGATACCTCGTCAGCGTCGCAGACCCTGGCACCGTCCCTTGGCAGCCTACAGCTGCTGGCAAACGGAAAAGCTGCGGCTTATACGCAAAGCACATATGGCAGCGAGACGGCGATCGTTCCGAACGCCTACAGTGCAGCGACGACCTACCGCCTGAAAGCGCCCAAGGGGCTGCTCGGTCAGCTGACCACGGCAGGTTCCGGATTGCAGCTCGTTCTCGGCGGTCTGCGCCTGACGATCGGCGAAGAAATGGATACCGCGCGCGGTCTTGACCTGACGGCAGCCGCGGCAAGTACAACGGTGCAGAATCTCTGGAAGGGACAGAAATCTGTCACCGGACTTTGGGATATCCAATCGGACAGCGTATCCGGCGGCATGACGATGCGCTTTGACTGTGCCGCAGCCGGAACGAACGCGCTGGTTCTGATGCGGTATAACACGTCCACCAAGAAATTCGAAACGGTCAACGCAAAGAAATGGCGTGTGGAGAACGGGATCCTGATCGCCGAAAAGATGCCCTCCGGCATTTATGGCGTTGCAAAAAAGTGAGGAGGAACAAAGCGTGAAAACACAAAAACGGCTGTTGGCGGGGCTTTTGTCCGTCGCCATCTGCCTGAGCCTGCTGCTGATGTTGCCGATTATGGCGGGGGCAGCAGACTGGAAGGACTGGGATGGTGACGATAGCAACTGGCCGATGCCGAAAAAGCTGACGATCAACGGAACGGAGATCGAACTTGCGAGCAGCGGAACGGATTTCGTGATCGATGGATCAAAAACCGGGCTGACCAAGAAACAGGTCGTCGATGCTCTGAACGATCCGACCTGCGTCACGCCGACCACGGGCGCGGGCGTTGTGATGTGGAAGAACATGACCGACGCGCAGAAAACAGTTGCAACTGCTTACTGTGGATTTGAAGGCTTCGCCGGTAAAACTCCGGGAGCGTCAGATGACGACTATGTTCAGAATCAGCTGGATCAGCTGAAACTGACAGATGCTGTCTGTGTTGGAAAGCTCATCACGATTGCATGGAAAGATGGTTCTGGTGATTACTATGCGCAGAAAGACAATTGGCTGTATGGTGGAGAAACCCCTGCATTGCAAACCGTCTGTGTCTTCTATAAAGGCTCTGCCACGCCCACGCCCACATGGGATGATTGGACTGAAGGCGATCTGTGGCCGATGCCGGTAAAGCTCACAATCGGTGGAAAAGAAATTGCGCTTGCGACTACCGGAACGGATTTCGTGGTCGACGGAACGGAAACCGGGCTGACAAAGGAACAAGTCCTTGCGGCACTGGAAAATCCTGGCTGTGTTACAGCGACTAAAGGCGCGGGTGTCGTGATGTGGAAGAGTCTTACTGAAACACAGAAAACGGCAGCGACTGCCTCCTGCAAAATTGCAGATTTTGTTGAGAAAGCCCCGGGAACTGCGGGCGATGCATATGTAGAAGATCTGATTCCTTATTTTGAAACAGAAGACATGACGGATGCTGTCTGTGTTGGAAAGCTCATCACGATTGCGTGGAACAATGAGGATCCGGATTTTTACGCGAGAGAAGAGAACTGGAAAGTAAGTAAAACAGGGAAAAAAAGTCCACGGCTGCAAACCGTCTGCGTCTTCTACAAAGGCTCTGCTACGACGTGGAAAATCACGTCTATCAACACGAGAGATGTAAAGCTGGTGGAGCGTTATGCTACGCCCGAGGCGGGGGTAGCGGCCTATGTCCACACCAAAAACGCGAAGGAAGGCACCAAGCTGACGATCGCACAGGTCAAAAATGAGGCCGGCGACGCACTGGAAACGCCGGCGACCGGTCTGACCATGACGATCGGCACGATCGACGCAAACGGCGTTGCAACAATCACCATCAAGACGACGGCGCAGACGCCGGGTGGAACCTATTATTTCAAGGTTTCAGACGAAACCGGAAGCGTCTCCAAGGTGCAGAGCTTTGAGGTCAAAAAGACCTATGGTGTGACGCTCTCTGTTTCCCCCGCGGCTGCGGCAAAGGTATGGCAGCTCTCCGCTTCACGCGGTACGATCAAGGGAACGAATAATACCGTATATCTGCCAGCAGGTGTCAAGGGCGATTATAGCTCCAGCACTTCGCTTGCCCCGGTCGATTCGTCGGGAAATGCCTACTATCTGAAGGACCATCCGGCATCGGGCGAAGCGTATGACGATGGGAAGATGTATCTGTTCAGTCATTATGAGATCAAAAAGAACGGTGTGGCTGACGATACAGTCGTGAATATCATGGGCAGGAAGCTGAATGGCATAACGCAGGAGCGCAATATGTCCGGAAAGGAGACGATGCTGGTTCCGGCATATGACATTTCGGTCACGGCGGCATTCGTTGAAGCCTATCAGTTGAACCTGGGAGATCTCCCAGCAAGTTCGCTCTTCAGCTGGTACCGCGAGGGCGATACCGTTGACCTGACAAACAGCATTGCCGCCGCAGAAAAAGCGGCGCAGGCGAAAAAAGACCCGCAGCTGATCCAGTCCGTGCTGGTATATAAGACCGGCGACGAAAGCGTAAAGGTTCTTGAAAAAACAGCAAGCCAGGGCTATGCAGACGTATCGTTCAAGATGCCTGCTTATCCTGTGAGCGTAAAGGTCACGTATGTCGCGGATACCGCACCGCGGCTCACTGCTGTAACGGAGCAGCAGGGCATTCTGATCGCGGGCCGTAAGGGCGAGACGACGCTGGATATCACGACAAAGAATGTCCCCGACGGCACAAAGCTGACGATTGCGGCTTGCGGTATTACCGGTACAGCGAATACTGTAAATGGCCTGAACCTGAGCATCAGCGAGGTCAAGGACAACAAGGCGACCGTCACAGTAACGACCGCAGAGGCAATTACAGCAGGTGCATATTATTTCAAGCTCTCCATGCCGGACAAGACTGTGTTGAAGTACAGCCAAAACTACCATGGCACAGTGACGGTTTCCGCTGCGGAGACGAAGAATCTGTCGCTCGGTGCGCAGACTGGCGAACTGACGGCGGGTACGGCCGGAAGTGCAACGTATGCCGGTACAGCGTTCAATCTGGCAGATACGGATAAGCTGACCGTAGCAGAAACCGACGCGAAGGGGACATTGAAGGAGATCGGCAAAACAACTGGTCTGACGTTATCCGTTTCCGCGATCAAATTGGAAAAATTCACAGTAACTGCCACGATCACGGCGGATGTGAAGGAAGGCACGTATTACTTCGTCGTTTCCGGCGCAGATCTGAAATCTGCGGTTGCGTCTGTCGTTGTACAGAAAAAACCGGAAGCCAAGACCTATCAGATCAAGACGGAAACCTATAAAAATGGCTATGTCAGTCTCGATAAGCAGGAAGCAAAGGAAAAGGAAACCGTCAAACTGACGATCAATCCCAATACCGGCTATGTACTGGACAGCATCTCCGTTGAAAAGACTGACGGAACGGCTGTAACGCTGGTTGGTACGGGGAACACGCGGACATTCGAAATGCCGGCATCCGATGTAACAGTAAAGGCTTCGTTTAAGGAGGCTGATGAGATAAAGCATCGCGTTACGGTCGCCGCGGCTCCGGGCGGTACGATCACAGTATCTCCGACCGAAGCCAGCAAAGGGGAGACGGTAACGGTTACAGTGACGCCTGACAGCGGCAAGCAGATGGTTGCAGGATCGCTGAAATATTCGGAATCCAAAACTGGCGGCAGCGTTGTTGCGATCAGCGGGAATACGTTCGTAATGCCCGATGTGGATGTCTCGGTATCTTGCCAGTTTGAAACCGCAAAAGAGGGAAGTACGGACATTGTTATCACTTCCTTCACAATCAATGGCGTTTCTGCCGCAATCAACAACGAGAGCAGGATTATTACCATTGTGATGCCCTATGGCACAGATCTGAGCAAGGTCGCTCCGGTTATTGTGGGCAAGAATATTCAGAGTATGACACCTGCATCCGCGCAGCTTGTAGATTTGAGAAATTCAAAGGTCTACCGTTTCTATGCTGCAGATGGTACATACGTCTCCTACAACGTCAGTGCTTATACGGAGGATCCGTCCCCTTCGCAGTCCCTTTGGGAAAAACTTCAGGATCAAATCAATAGTAATCCCAACTGGTGGGAACTGGCTGAATCCCAAAAGAAGAGCGGATATTACAGATAATCGCACGAAGAAGACAGCCCCGGCTCGGTATTCCGAGCCGGGGCTGCCGTATGTCCATCAGAAATCCGTATCAAGCCGCTTTCCGAAATCGCAGGCCGGTTGCCCTTACGGACAGCTCCTGCGACAGAAGACGCAGCGTTTCAAATTCATCGTCGAGGCCGT
>ENA-UALF01000941-UALF01000941.1-human-gut-metagenome-genome-assembly--contig:-NODE-941-length-12359-cov-9.844847_pt1 | contig 12359 bp, 10 predicted proteins | sample MGYA00243698_ERZ654464 | MGnify/ENA primary metagenome ERZ654464 (study PRJEB26926, sample SAMN06164595) | human gut metagenome | biome: ENVO:00009003; feature: ENVO:2100002; material: ENVO:00002003...
GCCCCTTGACCCTGCCAAAGGGTCTTCGACCCTCTGGACTCCCGTTCGCGCGATTCAGTTGAGCGCATTTTCATGCTGTGCCCGCGTGTTAATTTGGGGAACCCAAGGGGCGCCGCCCATCAGCAAGAAAAAAATTCATCTTCCCCCGCAACTTTTTGCATTCTTCCCCATCTAACAGGCGGAAAGGAGGGAAAGCGCAGTGACACAGACGGAATTCACCCAGCGCGTGCTGACGATGCAGGACAGGCTCTACCGCGTTTCCTGCACGCTGCTGCGCTGCGAGGCTGACCGCGAAGATGCCGTGCAGTCCGCGCTGGAAAAGGCGTGGCGCGGGCGCTTCCTGCTGCGGCAGGAGCAGTACATGGAGACGTGGCTGACGCGCATCCTCATCAATGAGTGCTATGCCATCATGCGCCGAAGCCGCCGAATCATCCCGATGGCGGAAGTCGGGGAAAATCAGCCGGCGCAATGGGAAGCACAGAATGCGGACGAGATGCTGTGCCGCGCCCTGATCGCGCTGCCGGACACACTGCGCATGCCGATTGTCCTGCACTACATGGAGGGCATGGACATTCGCACCATTGCCCGCACGCTGCGCATACGGGAGAGCGCAGTCAAGAGCCGACTGCACCGCGGCAGAGAGAAGCTGCGGCAGTCCGACGAGTTGAAGGAGCTGTTGGAAGATGAATAAAACGAAGCAGGAGAAATGGCAGCGCGCCTATGGCGACACGCCGGATAGCTTCCGGCAGCGGGTTGCGGCGTCGCTTCCCAAGGGGCAGGAGACGCGGCATGTGGCGTTCCCGCGGCGCGCGATGGTGCTGGCGGCGGCGCTTGTGCTGGTGCTGACGACGGCGTATGCAGCGGTCGTCACGCACACGGAACTGGTCTGGAACGCGGGGCATCCCATCGAGAACGAAGCGGATGACCGCTTGGGGCTGCTGACGGGCAAGGCAGGTACTTCGGGCGACAGCCTGACCATCGGCGGCGTGACCTTCACGGTGCAGGATGGCATCTACTCCCCGGAAACCGGGCAGCTGTTCGCGTCTGCCGTCATCTCTGCGGATGAAAGTGTGCAGCTGGTCGCGGTGGAAGCTGACATGGAGCATGAAGTGCGTTTAACGACCCCAGTCGACGCAAAACTCGACCCCAGCGGCATTTCGTGGGCGGAATGGGCGGAGCAGAACGGCAAGACGCTCGTGCCTATTGGCATGGAAGCTGCGCCAACCCTGCAATTCCTGAAAGTCAACGGTCAGACAACGGACACACCGCTTATCGGTGCCTTCCTGACGCAGAATCCGGACGGCACGGTGTCGGCAGGCTTTCAGGTGGATTTGAGCGAGGCGGATGTTAGCCATCTGAAATCCTGCGAAGTGCAGATGGAATGCCGCGTCGGCGTGTTCGGCAAGGATGGCAAGGCGACGCAGTGGCAGAAGGAAATCCTCGCCGCGACAATTACGTTCAAATAACGACAAAAACATTTCGGGAAGTATTGACAAGCGGGGTAACTTTCGGTATAATCAACCCCGTCGCAGATAAGGAATGCTGCTATTTCCAGATTCATCTGAAAATAACAGAGAGTCATTCTGGGTAAAAGACACTGACCCGTCCCGCAAGGGGCGCAAGGCCGAACGGACAGCCGGGTCAAATGCCGATGCGGGGTATAAACTCGCACGCAGCTTTCGCTGCATCTCATTGATTATACGGTTTCCCCATGCGGGTTCGCTCCATTTGGAAGCCGTATGAGTTCAAAGCTCAGTTTCACCGGGTTTCCCTTGTGCGTCACGACGCGCAGCAACTTGTGAAATGGTCAATAAGAGTAGTAAAAGTAAGTCTTTACTTGAGGCAGTCCCGCAAGGAATTGCTGCTGACTCTGACAACCTATCCTTATCTCCGAACGCTTTCTGAAAAGATGCCTTCGGGGTGGTGTGTGCTGTGCAAACATCACCTTTTTTTCGTACCCATTTTTGTCATTACTTTACCCAGCCAGCCTGCGACGAAATACTTATTAGGAGGACGACCCCCATGAAGAAGTTCCTTTCCCTGCTCCTGTCTCTGGCGATGCTCCTGAGCGTCGCGGCGCTGGCGGACGAAACGCACGGCAACTACTCCGACGAGATGAAGATTCCCTACGCGGTGGATCTCAGCCCGGAAGACGGCGCGGACAGCGTTGAACGCGCGGGCGACCATGTGGACAGCCCGTACTTCAGCTGTCTGGACTTCTACAACATGACCTCGACCGACACGCTGACCATCCTGCAGCACTTCCAGACCATGCAGCAGACGAGCGAATGGTCTTGCGGCGTTGTCAGCGCCCTGATGGTGATGAACTGGTACGGCAAGCTCGGCGACTACAACGAGCAGACCTTGGCGCAGCTGCGTGGCACGATTGGCGACAAGCCCGGCGCGACCAGCATGAGCCAAATGGTGGATATCTTTAACGGCGTGGGCGGTTTCAACTGCTACTCCGCCATCGACGCGGGCGAGGAAGTTGCGGATATCTTCACCTTTGAGTACATCCAGCAGCAGCTGGCGGCGGGCAACCCCATCATGATTGGCTGGAACGACTGGGGCGGCCACTGGCAGGTCATCATCGGCTACGACACGATGGGCACGGAAACCACGCAGGATGACGTGATTATCGTCGCCGATCCCTACGACACCACCGACCACAATCAGGATGGCTATGGCGTGTATGGCGCCGAGCGCTTCCTGTACAACTTCACGTTCTACAACTTCTTCTCCGAAGAGTCTGGAGAACTGAATGACTACTGCTTCCTTGTGGCAACGCCGGAAGCGTAATTGCAAAATCCACGGTGTCCGCTGGTGAAAATCAGCGGGCATTTTGTCTTTTTGGGGGATAAAAGTTTGCAAGGGGCTATGCAGAATGGGCAGAATGTTGTAAAATAAGAACAAGAATCATCAGGAGGATGAGAGAATGTTTCCCGAATCGCTCGTGGCGGCGCGAAAGCTGCTGGAAGAAATCACCCCGCTGCAAACGGACTGTGGGCTGGTATGCGGCGGCGCGTGCTGCCAAACGCATCCCGGCGAGGAGACGGGGATGCTGCTGTTTCCGGGCGAGGCGGAAATGTATCGCGGCGAAGAAGGCTTTACGCTCGTGGATTCGCCGCACGGGACGATTCTCGTCTGCGAGGGACGCTGCGACCGCGCGAATCGTCCGCTGGCGTGCCGAATGTTTCCGCTGGTGATGCTCCTGCGCCCCGATGGCGTGAAAATCGCGACGGATGCGGCGGCGCAATCGGTCTGCCCGCTGGCACGGCAGGGGAAAAGCGCCCTTTCGCAGGATTTTGTCGCGGCAGTGCGTCAGGCGGCGAATCTGCTTGCGCAGGACGATCAGCAGGCGGCGCATTTGCGGCGTTTGACGGACATGCAGGACGAATTAAAGGCGCTTCGGGCGCAGTATCGCGGGAGGAAGGAACATGTTTGAGGCGGTAGAAATCTCGCGGGAAATCACCGGGTCGGGGCAGAATCTGCTCCTGTGCGGGGATGCTTACCAGCAGCAGCCCGCGCTGTCAACGCTGGCGGGGCAGGTGCAGGCGGTGTATATTGATCCGCCGTTCATGACGGGGGAGACGTTCACGCGCCGCCGCCGCTTCGGCACGTCCGGCTGGAAAACGGGTCGCCCGATGCCCGAATATCCGGCGTATATCGACCGCTTTGCCGACACGAAGGAATATCTGGAACTGCTGCGTTCGCTGATTGAGTGCGCGAAAGCCCTCTTGAAACCGACGGGCGTACTGTATCTGCATCTGGACTGGCGGACGAGCGCGTATGCCCGCTTGCTGTGCGACGAGATCTTCGGGGAGGATATGTTCCTGAACGAAATCGTCTGGAGCTACGAGAGCGGCGGGCGCGCGAAGAAATACTTCAGCCGCAAGCATGATACCATCCTGCTTTACGCGCGCTCGAAAGACTACCACTTCGACCTGCGGCGCGTCCCGCTGGCGCGCGCGGAGCACCGCAAGAACCACATGCGCCGCTGCGTGGACGAGAACGGGCGGAGTTACAGCCAAATCACCACCGGCGGCAAGGTCTACCGCTACTACGACGATGCACCGGTGTATCCGGGCGACGTGTGGAGCGACATCAGCCATTTGCAGCAGAAAGACCCGGAGCGCACGGGTTATCCGACGCAGAAGCCGCTGAAGCTGCTGGAGCGGCTGCTGCTGCCCGTCGTGCGCGAAGGGGACATGGTGGCGGATTTGTGCTGCGGCAGCGGCACAGCGATGGAAGCAGCGCAGTCACTGGGCTGCCGCTTTGTCGGCGTGGACAAAAGCCCGGAGGCGATTCTGACGACGGCGAGCCGCTTGGAGTGCAGCGACCTGACGATTGACTGCCCCTGCACGATGGACGAAACGCCGCTGGAAGGGGAGTACAACGGCCACGGTGGGATGCTGCTGCTGACGGGCTTCCACGCCGCGCACCCATCCTTCCCGAAGACCGAGCAGCAGCTGGACACGCTGGAAAGCTGGAGCGTGGGCAAAATCACGCCGGAGGGGCTGCAAGTGATGCAGCGCTTCCGCCGAAGCCGGAAACAGCCGGAACTGCCGTGGTTCTGCGTCCTGCCGGAAGGGTGCGGGGACATCGCCGTATCGACGGTGGACGCGGCGGGGCGGAAGAGAGTGTATCGGTGGAAAGAATAATTGCTGTTTTTTTCCAATGACAAAACAAAAAATACTTGACAAATGAAACAACTTATGTTATGGTGAAAATGGAAACATGAAAGCCGCTTTGGACAAACATCGTCCGAAAGAGGTGAATCCGTTGCACACGCCCATGAACGCAGCATAAGCGCAGTACGACACGACGAGAAATGCGAGGAATGAACATGAAACGATGGTTTCTGCCGATTCTGCTGGTGATGATCCTGCTGAACCCGGTGTACGCCGCCTTTGCGGAAACGCCGGAATCCACCGTCCTGACAGTCGCCTGTGAAGAGCACGATGTGTGGTGGATGCAAAAAGCCGCTGACCGCTTCAGCGAACAGCATCCGGGCGTGGAAGTGCGCTTTGAGATTATGACAACCGAGCAAATGGACGATGCGCTGGAAAACGGCACGAACGTTGACGTGTTCCTGACGGTGAGCAATTTCACCAATTTAGACCGTTTGGTGCATCAGGGGCTGATTGCGCCGCTGTCCTCCGAAACCCTGCTTGCGAACATGACGAAGATGTACGCGCCTTTTCGCGATTATGTGACCTATCAGCAGCAGGTGTACGCCTATCCGCGCGCAGTGCTTGCGAACACGCGCACGGTCAACACGGAGCTTCTGCGGATGTACGGCAGCTTCCTCGGCGAAGTGCCGACGACGATGGGCGAGTACATCGAGCAGATGCGCAAGTGGTATGACACGTCCATCACCGTCGGCAGTGACAGCAGCTTTACCGACCAGAACGTGCCGGAAACGTTGCTGGAATATACGCTGGATGAGCTGGTGATTGCGTACCTGTGCGAATACTATCAGACGGATGGCACACGGGGGACGTACCGTGATTTCAGCACTTCAGATTTCGCGAACATGCTGGACAGCTTGGACTTTCTGCGCGTGGCGGATTTTCAGATGAACGAAGCGGAGAAAAAACCGTGGAACGCCGCCGCATGGGGCGAAAAGTCAGGCAGTCTGTATACAAATGCTGGCTTCACACCGGTTGTCATCGGCTTTGAGGAAAACGAGCAGTACATTCTGCCGCCCGCATTCGATGCGGAGGGAGAACCGTGCATCATCACCTACTTGCAGATGCTTGTCATCCGCGCGGACAGCGAGCATCAGGCGCTGGCGAACGCGTTTATCGAAGCTGTGGCGGAATCCGACATTGGCGACAAGTCGAACTTCGAGCTGTTCGAGGATACCGACGGGCTGGTGAATCCGGGCGTGACGGAGGAAGAGTTGCAAGCCTACCGTGAGATGCTGCCGCACTTTGACCTGCACACCGGGGCGATTATTTCCGGCATGTTCTGGGGCGAGGAGAGCGCGACGGATGTCCTGATGGCGTATTTCCACCAAGACTTGACGAAGGAAGAGGCACTGGGCAAGCTGGATGCAATGCAGAGCCAGTGGATTCAGCAGCAGCCGATGGGTCTACACTAATACTAATTCTCATCTAAACCATGTCATTCGCACAGCATCTTTTCCGCCCTGGCTTTGCTTCGTTCCGCTCGCGCGTACTTCCAGTACGCCTCGCTTCACTCAGCTTTGCCAGAACGAAAAATCTGCTATGCTCGATGCCATGTTTTAGAATCGAATTAGTATAAGCAGCAACCAAATAAATAGCGGCGCATGTGCATTTATCCGCACATGCGCCGCCTTCATATATCAATATCAGTCGTCCGAATACACCCTGACCCCGCTGCCCTTGCGAATCAGCACGGGCACGGTGTCCAGCGGCGCGTCCATGCGCACGGTCTGTCCGCCGGTGTATTCCGCACCCGTCGCGGCATCCACCCAGTCAGCCCCTGCGGGCAGATACACGTCGCGCACCCTTGCGCCCGCTTCCAGCACCGGGGCAACCAGCACGTCCGCGCCGAAGAGGTACGCATCCTCCACAGACCACGCGGCTTTATCCGCCGGGAAGCCGTAGAACAGGGGACGCATGACCGGGTCGCCGTGCTCGTGGGCGGCGCGCATCACCTCGCGGATGTACGGGCGCATCCGCTCACGCACGAACAGGTACTTCCGCAGAATATCATACACCTCGTCGCCAAACGACCAAACTTCGTTGTCCTGACCGCTTGTCAGCTGGCGCACATCGCCAATGTACTCCTGCTCGCGCTCATACCACGGGCTGCGCTCACCGTGCATCCGGAAGACCGGGCAGAAGCACGCCCACTGGAACCAGCGCACCAGCAGTTCGCGGAACGCCGGGTCATCCACCTGACCGCCGAGAAAGCCGCCAATGTCGCTCGTCCACCACGGAATGCCTGCCATGCCCATGCTTAAGCCCGCTTGCAGCTGCTCCCGCATCGCGCGGAAGGTGGAGGAAATGTCGCCCGACCAAGTGAGAACGGCGTATTTCTGGCTGCCCGCCCATGCACAGCGCACAAGCGACAGAATCTCCGTTTCGCCCGCCCTGCGCAATCCATCGTAGAAGCACTTTGCGTAGCCGACGGGGTAGGTGTTTGTGCATTGCAGGGCAGGGCCGGCGTAATAGCGGTAGTTGTCAAAGTCATACGGCCCGTATTCCGGCTCGGACTCGTCCAGCCAGAAGCAGCGGATGCCATACTGATAGTAGTTCTTCTTGCACTGCTCCCAGACGAATGCCTGCGCTTCCGGGTTCGTCGCGTCGAAGAAGAACGTGTTGCCCATCCACGTCATGACAATCGCGTTGCCGCGGTCAGCCGTCACCAGCAAGCCGCGCTCTGCCATTTCGCCGAAGTTGACGCTCTTTTCGTCGATGGTCGGCCAGACGGATACAACCGTCTCCACGCCCATTGCTTTCAATTCGTCCACCATCGCCTGCGGATTCGGCCAGTCCCGCGGCTCAAAGCGGAAATCACCTTGCCGCGTCCAGTGGAAGAAGTCGACGACGATGGCATCCAGTGGCAGTCCGCGGCGCTTCATTTCGCGCGCGACGGACAGCAGCTCTTCCTGCGTCCGGTAGCGCAGCTTGCACTGCCAGTAGCCCATGCCGTATTCGGGCATCATAGGGGTGCGCCCGGTTGCGGCGGTGTAGTTCGCTTCGATGTCCGCCGGGGTGTCGCCCGCCGTGATGAAATAATCCAGCTTTTTGGTGGATTTTGCCGACCACTCCGTCACATTCGTGCCGAACGCCGCCGTACCGATTGCCGGATTGTTCCACAGGAAGCCATAGCCGCGGCTGGACACGAAGAACGGCACGCTTGATTGCGAATTGCGGTGCGCCAGCTCCAGCACAGAGCCTTTCTTGTTCAAATGGCGATCCTGATACTGCCCCATGCCGAAAATCATCTCGTCGTCATACGCCTCGAAGCGCGCGGTGAGGGAGAAATCCGTGCCGCCGGGGATGGGCTTGAGTTCACGCGCCGGAACGCGCAGCGGGACGCAGTAGCGGTTGATGCGGTCGCGGTTGCGCCAATATTCTGCTGTCAGCACCTCGCCGCGCTGGTTCAGGAACGTAATCCACCCCTCGGTGGAGATTTTCGCAGTGATTTTGCCGTTCGTCAACGTCCATTCCGTGCCGGTTTGGTGGTACTTCGCCCACTCCTTGCCCTTGTACCACGGGTCGGTCGTGTCGATGACTTCGCTGCGGATGACGACGTCCGTCGCTTCAACCGGTTCGGTCAGCGCCCAGTCGTGGTCGTCCATGCCCGGCTCGGCGCTCATGCGCACGCGCAGGCTGTCCTTGCCCCAGGGGTCAATCCAGCATTCGCTTCTGCCATCGTGGATGATGAGCCGGTGATTCTGCTGCTCTACGCGCATGGGAAACGCCTCCTTATCGCGATACGAAGGGGAAAATCAGCATTTTGCGGCTTCCAGCAGTCCGCGCTTGACGTCCCAAAGCTTCTGGGAGAGGTCAACGTAGTAGGTGTGGGGGTTCTCGAAGCGCTTCACTTCGTCCCACAGCGTGTGAATCTGCTGGCGGCAGTATGCCTTGATGTCGTTCAGTTCGGGCAGCTCGTAGACGAGTTCGCCGTTCTGGAAAATCGGCACCTGCAGTTCGCGCACGGTGAAGTCGGTCAATTCCTTGGTCTTCCACGTCGCGTTCGGGTCGAAGATGACGTGCGGCTTCGTCGGGTCAATGACCTCGTCGCGCAGGGTCAGCTCGTCGGCAATCGCCTTGCCGCTCTCGCGGTCGTAGAGGCGGTACAGGCGCTTGAAGTGCGGGTTGGTAATCTTTGCCGTGTTCTCGCTGACCTTGATTTTCGGGATGATGTTGCCCTCGTCATCCTCAATCGCCGCCAGCTTGTACACGCCGCCGAAAACGGGGTTCGATTTGCTCGTAATCAGCCGTTCGCCCACGCCGAAGGTATCCACCTGCGCGCCCTGCATCATCAGGTCGCGGATAAGGTATTCGTCCAGCGAGTTCGACGCGGTAATCTTGCAGTTCGGCAGACCCGCCTCGTCGAGCATCTTGCGCGCCTTCTTGGACAAATACGAAATGTCGCCGGAGTCCAGACGGATGGCGAAATTGGTGATGCCGCGCGGCAGCAGAATCTCCTTGAACGCGCGGATAGCGTTCGGCACGCCGGATTTGAGCGTGTTGTAGGTGTCAACCAGCAGCGTCGCGTTGTCGGGGTACAGCTCGCAGTAGGTCTTGAAGGCGTCGTATTCCGTCGGGAACATCTGTACCCACGAGTGCGCCATCGTGCCGCCCGCCGGAACACCGTAGAGCACGTCCGTCAGCGTGCACGCCGTGCCTGCCACGCCGCCGATGTACGCCGCGCGCGCGCCGATGACCGCGCCATCCGCGCCCTGTGCGCGACGGGAGCCGAATTCCAGCACAGCGCGTCCCTGCGCCGCGCGGACGATGCGGTTCGCCTTCGTTGCAATCAGCGACTGGTGGTTAATCTCCAGCAGCAGATACGTTTCAATCAGCTGCGCCTCAATCGCGGGCGCACGGACGGTCAGCAGCGGTTCGCCGGGGAACACGGGCGTGCCTTCCGGGACGGCGTAAATATCGCCGTGGAACTTGAAATTCTTGAGGTAAGTGAGGAAGCCCTCGTCGAAGATCCCCTTGCCGCGCAGATAAGCAATATCGTCATCAGAGAAATGCAGCTGCTGGATGTACTCGACAATCTGCTCCAGCCCCGCGGCAATCGCGAAACCGCCGCCGTCAGGCACGTTGCGGAAGAACACGTCGAAATACACATTGCGCTTGTAGAAGCCGTTGCGGTAGTAGCCGTTGCCCATCGTGAGTTCATAGAAATCACAGAGCATCGTCGGGTTTTCCTGCGGTCGATTTGCCATTGCTTTGCCCATCCTGTTCTATCTTATTTGTCGAAATTTGTCACATTGATTTGCAGTCCGCGCATCACATCGAGCGCCTTTTCGTGCATCGCCTCATCATTGGATGCGCAAAGCGACGCATCCACGGACACGCGCGCTTCCGGCAGCGCTGCCTTGCACAGCACGGCGTTTGAAATCACGCAGATGTTCGTGACCACGCCGACCAGCTCGATTTCCTGATAAGGGTGCGTGCGCAGGTAGCAGAGCATCTCCATCGAGCCGAAAGACGGCTTGAAGAACACCATGTCCTGCTTTTGGCGGCACGCCGCTGTTTCCCCGAACAGGCGGTGTCCAGGCGTTCCGGCGATGCAGTGCGGCACGGGGAGATTTTTCCCCTCCTGCGTGGTCGGGTAGTCGTCACTGTGCGTATCCAGCGTGAACATCACGTCGTCGCCGCGGCTGTGATACAGGCGGATTTTCTCAGCAATCCCGTGGTCAAGCGTGACAGCCTTCTCAAAGCCGAGAGAACCGTCCACAAAGTCCTTCTGGTAGTCCACGACAATCAGGCATCGTTTGCCCGTCTCCATGCTCCGTTCGCCTCCTCTTTATCGAGTACCATTTCTTATTATACAACGGAAAATCGGTTTCGTAAAGGAAAAAATGCGCAAGCGTAAGAATTCCGCAAAGGAAGAACGAAATCTGTGTGAACGCATGGACATTCGGCGCAAAACGTGGTAGACTGGAGCGGATGATTTATACTATTTCCAGATTCACCTGCGCCATCTGCTTGCGCCTTTTCCCTTCTGGCGTCCGCTCATTCCACTTAGCGTAGCGCTGCTACGCTGCGTTCCATTCACGTTAGCCAGAATGAAAAATTCGCGGCGCATCTTGGCGCATTCTTATCTGGAAATAGTATTAATAAAGGGGCGAAATTTGCCGTGAAGCTCAACACCAAGCGTACCATGCTGGTCGGTCTGGCGTTCTTGTCCATCTGCATTTTCTGGCAGATGTATGACAGCGTGATGACGCTGATTCTGACGGATACTTTCCACCTGAACGAGACGATTGCGGGCGCGGTCATGGCGGCGGATAATGTGCTGGCGCTGTTCCTGCTGCCGCTCTTCGGCGCTCTGTCGGATAAGACGAACACGCGCATTGGCCGCCGGATGCCCTACATCATCGGCGGCACAGCGGCGGCGGTCATACTGATGAACCTGCTGCCCGTGCTGGACAACGCCTATGCCGCGTCGCCCTCGCCGCTGATTTTGGGGCTGTTCATCGCGGCGCTGGCGCTGCTGCTCGTTGCGATGGGCGTGTACCGCTCCCCGGCAGTTGCGCTGATGCCGGATGTGACCCCGAAGCCCCTGCGCAGCCGCGGCAATGCCGTCATCAACCTGATGGGCGCGGTCGGCGGCATTCTGTATCTGGCGCTGGCGGCAGTGCTGTACCCCGCGTCGCGCAAGGTGGCGGGACATGTGGATTATCAGCCGCTGTTTATCATCGTGTCGCTGATTATGGCAGTATCGGTGCTTGTGCTGGCGCTGACGGTGAAGGAAAAGAGGCTGTCCGAAGAGAACCGCGCGCTGGAGAAGCAGCACCCGGATTGGAACCTCGCCGCGAAGGATGAATCGGGCAACGAAGTGCTGCCAAAGGAGGTCAAGCGGTCATTGACCTTCCTGCTGGCGTCCATTTCGCTCTGGTTTATCGCCTACAACGGCGTGACGACGTGGTTCACGAAGTACATTGAGCAGGTGATGGGCGAGGGCTTGGGCGGCGCATCAACGTGCCTGCTCGTCGCGACGGCGGGCGCGATTTGCTCCTACATCCCGATTGGCGCTTTGGCGGCGAAAATCGGGCGAAAGCGGACGATTCAGCTTGGCGTTGCCCTGCTGACGCTCTGCTTCCTGCTCGGCTTCGTCCTCACCTGCACGTCGAGCGTTATCACCCCGGTGATGTACGTCGTTTTCGCCTTGGTTGGTCTGGCGTGGGCGGCGATTAACGTCAACTCTCTGCCGATGGTAGTGGAAATGTGCCGCGGCAGCGACATCGGGCGCTTCACGGGCTACTACTACACGTTTTCGATGGTTGCGCAGGTTGTCACGCCGATTGCCGCGGGTTCTTTGATGCGCGCCATCGACTACCGCGTGCTTTTCCCTTATGCTGCAATTTTCTCCGCCCTGAGCTTCGTCACGATGTGCTTCGTCCGCCACGGCGACGCAAAGGCGGAGGCAAAGAAGGGGCTGGAAGCATTCGAGGACATGGATGTGGAATAAGTGCAAGAAATGTGGAATCTTTGTGGATAACGAAAGCCGCTGCGGGCAAAACGCGGCGGCTTTTTGCATGGGGGGATTTTGCGCGCCTGAATTATGCCCATAGACGCGGTTCTCCATGCAACAAACAAAATCAATTATGGGAGTGTGCGCTGCGAAGCAGTCCAGAGGGCGACCGCAAAGCCCTCTGGTCGCCTCCGCAGAGGCGA
>ENA-UALF01000944-UALF01000944.1-human-gut-metagenome-genome-assembly--contig:-NODE-944-length-12340-cov-22.930077_pt1 | contig 12340 bp, 10 predicted proteins | sample MGYA00243698_ERZ654464 | MGnify/ENA primary metagenome ERZ654464 (study PRJEB26926, sample SAMN06164595) | human gut metagenome | biome: ENVO:00009003; feature: ENVO:2100002; material: ENVO:00002003...
GAAAGCAGTTTGAGAGCGATTATCAGTTCGGCTCGTTCAACTGCGGACTTGCGCCGTACTACGATAATGCTAAAATAGGATATATCAATACAAACGGCGAAAAGGTGACGGACGCAAAGTTTGACGGAGCGAGCGGATATTATGCGGACGGCTACGCATATGTGAAAAGCGGAACGGAATATTCCGTTATAGATATGAGTGGAAATACGGTGATAGGAAGGCTTAGCTATGCGTCCGACAAGCTGATGTTTGCGGATACCGTGCATAGCTGGTACGACCCTGAGGACTTTGAAAAGTTTGACGGGGAGAATATGTTTCTGGGGGATTTCTATTTCTCCGAGATTGCAGGCGATACTTCGGACGAAGATATGTGGGATTATATTTACAGCGATATGATACCTGTAGCAAAAAACGCAAAGTCATACAACGAGGTATACAGAAAGTACAATCCGCAGTATTGCGATTGCCGTATAGATGACGGATATTTTATAGTCTGCAACAGCCGCACATTAAGCGGCAGAATAGTAGCTCCCGGAGAAACGCTTATAAGTACCGATACGGAAAACGAACTTGTCAACGCATCGGTAATTGACACGGACAGCGCAAGGCTTATAAGATACTGCGAGGAGGAGCATACTGCGGTAAAAGATCTGTTCGGCAATAAAGCGGTGTTGCAAGGCTCGTCTGAGAGATATTCAATGAACGAATACACAGCCTGCGACCTTAAACAAAGCAATAAGTCCAGTCAGACGGTGATATACGATAACAGGCTTTGCCCTGTGCTGACGGTTTCATCCTCCGTCAGCTTCAATCTGAATGAATACGGCGATAAGCTGTATATTGCATCGTTCAGCTCCGACCGTGAAAAAGATTCGGGCAAGCTGGGCAAAGCTAAGAAAAAGTATGTTATGGCAGACAGGAACAGCGGTCATGTATATGCGGTGTACGAGAGGGCGTTTACGGTTTTGGGAAACGATTTCTACAAAACCAAGGACAGTAATTCCCTTGCCGAATATTACACGGCATACGGAAAGAGCATAGGAAAGTTCGTGTACGCAAAGGCATACGGCGACAGGCTGATGTGCTTTGACTATGACAAGTATTATATCTATGACAAGTACGGTCAGCTGTTGGCTCAGTATGAAAACAAGCCGAGAATAAGCGAAAACAGCGGAAGTGTGGTAATAAGAAACGATGACGGCAGCTTCACCTGCTATGACAGGGATATGAACGTACTGCTGACTACAAGGTATGATATTCAGCCGATGGAAAACGGCTATATGGCTTATCTGACGGCTGAGAACGGCAGAACGGGCTTTATCGGAAAGGACGGCAAGGTCGCACTTGAGGCAAGGTATGAATTTGTCAGCGCAATGTCGCCCGACGGATATTTTGTATCTAAGACATACATAAATAACAAAAACGGCTATGATTATAACAGCTATGCGCATGAACTTATCGGTGTAACGGTAAATGATCTCAACGGCAAGGCGGAGATGGAAGGAATAAGCGGAATGTGCAATGCCGGCAACAGTGCGGCAAACGGTTATTCGCCGCTTGATTTCTACGCAGGTGCCGTATATTATGAAAGCACGCCCGAAATAACGCAAAATATAGAGAATTATATTTTTGTTGCAGATGACGGCGAAAGGCTTTATTATACAGACAGGTACGGAAACCGTCATTATGAGGAATACTATGTGAGCAACAGAGTAGATCAGAGTTATATGAGCCCTTGCATAACAGAAGGCAAGGCGGTGACGCTCAGCGTGCTTATGTATGACGAAACGGGCAAAAACTCTGCAACAGTGAATTACTATCTGAACCTTGACGGCACTCCGTTTGTGAAAGGCGACAGGACGCTTGACAGATTGCAAAGCTTCGGATATATAATCGGAGATGGCAATGAGGACGGCAGATATAATATATACGGTGCTCACGGAAAAATACTGCTCAGCAATATTGAAACAGAGAAAAGCGCCGACGGCATCGGTATTAACAGAAACGGCGATAATCTGGCGGTTTTGGATATGAACGGAGTAAGAATATTTGACCTTATAACGCAGGAGCAGGTATTCGAAAAGGATGACGACAGATTCAGCTTTATTGCGGAAAATCTTATTTCTTACCCGGACGGCAATGCTGATAAAACTGTCTGCGTGAATCTTGATAACGGCAAGACGTATACCTATGAGGGACGAGTGAGCTTTATAAATCTCGACTCGTATAGAAATAAGAAGGCCGTGTTCCCTCTGCGGCTTGTGAAGTACGGCAATATAAACTACGGCGGTGCCACCGGCTATGATACCGGCTATGACTGCTTAAGCGTGTACAGCCTTGATGAAGATATGGAGGAGAGCTATGTAAACACTTATACGGCGGGAGAAGGGAAGAGCATCTTTATGCTTGGCTTCGGCGACGGAACGGGAATGTACGGAATTACAGACACATATAATAAGAGCGGCAAAAAGACGTGGATCTTTATCAATGTAATGCTCGACAAGCAGATAACGGTAGACAGTGTAATCAGCGTAAATCAGAACAAGTACCCAGACAAGCCCTGCTTTATTATCGGCACGGAGAATGACGACGGCTCTGTGACAACGTATGAGCTTGACGCAGAAACTATGGAGCTGTCCGTGCAATAATACTGCTGTAAGCTATAATTTCCTTTATTTCTGCGGTTTTGCTTGCATTATTCCTTGCAATATGATATACTTAAATCTATATGGTTAAAACACGAAGCGAGAAACAGAAAAAAGTACGGAAATCATAAGATTTAAAGTGTAAAAGAGAAAGGAAACAAAAATGATTACAGTATCGGACGTTAGTCTTTCATTCGGCGGACAGATGTTGTTCAAGGACGTAAACCTGCTGTTCACCGCCGGCAACTGCTATGGTGTTATCGGCGCAAACGGCGCAGGAAAGTCCACATTCTTAAAGATACTCTGCGGTGCGCTCGAGCCTACAACGGGTACGGTCACGGTTCAGGAGGGTCTGCGTATGTCGGTACTTAAGCAGGACCACTACGCATATGACGAATACACAGTCCAGGAAACGGTAATAATGGGAAATCCCCGTCTTTATGAGGTAATGAAGCAGAAGGACGCTCTTTATGCGAAGGAGGACTTCACTGAGGAGGACGGAAACCTCGCAAGCGAGCTTGAGGGCGAATTTGCCGAGCTTGGCGGCTGGGAGGCTGAAAGTGACGCATCAAAGCTTGTACAGGGTCTTGGTCTTGACGAGAGCATTATGTACGCTCAGATGAGCAGTCTTGCAGGTAATGAAAAGGTCAAGGTACTGCTCGCACAGGCACTTTTCGGAAATCCTGATATAATCCTTATGGACGAGCCTACGAACCACCTTGATATTGACGCTGTGGCTTGGCTTGAGGACTTCCTTGCGGAGTATTTCGGTACGGTTATCGTTGTATCGCACGACCGTCACTTCTTAAACAACGTTTGTACCCATACGGTAGATATAGACTATACAAAGATCAAGATGTATGTCGGAAACTACGAGTTCTGGTATGAATCTTCACAGCTTATACAGAAGATGTTAAAGCAGCAGAACAAGAAGAACGAAGAAAAGATAAAGGAATTACAGAGCTTTATCCAGCGTTTCTCGGCGAATAAGTCCAAGTCAAAGCAGGCTACATCGAGAAAGAAGCTCATTGACAAGCTGACTGTAGAGGAACTGCCTGCGTCAAGCAGACGTTATCCGTTCATCAGCTTTGATATGGAGCGTGAGATAGGCAAGGATATTTTACAGGTCGAAGGGCTTACAAAGACGGTTGACGGCGTTAAGGTGCTTGACCACGTCAGCTTTACTGTCGGCAGAAACGACAAGATTGCCTTTGTTGGCGATAACGAGATTGCCGTTACCACACTGTTCAAGATACTGATGGGCGAAGAAGAACCGGACGAGGGCTTTATCAAGTGGGGAAGCACCGCAAGCGTAAGTTACTTCCCTCAGGATAACAGTGCATTCTTCAACGGCTGTAAGCTGTCCATACTTGACTGGATAAGACAGTATTCAAAGGACGAAACCGAAACATATCTGCGTGGCTTCTTAGGACGTATGCTGTTCTCGGGCGATGATATATTCAAGAATGTTGACGTTTTATCGGGCGGAGAGAAGGTACGTTGTATGTTCTCACGCATGATGCTGTTCCAGTCAAACGTTCTTATCCTTGACAGACCTACAAACCACCTCGACCTTGAAAGCATCACCGCCGTAAACAATGGTCTTTCGGACTTCAAGGGCAACGTGCTGTTCGCTTCTCACGACTATGAGATAGTACAGACGGTCGCAAACCGTATAATAGAAATAGCCGACAAGGGCTGCTACGACAGACAGGGAACATATGAGGAATATGTTGACTGGAGAAAGGCAAACCACGGCGGAAGTTTCACACTCTGATAAAACAGGATATATAACAAGGCGGACTGTCCTTTTCCGGGCAGTCCGCCGTTTTATATTTTATCGGCTTTTACCTTGACAATAAAATCAATATATGGTAGTATGAAGTCAGAAGATAACGCAAGGAGGTTTTAATATGAAAAACAAAAGCAACCAATCGCAGAACACAGCAATTTGTGCGGATACTATTCCTGCCACGCAGTCAAAGCACAACCTTTATCACAAAATTACAAGCCGTATAAAACCGAATTATCTTGGTCTTGCAATGTCTGTACTTCTGATAATCGGAGCATTTGTACCGAGCTACGGCAGCTCGGGAGTTTTGCTCAGCGGATACAATGTGACATTGTACGAAATGACGGCATATTCGGACTACACCTTCTTCTTTCTCTTAGCAATCGGAATATTCTCGATTATCGTTTCGGTTATCGGTTTTGATGTTGGCGTGATACTCGGAGGTGTCGGAGAATGCGTTGTGACATTTATTCAGTTCAGGCGTTATTTCACTGAAGATTTTTCAAGTATCCCGGTTGAGCTGAATATAGGATTTTACATTCTTGTTTTCGCTTCGATAGTGCTCTTGCTTTCGGGATTTTTAGGTATCTCCAAAAAACGGACTGCAAAATGAGTTTTCGCCCCTGCTTTTGCAGGGGCGAAAATCATATTTCCTTGAAATCAAACTTCACATTTACGCTGTCCATCGTCTTACTTCGTCTGAACCTTGTCATAATACGTTCCTCTATGCCGTCAAACGAGCTTTTGTCCGCATCAAGCAACAAAAGCAGATACTGGCTTCTGCTGTAGCGTGTATATACATCTCTCATTCTCAGCGAATTGCTTATGCTGAACGAAATTTTATCCATTGCCTTTTCAAGCAGTTTTATATCCTTAAGTTCATTTTTACTGCTGTCAACCGCAGAAACAAGGCAGATAGACAACTTGCTCTCGATTCTTTGACTTTCACGCCTGTACAGGCGGAATATGTATTTGAATATTTCGTACTGGCAGTAAAAAACGCCTTTTTGCTCCTTGCTGTCATCGCCCGTGAGATCGCCTATTACCGCATCGAGATTATTCTGTACATCATTTCTTGGCTTTACCGTAAGCTCGTAAAGCTCGGTGAGGTGAGCGCCCGGTGCGGCACCGTACTGCTCCATAAGATATGCACGGATATAATCATACTGCTTTGCGGCACGTTCGTAATCTCCCATTGCGACAAAGGCACGGATAAGGTTTGCATGCATTTTTTCATCGGACTGGTCAAGCATTGTGGCACGCTCACAAAGCGTTATTATTTCGGAAAATTTGCCCATAGGGTAAAGTAGCTGAGCGCATTTGTCCACAGCGGAATTATAAAGTGCATGGAAATATACGTTTATCGGCTGTACCCACGTTTCTCCGACAGCTCCTGCAAGATATCCGCTGTTATAAAGGGCGATAGCCTTTTTATACATACTTATGCGTCTTGTTCTGGAAAGCGACTCGTCCTCGGTTTTATCTATATATTCCTTGAATTTTGTCGAATCAATAACGCATTCATCGCTTTCAATAAAGGCATATGAACTGTGACTGCCTGCTATGAGTTTACCACCGCCGGGTATCATTTCATCAAGCACCGCTCTTGTTCTGTGTACAAGCGTCTTAAGCGCATTGGCAGGATTTTTGCTGTCCGACCAAAAAAGGTCGATAAGCTCATTCTGGGTTATTTCTCTGCCTCGCTGTGCAATAAGATATTCAAGAAGCAAAATCATTTTCGAACCCCTGTACTCGTTTTCGCACAGACGCTTGTCACGGTATGATATTGAAAACTGACCGAACATAGTAATATGTATCTTATTCGGCATTTTTTCACCTCCCTGTTTTTTCTTTCGTCTTAACGTGTGCTTTAATGAAATTTCACGCTAAAGCGTGAAAATAATTTAATCAAAATTCAAATTTTCTGATTGATGTTATGCAACAAGCGTTGCACTGTTGGCGATTTGTGTAAATATGATGCTATATTCTGTAAATCAGGCTTACAGAAATAACTAATATCGTGTAAATATGCACAATTCGCTTGATAAAATGTTGAATCAACTATCGTATAAATAGAAATATGGCGGCGATTCCGGCTGCTGTTCACAATGTAACCGAAATGTAACCACGATGTGGCATAATATGCTCGTAAGGTTGAGATGTAGATTTGAGATGATGTCTACCTCACGTTTTTACTTTTCTTTCCGTCATGAGAAACAGCATACCGCAGCAGAGGTTGTAGTGATGCTGTTTTTCTTTTTTGTGTGGAAAGCGGTTTACAGGCAGGCACTTTTGAGCCTGCCTCAGTTTGTAGAAAAAGTCTGTATTTATAAAAATAGAGCAAATTCTCTATCCCTATCCCCAAACCCCTTCCCCTCGGGAAGGGGCTGAGTGTGGGGCTGCCGCCCTCACCAAGCAAGGATGCTTGCAGTCAGTCGCACACAGTCGCTGCACGACGCAGCGACACCAACGACTGACAACCCGCATTGGGGCTACGCCCCAAACCCCATTTTCAAAAATTATATAGGTTTATCGACAGTCTGAGGCAGGCACTTTTGAGCCTGCCTTTTTATTTTTATGAAATTCTGAACCAAACTTTATATTTTTGTAAATTTTACTTTTCTTCTCCGATTTTTCTGAGCATTATATCGGGGTGAGATGCGTGCTTGACAAGCTCGCTCTTGCTTATCTGACCGTTTCTGTACATATGCATAAGGTAGGAGTCCATAGTAAACATACCCGATTCACCCGATGCTGTGATAACGGTGTCTATCTGGTGGGTCTTTGACTCTCTTATCATATTTCTTATAGCGTTGTTGCACTTCATGATTTCAAATGCAGGACGCAGTATTCCGTCTTCGCAGGGGATAAGCTGCTGAGATATTACCGAGCATAAAAGCTGAGAAAGCTGGATACGAACCTGCTGCTGCTGGCTCGGCGGGAAAATATCAATAATTCTGTCTATCGTGTTCTGCGCTCCGACAGAGTGCAGAGTGGAGATAACAAGGTGACCTGTTTCGGCGGCTGTAAGCGCTGTGCTTATCGTTTCATAGTCACGCATTTCACCGAGCAGTATAACATCGGGGGATTGACGCAGGCAGGCTCTTAACGCTACAATATAGCTCTTGCTGTCGCTGTTTATTTCACGCTGGCTTATTATACTCTTTTTGTTCTTGTGAAGATACTCTATAGGGTCTTCCAGTGTGATTATATGGCTGTTTCTCTGCTTGTTGATTTCGTCAATTATGCAGGCGAGCGTGGTAGATTTACCGCCGCCTGCGGGGCCTGTGACAAGCACAAGACCTTTTGTTCTTGCTACTGTATCGGTTATGATCTCCTGCGGAATATTAAGCTCATTGTAATCGGGTATATCAAATTCAACTACACGGATGACCGCCGCCATACTTCCTCTTTGCTTGTACGCACTTATACGAAAACGGCTGAGTCCTTTTACGGATACCGAAAAGTCATCGTCGCCCGTTTCCTCGTATCTTGATATATCCCTTCCTGCAAGAAGGTATATTTCTTTTATCAGCCTTTCCGCCTCGGCGGGCAGGATTATATTGTCGTTTTGCTTGGTGATAATGCCGTTTTCCTTATATGTCACGGCAAGACCCGATATAATAAAAATATCCGAGGCTTTCTTTTCAACTGCACCCTTAAGTATTTCCATCAGTTCCATAATATTATCCTTTCACTGTCGGCTGTATTTATACCGGTAAACTCTCGCCGTTCCACACAGGAAGCGAGTTTTCTTCTTCGTAATAGTTATTGCTTATAATTTTCCAGCTTGTTATGACGAGATTTTCGTTTTCGTATTCCGCCTTGCAGACAAGCCTGCTCCCGCTGTTTACGGTTTCGCTCCACGAGAATGTCAGAACACGGTTTTCACGGTTACCGCCTGTCACTTCAATGCCAAGCTCCCTTGCCGCCGCAGAAATGTCCGTTACACTGTCGTTAGCAAGAAGGAGATAAAGGCTGTCGAGCTTTTCGGTCGCCTTAGTGTCGGCAGAGTAATATTCCTCGTGCGTTACGGCGAGTTTTTTTGCTCTGTCAAGGTCCTGCCTTACCGTAATAAGACACATGACCGACAGTGTGACCGACGCCAGCACCACGAATATGACGAGAAGCGAGGACAGCCCGACGCTGTTCAGGCTTTTTCTGCTGTTCTCACTGCGTGCGCTGTTTTTCAAGAGGCAACCCTCCTTGCACTTGTTATGGTGATATATGTGTTTTCATCGTCCGAGGCGATGATGTCAAGGTACTGTATGTTTCCTGATGTTCTTTCGGAAAGCTGTATCCTGATGTCACCGTCGGCATATCGCTGTGACAGCTCGGATATGCTTTCGCCGCTTTTATAGCACTCGGCAATGTCGGCTGTTTTTATCTGTGCGTCCGACAGACGCTCGGCATATTTCATTTCGCTTGCCGCAATTCCGATAACTCTCACGCAAGCCGCCGCAAATACGGCAAATATTGCGATTACCGTCAGCAGTTCGATAAGGAATGCTCCGTTTCTTGAACGTCTTTTTATGCTCATCCGGCACCTTCCTTTCCGCTCCTCAGACAGTAGTGCGACGAGGTCTGCACACCGTTACAGGTTATTGCGAAGCTGATTATGTTTTTATCGGCAGTCGCTGTGAACTTATCCGCCGGGAACAATGTGTTTCCGTTTTCGGCAATAAAAGGAGCGGAGCTTTCTACAAACAGCTCCCTCAGCTCCCCGTCATAACAGTAAATATACGTCATGTAGCTTTCACCGTCTATCGTATCCGAAAAGCCGAGATAATCCGTATCTTCCTGCTTTCCGACGGATACTGCGCCGCTGTCATAGCTGCGGAGCTTCTGAAGCACAAGAGTCTGTGCGGTAGCGGTATCAAAGCGCTTTTCGATCTCGCTTCCGAAATGCTTATATGCTTTGGCGAAAGCAAGCACCGCCGCCAGCAGACAGCACACGAACAGTACAAATACCGTCAGCACAAAAATCATATCTACGCCGCTTTTATTCGTTTTTAACGTATTTGAACGACTTCGGAGCATCTTTTCCTCCTGACTTGAATGTTGGGTTTCATTTAGCAATTACTTTTATATCCGGCATTATATTTGATGAAATCGGGCTGTAATGCACTATACAGCTGTTTTTATCTATATGCAGGTCATAATTTTCAATAAGGTATCCGATATTATCGGGGTAAAATCCTTCAACGGCATAGCATTCCGCCGCCGCCTTGCGTACACCGTTTTCGATTATTCTGAGATTTTCGCTCCTGCGGTTTTCCTCGCTGCCGGCTATCGACAGCGTGACAATCGCAACAGCCGCCGCAGAAAGAGCGACCGCAATGACCGCATCTCTTATTATGTAAAATGCACTTGAATGATTTCTTGTTTTCATATTATCACCGATATTATCCTATGACCGTCATTACGCTCATCAGCGGTATCATTACGGAAAGAAGTATGAAACCTACGGCTACAGCCATGATTATTACCATAGTAGGCTCAAAGCGGGCAACGGAGGTCTGTATAACAGCTGAAACCTTCTTTTCCGCATTTTCCGCTATCGTTGCCATAGTCCTGTCGAGCGTGCCTGTGTTGAATGCGATGTTTATCATTCTCATATTGACCGCAGAGAACATACCAGTGTTGTCGAGTGCGTCAACGAAAGGCTTTCCGTCTGCCATTTCCTTACGGCAGAGGCTCAGCTTTTCACGCATATATTCGTTTTCGAGCAGATTTTCGCACATATCGAGCGATTCGTCTATATCCATTCCGCTGGAAAGCGTCATTGAAAGAGCGGCTGAAAATCTTGCGGCATACAGAGTTTTTGCCGTTTTCGTGTGAGAAACCGCACGAAGAACCGCTTTTCTGAAAGGCCTTACAAAGTTGTAAAGCACAACGCCGAGTATTATCACAAAGGCGAGTATTCCGATTATCAATATAGCAACATCGCTTATTACGCCTCCGACGCTCATAATCCACTGTGCGCTGTCGGGCAGGGTAAGTCCGAGCTGTGCGAATACGTCCGAGAATATCGGAAGCACATAAACCGACAACAGAATAATTACCGCAAAAACAATGATAAGCAGTACCGAAGGGTATGCAATCGCACTTTTGACCGAGGTGCTTATTTCGTCTATGCCTGCGTAATAGTCGGCAAGAGAAGCCAGCACGGTATCAAGCCTGCCGGTGCTTTCTCCGACCTCAAGCATCTTTATAAAATAGTTAGGGAACACTTCGGTTTTGTCAAATGCTCTTGTTATACTGCTGCCGGTTTCTATAGAGCGGAGTATCTTTTCAAGGAGTGCAGCCTTGTTCTTATCCTCTCCGTCCTGTAATATGACGAGTATCCCGTCTGTTATTGTAAGACCTGAGCTTACGACAGACGCAAGCTCGGAGCAGAGTATCGAAATATCCTCGTTTGAAAGGTAGTGCTTTTTGCTCATTTTATCCCTCCGTATCATTTTTCGCTTATCAATAATAATATATCACGGAATAGTTGCTTCCGTCCGATATGAAATCAACTATGCTTTTATAATCGTTTTCGTCCTTTGCACTTGCCGCAAAGGTGGGGTCCATTCTGTTCCATTTGTTGCCGTCAAAATAGATATAGCCGTCTATCCAACCGCTTCCGTCTACATACACGCTTATCCATGCGTGATATATGTCGCCTGCGTAGCCGACAACAACCTTTGTCGGAATTTTTTGCGAGCGGAGCATTGCCGCCATAAGCGAGGCATAGTCAAAGCAGATTCCGCTCTTGTTTGCAAGCACCGTGTCAGGTACGGGAATATAGCCGTTTGCACCGTTTTCAGCAGTGGAAACATAGCTGATGTTGTTTATTACATAATCATAAATCGCCGCTGTTTTTGCTATAGTATCCTTATTTCCTCCGCACAGCGTTGATGAAAGCGCAACGCACGATGAACCGGAATTATACATACAGAACTGGTTCGGAGTAAGGAACGGCAGGAAGCTGTCGGAAACCGAAACGCTCAGCGCCTGTTTGAACATTACCGTTCCTTTTCCTGCGCTTGTTACTTTAAGGACGCTCACGGTATAGCTTCCGCTTCCCTCTGTTATCGGTATGACCTCATAATTTCCCGAATTATTAAGCTGGAACGTGTAGCGGACGTTTATATCATCGGCATTTACAAGTATCCTGTAACTGCCGCTCATCGCCTTTTTCAGTTTTATCATCAGATAACCCTGTGATGAATTCGATGCGTCAATAAGTGCATCGCCGTTGCTGTAAACCTTGACCCCGTCTGCTGTCGGAGTGATTATAAACGGCGGTGACGGCTCGGTCTGCGGCGGCTTGGTCTGTGGTGGATCGGTCTTAGGCGGATCTGTTATCGGAGCGAGCGTCGCAGGCGGCTCGGTTTTCGGCACAGCTGGCTGTTTTGTTGTGGTGACAGCAGAGGTTGTAGTAGTTGTTTCTTTTGTTGTTACAGTAGTTATTGACGATGCTGAAGATGCGGTCTGCGGTGAAGTCTGTGACGCTGTGGTGCTTTTTGCCGTTGCCGATGTTGTGACGGAGGTTGTGGTCGTCTGAACAGAAGGTGTCTGACCCTCTCCGTTACAGCCGCCGAGAACGGCACACAGTGCGATTATACCCACTGCAAGCGTTGCCGCCGGTATATGCTTTTTCATGCGCCGCCCCCCTTTGCGAATGTTGTAGATTACATTTATTTAAAGTATAGCACAAATGAGAGAAAATGTCTATTAAATATAAAAAGAAAAGCCACGATTTTTACATCGTGGCACAGTCTGTCGAAAAAGTCTTTCATTGTGATATACTTCTGTTATATCATTCAGCCCTGACTATGATAATAGGCTACCGATAGTGCTTTTTTGTCGGATAGCACTTCTCGGGTTCGCTATTCCATTTAATAACGTTGCTGCT
>ENA-UALF01000983-UALF01000983.1-human-gut-metagenome-genome-assembly--contig:-NODE-983-length-11949-cov-8.830755_pt1 | contig 11949 bp, 10 predicted proteins | sample MGYA00243698_ERZ654464 | MGnify/ENA primary metagenome ERZ654464 (study PRJEB26926, sample SAMN06164595) | human gut metagenome | biome: ENVO:00009003; feature: ENVO:2100002; material: ENVO:00002003...
CGAGATCGCTCAGTGTCTCGTGGGCTCGGAGATGTGTATAAGAGACAGGCAGATATCCGTCCAGTCCCTGACCATAGATCTGCTTATTGCATACCGGTGCCGTCACGGAAATCTTACGGAATTCTTCTCTGCTTGTAATATCGGAAATATGGACTTCCACTTTCGGAATATCCACGCTTGCCAGTGCGTCCCGGATGGCGTAACTGTAATGGGTATAGGCTCCCGGATTGATCACAATACCGTTTGTTCCATCAAAATAGGCTTCCTGGATCCTGTCGATAATGGCTCCCTCATGATTGCTCTGGAACGTCTGGATATCATCCCCGGTCTCCTTTGCCTTTTTGTCGATCAGATCCAACAGATACCGATAATCCTGCGTGCCGTAGATTTTTTTCTCCCGGATTCCCAGGAAATTCAGGTTGGGTCCGTTGATCACTAAAATTTTCATTTTCTTCTCACGCTCCTTTTTCTTCGGTGCTTCTTTCAGCTTACGAAGCTGCAGCTGTAATTCCTCTGCCAGTTCATCGGAATGTCCCTTATTTGCATCCAGGATGATATCCGCACATTCCGTATAGATTTTATCCCGTACTTCTAACAATTCCCGGATTCTTCCAAGCGGATCCTCACATTGAAGCAGCGGTCTTGTGGTATCGTTTTTGAGTCTCTCATAGACCACTTCCGGTGACACTCTTAAGTATACCACTGTTCCACATTGATGCAGCAGGGGACGGTTCACGGGATTCACCGGGGTTCCTCCGCCTACGGACAGAATATACTCGTATTTTCTGCTGCCGCATTTGCGTAAGACTTCCGTCTCCAGTTCCCGGAAATAGGCTTCCCCTTCATCCGCAAAAATCTCTGAAATGCTCCTGCCTTCCTGCCTCTCAATTATTTTATCCGTATCTTCCACCGGCATCCGCAGCAGATAGGACAGCTTTAATCCCAGTGTGGTTTTCCCCGATCCCATAAAACCGATCAGGACGATATTCCTGCGCTTGTGCTTCATTCTATTTCCCATCCTCTGTCTTTTTCGCTTCCTGCATCCGTTCATAGACTTTGTCTGCCAGCCACGATTTGATCTCACAGCCTGTCCACAGTTCAAACGCAATAATTCCCTGGTACAGCAGCATCTTCGCTCCGTTGTATGCCTTGCCGCCCTGAGCCTCCACCAGCTCCATAAAACGGGTCTTCGGCGGATTAAAGATCAGATCGTAACCGGTATGTACTTTTTCATAAAATGCAGGATCCTCGATCACGGCCGCATCACAGCCTGGATACATGCCCACGCTGGTGGCCTGTATTGCAAGATACCGTTTTCCTGCCGGAAGTGTGTCATACGCATCCATAGGCATTGCTTTTGCAAATTTCCTGCCGGCGATACGATTGACTTCGTCCGCCACCTCCTGTGCTTTCTGCACCGTGCGGTTGAGAAGGATGGCTTCCCTTGCCCCCTTATCCAATAGCAGCATGGCTACGGCTCTCGCCACACCGCCGGCACCCAGGATCAGGACTTTTTCTCCCTTCACCTTCACACCATCTTCGCACATGGCGCGGTACAACCCGGGCATATCGGTGTTATATCCCTTATAGCCTGTCTCAGTCCGTACCAGGGTATTCACCGCTCCGATATTCTCTGCCAGCGGATCGATATCCGTCAGATACGGGATCACATCACTTTTATAAGGAACCGTCACATTTAAACCCAACAGGTTCAGCGCAAAGGCTCCTTTTACGGCATCCTCCAGTCTTCCGTTCTCCACATGAAACGGGACATATGCCAGATTCTCTCCCAGCACCATGGACAGGGTGTTATGGATCACCGGTGATAAGGTATGCTCCACCGGGTTGCCGATCAGTCCACAGGTTCTCGTATAACCATTGATATCATTCAGCATTTTACTTTCCTTTCCGGCAGCATTCTCTATGGTAGAAAAACAGCACAATTTTTTCTAAATATCTCTTCAGGACGATCTGGATCTCTTCCTTAGGGTGGATAGGGCGCGTCAGATAGGTCACGATGCTGCATTTTTTGGCGCCCCACACATCCGTGAACAGCTGGTCTCCCACAAAAAGTGTAGTCTCCTTCGTAGTATGCATCTGCTCCATGGCACGCAGATATCCGTCTCTTCCCGGCTTGCCTGCCTTATATATATAAGAAGCTCCTACCGCGTCCGCAAAGCTTTTCACCCGGGGCTCCTTATTGTTCGATAATAGAAGCGTCTGAAATCCCAACTCCCGCAGTCTGCCGAAAAATTCGATTGCCTGTGGCGTCGCCGGTGCCCCGTGGGGTACCAGGGTATTATCAATATCAAAAATGATCCCGCGATAGCCCTTTTCGTATAATGTTTTGTAATCTATGCCATAGGCGGAATCCGCCTCATGATCCGGGTAAAACTGATGCAGCATATGTCCCGCCTTTCGTTTCTTTCTCAAAATGATGTCGGGTTCAAAAGCCCCCGACTTTGATGTAATCCGCTTTTTCCCACGGGGAGAAGGCCTGAAAATATGCCTCTTCCAGCGGGATCCACAGCTGTAAAAAATCCTGTAATCTGTCTTCGCCGTTCCGATTTCGGATCCGATCCTCCTGAGTCTTCCCGTCAATATCCAGAAATACTCTCCGGTCCATATAGTCACCAAATACCGGATGGCAGCTGTAGGCTCCCTCTACGAATACAAAGCCGTTATTTTTCACCAGAATCTCTTCTCCCAGGCTCATCCGGGAGCAGTCAAATCTCCGATAAGAAAAAGGGTTGCCGGATGCAAGCTTCGGGATCACTTCCGTTAAAAAGCGTTCATAGTGCACATTTCCCCCGGGCTCGCTTCTGCGTTCCAAGGTTCGGAGTGCAGGTGGCAGGAAGAAATCATCCATATGGATCACGTCCCCACCCAGTTCCTTTACCAGTCTTTTAGCCAGTGTCGTCTTCCCGGCAGCGCATCTTCCGTCAATGGCAATGATCCGTACCTCTTTAGGGAGTTCCCGTAATTCCTCTGCCAGATCATTAAAAAATCTCTGCGATCTCATCCACAGCCTCCGCTTGTCACGCCGCTCTTCATAACCTTACTCCTGTAAAAATAGTACCTGTTTCATGATAGCATGACAGATGCTTTTTTGCAATTTATCTTGACAAAAAAATGCTTACCCTTTATCATAAATTGAACTTCACGAAAGATCCTTATCAGGAGGTTTCATTCCATGAAAAAATTAACCGTTTTAAACAAGAGTATTATCACCGCTGTGTGTGTTGCCTTATGTGTGGTACTGCCTATGGCTCTGCATGCTATCCCTAAGGGTGGTGTCCTGTTCTCTCCCATGCATCTGCCCGTGCTGCTGTGCGGTCTGGTCTGCGGGGCTCCCTTCGGTCTCATCTGTGGTATTTTAGGACCCTTTGTATCCAGTATGCTCACCGGCATGCCCGCTTTCGGCTATATGCCTATCATGATGATCGAGTTGGGACTCTATGGTCTGATCAGCGGTCTGGTCATACAGTTTCTCCGCAGTGGCAAGCTGGTCATTGATCTATATGCGGCTTTAATCATTGCCATGCTGGGCGGCCGCGTGATCACCGGAATCCTGCGTGCCCTGATCTTCGCCGGCGGTTCTTACAGCTGGTCTGCCTGGGCTACCGGATATTTCGTATCCTGCCTCCCCGGCATCATCATCCAGCTGATCTTACTTCCTACTATCTATGTGGCATTGGAACGCGCTCGTCTCCTGCCGGTTCGTTACACTGTCGTTTCTGCTACTGCAGAGGCCGAAGCTGCATAATAATTATGATACCAGGGTCAATAGATCTAAGCCCACACGCGCTTGCTCATATCGGATAGGGTGCTATATGCCAGTGGCTCATGTCTGGCACGGACCGAAGCGGATGGGAAAAGCAGTAGTGCGTAGCACATACAAAATGGCTCCTCTGTCTTACGACAGGAGAGCCATTTTTTGTCTGTAGATCCGTATGAAATAAAGGATCTCCGCCACTGCGGTAATGCTCCAGGAGAACATATACAGCAGGTACAGGGACGGAATCGTATGAAAATACGCAAATACCGTATAAACCCAGATCACACGGAATACGCAGGAGCCCATGATGACAATGAACATCGGTACAATGCTTTTGCCCAGGGCTCTGGCTGCCGCAATGGTACAATCCATAAATGCTGAGATGCAATAGGAAAAGCCCATAATCGTCAGACGATACATTCCAGCATCCATAACTGCCGCATCTCTGGTAAACAGAGACAAAAACGGTCTTCCGAAAACCACCAGTGACACTCCCAGGAGCAGACCGATGCCGAAGGAATACGCCAGGCTGATGAGGTAACTGTTCCGCACTCTTTTCTTTTTGCCGGCGCCGTAATTCTGCCCCATAAAGCTACCACAGGCGGTATAGAAGGCTGCCATGACATCATACACCAGTGCATCCGCATTGCTAGCTGCGGAATTGCCCGCCACCATAATAGCATCGAAGGAGTTTACACCCATCTGGACAAAGCTGTTGGCGAACTGGAAGATCACGTTCTGTAATCCGGAAGGCATTCCCAGCTTCAGAATATCCCTGGTAAGCTCCCGATCCATCCGCAGTTTTCCGGGATGCAGTGCATAGATATCTTTGCTTCGAAGCAGTGCCTGTAAGATCAACACAGCGGATACGTATTGGGAAATGATACTTGCTAATGCCACTCCCGCTACATCCATCCGGCAGACAATGACGAAGAAAAGATTTAAGATAATATTCAGCACTCCGGAAAATCCCAGATAATACAACGGCTTTTTCGTATTGCCCACCGCACTGTACACCGCGTTACCGAAATTGTAAATTGCCAGTGCCGGCATTCCCAGATAATAGATCCGCAGGTACAATACCGCTTTGTTCAACAGTTCTTCTTTCGTCTTCAATGCCGTCAGCATCCACTCAGACAAGCCTACCCCCAGCACTAATAACAATACGCCCATGATCAGGCTGACCAGCGCTGCGGAATGGATGGTCTTCGACAGGCTGTCCTTATCTTTTGCGCCGTAATATAATGCCGTTAATACATTGATACCGCCGGACAGACCAATGAGGAACCCGGTAAACATAGTGACCAGTGTCGCCGTGGAGCCCACTGCGCCCAGAGACAGAGATCCTGCGAACTGTCCGATCACTGCAATATCCGCCATATTGAAAAGCACCTGCAGCAGATTAGACAGCATCAGCGGCACACTGAAGATCAGTATTTTCTTCCCTAAGGATCCTTCCGTCAGATCCTGCATATTCTGTTTCATCTTGCTTTTATCCTTTTCCCTGTTACTTACTTGCTTCCAATTACAATCCTCCCCGCCAGCTTCCACTCTGACGAAAAGAACGGTCAAAAAGCTTTTTTGCTCTCTGACCGTTCCCTATTCTAGCATATCTTTTCTTTGTTTGCCATATTTCTTTTCTATATTTATCTGCTATTTTTCTGCTGTATTACGCTGCCTCTTTGTCTGAATTTTTCCCGGCACCGAACAGCTTACGGATGCAGCTGTAAGCGACCATAACGCCCAGTACCATAAGCAGCACGGCAACGATCAGCTGTAAACCGTCTACCAGGAAGGTTGCCTGTCCGGCAGCCACATTTTTCACCAACGCGATCGTCTTCTGGATCAATGCGGTGAAGGTTACGACTAACATCACTCCCATGGGGAAGTACAGCGTCCAGCCGGTACGGCCGGTGGTTTTTAAGAATACTGCCAGTGCGATCAGTACCAGTGCGGCCAACAGCTGGTTCGCAGAACCGAACAACGGCCATACATTGTTGTATCCGCCCAGAGTCAGCAGATAACCGAAGAACAGTGTGATCACGGTTGCAAAATATTTATTGGTCAGAACCTTCTGCATGGGAGTCATCTTTGCAGTGTCTGTGGTATCCCCTAAGAACAGCTCCTGGAAGGACATCCGTCCGATTCTTGCTACGGAATCCAGGGAAGTCAGTGCCAGTGCGGATACACACATGGTCATGAAAACGGTTGCCACGGTTACGGGAACACCCATCTTCTCCAGGAATCCTGCAACGCCGGAGGAGAAAATGGAGAAAGGAGTGCCATCGGGTTTCATACCGTTCACAGCTACTGCTCCGACAACTACCAGTGCTACCACACCAAGCAGGCTCTCTACGATCATGGCACCGTACCCTACCATGGGCATATCTTTTTCATTGCTGATGGTCTTGGAGGAAGTACCGGAGGATACCAGGCTGTGGAATCCGGATACCGCACCGCAGGCGATTGTGACAAACAGCGTCGGGAACAGGCTGCTGTTGCCCACCTGAAAACCGTTAAATGCATTCAGCTCCATATCGGGATGTGCTACGACCACACCGAGTACAGCGCCGATGATCATGCCCAGTAACATAAAGGTGGTCATATAATCTCTGGGCTGCATCAGAAGCCACATAGGCATTACGGATGCCAGGAACAGGTATGCCATGATGATGTAGATCCATACGGTCTTGGAAGCATAGATCGGAAGCTTCATACCTACCGCAAACATCACTACCAGCAGACCGATGGCTACGACTGCCTTGACCCACTCGTTCATTTTTCCAACCTTTTTCTGGATCAGACCGAAGATCACAGCGACCAGGATGAACAACATGGAAATGGATGCTGCACTGCCGTTAGCATATGCCACACTTGCATCTTCCAGTCCGGTACCTACGAAAGTACCTGCCACCATATCGGTAAAGGCTGCGATAACCAACAGCGTGAACAGCCAGCAGAACAGCATGAACAACTTTCTGCCGGTCTTACCGATGTATTTTTCAATGATCATTCCCATGGATTTTCCTTCGTTCTTCACAGAGGCATACAGGGCACCGAAGTCCTGCACCGCACCGAAGAACAATCCGCCGATCAGAAGCCACAGAAGCACAGGCACCCATCCGAATACCGATGCGAGGATAGGACCCGTCACAGGGCCTGCCCCTGCGATAGAGGAAAACTGATGAGAAAATACGGTGAATTTGGAGGAAGGTACGAAGTCCTCTCCGTCTTCATGGGTAAACGCAGGCGTCTTCGCCTTCTCATCGATTCCCCACTTTTTTGCAAGCCATCTTCCGTAGAAGACATAGCCTGCTGCCAGCACTGCCATTGCGATCAGAATGATTACCAAACTGTTCATTTTTGTTTCCTTCTTTCTTGTGTCTTGTTATTTTGTCGTGACAGAAAGAAAAATTCTGATTGCCCGTAAAACAAAAAAAGCCTTCCGTCTCCGGCGCCCTTAAGCACCCAAAGACGAAAAGCTCTAAGCTCTCCGCGTTACCACTTTGCTTGCCATGTTTTATCACATGGCCTCTTGTTCCCATCTCCATGAAATACAAATATTCCATTTCCAACAGGCTTCTAAATAACGGTAGAATACCGGTGACACCTACTTAAAATCTTCAGTGCACTTCTCACAGAGGATAGTCTGTCATACTCACATACCGCCTCACACCAGCCGACGGCTCTCTGAAATGCTTCCGTATGCAGATCTTGTTCTGCTCATCGAATTTCACTTTCTGTTCGATAGCAACAATACCACTCTGCTTTTATATTGTCAATAACTTTCTTTTCACATTTTCTTGATCTTTTTTATCATTTTCCCTTTTTATCGGCAATCAGGGGCTTAATGGCGGAATAAATTTCACTGGTGCGCTTACTGTCCTTGAACTCTTTGTTCAGGGCATTGTTGATGCCCTGCTTGGTCTTGTACTGGCGGATGAATTTTACCACCTGAGGGACGATTGCCTGATCTGTAAGGACCTTTTCTACGGCTAAAGTCAGTTCATCCAATTCCTCCGCAGGCTTCTTTTCTGCGGGTTTCTTCTCTGCGGGTTTCTTCTCAGTAGGCTTCTTCTCTGCAGCTTTCTTTTCCGCGGTCTTATCATCTGTCTTTGCAGTACTCTTCTTTCTCGTGTTGCTCTTTTTCCTTGAAGGCTTCTTCACGGGTTGTGCAGGCTCGTCCACTGTCTCAGGCTCCGGCTGTGCGGGCTCCTCGGGTACATCCGCCTTCTCAGGCTCCGGCTGTACGGGTTCTTGGGTCTCTTTCACCGGCTCCGGCTGTGTGGGCTCTTCGGGTGCATCCGCTTTCTCAGTCTTCGGCTGCATGGGCTCTTTGGTCTCTTCCGCCGGCTCTGGCTGTGTGGGCTGCGGCTGCTCTGCCACATCCTCTGCAGTGATAACGACTGTTTCTGCCTCATTTTCCTCTTCTGTCAGAAGATTCTGCTCTGCCACAGGATTCTTCCCCCATAAGAGGTTACGAATGATCCGCACGGGAACTCCCTGCGCCTTCCAGTACACCATGAGGCTGGTGAAGCCATTGTCCTTGGTCACGATAAAATAATTCGGGTGTATCCCCTCCCTCTGCTGTTCGCAGATCAGATATCCCAGATAGGTTGCCAGCTGGAAATCCAGTGCATTCTTGGTCCCCACCGCTACCTTGTGGTAAATGATGTTTGCCTTCGTCTCATTTAATTTCCGATGCAGGTCAAAGGTCATGCTGTCAGCATTATCGCTGTAAAAAATACAGACAGTGTCTTCCTCCGTCAGAAGCTCCACGCCTTCCATGCCACGGCTTTTTACATTTTCAAAATCAATCAGATAATATGCCATTACGCTTCCTCCATGCTCGTTGTCCCACTGTCTTCTGTCACCGTCATCTCCACAGCATCCGTCTGTTCTGTCTGTTCAGAAGTCTTTGTATCTCCCATGGGATCTGCCGCTGTTGATGTCTTAGTAACCTCAGGAATTTCCGTCGGCTCCTGCTTTTTCTTCGGAAGCTTTTCACGGATACTCTCTTTCCAGCCGGAGAAGACTTCCTTTGTCCGCTTTTTCCATTCTCTTTTCTTCGCTGCACGCTTCTGTCTGGCTTCTTCCTTTAACTCCAGCTTTTCCTGCTTTTTCGCCTGCTTCGCCAGTGCCTTTTCTTCCAGTTCCACTTCTTTGATGGCAGCCTTTTCGATGTCACGGATGTAATGGTTCGCCTTTTTATGATTCTTGCGATCCAGGCGATACGGGTCATACAGGAAGTAGGACACCGCTCCCAGCATCAGAAGCACCACTCCGGCTATCGTAAGCGTCGGTACAATAAAGGCATACTCCGTAAATTCCAGTTCATAGCACACAAACACGATCAGCATCGCAGGGAACAGGAGCAGATACAGAACCCTCGTCAGGACATCCAATATTGCATGCTGTCTCTTTCCATTGTTCAGCAGCGTTCCCTCGATAGCTGTATAAAAAGCCATAAAAATACATAATTCCGAACCGAAGCCATGGAGATATCCACAGATTCCGGTCAAGATCAGTGACAAGAAAAACATCCCGAACGCTGTTCCCTGATACAAGGCATTGCGGTACTCCGTCATTCCCTGCAGCTTGTCCTCACTGATGCCGTGCATCTGGTAGACATCCTTGCGGATCAGGCGTTCAAACTCCTCGTTATACCGCTGTTCCTCTCTGGTGTTGCGCAGATGGTCTTCCACCGCCTTGCTCATCTGTTCAATATATTCCTGCTCCTTGCGGATGCGCTTAGTCCGAAGCTGCTCCAATTCATTCTGACGTTTTACTTCCTCTTCCAGCTTACGTACTTTACCGATCCTTGGATTTTTCACCGTGATCTCCGGAGGTTCCGTGAGCACCGTGCTTTCCTTTTTTCCCTGTTCTTCCTGTTCATCCATTTTGGGGTCCTCTTTCTGTGTGTGATCCGTTAGTCCTATTATAATTTTTCCCACACAGAAAAACAACCTTTAGTTCCCCTTTTCTTCGGTTTTCTCCCAGCCTGCCATCAAATGCAGTTCCAACGGAGCGTTATAATCCAGTTCTCCGCCTTTTTGTGCAAAAAAGCGGGATGCAGGCAGGGTTTCCACCCGTATGTCTCCCTCATCCGTTGCGAGATACCAGCCTGCGAAATGATACCCTTCCCGTTCCGGAGTCGGATATCCACACAAATACACTGTTCCGCCGGAATATTTCGGTGTCAGTGCATTATACGTCTGCGATGGTTGTCCTGCAATCGTTCCTCCATTGGCATCCAATACCATAATCATCTGCCATGCAGCAGGATCCTGCGAGTTCCACACCGCGTGAATATCCACACTGCGATTGCCTTCCTCATCCGGTTTGATCCTGGCTGCATCCTCTGCGGTAAAGCTTTCCGTAAGCAGACTCCACTTCGGATAGGTATCCTTCTCACCTGAAAAATGTGCCGCCCATCCCATGAATGCAAAGCCTTCCGGCGTCTCCGGCTGCGGCAGAGCGATCACTTCTCCGGCAAAGAGCTGTTCTATGGTGATTTCTCCTTCTTCCAGGATCCGCTCCCAGGCGTCAGCAGTGGGATTGGCCAGGTGAGTCTCATTATATATCTTGTAATATAAGGTGCCGCTTTCCAGAGGATACTGTTTTTCGATAGGTTCTGACGTTTCCGCTATTGCGATATCTGTTTCTGGCTCTGTTGTCGCGGACTGTACATAGTCATTTCCCCTGCCGTCCCGATTCTCTCCGTTTTCATCAGGTACCTGCACCTCCTCCGTTGTCTGTGCCGGTATTTTCGTCTGATCTGCCTCAGTTCCATACACGCTGCAGCCAAGCAGTACACAAGCTGTCAGCATACAGAGTATGCGCATTTCTTTTCGCTTCCGGCTTTCACTGCGTTCCGGTACCCCTTTTTCCACAAGTTGTTTACTCTGCAGATATTCGTCCGGCAGCGACGGATATTCTGGGGCTATGGAATCCGGCGGGAGTGTCTGGTATTCCGGTAGTATATTGTTTTCCTGTTTCTGCATTTTATTTATCCTATGATATTTATGATCTTCTTTGATCTTCATTTTCTCTTTTATTACCGGATCCACCCATTATTTATTATGCACATCCAACTGCGGGAAGGGGCACTCTACACCCAGCTTTCGAAAGCCCAGCAGCAGATCGTGATTCAGAATACGCATGCCGGAATAGATATTTTTCTCCGAGACTTCCACTACGAACCGGAGCAATATTCCGGAATCCTGCAATGCCTGCACTCCCACGTACACAGGAACTTTTTTCATAGTATCTTCATGTGCTTTATAGATTGACTCAAGGAGTTTCGGCAGTTCACTTTCCAGCTTTTCAAGATCCGTTTCATAAGGGATACTGATATCGCAGACAGCCTTGGAATAATTGTCGGAGCGGTTCAGGATATTTTTCATTTCGGAATTATTGATGATCTTCACATTGTCACCGGTATCCGTGATACAGGTGGTGCGGATGCCGATGCTCGTCACAGTTCCACGGAAACCGTTCACCTCCACGATGTCTCCCACATTATACTGATTCTCCAGCAGCATAAAAGTTCCTGTCACCACATCCGCGATCAGACTCTCCGCGCTGAAGCCGACGATCAGAGCCAATACTCCGACACTGGCAATGATGGTAGTCATGTTAACTCCGAGGATCGTCAGTCCTGCGCACAGGATCACCAGAAACGCAATATATTTTGTCAGACTGGATAACAGAGAGAGCACAGACCTGGCTCTGTGATTCGCCGGTTTGATCAGCCCCAGGATCCATACGATCAGACTTTTTAAGAACAATACCCCGAAGATCAAAAGCAATAATTTACAGACTGCAACTGCATTGACCGTAAATATCCTCCCCAATTCCTCTGTCTGAATCTGTCCGGTTCCCAGCGCGATTCCCATAATAAGTACTAAAAGCACTGCATACACGATTATTTTTTTCACATTTTTCTTCTTATCTTTGTCTTCCATTTTTCCCTTGTTTTCCTCCTTTGCAAACTGCTTTTTGATGGTTCATTTTATCATTTTTGCGGAGCAAAACACAGTTGACAAATGTCTCATTATGGTAATATGTAACTATTTCACAAATATAGTAATGATTCCTATTATCATATTTGTTACTTTATTCCTGTCTCTTATACACATCTCCGAGCCCACGAGACACTGAGCGATCTC
>ENA-UALF01000987-UALF01000987.1-human-gut-metagenome-genome-assembly--contig:-NODE-987-length-11893-cov-10.041814_pt1 | contig 11893 bp, 9 predicted proteins | sample MGYA00243698_ERZ654464 | MGnify/ENA primary metagenome ERZ654464 (study PRJEB26926, sample SAMN06164595) | human gut metagenome | biome: ENVO:00009003; feature: ENVO:2100002; material: ENVO:00002003...
TCTCGTGGGCTCGGAGATGTGTATAAGAGACAGAAAGTGCACAATAAAACAAGATAAAGAAGGTGTCTGGTTATGAGTAATGAATTTATCAATATTGATTCTGCAAACGCAAACAGTTCTCCGGAACATTTCCAACTGCGTTACATCTCCATCTCCAAATACGAAGGAGACTGGCAATCCCTTCCGCATACCCATCACTTTTCAGAGCTGTTCTATGTCCTGCATGGTGAGGGAGCCTTCTATATAGAGAATGAAAAGGTGCCTGTGAAGACGGACGATCTGGTCATCATCAACCCTTATGTAGAACACACGGAGAAAACACTTCCCAACGATCCCATGGAATATATCGTATTCGGTGTGGAAGGGCTCGCATTTTCTTTTTCCGGTGCAGGGCAGGACAACCCGAAGGGTTACAGCTTCTACAGCTACGGCGCCGACAAAAAGCAGTTCATCAACTTTGCCCAGCTGATGATGCAGGAATTCCGTGACAAGCTCCCCGGCTTTGAACAGGTATGTCACGGGCTGCTCCAGGTGCTCCTGGTATATATTTCCCGGAAGCAGAACCTGTCCGTCATCTCCGACTCCTCCTTCCAATTATCCAAGGAATGTGCTCTGGCGAAGCGCTATATCGACTCCAACTATTCTCAGAACATTACCTTAGATTCCCTGGCGGAGATCACACATATCAACAAATTCTATCTGGCACACTCCTTTACCGAATGTGTCGGGCAGTCTCCGATCAATTACCTGACAGACCGGAGGCTGGAAGCCTGCAAGGAGCTCCTGGTATCCTCCAATCTGTCGGTAGCACAGGTAGCCACCAGTGTCGGGTTTTCTTCGCAGTCCTATTTCTCGCAGATCTTCCGTAAAAAGACCGGCATGACGCCGCGCCAGTACCGGAGCCGGTATGCCAGAAAACTATGAGAAACACGCTTCGCGAGTTTCTCAAGTTATCGCGGCAGTCGCCAAGGTCTCGTGCAAGCACGGACTTTGGCTCGTTGCTCGCGTAAAAAAGGACCCCACAGACGGCTTCTGCCGCCCGTGAGGTCCCCCGGATCCTCTCTACGTGATCCAACCCTTCATAAGTCCTATAAATTCCATGAAAAAATACATTCCCCGAAGCCATATGAACACTCCGCAGCCATAATACATCCATGCATTTTCCTTCTGTCTGTCCACCACCTTGCCCGTCAGGGACAGGATCACACAGATGAGTAATACCATGGTTCCGAAGGCTGCACGGTCAGGGTAATGCGGTGACAGGACCATAGCTCCCCAGGATAACAATGCCCCTGCCAACAACAGCAGGTTCTCTTTTCCGATTTTTTCTCTTAAAATTCCCACGCAGATCACAAGCAGTACCACCGTAATCAGGAGTGCAGGGAACAGATACTCAAAGGCTCCCTTCGCCTCACTGTAGCAGCGCAGAAACAGATTCCATAACCATCCGCGAGTGACCTCCGTCGTCTCCTCACTGCGGACAAAATTGCCCGGTGCAACGATCATCAGAACGCTTCCCGCCAGACAGCTGATATTTCCAAGATACATCCATAACGGTATCCTTTTATGATCCTTACGTCTTAAGATCATCACCAGGAGACTCAGGATCCATACCGCCGGTCCCATATTTTCATTGCTCCATCCGGCAATCAGACCCAGGGGCAGGATCCACAGAGTGATCCCCGCAAGATCCTTCTCATCCCGGTCTTCATAGCGCAGATAGCAATATAAAAATGCCAGCAGAAATCCTGCCATATACAGATAATTCGCCGCCCCGGACTCCCAGACCATACTCATTCTCCAGTTGGCATTAAGTCCCAGCAGCATGCTCATTGCCGCAAAAAAGTACGGGAATCCGCGTCTTCCGGACACCTCACAGATCAGCCATGAAAGAAGCAGCGTCATACCGGTATTAAAAATATCCGCCCAGTGCTCCCCGCACAACAGTATGAGCTGCAGCAGCCCATGTGCCATGCTTCTGCCGCCCCAGTTAAAATAGTGCCAGATCTGTGCATGGATAATGTCACGGATGTTCTGTATCGGAGTATCCGCGTACAATAATGTGGAATACCATGCATCATCCATCATAAAATCCGTCAGATAATTGACATACCAGATCATAACTGTCGTAAACAGGATCAGTACCAGACTGCTCCGGCGAATTATTTTTTTCTGCTTTTCCTGCATATTTTTCTCCTACAGCCGGATCCTCTTCAGACGGTCCACTGCCTCGACAGTGTTCTCGTAACTTCCGAAAGCCGTCAGGCGGAAGTAATGCTCACCGCTTGGTCCGAATCCGGATCCGGGGGTACCTACCACGTTGACATTCTCTAACAGATAATCGAAGAACTCCCAGCTGGTCATGCCGTTCGGCGCTTTCAGCCAGATATAGGGAGCGTTCACACCGCCGGATACGGTAAATCCTGCTTCTTTTAAGCCCGCAAGGATATAGTGTGCGTTGTTCATGTAATAAGCGACCTGTTCCTTCAGCTGTGCCTTACCTGCTGCAGAGTATACTGCCTCACCGGCACGCTGTACGATATAGGGTGCTCCGTTGTATTTGGTGCCGTGTCTTCTCGCCCACAGTGCATGGAGGCTCACATCCCCACTCTTTAAATCCTTGGGGATCACGGTAAAGCCCAGACGCACTCCGGTAAAGCCGGCATTTTTGGAGAAGGAACGGAACTCGATGGCACAGGTTCTGGCTCCTTCACATTCATAGATGCTGTGAGGCACATCCGGCTCGGAAATATATGCTTCGTAGGCTGCATCGTAAAGGATGACAGCGCCTACCTTATTCGCATAGTCCACCCATTCCTGCAGCTGTGCCTTGGTGATCGTGGCACCGGTAGGGTTGTTGGGGAAGCACAAATAGATCAGATCCGGGGTCTCCTTCGGCAGTTCGGGTGCGAAACCGTTCTCTGCCAGACAGGGCATATAGATCACATCACTCCAGGTCTCGGACTTCGGATCGTAAGTGCCGGTTCTGCCTGCCATGACATTAGAATCCACATATACAGGGTAAACAGGATCACATACCGCGATCTTATTGTCCAGGCTGAAGATCTCCTGAATATTGCCGCAGTCGCATTTTGCTCCGTCGGATACAAAAATCTCGTCCGGCGCGATATCACAGCCTCTTGCCTTATAATCGTTCTCTGCGATAGCATTGCGCAGGAACTCATAGCCAAGGTCGGGAGCGTAACCATGAAAAGTCTCCGCTTTTCCCATCTCATCCACCGCACCGTGCAGCGCATCAATGATAGCAGGTGCCAAAGGCTGTGTCACATCTCCGATTCCCAGACGGATGATCTTTTTGTCCGGGTGTGCTGCGGAATACGCGTTTACTTTTTTACCGATGGTGGAAAATAAATAGCTTCCGGGAAGTTTTAAATAGTTGTCGTTTACTTTAAACATAGTACGTTCTCCTCTCTATGATCCTTGGTGCAATGTTGCTGTCACCTTGCTGGCTTAAATAAGCAATTTTTCCGCACTACGTGCTCTCAAAATTGCAACGAACATTCGTAATCCGGGCTGATCGCCCTACTTACTTATGTTCGTTTACTCCTCTCATAGCAACACATCTTTGCCTGCAAGCAGTCAATCTGTGTTGCTATGGAGGCGTTTATTCTATCAGATGGAGTACGGGTCAACTTCACCCTCAAATACGATCTTCGCAGGTCCGGTCATGTAGACTAGATCCGCCACACGGTCCCATTTGATGTGCAGTTCACCGCCTAATAGTTTAACAGTTATTTCCTCGTCCGTCAAACCATTTAGCACGCACGCCACCGCCGTAGCGCAGCATCCGGTACCACAGGCAAGGGTCTCCCCGGTGCCTCTCTCCCAGACGCGCATGAATACATTCTTCCGATCCAGGATCTCTACGAATTCGGTGTTCGTCCGGTTGGGGAAACAGGAATGGTGCTCGAACTTCGAACCGATCTTCTCAATGTCGAGATCCTTTACCCCGTTCATAAATACAATGGCATGGGGATTGCCCATGGAGACACAGGTCATACGGTATTCCTCACCATCCACCGTGATCGGTGCATCCACTACGGCAGGCCCCACCGAGGTCTGCTGTGTTGCTTCCGCTATCACCGGCACCTCCACAGGTGCCAGGACCGGCTGTCCCATGTTCACCTGTACCATAGTTACATGCCCTCTGTCCGTGGCGGTCCTGCCCTCCACCGTGAGCTTTAAGTATTTTATTTTACCGGCACTGACGATGGTAATGTCTTCCTGGTCCGTCAGTCCCTTATCGTAGACGTATTTTGCCACGCAGCGGATACCGTTGCCGCACATCTCCGAGCGGCTGCCGTCCGCATTGTACATCTCCATCTCGAAATCCGCTTCCTCTGCCGGATTGATGAAGATCACGCCATCACCGCCGATGCCGAAATGCCTGTCGCTTAACTTTCTTACGATCTCGGGCTTTTCCTCCTTGGAAAGCTTCTCCGTAAAGCCATTAACATATACATAATCATTGCCACAGCCCTGCATTTTTGTAAATTTCATGTATTGCTGTTCCTCCTGTTGTTCTCTTTCATATTCATTGCCTGTGTCGTCCGGAATACTAGCACTCTTTCCGTGCCGCCCTATTTACTCTGTCATCATGGACAGCACCATCTGTGCCGTCTCCACCAGATTCGTCCCACTGTCCATACTGGTCTTCTGAAGATACCGGTGGGCTTCTTCTTCCGTCATATGATTTCTTGCCATCAAAAGCTCTTTGGCATCTTTGATCGCTTTTTCATCCGCCGCATTTCGGGTCTTCGGCTGCATGCGCCGTTTTCTTCTGCGGCGCTCCACGCCTTCCACCATCAGGTTCACGGTATTGATCAGGTCCTGAACCTTTAACGGCATGGAGAGACATACGATGCCGTTGCCGTAGCATTCACTGATCAGATTCTGGGATGCCATCAGAAGCATCTCGAAGCCCTCCGGCAGATCCTCATGAAGTTCTGTATATATCATATCCGCCAGCTTATAACTGCAGATCACGATTCCGTCATTCAGTCCGTCCATCTGGCTGATCGCCTGGGTGCCCGTAGTACAGATACCCGTGACCTGGAAGCCACTGCGTACCAGGATATTCTTGACGCCTTTGGCTTCCTCCAGCTTCGGCAGCACGACAATAATGTTCGTCATTCGCCCACCTCCTTTCTTCTGTGTTTTTACTCTATCATTACAAAAGAAAGGATTTTATCAATACTTATACAGATACTCCTGAATCTCCCATTCAGATACCTGGGAGCGGTACTCATGCCACTCCTTACGTTTGGCATCGATGTATTTTCCGGCAATATGCTCGCCTAAAACATCCTGGATAAAGGTATCCTTCTCCAGTTCTTCCACTGCCTCTAACAAAGTGCCCGGCAGCTGGTCAATGTGAAGCTCCTTCCGCTCTTTGGCGGTCAGTGCAAAAATGTTCGCATTGATACTCTCGGGGGGCAGGGTCTTCTCCTTAATGCCCTGTAAACCGGCGCTTAAGCAGACTGCCAGCGTCAGATAAGGGTTCGCTGCGGAATCGGGACTGCGCAGCTCGATACGGGTACCCTCTCCGTCTGCGGTAGCCGGAATACGGATCAGGGGGCTGCGGTTCGTCGTGCTCCATGCGATATAGACCGGCGCCTCGAAGCCGGGCACCAGACGCTTATAGGAATTCACCAGCGGATTCGTGATGGCTGCCATTCCTTTGATATGCTTCATAATACCGCCAATGAAATAATAAGCTTCCTTACTCAGACCGTTAGGGTCGGAAGCATCCTGGAATATATTTTTCCCGTCCTTTTGCAGGGACATATTGATGTGCATGCCGGAACCGTTGACGCCGAACTTCGGCTTCGGCATAAATGTTGCGTGCAGACCGTGGCGTCTTGCGATGGTGCGCACTGCCATCTTAAAGGTCATGATATTATCTGCGGTATGTAACGCCTCATCGTATTTGAAATCGATCTCATGCTGCGCCGGAGCCATCTCATGGTGGGATGCCTCGATGACAAATCCCATATCCTCCAGATTCATGACGATGTCACGGCGGGCATTCTCACCGAAATCCAACGGTCCGATATCGAAATAGCCTGCCTGCTCATGGGTGTTGGTAGTCGGCATGGTATTTTCATCCGTATTGAATAAGAAAAATTCGCACTCCGGTCCCACTTCAAAGGTGTATCCCATCTCTTCTGCCTGCTTCACCGCACACTTCAGCACGTAACGGGGATCTCCTTCAAAAGGCTGGCCGTTGGGGCGATAGACATCACAGATCATACGTGCCACCTTGCCCTGCTGGGGTCTCCAGGGGAAGATCTCTAACGTGGACAGATCCGGGTACAGATACATATCGGATTCCTCGATCCTGGCGAATCCGTCGATCGCCGAACCGTCAAACATACATTTATTGCTCAACACCCGGTCTAACTGGCTGGCTGTCACCGCAATATTTTTCAGATTGCCAAACAGATCCGTGAACTGCAGACGGATGAATTCCACATCCTCTTCTTCCACAAGACGGATGATATCTTCCTTGGTATAATTGTTCATCGTTACCCTCGTTTCTGCGCCGCCTGTCTGCTCCTTTTCCACGGGGCGGACGCATCCGTGAAAAATACTTACACTAACTATAGCAATGCCTGTTTTGTCTTGTCAATGCGAAGTTCTCCTCTTTTGCGGTACTACGTGGGAGCTCCTGCGCATACTATTTATAAAGATCATCCCATCATTCCAAGGAGACCCAAGAATGAGTGCAAATACAAAGATCGTCGTACTTCGCAGAAAAGAACTGCTCTATACCGGAATCTTCGCCGCGCTGGGGGTGTTGTTCGTCATATTACTGTTAATGTTATTGTTACCGGGCAAGGATACAGATGCCTCCTATGGGACACCGGATTCCCCTGACGGTACTGCTGCTACTGAAATGCCGGACAATGTGGCAGATCTCGGACGTTCGTCACAGTTCTCTGATGCGGAGGATGTCTCCACGGGAGCTAGTGCAGACACCGGTGCTGTTGACAATGCCGGTGCTGTTCTGGATAACGTCTCCGGGTCTGTCGGTACTGACAATACATATATCCCTGGGATCTATACCACGGAGCTGATCCTCGGCAGTGAGACTGCAAACGTGGAAGTCATCGTAAATGACCACGCCATTACATCCGTAAGCCTCGCCGATCCGAGCGAAACACTTACTACCATGTATCCACTGTTAGAGCCTGCCATGGAATCCTTAAACGACCAGCTCTGTGAAATGCAGGATCCGAGCCAGGTGACCTATTCCGCCGAGACCAGGTATACTTCCCTGGTGCTGCTGGAAGCGGTAAAGGCATCGCTGGAAAAGGCAAAGCCCAAGGCTACACCAGAGGCTTCCACTACTCCAACGGCAACTACTGCGCCGACGGCTTCCCCCGAGAATGCAACGGTCACTTCTTCGGAAACGGATGGGAAAACTGCGGAACCTACGAAGATGCCGACAGCGGATATCAATCCTGCGGCATAAGGACTCGGGTACACGGTTTACAAGATAGTGTAACAATCGCAACTATTGCGCAGGCACAAATCTGTACCTGGCTCATCGTATACACAAAAAAGGGCGCATGCCTCCCGGCATGCACCCCATTGTGCGTTTTATTGTAATATTTTGTTTGCAACATTGGGTTTATTTTATACTATTTGTGGTGGAGATGCAAGGGAAAATTACTTCTCTTTTTCTCTATCCCACTAAAGTATCCTTATTTTCCTGCTCACTTTATAATCCAATATCCGCCTTTACTCGGGCCTTCATATTCGATTATTCCACTAGTCTTCAATTTATTTATTGAACGTTTAACCGTACTGAGTGAAACCTCTATCTGACTCGCCATTTCCTCTCGTGTTACATACTTATTCATTCGTATCAACTGCAAAATAGCATCCTCCACTGAGTTCGCATTTTGGGGTTCATTTTGAGGTTCATTTTGGGGTTCATTTTGGGGCTCACCTTGTTCCATTAAGAAATCCGGATGAATAGGTATCTCAACAGTAACTGCTCTTCTTTCATCATCCGTTTCAAATGTCGCTTTAGGAGAACCATTATCTCTAAGTTCCTCTTGTATAGTAGGAATTCCTGTAGATTTTCCTTCTGTCAAATCTAACTCCTTCAAAAATTCTCCCAATCGTTTGTTTCTATAATATCGAGATTTGAATCGTTCTCCCTCAGCAATTGTCTTTTGCGAGATTGAACGGTCAATACCTGGATAACTAATAATCCGAACACAATCTGGTTCAATCTCTATGATTATTGCCTGATAGGATTGATAATCACGATGATAAAAAGCATTGACCACAGCTTCCTCTAACGCCTGATACGGATAGCTGTACCGGCGAATGGCTTCCATCTGATAATCTACTTTCGTGACCTTTTCCTCAATCACCATGTCCTGTAGCTTTTCCATAGTTCTTTTAATCATTGTCGGCACAGAGCCTTTGATAACCGGCACTTCAATAAAATTATTTGGATTTTTAATGCTACCTTCCGGAAATTTTGTAATTTCAACCTGTGTATATGGAAAGAATTTGTCCAAATGCTCACAAAACATCATCAGTGCCGCATTAGATATACATAGCTGCTCCGGTGGTCCTACAAGAAGTTGCATGTCTCCAAGCACTTCCATAACACCACGTTTTCCAATCTGCTTTGCCAGCTTGCTTTTGGTTGTATTGAGATGGTCCGTTAGCAACGCAACCGATATGTCTGACTCTGTAGCCTCAAAATTAGGCCTCGTGTCAAACGGTGCGTAGTTTGTCATATTAATTAATTCTCGTTCCTGCTCCGCATTTGCACGAACCGAGCTTGTCGCATACCGTATATAGTAATAATACTTTTTATCCTTCTTAGCCGTAACATGCTCTGGTGCCTTATACGGTCTTTGCACTCCAGGTGTCACCCACAATACAACAACATTTTTCCCATCAACTTGTTCAATAATCACACGTGGAAAATATACCGGAATCATTGTATTATTATAACCCAAAAGTTCCTTTTGTATGGTATCCAACTCATATTCTTCCAAACCCTTTACCGGGCGAACTGCAACACCGTTCTTCTCCTCGACACCAATCAAAACATATCCGCCACCAACATTGTCAAAATCATTGGCAAATGCACAAATGCTATGATAAATATCATCCGGATTCCACGATGCTTTAAATTCGATCCTATCAGATTCCACTCTTCGCTTATTTAATAAGTCTTCTATGCTAAGCTCCAATTCCATTTACTTCACCACTTTCATAATTTAGGACTTCCCCATCTCTTTCTCAGCATCCTCTCGTTTAATCCGATAATACGAAAGCTCTTTCAGTATTTCCGTGTCAGTTACATTGGATTCATAATCTGAAAAATCATTACTTTCAATTATTGGCATAATTTGTTTCATCATTAACCATAATTTATCGTAACAAATCAATTGCCCCTCCCAATAAGACAAAAAACACTAAATTAATTCTACCACTTACCATTTAGCAGTTTCAACAAAAACTTTCGACTTCCCGAAGGTATTTGTGTTGCATATTGCACTATATTGGGGCACAAATTCTATCTTAAGTGTCATCCCCATGCCTTCAGCTAATCTCTTAAGCAAATTTAAGGAAGGATTTCTTGTCCCATTTTCAATTTTACTAATATCCGCCTGGCTGATTCCGGTGCGTTCCGACAGTTCTTTTTGCGTCATGTTTATTGAATTTCTTGCATCTACCATAGCTCTTATCACATCAAGTTCCGGCTGAATTGCCTCATACTCTTTTCGGAATTCGTCATTCTTCATTTCCTCAGAAAGCATTTCATTTAAGGTTTTCATTCTCTGCCATCCTTTCTATAAAATCTATTCTCCGCTTCTTGGCTGTTTGTATCTCCAACATACCATACATCTTTGCTCTCATTTTAGGAGTTAATTGTTTTAGGACTGCACAGGTATTTTTCCATTAACATCCTCATATGCAATTACTTCAAATGTCATTCTCTCTTCTCCTTTAGTATATGTTATATATGCCATATTGTCAATGAAACATTCTTATCCCTCTCCTGTTTCTGTTATTGTCATTGGGTAATTAAGCTGGAATTCTTCTGAAGTCACAGACATCAGTTTACATTGATATAGAAATTTTGAAATAGAAAAAATCTGCTTATGAACAAAGGATAGCAAACTACTCTCTGCTTGTCAACATGGCATAATGACAAAATAAAAAAATACGCTTATGCTATGAGATTCCTATAAAAATAATTTGGAGGATTTAGCAATAAAAGAAGCCGGTGCATCAGCACCGGCTTCTCTTGTATTACGTTAGTTATGAACCTTTTACAGAGATTACTGTAACAGAGACAGTACGCCCTGGTTGGACTGGTTAGACTGAGCCAACATAGCCTGACCTGCCTGAGCCAGGATGTTGTTGTTGGAGTACTTAACCATCTCAGTAGCCATATCGGTATCACGGATCTGGCTTTCTGCGCTGGTGGTATTCTCAACTACGTTGTCCAGGTTGTTGATGGTGTGCTCCAGGCGGTTCTGAACAGCACCAAGTGCGGAACGCTGAGTGGAAACCTTCTGAATAGCAGCCTTGATGGTGTCGATAGCGCTCAGAGAATTTGTATCATCTGCACCGTCTACCTTGATACCCTTGATTCCAAGAGTGGTTGCATCCATAGCTTCGATCTCCAGACCAATCTGGTTGTTGCTGGTCGCATCAGCGCCAACGTGCAGATTCAGGCTGAGTGCGCCCTTACCTGTCTCAGATTTGCTGATGAATTTACTCAGCTTATCGTCTTCCTGTAAGGTATTGCCCTTAGTACCAACTGCATTACCGTTGGAATCATACAGACCACCCTTGTAGGTTACCTTTCCATCATCGTCTGTCTCGAAATAGCTCTCCAGACCATTAGCTGCGATTGCATTGCCATCCTTGTCATACAGATTCGGCTCAGTAATCTTGAAGTCGGTTCCTTCTACTGCTTCGGTGCCTAAAGTAGCTGTACTATAATATTTTCCAATATTTGTTACTTGGTCTGTTGTTAATTCTGCACCCACCTTAAATGCTACTGTACCATCCGCATTTTTCAATTCATTCTTTGCAACTTTAACAGTATCTCCGTTATCTGCTGCAGTACCTGTTGCCTTTGTCTTTGCCTCTGCATCTGTGTAATATGAAGTCACATCAGTGTCGGTTGCTAAAATATCTCCTGCTTTGTAAACTTCATGACCATTTGCGTCATACAAAGATTTGTTTAACTTTGCCTTATCTTCCAAATCGGTTCCAGCAACAGCGGCGGTATGTGTACCAGCGGTTTTGTATACTTTCTCGCCTTTTTCAATCATACTCTTTGCAGCGGATGTGGATAAGTCATTACCACATACATCCTTAAGACTGGTAGTAAGCTCATTTCCATCCTTATCAGTAAGCATAGTCTGGGTTCCGCTGTAGCTGTATACGCTAGAAGTCTTGGTGTTGTCACCCTTTAACAGATAAGTCTCATTGAACTTGGTTGTCTCAGCGACACGGTCAATCTCGGTTACCAACTGATCGATTTCATCCTGAATATAATTTCTGTCATCTTCAGAGTTGGTTCCGTTAGCAGACTTTACAGCCAGTTCATTCATTCTCTGCAGCATATCATGAACTTCTGTCAGAGCACCTTCAGCGGTCTGCACTGCGGAAATACCGTCCTGTGCGTTGCTGGAAGCCTGTGTCAGTCCTCTGATCTGCTTTCTCATTTTCTCGCTGATGGAAAGGCCAGCTGCATCATCTGCTGCTCTGTTGATCTTGTATCCGGAAGAGAGTTTCTCAGTAGACTTTGCCTGAGAAGCAGTGGTCAGACCTAACATTCTGTTAGAGTTCATAGCTGTAAGATTGTGTTGTACTA
>ENA-UALF01001015-UALF01001015.1-human-gut-metagenome-genome-assembly--contig:-NODE-1015-length-11722-cov-8.778435_pt1 | contig 11722 bp, 7 predicted proteins | sample MGYA00243698_ERZ654464 | MGnify/ENA primary metagenome ERZ654464 (study PRJEB26926, sample SAMN06164595) | human gut metagenome | biome: ENVO:00009003; feature: ENVO:2100002; material: ENVO:00002003...
ACGAGATCGCTCAGTGTCTCGTGGGCTCGGAGATGTGTATAAGAGACAGCCGCTGCCCCGCTGGAAAAGCCCGTCGTCACCATGATTCCCGACGAGCAGATTGACCCCGCCTCCCCCGTCGGTCAGGCGCAGAGCTTCCTCAAGGAGCTGACCCACCTGATGGGCGTTGACGTGACCGTCGCGATGGGCACGGACGCGGAGAACAACATCTTCGCGCAGATGACGGGCGACACGCTGGGCATCCTGATTGGCCGCCGCGGCGAGACGCTCGACGCCCTGCAATACCTGACGAGCCTGCGCATCAACAAGGGGCAGGATCACTACACCCGCGTCACGCTGGACACGGAGAACTACCGCGCCAAGCGCGAAGACACGCTGATTCGTCTGGCGAACCGCATGGCGAACCGCGCCGTCAAGACGGGTCGCAAGGTTTCTCTGGAGCCCATGAACCCCTACGAGCGCCGCGTGATTCACTCCGCGCTCCAGCCCAACGAGCTGGTGGACACCCACTCCGAGGGCGAAGAACCCAAGCGCCACATCGTCATCACCCTGCGGAAGTAATTCCTACGGACTGTCCTGCAAAACGGGGCAGTCCTTTTTCTTTGCGCTTGCACCCGAAAATTTTCCTCCGCATCGCAAAACCGCTTGCAAAACCGCCGATTTTATGCTATACTATTTTGTGCTTGCCGGAATGGCGGAATGGCAGACGCGACGGACTCAAAATCCGTTGGCAGCGATGTCGTGTGGGTTCAAGTCCCACTTCCGGCACGACATGAAGAATCCGAATCTGACTTTCCAATTGGAAGCGGGTTCGGATTTTTTCCTGCCCTTCCATCTGGAAATACAGTCATCATCAGGAGGTCAATATGCTGACGCTGTATGAGCCAAAATATGAGGACATGTGGTTTCGGCAAATGATGCTGGCGGATGAAGATACCATGTCTTACAATCACGCATGGGGCGGGACAATTCCCTTTGGGGAAGATAAATGGCGTGGCTGGTACGGTTGCTGGATTGCTGACCCTGATGGCAAGCGGTATTACAGGTATCTCAAAAACGAAGATGGTCAGTTTGTTGGCGAAATTGCCTATCACTATGATACCGAAATGCAGCAGGAAATAGCCAACGTCATGATTTATGCGAAATACAGAAGAAGAGGCTATGGCGGCGAAGCATTGGATTTGCTGTGTTCCGCGGCGAAAAGCAACGGCGTTTCCGTTCTGTATGATGATATTGCCATCGACAATCCGGCTGTCAGCCTTTTTCTGAAGCACGGATTTGTAGAAGAATCCCGAACAGAAGAGATAATTCTCCTCAAAAAGGAACTGTGATTGGGTGTGTGCTTCCAGTCGCTCCATACAAAAGAGCCTTGCAGCGTGTGATGCTCCTGCAAGGCTCTTTTTGTTTTTTTGGGGATTTTCCGCTTACTTCCCCCTATGTTCCTCTTTCCACCTGATAATCTCCTCCAGCCGCTGCTTATACCGTCCCTCGTTCCCCTGCTCCGTCGGCTGATAGTAGCGCTTCCCCTGCAGCGAATCCGGCAGGCACGTCATCGCGGACAGCTTCTCCTGCGTGTCATGCGCGTACACATAGCCCTTGCCATAGCCGAGGTTCTTCATCAAGCTGGTTTCCGCATTCCGTATTTGCAGCGGCACAGGCTCTGCGATTTGCTCCTGCGCATCCTTTTTCGCCGCCTCATACGCCATGTACAGCGCGTTCGACTTCGGTGCCATCGCCATGTACACCACCGCCTGCGTCAGATGCACCGTGCATTCCGGCATCCCCAGAAAGTGACACGCCTGATACGCCGCAACCGCCGTTTCCAGCGCGCGCGAATCCGCCATGCCAATGTCCTCGCTCGCGAACCGCACAACGCGCCGCGCGATATACAGCGGGTCTTCGCCGCCTTCCAGCATCCGCGCCAGCCAGTACACCGCCGCGTCCGGGTCGGAATTGCGCATAGACTTGTGCAGCGCACTGATGAGGTCGTAGTGCCCGTCGCCCTTCTTGTCGTAGAGCAGCGACCGCCGCGACGTACACTGCGCGACCGTCTCCGGGGTCACATGTGCCTGACCGTTCTCATCCAAATCGGCATTGAGGATGACCATTTCGAGCGTCGAAAGGGCGGTTCGCGCGTCGCCGTTGGAAAAGACGGCAATCGCGCGCAGCAAATCCTCCGCCATGTCGATTTTCTGCCCGCCGAAGCCGCGTTCGTCCTGCAAGGCGCGGTGCAGCAGCGTCAGCACGTTCTCCTCCGTCAGCGCGTGCAGCACAAACACGCGGCAGCGCGACAGCAAGGCACTGTTGACTTCAAAGGACGGGTTTTCGGTCGTCGCGCCGATGAGGATGATGCTCCCCTTCTCGACGTAGGGCAGGAAAGCATCCTGCTGCGCCTTATTAAAGCGGTGGATTTCGTCCACGAACACAATCGTGCGGACGCCGAAATGCCGGTCGCTTTCCGCCTGCTCCATCACCTGCCGGATTTCCTTGATGCCGCTGGTGACGGCGGAGAAGTTGATGAAATGGCTCTTGGTTTGATGGGCGATAATCTGCGCGAGCGTGGTTTTGCCCACGCCCGGCGGCCCCCAGAAAATCATGGAGGAAACCAAATCGCCCTCAATCATGCGGCGCAGGACTTTGCCCTTGCCGATCAAGTGCTCCTGTCCGGCAAACTCATCGAGGTTCTGCGGACGAAGGCGCTCCGCCAGCGGCGCGGGGGGATTGGCAGCGGTCAGGAAGGTTTCCTGCGGCATTGCTCATCACTTTCCTTTTGGGTTGCCGCTGTTCTGTGCGGTCGGTTTGGCTTCTTTTTTCTGCTTTTTCAGCATCGTCTCAATATTCTCGTTGAGCTTTCCCAGCACCTTCACCGCTTCGGACAGCATCGCGTATTCGCCAAGCGTCGGGTCAACCAGCAGCAGCACGTCCGGGGCGGTGGTCGAGGGCATCAGGCGCTTGTCCGTCATCGCCATCGCAGGGATAAACGCCGCCTGATCGGGCATGTACTCTGCGTTCAGCTTCATCACGAGGAAGCCGCCGCGCTTGTAGGTCACCAGCGACACACCAAGCTGATTTGCCAGCACGCGCACCTGCGCCACGTCCAGCAGCGTCTCCACCACCGGCGGCACTTCGCCGAAGCGGTCAAGCAGCTCGTCGGTGATGTCCTCGCGGTCTGCCTGCGTCGTCAGGCTCGCAATCCGCTTGTACATCTCCATCCGCTGCCGGTCGTCGTGTACATAGTCGTCCGGCAGATACGCATCCACCTTGATGTCCACGCGCGTTTCGAGGTGCGGCTTCGCGGGCGGCAGACCCTCCTGCTCCGCGCGCGCCTCCTGAAGCGTCTCCTCCATCAGCTTGCAGTACATGTCGTAGCCGACGGTCGCCAGATGCCCGTGCTGTTCCGGCCCCAGAATATTGCCCGCGCCGCGGATTTCGAGATCGCGCATGGCGATACGGAAGCCAGCGCCGAACTCCGTGAACTCCCTGATGGCTTCGAGGCGCTTCTCCGCCGTCTCAGACAGACTCCGCTCCGGGCGGATGGTGAAGTACGCATACGCCTGCCGATTGCTCCGCCCGACGCGCCCGCGCAGCTGATAAAGCTGGCTCAGCCCGAAACGGTCCGCGTCAAAGACAATCAGCGTATTCGCCGTCGGCACGTCCAAGCCGCTTTCGATGATGGTCGTGCAGAGCAGCACGTCGTAGCTGCCGCCGTAGAAGTCCATCATCACGTCCTCCAAGCCGTGTTCGCGCATCTGCCCGTGCGCCACGCCGATGCGCGCTTCCGGCACAAGTTGCTTCAAGCGTTCATAGAACGCGCCGATGGTCTGCACAGAGTTATAGAGGAAGTACACCTGTCCCCCGCGCGACACCTCGCGCAGAATCGCGTCGCGAATCACGCCGTCGTTGTAGTCAATCACGCGCGTCTGCACCGGCAATCGTTCCTCCGGCGGCGTTTCCAGCACAGACATATCGCGGATGCCGACCATCGACATGTGCAGCGTGCGCGGAATCGGCGTAGCGGAGAGTGTCAGCACATCCACCTGATGCTTCATGTTCTTGATGATTTCCTTGTGCTGCACGCCAAATCGCTGCTCCTCGTCCACAATCAGCAGACCGAGGTTCTTGAACTGCACGTCTTTGCCCAGAATGCGGTGCGTGCCGACAAGGATGTCGATTTCGCCCTCCTTCACGCGGCGCAGAACGTCCTTGGTTTCCTTCGCCGTGCGGAAGCGGCTCAGCACGTCCACCTTGACCGGGAAGCCCTTGAAGCGCTTCAAGACCGTGTTGTAGTGCTGCTGCGCCAGAATCGTCGTCGGCGCCAGAATCGCAACCTGCTTGGAGTCCATCAGCGCCTTGAACGCCGCGCGCAGGCTGACCTCCGTCTTGCCGTAGCCCACGTCGCCGCACAGCAGCCTGTCCATGTTGCGCGGCGATTCCATGTCCGCCGTAATTTCCTTCACGCTCTGCTCTTGATCCGGGGTCAGCTCGTAGGGGAACATGTCCTCAAACTCGCGCTGCCACGGCGTATCCGCGCTGAACGCAAAGCCCGTCTCCTGCGACCGCCGCGCGTAGAGTTTCACAAGGTCAAACGCCATCTTTTTCAGGCCCTCTTTGACCTTCGCCTTCTGCTTCTGCCAGTCGCCGCCGCCGAGCTTGTTCAGCTTCGGGGGATTCGCCGGATTGCCGATGTAGCGCTGCACACGGCTGAGCGCCTCAATCGGCACATAGAGCTTGTCGCTCCCCTGATACTGGATTTGCAGATAATCCCGGCGCGTGCCGCCGTTTTTCATCTGCGCCGTGCCAAGATAAATGCCGACGCCATGTTCCTCATGCACCACAAAGTCGCCGGGCTTCAGGTCAGTGAACGCGGCAATCTTTTCACCCGCCGCCTGCCGCTTCTTCGCCTTGCGGTAGCCCGTGCCGTACACGTCCGTGTCGCTGACGACAATCAGGCGCGCTTCCTCCCAGATGAAGCCGTGCGTCAGCGTGCCGGGCAGCACCTGCACACATTCCTCCGGCAGCTTGTCGATTTTCTCCGCGAACGACGCGGCGACATCGTGTTCTTCCAGCGCCGCCGCCAGACGCTGACCGCGCGCCACGCCGCCGCACAGCACCGCCACGCGGCAGCCCTCGCGCAGCCAGCCGTCGCAGTCCTCCGCCAGCGGGCGAATCTGCGACGAATACCCTGCCACGCGCTGCACGCCAAGATCAGCGGCATCCTTGACCGCCACGCCCGCCATGCCCTCCAGGAACTCCGTCACCGCGACCGTCGCGTACCCCTGCACATGCCGCAGCAGCTCGTCCCAGTCCATCAGCAAGTTTTCCTGCTCCTTGACGGCTTCGTCGCGGCTCATCGCGCCTTCGAGATCCTCCGCAAAGCCCGCCCGGCGTTCTTCCGCGCGCTTCCTGAGCAGATTCGGGTCGCTCAGCACGACGATTTCCGGCTCAAACCAGTCCAGCACCGTGTAAGTATCGTCCGTCAGCACGGTCAGCCACGCCCGAATGCGCTTGAACGGCAGCCCCTCCGCCAGCATGTCCGCGTCCGCCATCAGTTGGGCGCGGCGGCGTTCGAGTTCCGCCTTGCGCGCGGCAGTCTGCTGCTTTTCGCGAATCTTCGGGGTGATGTTCTTGTCGAAGAAGTCCGGCGCGTCCGCGTCATCCTCCGGCAGGGGCGGCAAATCCGAAAAGAGCGTCGAGCTCGCGGGCGTCAGGTCGCCCCCCTGCCGCTCAATGGCGTCCCGCATCCGCCGCGCTGCCTTTTCCGCATCCACCGTTGGAAGCAATACCTCCGTCGCGGGCGTGAGCGTGCATTTCTCCACCGAATCGAGGCTGCGCTGGCTGATGCAGTCAAATTCGCGGATGGAGTCCACCTCGTCGTCGAAAAACTCAATGCGCAAACTCTGGCTGCACGCAGGCGGATACACGTCGATGATGCCGCCGCGCAGGGCACACTGCCCCTTGCCCTCCACCATGCTGACGCGCTCGTAGCCCATGGCGGTCAGGCGGCGGATGAGGTCATTCAGGTCGATTCGGTCGCCGGGAGCAAGGCGAATCGTCTCTTCGCAGAAGCGGTCGGCGCTGCCCATGCGCTGCAAGGCGGCGTCCATACTCGTGCAGAGCAGGCGGATGTCCCCCTCCTGCGCCCTTGCCAGCGCTTCCAGCCGCCGCCACGCGCTTTCGTGGCTCGACGCGCCGCGCGTAAGGTCAATTTCGCCGCCCGGCAGACACGCCACACCCGTTTCCAGCAGCTGCTGGCCGTCCTCGGCGTCGTGCGCCGCCTTGAGGTCGTTGCCGGAAATCAGCAGCACCTTTTTGCCCGTATCGGCGCAGAGTTTTGACGCGATATACGCCGCCATTGTGTCCGGCAGCCCCGTCACGGCGATGGGCTGTTTGCTTTCCGCTGCTTTCAGCAGCTTGTCATACGCTTTCGACGCAATGCCGGATAATAATGCCTGATTCATATGCGCTCCTTGGGATGAGTCGTGGTACGAAAAATACGCCTGTGCTTACACGGTCTTATTGTATTCCTGCATGGCATGGTCAATACCGTTTTTGACCCAGTCCTCCACGCAGTCCGCCGCGCGCTCGAATGCCTGCTGCATGGCGATTTGCTCTTCGCGGATGGTGTACTTGCTCAATACCCAGTCCGCCAAGTCCCAGCCATCGGGCTTTGCGCCCACGCCAACCCGCACGCGCGGGAAATTCTGCCCCGGCGTATGGGCGATGATGGAGCGCATTCCGTTATGCGTCCCGGCACTGCCGGATTTGCGGACGCGCAGACGGCTGGCGGGCAAATCAATGTCATCATAGATGATAAGCAGATTTTCCAGCGGCACTTTATACCAATTGAGCAGTTCGCTGACGCACTCGCCGGAGAGGTTCATGAACGTCTGCGGGGCGCAGAGGACGACGCGCTTGCCGTCCACGGTCGTTTCGGTCAGCAGCCCCTTGCACTTGCTCTTATTGAGCGTCACGCCCCACTTGCGGCAGAGCATTTCCAGCGTATCGAACCCCGCGTTATGGCGGGTATGGGCGTACTGCGTGCCCGGATTCCCCAGCCCAACGACAATCAGCGTTTCCTTTTCCATGGTGATTCCTCCAAAACAGGTCTTGGCGGAGAGGATATACACCCCCTCCGCTGACATCATATGCCCCCAGAGGCTCTGCCTCTGCAAGGGAGTTCCTCCCTTGACCCTTTCGCGCGATTCAGTTGGCGACATCTGCATAATGTTTTCGCGTGTTTATGCAGGGATTTTGCTTTACTTTTTCAGTCTCTCCACTTCTTCCCGCACCATATCCTTCGTGCAGAAGTTCAGCGGAGAGAAGCGCCCGTCCAGCGCCTTTTCCAGCTTTGCAATCGCCGCTGCCTTGTCGCCCGCTTCCAAATCATAGCGCGACAGGAACCACAGCGTGTCAATCTGCGAATTCTTCTCCGCGTGCGCCTTCTCGAACCATTCCTTTGCCTTGTCCCTCTCGCCCGTCACGCGGTAATACGCCTGACCCAAGTTGTCCAGGCACACCGGGTCTTCGTCGTCATAGTCCACCGACTCCTGAATGAAGGCGAACATTTTGTCGATGCCCTCCTGCCATTCGCGGTCAATGTCCTCCTGCGTTTTGACCTTCGGCTGCTCTTCCGCTGCTTCGGTGGATGCTTCCGTGTCGGGCATTTCCAGCGCTTCGGCGGCTTTCTCCGGCGCGGCTTCCGCAACCGGCTTTGCGCCCGAATACTTCTCGACGTACATGTATCCCAGCGTCTGATAGGTCAGACCAATCGGCGCGCGGTTGTGCTGCTTTTCCAGCAGGTGAATCGCCTTGTCCAGCTCGCCCTTCTTCATCAGGCACGCCGCATAATCCACAAAAAGCTGACTCTTTTGGTCGGGCGTGAGGTCAGGACACTTCTGCGCCTTGATGAGCAGGGGCATCGCCTTGTCGTAGCTGCCCTCGCGAATCAGCAGAATCGCATAGCCCAGCATCGGGCGCGCGGACATCAGCCCCTTGTCAATAGCTTCCTCATAGAGCTTCTTTGCCTGTTCCAGATCGCCTTTTCCGTGCGCGCGCATGGCCTGCTGCGCCTTGATGGTCGCCATGAATCCCATTGTCGTTTCTCCTTCAGCGGTTTTTGGCTGCCTTCTTTTTCAGGCGGTCATACCGATATTGTAGCGCATTTTGCTCCTCTTGTACAGAGGGCGGATCGAATAATGACGGTTCGGCGGACAGCGCCATCGCCCGCCGCGTCATGTCCAGCGCGGATTCGTAGTCCCGCTCGTAATGCTCGTAGTGCTTCGCCAGCTCGATGTAGGGCTTCGTTCCGCCCTCGTGCCGCGCAATCATTCCCAGCCAGACCTTTACCGCCTCGTCTCGCTCACCGCCCCGGCGGTAGCTCTGCGCAAGACGCTCCTGCCCCTGCGCATGAAGATTGCCGCTCGTCAGCTGATAGCACTTCCGCGCTTCCGGCACATGCTGAAAGCGTTCCAGCGCCACGCCCATCGAGAACACATCCTCGTCGTGCCGCACGTTTTCCGGTGCGCGGTACATTTCCACCATCGCCGTCAGCAGCACGCAGAGGCTCGCCACGTCCTGCGCGTTGTGTTCCAGCACATCCGTCAGCAGGTCAAAATTTCCCGTCTTGAGGTAGTCGAAGAAGCGCTGCGGCACCTGCGCGCCCGGCAAATCATCAAAGCGCGGAATGCCCAGCACCGCTTCTTCCAGCTTGCCCAGATTGCACCGCTGCAGGCGCAGTTTGAACACCCGCCGCGCAATGTGCAATAGATCAATGTGCGGCTTGTCAAGGCACGAATCATCCATGCGGTTCATCAGGAAGCGATCGCGCAGCAGCGGCACGTCGAACGTCCGTCCATTGAAGGTGCAGATCGCGTCGTAGCCCATCAGCGTATCCGCAATGGATTGCAGCAGAAACTTTTCCTCCGGATAATCGCGCATCACCAGCTGATGAATCTGGAATCCCGAATCCGTCAGGCAGCCCATGCCGACCTCGAACGCGACAGTCCCCGCGCCCATAAACCCGGTGGTTTCGGTGTCCAGATAGAGGATGTTCCGCGGGTCGAGGTCGTCCGGCAATTCTTCCTGCGTCATCAGGCGAAGGGCGGACAGATCAAGGTCAAACGCGCCGGGAAATTCGGCGATATCGCGCATTTCCCGCCCGTGGTAGCAGTCCGTGAACTGCTTTTCCGGCGCTTTCGGGGGTGATTTCGGCTTTTCAATCGCCTTGAGCTTGTCTCGCAGATTCATTCCGTCAGCGCCTCCAAGAGGGCGATGGCGGTCGCTTTGCCGTCCTCGCCGATTTCGCCCACCGGCCCGACGCACCCCGGACAGCCCTGACGGCACGCGCAGTCCCGCACAACTTGCAGCGCCTGCTCCAGCAGGAGCTTTCGCATGGCATACGCCTTCTGCGCCAGCCCGATGCCGCCGGGGATGTTGTCGTACAGCAGCAGCGTCGGCTTGTCCGTCAGCGGGCTTTTCACCTGATAGACGATTGCAATGTCCTGCGGCGCGCACATCAGCGACAGCGGCGCAACAATCCGCAGCAGATTCGCCACGCCCATCATGCCGTTTTTCAGCGTGTCGCTCTCAAACCGTGCCGCCAGCGCATCCGGCAGCGTCCACCACATGGCGGTTGTGTGCATTTCCGTCTCCGGCAGCCGCACATGCCCGAACCCCAAGGTTTCGTGCGTATCGAACTTAATCTTCTTGAACATCGTCACCAAAGTCGATACGCGGATTTCGCCCAGCGCCGTCAGCCCGCCGTCCTGCTCTTCCTCTTTTTCCTTGTCCAGCAGGGAGAGCGTCACGTTCAAGTCCGCATCGGTGTAGTACCCCACGTCCACGCGGCGGATGAAGGCTTTGCAGGCGTCGAAATCCAGCTTTTCCACCTGATACTGCTGCGCCTCGTGCATGTAAATCGCGTTTTCGTGCAGCAGCATCGGCACGGTGTAACGGTCCATTTCGCCGATGACGCGGTGGTTCGCCGGATCGGTCGTGTCGATGATGACGAAATTCTCCTCCGCCCGCGCCGACCGCAGGGAAATCTCGCTTGCCGGAAAATCCTCCGCCGACCAGTGATACCGCCCGCCGACATGCCGCAGAATCCCCGCCTCATCAAGGTATTCCAGCAGTTCCGGCGCACCGGGCGCATTCCCCAAGCCCTCGCCGTCCTCAAACGGCAGTTCAAACGCCGCGCACTTGAAGTGGTTGAGCAGAATATACAAATTATCCGGATTCAGCAGCGCGTTCTCCGGCGAGCGCTTCATCAGATAATCCGGGTGGGACACGATGTACTGGTCAAGCGCCGCCGAGGACGCGACATAGAACACGATGGACGTTCCCTTGCGCCGCCCGGCGCGCCCTGCCTGCTGCCATGCACTCGCGATTGTTCCCGGATAGCCGCACAGCACGCACGCATCCAGCGCGCCGATGTCGATGCCCAGCTCCAGCGCGTTCGTGGACACCACCGCGTCCACCCGTCCCGCGCGAAGCCCGCGTTCAATCTCTCGCCGCTCCGTCGGCAGATACCCGCCGCGATAGCCGCGCACCCGCCCGGCATTCCCCAGCGGGTCGCGCACCATGTCCTTCAGGTACTTCGTCAGCACCTCAACCGCCAGCCGCGACCGCGCGAACGTAATCGCCTGAATCCCGTTTTGCAGCAGCAGCCCCGCAATCCGCCGCGTCTCCTGCAAAACGCCCTTGCGGATGCCCAACTGCCGATTGACCACCGGCGGATTGTAGAACACGAAGTGCCGCACGCCCATCGGCGCGCCGTTATCATCCACCAGGCTGACCTCGCGCCCCGTCAGCGTTTCCGCCAGTTCCTTCGGGTTCGCAATCGTCGCGCTGCACAGGATGAACTGCGGATGACTGCCGTAGAAATCGCACAGGCGCAGCAACCGCCGCAGCACGTTCGCCAGATTCGACCCAAACACGCCGCGATAGGTATGAATTTCATCAATCACGATATACCGCAGGTTCTCAAACAGCTTGACCCACTTCGTGTGGTGCGGCAGAATCCCGCTGTGCAGCATATCCGGGTTCGTCACGACGATATGCCCCGCCTGTCGAACCGCCTTTCGCGCCGCGCCGGGCGTATCGCCGTCATAGGTATACGTCTTGATATCAACGCCCATCGCCTCAATCAGCTCATACAGCTCGCTGACCTGATCAGCAGAGAGCGCTTTCGTCGGGAAGAGATACAATGCCCGTGCGTCATCGTTCTGCAAAATGGCAGACAGCACCGGCAGGCTATAGCACATCGTTTTGCCGGAGGCCGTCGGCGTGACAACCACAACATCCCGCCCTGCCAGCACCTCTCGGATTGCGTGCGCCTGATGGCGATACAGCTGATGCACCCCGCGTTTTTCCAGCACAGGTAGCAGCCGCGGATCAAGCGAATCCGGGAACGGCTCATACACCGCCGGACGCGCCGGAAGGACATCCCAACGGACAACGTTTTGCATAAACATAGGGTCACTGCGGAGGGATTCCGCCAGCTGGTCAACATTCATAGGAAGCACCTCCCGACAAGGATTGCATTTCCCCCTCATGATAGCAGATTTCTGTTCGCTTGTAAAGGCGAACAGGGGGAGGGAGAATAGGGGAAAAGAAAAAAGGATAAACACGCGGAAGAATTATGGTAGTGAAGTCAACTCAATCGCGCGGAGGGGTCAAGGGGCAATTGCCCCTTGCAGGGTGCAGGGACAGCGTCCCTGCTGGG
>ENA-UALF01001018-UALF01001018.1-human-gut-metagenome-genome-assembly--contig:-NODE-1018-length-11682-cov-5.089705_pt1 | contig 11682 bp, 8 predicted proteins | sample MGYA00243698_ERZ654464 | MGnify/ENA primary metagenome ERZ654464 (study PRJEB26926, sample SAMN06164595) | human gut metagenome | biome: ENVO:00009003; feature: ENVO:2100002; material: ENVO:00002003...
GCTATGTGAGCTGGAGCCGCCAGAACCGCAGCCAGCTGGTGCGCATCCCGCAGGTAAAGGGCGACAACTGCCGCATGGAGCTGCGCAGCCCGGACCCTGCCTGCAACCCCTATCTGGCCATTGGTCTGGTTCTGGCTGCCGGATTGGACGGCATCGAGAACCGCATGGTGCTCTCTGCCCCCGTGAACAAGAATCTGTTCGACCCCTCCATGGCTGAGGGGCTCGGTCTTGAGACTCTGCCCGCCAGTCTGGAAGAGGCCGTGCAGGCTGCGGAGGAGAGCGAATTTTTGCGCAGAGTGCTGCCCGAGCAGCTTGCCAGCCGCTACTTTACGGAAGAACTGAAGCGCTGCGAAGCACTGAAACACGCGTCCGACCCTGTTGAGTACGAGCGTACCCATTACTTCAACGCCATCTGACCCCTGCAAAAGAGAGTGTGTAGGAGAAAGGAGCGAAGGAAATGGGACGTGCACTGATCGTAAGTGCCGGTGCAAGCTCCAACGAGTATATCGCTGCACGGCTGACCGAAATGGGCTACAGCCGCCCGGTGATCATTCCCAGCGGAGCCGAAGCCCGGCGTCGCATGACGGAATCGGATTTTGAGCTGATCGTGGTCAACTCTCCCCTGCCCGATGAATTCGGGCATGAGGTGTGCATCAATGCTGTGGAAAAAACAGATGCCGGCGTTGTGTTTCTGGTCAAGGCCGCACAGGCTGAGCAGCTTTTGGGGCCTTTGAGCGAGCAGGGGGTATTGCTGCTGTCAAAGCCCTTCAGCACCGCCTTTTTTGTGCAGGCCATGCACATGGCGGCGGCGGGCAACCACCGCCTGCTGCGTGCCCGGCAGGAGAACGCCCGCTTACAGGAAAAGATTGCACAGGTGCGGCTGGTCAGCCGTGCAAAGTGCTGCCTTGTGGAGCACGAGCACATGACCGAAGCCGAGGCACACCGCTACATAGAAAAGCAGGCCATGGATACCCGTCGTGATCGCACAGAAATTGCACAGGAAGTCCTTGAAAATTATGAGGACATGGGTGTATAATATCGGATTGGGAAAAGTATCTTTGCTTTCACCGGCTCATTTTGGGAGAGGCTGAGAGCAAGACTGTTCACCTGAAAGAATTCACAAAGGTTTATAAGGGAAAGAATTCAGAAAAACAAAAATAGAGGAGGAAATTCTATGGCAGAGAAACAAACCAAATTCATCTTTGTCACCGGCGGTGTCGTTTCCGGTCTGGGCAAGGGCATCACGGCCGCATCGCTGGGCCGTCTGCTCAAGTGCCGCGGTCTGAAGGTGGCCAGCCAGAAGCTGGATCCCTATGTGAATGTGGATCCCGGCACCATGAGCCCGCTGCAGCACGGTGAGGTGTTCGTGACCGACGATGGCACTGAGACCGATCTGGATCTGGGCCACTACGAGCGCTTTATCGACGAGAATCTGAACAAATACTCCAACCTGACCACCGGCAAGGTGTACTGGAACGTGCTGAACAAGGAACGTCAGGGCGCATATCTGGGCCAGACCGTGCAGATCATTCCCCACATCACCAACGAGATCAAGAGCTATATCTACAATCTGGCTTCCTCCACTGAGGCTGACGTGGTCATTACCGAGATCGGCGGCACGACCGGTGATATTGAAAGCCAGCCCTTCCTCGAGGCCATCCGTCAGGTGGGTCTGGAGCAGGGCCGCGACAACTGCTGCTACATCCATGTGGTGCTGGTGCCCTACATTTCCGGCTCGGACGAGTACAAATCCAAGCCCGCACAGCACTCTGTGAAAGAGCTGCAGGGCATGGGCGTGAACCCGGACATCATCATCCTGCGCGCAGACGGCAGTGTGGGCGGCGACATCCGCCGCAAGATCAGCACTTTCTGCAATGTGAAGCCGGAGTGCGTGATTGAGAACCTGACCATGCCCAGCTTGTACCAGTGCCCGCTGATGCTGCACACCGGTGGTCTGGACGAGGTAGTGGTGCAGAAGCTCAAGCTGGATGTGCCCGCTGCCGACCTGACCGAGTGGAAGCAGGTGGTCAGCCGCATTGCCACCCGCAGCAAGACCTGCAGCATTGCACTGGTGGGCAAATACGTCAAGCTGCACGACGCTTACCTCTCCGTGATGGAAAGCCTGTACCACGCCGGCTTTGAGAACGACAGTCAGGTGGAGATCCGCTGGGTGGAGAGCGAGGACCTGACCGACCAGGCCGCCTGCAAGGAAGCCTTTGCAGATGTGGACGGCATCATCGTACCCGGCGGCTTTGGCGACCGCGGCATTGAGGGCATGATCCAGGCTGCACAGTATGCCCGCGAGAACCATGTTCCCTACTTTGGCATCTGCCTTGGCATGCAGATCATGGTGATGGAGTTTGCCCGGGGCGTTCTGGGCTACAAGGATGCAAATTCCAGCGAGTTCACCCCGGATGGCAAGCACAATGTGATTGCCCTGATGGCCGACCAGCAGGGCAACATTCCCAAGGGCGGCACCATGCGTCTGGGTAAATACCCCTGCAAGGTGGTGCCCGGCACCAAGATGGCCGAGTGCTACGGCGAGACCGAGATCTGGGAACGCCACCGCCACCGCTACGAGTTCAACAACGAGTTCCGTCAGGAGATGCAGGACGCCGGTCTTGTCATTTCCGGCACCAGCCCGGACGGTCATCTGGTAGAGACTGTAGAGCTGCCCGGCCGTGACTTCCATTTGGGCGCACAGTTCCACCCGGAGTTCAAGAGCCGTCCGAACCGTGCTCACCCGCTGTTCAAGGCATTCATTGCTGCGGCACTCAAGTTCCGCGCCAGCGAGCAGCGCAGCCTGCTGCACATGTAAACCATAAAAATAAGGTGCTGTCTGTGCGGACAGCACCTTATTTTTACCCCTATGATCCATGATCCTGCAGGGCGTGGTTCTTTTGCTTGTGCTTATACATCCGCTGGTCAGCCAGACGGGTGATCTTGTCTGTATCCGTGCCTTCTTCCGGGTAGAGGGCAAAGCCGCAGCTGGTGCCGATCGTCAGAAGACTGCCTGCAACATGATAGGGTGCTGCAACAGTCTTACAGATAAGCTCGACCTTGCGGTGGGCCTCTTCCGGGGACATTGCGCCAATGGTCAGCAGGGCAAATTCATCGCCGCCCATGCGAAACGCATAATCTTGATTGCGGATGCAGCTTTGCAGGCGCTTTGCCACCGCCTGCAGCAGCTTGTCGCCCACCTCGTGTCCATAGGTATCGTTGACTGACTTGAAACGATCCAGATCCAGATAGAACAGCACAAACGCCTGTTCCTGGTGGACCAGTGCACGGGTCACAGCATCAAAATAGCGCTTGTTCAGCAGGCCGGTCAGGCCGTCCGTGTTGGCAAGTTCCTGCAGAATGTGCTGGCCGCTCATATCCTGCGAGATCATTATGATCTGGGTCAGACGGCCATTCTGCCAGCCGACAGGCACCACCGTCATCATCAAAAAGTTTTTGCGGTCACGGGTGGCATATTCGAACTTGATGCTGTCCTTTTCCTCTTTGAGCTGTGCACGCAGGTTTTCCGGTGCAAGCATCTGCACGAGCTTTGCGTTCTCGCCGTCGGTCAGGATCGCATACTGCCGGGACAGCCAGCTGAGCAGATCCAGATAGCTGCCCTCGGTCGGGTACAGCTCCTTTCCCCTGCGCTCGTGGTATTCATAGCGGTCATTTTCCAGATCACACACCACAAACCGGTCCACGATGCGGGCCATCCCGTGGAACATCTGTTCCGTAAGTTCCTTGCGGCGCTGTAGCTCTATCCGTTCCGCTTCCGCTTTTTCTTTTCGCGTTTTTTCCTTATCATAGAAGATCTTTCCGATACCGCCCAAGATCATCAGAGACAGCACTGCCAGCAGTGCAATGGTAAACATTTGCACCTGGCGCATTCCCGCGTCCATCACATTGGTGGGCACAATGCCGATGATGGCCCAGTCTTTTACACCTACCGGCTGGTATACCATATAGTAGCGCTTGCGGTTGAAGGTATAGCTCACACTGCCTTTGTACTGCAGCGGCAGGTTCTTGCGCATCTCGTCAAAATACGGCTGGTCGGCCTTGACGTTTGCTTCCAGATAGTCGAACAGGTTGGTCATCTGCTCCGGGATCTCGCTCTTCGGCTCGGTGGAAAGCACGATATTGCCATTGGAGCGAACAATGTAGCAATCGCTCTGTCCCTCATAAGCCAAGCCGCCCAGCATGTTTTCCAGTACGGAGTTATCGTAGCAGATCGCCAGCGAGGTATAGGTAACGCTATCCATCGTGACAGGCTCGATCTGCTGGGCAAACATGACCTTGCGCACACCCTTACTGGAAATGTAGCTGGTCACGATAGGGCCGTCCATAGTGTATACTTCTTCCAGTGCAGACTGCATATGCGGGGCATCTCCCCGTCTGCCGCTGACCGTCCAGAACTGATCATCCGCGTTGAACAGGGCCACCTCGCTGTACTGCCAGTTGGCTTTTTCGTTCACATATCTGCGCCACTTTACCTCGGTATTCGTTTCCTCTGCCAGCTGCGCAAGATCACCAGACCAGATCTCAAGGATGTTCCAGTTGCGCTGCACAAACATGGTAAAGGTCTTGCTTACCTGCCCATAGGTGGAAAGCAGATTTTGCGTGCTCTCGTGGTGGATCTGGCGCTGGGTATAGCGGCTGTATGCCACAATACTGAGCAGCATTACCAGAACAAGCCCTGCCCCAAGAAGGATATTCTTCCTCCGCTGTTTCATAAGCTGTTCCCTCTACTTTTCTTATATCTTCCCAGAGAAATTATACCATTTCCGAAAAATGGGTGTCAATGCACGAAATGGTCGATTCACGCCTGAAAACGGTCGATTCGCGCACAGAGCGGCCTTCCGCCGCCTTTGGAGCCTTCTTGTTCTGCCGAGTACTTTCCGCATTTCCCGCTGGCAATTGCCTGCATGCTGTTCAAGGTTCCGCTACGCATTGGCTTCTTCCTGCGCCCCTATGAGGAATCCGCGTGGGCCGTCTTTGACCGGGACATCACCGCCCCGTCTGCTGCACCGGAGGAAAATTTCTAAAAAGTCTATTCCCTGTATCACACAAAAAGCCACCGGGAGCTTTCCGCTTTTGCAGAGAACTCCCGGTGGCTTTATTCTATCCTTGATTTCCGATCAGCACCACGGCCACATCGTTGACATTCGTGCCGGTCGCGCCGGTGATGATCAGCCCATCCACCGCCTTGAGGGCATGGTAGGCATCGTTGTTCTGCAGCACATCGTACACCTTCAGCTGGTTCTGCGCCAGTGCCGCGGCCGTGCCGCCGTCCACATAGCCGCCCGCAACATCGGTTGGGCCGTCGGTGCCATCGCTGCCCACCGAAAAGACCGCTGCATCCAGCCCGGCGATCATTGGTGCTGCAGCAAGGGCCAGCTCCTGATTGCGCCCGCCCAGACCTGTTCCGGTCAGGTGGACGACCGTCTCACCGCCTGCAAGAAATGCCAGCTTTTTGCCCTGCCCCGCGTGGGTGCGGGCTATGGAACCAAGGAAGCTGCCAGCCTCCCGCGCTTCACAGCAGAGCCTGTCGGTCAAGATCACCGGCTCATAGCCCAGCTCCCGGCAGGCGTTGGCTGCTGCGCTGCACAGCTCCCGCACGCTGCCGGTGATCTGCGTGGCAACACGGTCCAGCACCTTTGGAGTCTCCTGTGCCAGCAAAGCCTTGGCCTGTGCCGAAAGCTGCAGGTGATATTTTTCCGCAATGGCAAGGGCCTGTGCACAGGTGGAGGTATCCGGCACCGCAGGGCCACTGGCGATCATATCCAGCGGGTCGCCCAGAATATCGCTGAGCACGATGCTGAACACCTGCGCGGGCGCACAGCGCTGTGCAAACCGCCCGCCCTTGACCCCGGACAGGCGCTTGCGAATGGTGTTCATCTCCACGATATCGGCACCGCTGGCAAGCAGCTGGCCCGTGATCTGCTGCAGCTCTGCGCCGGGGATCAGCGGCTTCTCAAACAGTGCACTGCCTCCGCCGGACAGCAGAAACAGCACCGTATCCTCTGCCGTTAAGCCCTGCACCAGTTCCAGCGCTTTCTGGGTGGCGGCAAAGCCATTCTCATCCGGCACGGGGTGCCCGGCTTCGCAGCAGTCCACGCCGGGGATCGTGCCCTTCACGTGGCCGTATTTGGTCACGACCACACCGCCATCCACCCGGCCAAGAAATCTCACTGCAGCATGGGCCATCTGCCATGCTGCCTTACCGGCAGCCACCAGCAGCACCCTGCCGCCCTGCGGTCGGAAATTTTTCAGCGCGCGGCACACCGCTTCGTCCGGCAGAACAGCGTTCAGGCTGGCACGGATGATGGCATCTGCATCTCTGCGCAGTGTTTCGTTTTTCAGCATGTCGTTCTCCCCTTTTCCATCGCTTCTTGTCCGCGGACAAAAAACACCTGTACAGTCTCTTCCTATGCAGGAAAACGCCGTACAGGTGTTCTGATCTTTTTGCTTACTTTGTGCTTGCCGGAGCAACCTCAAAGTCGATCTTGCCCAGGTTCACATCCGCACGCACAATGGTGATCATCATGGTGTCGCCCAGACTCCAGTTCTTGCCGGAGACGGGGTCGGACAGGCGGATGCCCTCGGTGAGCATGGTACCGGAGGGGGTCAGGCTGGAAGCCGGCACAAAGCCCTCCACGCCGTTCTCCAACTCGATGAACAGGCCGCGCTGGGTCACGCCGGAAATGCGGCCCTCGTAGCACTCGCCCAGATGGCGGCGGGCATACTCGGCCTTGTAGCAGTCCTCAGCCTTGCGCTCGATCTGCATGGCGATGACCTCACGCTCGCTGGACTGCTTGGAGGCGCGCTCTGCGAAATCGGTGTAGCGGAGGATCATGGTCTCCTTCTCGGTACCCTTGAGCATATCGGTCATGATGCGATGGATGGCCAGATCGGGGTAACGGCGGATGGGGCTGGTGAAGTGGGCGTAGTCCGCCAGCACCAGACCGTAGTGGCCCAGAGGCTGCGGGGCGTAGCGGGCCTTCTGCATGCTGCGCAGAATGCCGGTGTGGACGGGGATCTGAATGGGCTGGCCGCGGGTCTCGTCCAGCAGGGCCGCCAGCTCGAGCTGCGTCGGGATGGGGTTCTTGAACTTGGCGTTCAGGCCGCAGGCCAACAGCGTGGCGGACAGCTTCTCCATCTTCTCGGCGTCGGGGGCCTCGTGCACGCGGTAGACGAACGGGGCCTTGTTTGTGCGGCCCGCGTTGGCGGCGCACTGGTTCGCCAGCAGCATGAACTCCTCGATCATGCACTCGGACGTGCCGCGGTCACGCTTGACAATGTCGATGCAGCGTCCGTTCTCGTCCATGACGAGCTTGGCCTCGTTGGACTCGATATCCATGCCGCCGCGAGCCTTGCGCAGGACCAGGCGCTTGCGGTACAGCTCGTCCATCGTGGGCAGCTGGTCAAGCACGGCCTCATATTTCGTCTTGAGGTCGGTCAGGTCGGCGTCTGTTTCAGATTCCGTGGGCTCCAGCAGGGCGTTGATCTCCTTGTACACGCCCTTGACGCGGCTGCAGATGACGCTCTTGACGAACTTGTAGCTGCGGATCTCGCCGTTCTCGTCCAGTCGCATCAGACAGGAGAACGCCAGGCGGTCCTCGCCCTCGTTCAGCGAGCAGATGCCGTTGGACAGCTGAGTCGGCAGCATCGGGATGACCTTGTCGGCGTAGTAAATGCTCGTCGCGCGCTCGAACGCTTCCTCATTCAGCGCAGAGCCGGGGCGGACATAGTGGCTGACGTCGGCAATGTGAACGCCCAGCTCATAGCCGTCGTCCAGCTTCTGCAGGCTGATGGCGTCGTCGATGTCCTTCGTCTCGGCGGAGTCAATCGTGAAGATGGGAATGCCGCGCAGGTCCAGGCGCTTCGCGACCTCGGCGGGGTCAATCGTGGCGTTGTCGTAGGCGCGGGCCTCCTCCAGCACCTCCGGCGGGAACTCCTGGCGGACGCTGCGGCCATACAGGATGGCCTTGGCGCACTCGGACGCATAGTCGGAGGAACCGAATTTTTCGACAACGGCGGCGCGGTGGTCGCTGTGGCGGTTGCCGCGGTGGGTGATGAGGAAGCCGACCTTGTCACCCAGGTGCACGCCCTCGCTCCCCTGCTTGGCCAGCAGGAACTTCACGTCGCGGCAGCCGTCCGGCTCCACGGCCATGCGGCCATCCTCGGACAGGCAGACCGTGCCCGCAAAGCGGTTGTTCGGGACCGTGACCTCGACGACCTCGCCCTCGGAGGAGCCCTCCACGCGCGGGTGGTCGAACAGCTTGACGTTGATCTTATCGTTGGGCATTGCGCCGTGCAGCGCGCGGCCCGGGATGAAGATGTCGCCCTCGCCGTCGTCGCGGCTGGCAAAGCCGAAGCGCGCGGCCAGCTTGACGAGCGTGCAGGGAATCGTGTTGGGGGCTGCAGCATTCTCATAGGTCGCAAAGCCGGGCACATAGGTGCCGTTGCGCATCGACAGCTCGCCGGTGGCAACCATAGCGGAAACGGTGGTGCGCAGGCGGGAGTTGTCCACCTGCAGGTTGTTCTGCAGTTCGCGCAGCGTCATGGGACGGCGCTTGACCGCGTTTAAAATAGATTTCTGTAACGGTGTCATAGTTGCTCCTTTAATTTACGTCGCACCGCCATCCGACGGTGCCCTACCTTTATATACATCCACAAAAAACGGCCCGCCGGGGCGCTGCTTACAAAGCCAAAGCGCTTGGCGGACCCTTTTCATCTTTGTTACCCTGCCAAAATCACAGGCGCGCGCTCAAAACGCAGACGACCAGCGTGACGACAAAGAAAACGACGCCGCAGATCTTGGTCAGCTTGGCCAGCTTGGCGTCCACGCCGCGCTCACGGCCTGCTGCCATCGTGGCGGAGCTTTCGCCCATGATCGCGCCGGACAGGCCCTGGCCCTTCTGCTCCTGCGCGAGGGTGAAAACAACGATCAACACGGACACGGCGATGAGGACGACGCCGAGAACGATCTCATACCAGTTCATTAGATTAGCACTCCTTCTATTTCTATCCACGCCGTCGTGACGTGAAAAGTCTCATGCACCGTACAGTATAGCATAGTTTGCCGCACGTTGCAAGCGCTTTTTTCACGTTTTGGGTGTAAAATCAGTTTTGCAGCGCAATTTGTTCGCCCTGCACCAGCGGATAGCGGACCAGCCTGTCCCCGTCAAGGTTTTCCCGGTGCATATCGACGGCAGTGATCTGGTGGTTGCCGTAGGTCGTGTAGTAGTAAATGCCTCTGTCAGCGTTGCAGCAGCTTGTGTAGAGCGTGATCTCGTACTTGCCGCCGTCCAGCTCACAGCAGCCGCGCTGCTGCTCGACAGCGTGCAGGATGTGGAAGAACTGCCCGACGCTCTCGGCCTCGCTGCTGCCGGATTTCGCGTTCATCCGCACAAAGGCCGCACGCACAAAGCGGGACTGGCTGGACAGATCGCCCGGCAGGCCCAGTGCGCCGAGGCCGCGGCTGTAGACGGGCAGGTCAAGGCCGTCCGCAAACGCAACCGCAGGCGTGCGCGGCGAGAGTGCGCGGTAGTTGTTCAGTGCGAAAAGCTGCTGCGGGAACGGCGGATTGTTCGTCAGTACACCGACGGGGTTATCGTAGATGTGCAGGCCGTCGGCGGTGGACTCCACCACGATGCTCCCCGTTTTGTCGGCAATGAGCCAGTGCAGCTGCGCGAGGGGCAGCTGCTCACTGAACGGGATATTGACGATGTTGGTTTTTGCAAGCAGCGTGCGCACCTCGGCCAGCGTCGCACAGCTGCCCAGCAGCCAGGGGATCAGCTCAAACTGGGCGACGTTGCTTTTGCCATCCTGCGCCGGGTGGTAGACTGCATTGCCGACAAAGTTCAGCCCTGCGATGCCCAGGCCCTTCTCATTGACGGCGTCATAGTAGAGCGGGTACTCCCCCGCCACGTAGGCCATGCCGATCATCGCATATTTTGTGCGGAAATCCCCCATGCAGCGCAGGCTAAACGGGTAGGCCCGCGGCGTGACGGTGACCTCGTCGCCGTAGGAAAATTCATAATCGAGATTGCGGCCAAAGTAGAAACTGTCAGTTGTATAGGTTGCAGCTGTACACATGGTAAACACCCCTTTAATTATAATAGATGCAGCGCGGCCTTCCTGCGTCGAGAATGTAAGGGCGGACATGGTTCGCCCGCGGCACATAGCGGCCGCCGTAAGGTTCACGGGTCGATGGTGAGCATCAGCCCCTGCATTTTCAGTGTGGTTTATATTGTACCACACCCTGCGCGGGATAATCCACCGCCAAATTGTAAACAATGTGTCCTTGCCGAATCCAACGCCATCACAAAAAGGCTTGCGGCGTATAAAAATCTCCCGGTAACGGAAGTGAAATTACCGGGAGAAGGAGAAAACAAAAACGCTGCAAGTCCCGAAAAAAGGCTTGCAGCGGTGCTTTCTGGCGTCCCAGAGAGGATTTGAACCTCCGGCCCCACGCTTAGGAGATGGACCCAGTGCATATATTCCCTATCAACAGGGATAAAGAAAATGCAGTTATATCAAGGCTTTTCTCCATGTTCTCTATAAACCTTGTACAAGCAAAATCAAGCAAAAACAAAGGATTTTAGCCCCCTATTGTTTGCACTCTGTTTGCAAAGGCGCGAAATTTGGCGTTAGCCAAAAGTTCAATTCCCGTCGAGACTTAATTATATTCATGGTATCGTGGACATAGTTTACCATACATAGAGGTTCATTACAAGAGGTATTGAGCCAGTGAAAGTGCCTGTTTTATCTTTCTCAGGAAAGGTAAAGCAGGCACTTTTTTTCATATCTAAACTTAGAAAGAAATGAGGTGAAATCATGAATACACAGATTATTGCCATAGCCAACCAAAAAGGTGGTGTCGGCAAAACAACCACTTGTGCCAATCTTGGAATTGGTCTGGCGCAGTCCGGGAAGAAAGTCCTTCTGATTGACGGAGACCCACAGGGAAGCCTGACCATCAGCTTGGGCAATCCTCAGCCTGATAAGCTGCCCTTTACACTGTCAGACGCTATGGGCCGTATTTTGATGGATGAACCAATTCGTCCTGGCGAGGGTATCCTGCACCACCCTGAGGGCGTAGACCTGATGCCTGCGGACATCCAGCTATCTGGTATGGAGGTATCTCTGGTAAACGCTATGAGCCGAGAAACCATTCTGCGACAATATCTGGACACGCTGAAGGGGCAATACTCCCATATCCTCATCGACTGCCAGCCCTCCCTGGGTATGCTTACGGTCAATGCACTGGCTGCCGCTAATAGGGTTATAATCCCCGTCCAGGCAGAGTATCTTCCAGCTAAAGGTTTGGAGCAGCTTTTGCAAACTATCAATAAGGTTCGCAGACAAATCAATCCCAAGCTGCAAATTGATGGGATTCTGCTGACGATGGTAGACAGCCGAACCAATTTTGCCAAAGAAATCTCCGCTCTTCTGCGCGAAACCTATGGCAGTAAGATCAAGGTGTTTACATCAGAAATTCCTCATTCTGTCAGGGCTAAAGAAATCAGTGCTGAAGGAAAAAGCATTTATGCCCATGATCCTAATGGCAAAGTGGCTGAGGGCTACAAAAATCTGACGAAGACTAACTATTAAAAGTCAATCCCTAAAATGAAAAAATCCGCCAACCATCCGCTGCCCATGACAAACATCATTCAA
>ENA-UALF01001029-UALF01001029.1-human-gut-metagenome-genome-assembly--contig:-NODE-1029-length-11591-cov-6.841279_pt1 | contig 11591 bp, 10 predicted proteins | sample MGYA00243698_ERZ654464 | MGnify/ENA primary metagenome ERZ654464 (study PRJEB26926, sample SAMN06164595) | human gut metagenome | biome: ENVO:00009003; feature: ENVO:2100002; material: ENVO:00002003...
GATCGTCGGCAGCGTCAGATGTGTATAAGAGACAGAAAAAGTATTGACAACTAAGCAAAAAGGTAATACTATTATAACAGAGTTAGCACTCAGGTGTTGAGAGTGCTAACGATATGATAAAGAGGTGGAAAGGATGATAAGTGAAAGACGACACGCAATACTTGGTTTAATTATTGAGCACTATTTGCGTACCGGCGAGCCGATTGGCTCAAAAGCATTATGTCAGCTTCTCCCCTACTCAATATCGAGTGCCACAATAAGAAACGAGATGGCGTATTTAACGCAATTAGGATTTCTTGAGCAAAGGCATACAAGCGGCGGCAGAGTTCCGAGCAAAACTTCTTTCAGATATTACGTTGATAATATTATGAAAGAAAAGCCGATAAGCGAATACGAGATGAACAAAATCAATGAAGCGCTCTCGGTAAACTCAGGCGATCCGGAAAGGCTTTTGCTTGATGCCTGCAAGCTTTTGGAGGAATATTCACATTGTGCAGCATTTTGCGCAACGCTTGAAGACCCTTATGATTGCATTCAGGGTGTTGACTTAATACCTGCCGGCAATCAAAAAGCAATGCTCGTTATGCTTACGGTCGGCAGTAAAATCAAATCCTCATTAATCAATATGCCTTGTGCACTTGACGAAGATTTCAGGCAAAAGTTTTACGATGTTTCGGCTAAGTTTTTGGTGGGCACTCCGCTTACAGACGTTAATTTGGCATTAATCCAAAGTGCAGTCGGCGTTGCAGGGGCAAGAATATTCGATATGCTTCCTGCTCTCACCTCGCTTTGTGCATTATGCGATGAAGCATCACACAGCAAATTAAGCCTTGAGGGCGAAACGAATTTGCTTTCTCACGATGAGCTTGGCTCCGATTTATACAAAATCCTCGGCTTGCTTACCGGTAAAAAGCAATTGATGGAGCTTTCAAAGCGCTTTGCAAATTCAAATCACACCAAGCTTTTGATGATAGGCGATGAAAATCCATTATATGAAATGAAAAATACATCAACGCTTATTGCCAAATTTAATTATGAGGGCGGTCAAAAGGCTGTTTTAGGTGTTATCGGTTCAATGCGAATTGATTATGAAAGCATTTTGCCGAAAATAAAATATATAATCAACACAGTTGATACACTTCTTTCAAAGAAAGGGGCATAAAATATGAGTAAAAAGAAAAACGATGAAGAAAAAGAAGTAAAAACCGAAGCTGAAAATCAAGAGGAAAGCAAAACCGATGCCGAGGATAAGAAGGCAGAGGAAAAAGAAAAAGAAAATCCGCTTGAAAAAGAGCTTAAGGATACAAAGGACCAGCTTTTGAGAGTTACGGCGGAATATTCAAACTTCCGCAAGCGCAGCGAAAAAGAAAAAAATGAAAGCTTCGCTTTTGCAACAATCAAAGCAGTTTCGGAAATCCTTGCCACGGTTGATAATCTCGAAAGAGCGCTTGCAAGTGAGCAAGAGGATTACGAGGGACTTAAAAAAGGTGTTCAAATGACCTATGACGGTCTTATGGCATCACTTAAAAAATTAGGCGTTGAAGCCTACGGCGAGCAGGGCGATGAGTTTGACCCGAATTTTCATCACGCAGTAATGCACATTGATGATGATTCGCTTGATGCAAACGTAATCACCGACGTGTTCCAAAAAGGCTATAAATATAATGACAAAGTTGTCAGACCTGCTATGGTCAAAACAGCAAACTAATAATACAAACTCAGGAGGAAAAAGATTATGTCAAAGATTATAGGTATTGATTTAGGTACAACAAACAGCTGTGTAAGCGTTATTGAAGGCGGCGAGCCGGTAGTAATTCCTAACGCTGAAGGCGCAAGAACAACCCCGTCTGTAGTAGCATTTTCTAAGGACGGCGAAAGAATGGTAGGTAACGTTGCAAAGCGTCAGGCTATCACAAATCCGGAAAAGACTATTTCTTCAATTAAAAGACATATGGGTTCTGATTACAAGGTAAACATTGACGGCAAGGCATATACGCCTCAGGAAATCAGTGCTATCATTTTGCAGAAATTAAAATCAGATGCAGAGGCTTACCTCGGTGAAAAAGTAACAGAGGCTGTTATCACAGTTCCCGCTTACTTTACAGACTCACAGCGTCAGGCAACTAAGGATGCAGGTAAAATCGCAGGTCTTGATGTAAAGAGAATTATCAACGAGCCTACTGCCGCTGCTCTTGCTTTCGGTATTGATAAGGAAGACGACCAAAAGGTTATGGTATATGACCTCGGCGGCGGCACATTCGATGTATCTATCATTGAAATGGGTGACGGCGTTCAAGAGGTACTTGCAACAGCAGGTAACAACCACCTTGGCGGTGATGACTTCGATAAAAAGGTTATGGACTATATCATTGCTCAGTTCAAGAGTGAAACAGGTATTGACCTTTCAAATGATAAAATGGCTATGCAGAGAGTTAAGGAAGCTGCAGAAAAGGCAAAAATTGACCTTTCAGGTATGACCACAGCTCAAATTTCTCTCCCATTTATCACAGCTGATGCTACAGGTCCTAAGCACCTTGAAACAACTCTTACAAGAGCTAAGTTCAACGAAATGACAGCAGACCTTGTTGAAGCAACAATGGGTCCTGTTCGTCAAGCTATGAAAGATTCAGGCCTTTCAATGAACGATATTGACAAGATTTTGCTTGTCGGCGGTTCTACAAGAATTCCTGCTGTTCAGGAAGCTATTCAAAAGTTCAGCGGCAAAGAGCCATTCAAGGGAATCAACCCAGATGAATGTGTTGCTATGGGTGCAGCTCTTCAAGGCGGTGTACTCGGCGGTGACGTTAAGGGCTTACTTCTTCTTGATGTTACTCCTCTTTCACTCGGTATTGAAACCATGGGCGGTGTAAACACTGTTATCATTGAAAGAAATACCACAATTCCTACTAAAAAGAGCCAGATTTTCTCAACAGCTGCTGATAACCAAACTTCAGTTGAAGTTCATGTTCTTCAGGGTGAGAGAGAATTTGCTAAGGATAACAAAACACTTGGTATGTTCCACCTTGACGGCATTCTTCCTGCAAGAAGAGGTGTTCCTCAAATCGAGGTAACATTTGATATCGATGCTAACGGTATCGTTCACGTATCTGCTAAGGACCTCGGCACAGGCAAGCAGCAAGAAATCTCTATCACAGCTTCATCAAATATGAGCAAGGAAGATATTGATAAGGCTGTTAAGGAAGCTGAGCAGTTTGCAGAAGAAGATAAGAAGAAGAGAGAAGCAGTTGACCTTCGTAACAATGCAGACCAAATGGTTTACCAGACCGAAAAGCTTATCAGCGAGGATGGCGACAAATTCTCAGCAGACGATAAGTCAGCTCTTCAAACTAAGGTTGACGCATTGAAGGAAGCACTTAAGGGCGACAATGAAGATGCAATCAAGTCGGCTCAAGAGGACCTTCAAAACAAATTCTACGAAGTTTCTCAGAAGCTTTATGAAGCAGCACAGCAGGCACAGGGCGGTGCTCAGGCAGGCCCTCAAGGTGCAGGCTATGACCCGAATGCTCAGGCACAAGGCGGCGGTCAGGAATATACTGACGCTGACTACACCGAGGTAGACGACAACTAATATATAAACAGCATAAGGCTCCCTTAACAAGGGAGCTGTCAGCTTGCTGACTGAGGGATTTAAAGGGCGAACAATGTTCGCCCCTACGGTATTTTAAGTTATTCACGCATTATAATCCGTAAATCCTTTGTCCACACAAGCACATATATAATTCATTAACAAAAACAGAAAGGGTTAAAGTATAATGCCTGAAGATAAAAGAGATTATTACGAGGTGCTCGGTGTAAGCCGTGGCGCAAGTGATGATGAAATTAAAAAAGCATATAGAAAAACGGCAAAGAAATACCACCCTGACTTAAACCCTGATAATCCTGAGGCAGAGGCAAAATTTAAGGAATGTAACGAAGCATACGAAGTTTTGTCCGACCCTCAAAAGAAAGCACGTTATGACCAATTTGGCTTTGCAGGCGTTGACCCTAATTACGGCGCAGGTCAAGGTGCAGGAGGCTTTGGCGGCGGATTCGGCGGCGGATTTGACGGAGATATTGATTTAGGCGATATCTTTTCATCCTTCTTCGGCGGCGGATTCGGCACAAGCTCACGTAATCCTAATGCTCCGTCAAGAGGCAGAGATATTCAAGCCTCTGTTACTCTTACATTTGAGGAAGCTGCTAAAGGCTGCAAAAAGACCATCGAAGTTATGAGAGTTATGGATTGCAGCGAATGCGGCGGCACAGGAGCTGCCAAGGGCACAAGCCCGACCGTTTGCCCCGAATGTCACGGCTCAGGCGTTCAAACAGTTTCTCAGCGTACTCCGCTCGGTGTGATGAGCACTCAACGCACCTGCTCTCGCTGCGGCGGTAAAGGTAAGATTATCAATACTCCATGCCACAAATGTAACGGCAAGGGTAAGGTCAGAACAAGAAAGAAAATCGAGGTCAACATTCCTGCCGGTATTGACAATAACCAAATTGTCAACGTTCGAGGCTTTGGTAATGCCGGCTCAAACGGCGGTCCGTCAGGTGACCTTAAGGTTATTATCAGCATTAAAAAGCATCCGTATTTCAACCGTGACGGCTATGATGTATGGGTTGATAAGCATATTTCTATTGTCGAGGCAACTCTCGGCGCAGAGGTCAATGTACCTACACTTGACGGCGACACCAAGCTTAATATTCCTGCCGGAACTCAGCCGGGCGAAATCTTTACGCTCAAGGGTAATAAAGGCATCACCCGATTAAACGGTATGGGCAAAGGTGATGAACACGTCAGGGTTATTGTTGATATTCCTAAGAACATTTCAAACGAACAAAAAGAACTTCTTAAGGAATTTGACAAAACATATACTCCACCAAAAAACGGCGGAAAAGAAGGCTTTTTTGATAAATTTAAAAAGAAATAATAATTGAGGCAACTGAAAATCAGTTGCCTTTTTTCTTGACAAATCAATAACATTGTGCTAAACTCAATATAGTTAGTTGTGTCTAACCAATAATCGGTACAAAGGTGATATTATGATTAAAACTACGGTTGGAATTGAAGGAATGATGTGTGGAATGTGCGAATCCCATATCAACGATGTTGTCAGAAAAAATTTCAAGGTCAAAAAAGTCAGTTCCTCTCACGCAAAAGCGCTTTGTGAAATAATAAGCGAAAATGAAATTGACGAGTCAAAGCTTAAAAAAGCAATTTCCGATACAGGATATAGCGTAACAAGTTTTAAAGTAGAGCCGTATGAAAAGAAAAAAGGATTATTCTCTTTCCTTTCAAAATAAAATTGATGAAAAAAGCAGTTCAATCAAATTCAGATTGAACTGCTTTTTTTGTGGTTTCATTTGATGTTCTGCTTTCGCCTCATATCAAAGTCTTATTAGCACCAAGCTTTAACTTGTTTTCTGAGCCAATCGCACCAAGCGTCTACACCCTCACCCGTTTTAGCACTGATAAAGAATATTTCAGCCTTTGGGTTAAGCTTCTTAATTCTTTCAACAACAGCGCCATCGTCAAAATCAAATACGCTTTTTGCATCGATTTTATTAATAAGAACAACATCGCAAATTGAAAACATAAGAGGATATTTGAGTGGCTTGTCGTCACCTTCGGGAACGGACAAAATCATTGCATTTTTAACTGCGCCCGTGTCAAATTCGGCAGGGCAAACAAGATTGCCGACATTTTCAAGCACAACAAGGTCAAGCTCATCCGTTCCAAATTCATCTATACCCTGCTCTGTCATTCCTGCGTCGAGATGGCACATTCCGAGCGTATGAAGCTGAATTGATTTAACGCCCGTTTCGGCAATGGCTTTAGCGTCAACCGAGGAGTCAATATCAGCCTCCATAACGCCTATTTTCATTTCATCTTTAAGACGGGAAATTGTAGCCTTAAGCGTAGTTGTTTTGCCGGAACCGGGAGAAGACATAAGATTTAAAAGAAATGTATGCTCTTTTTTGAGCCTTTCTCTTATCCTGTCCGCCTCACGGTCGTTATTTTCAAAAACACTCTTTTTAATTTCTATTACTTTAAATTTGTCCATAATCATAAGCTCCTTATGAAAGCTTTGAAATTACATTTTCACGTTCAAGCGCACATTTTCTTGCATTTTCATTATGAGGAACGGCACGAAGAATTTTGCCGTCATAACGGGACACAAGATAATCACACTTTTTACCGTCGATTTCAAGAGTTTCAAGCGAATACTTTTCTGCAAGCGGCACTTGCTTTTTAAGATTTGACTTTTCAGTAAGCGCACCCGTAGGGCAAAGACTTACGCAAAGACCGCAGTTGGTACACTTTGTTTGGTCAAGAGGAAGCGCAAAAGCAGGTGCAACGCTCGTCTTAAATCCACGGCCTAAAAGACCAAGAACGCTTAACTGCTCAACTTCACGGCAAGAGCGAACGCAAAGGCCGCAAAGAATACATTTAGCAGTATTTCTTTCAATAAACGAATTGGAATCCTTTGTATATTTCTGCGGCATTTCGCCTGCAAAACGCTCAGGATGAATTTCATATCTCTGTGCAACATTCAAAAGCTTACACTTGAAATACTCACGGCAACCGCATTCAAGGCATCTTTCAGCCTCTTTTTGCGCTTGTTCAACAGTCAAGCCGAGTGAAACCTCATCAAAGCAAGCCTTTCTCTTTTCGGCAGGGAGAACCTCGGCAACAATCTGTGCTTTTTTATCATTTTTGGAAAAGTCAATTTTATCCTCGTCACGCTTGCTTATATAAGGCTCATTAAAATCAAGCTTTTCACCTTTTAAGTAAGCATCGACAACCTTAACGCACCTATCTGCCTCACCGATAGCGGCAATAGCAATTGAAGCACCCTTATTTGTAGCATCGCCAATTGCAAATACACCGTCAAGATTTGTAAGGAATGTGTCCTCATCTGCAGCAATAGTACCTCTTTGGGTAAGCTCAACCGTATTTTCAAAATCCTTACCGTCAAGCTTTTGACCGATAGCCATAATTACGCTGTCAAGCTCAAGATATTCCGTCTTGCCGTCAATTGCAACAGGACGTCTTCTGCCCGAAGCGTCAGGCTCGCCAAGCTCCATAAGCTGAAGCGTCATACCCGAAACCTTGCCGTTTTGAGAATGAATTTCAAGAGGATTTGTAAGGAATTTATAAGTAACTCCCTCCTCCTTTGATTCTTTAATCTCAATCTCCTCGGCAGGCATTTCCTTCTCTGTTCTTCTGTAAATTACATAAACTTCTTTAGCGCCGAGCCTTACAGCAGTTCTGCAAGCGTCCATAGCAGTATTACCGCCGCCGCAAACAGCAACTTTTTCGCCGATATCAACAGGATTGCCCTGAATTACACTTCTGAGAAAATCAATACCGCCGTAAACACCCTGTGCATCCTCGCCTTTAACCCTCATAGGAGTTGATTTCCATGCACCCGGTGCAAGAATAACGGCATCATTTACGCTTTTAAGATTTTCAACAGTGATATCCTTACCGAGTTTAACATTATTGCAAAGGCGAACTCCTGTTTTTTCAATAATCTTAATTTCGCTGTCGAGTACCTCTTTAGGCAAACGATACTGAGGAATACCGTATCTGAGCATACCGCCCATTTTTTCCATCATATCGAAAACAGTTACCTCGTGGCCAAGCTGAGCGAGATAGTAAGCCGCAGTAAGACCGGCAGGACCGCCGCCTACAATTGCAACCTTTTTGCCTGTACTTGGCGCACACTCCGGCACAAAGCTGTCACCCTTAAGGTCAAGGTCAGCCGCAAAGCTCTTGAGCTGAACAATATTAATCGGCTCGTCAACCTTTCCTCTTCTGCAGGCCTTTTCGCAAGGGTGCGGACACACTCTGCCGATAGATGCAGGAAGCGGAATTTCTTTTTTTATAAGCTTCAATGCAGAATCAAACTCACCGTTGGCAATAAGACCGACATAACCCTGACAGTCAGTGTTTGCAGGGCAGGCAAGCTGACACGGAGCAATGCAATCACCGTCATGTGCCGACATCAAAAGCTCCATTGCAATTTTTCTTGATTTAACTACTCTTTCGCTCTCGGTATTAATTACCATACCGTCGCTGACCTTAGCCGAGCAGGAGCGAAGAAGCTTTGGTACACCCTGCGCCTCAACAACGCAAAGACCGCAAGCGCCGTAAACCTCAACAGCCTCATCATAGCAGAGAGTCGGAATATAAATTCCGTTTCGCCTTGCTGCTTCAAGAATTGTGCTGCCTACAGGAGCAGTAATTTCTTTACCGTTAATAGTTAATTTTACATTTTCCATTTTATCTGCTCCCTCCTTACTTTCTTACTACCGCACCGAAACGGCAGGTAGCAATACATTTTCCGCATTTAATACATTTGTTTATATCAATTGTATGAGCCGACTTAACCTCGCCGGAAATAGCACCGACAGGGCAATTTCTTGCGCAAAGAGTACAGCCCTTACACTTATCCTTATCAATTGAATATTCAATAAGAGATGAACATTCGCCTGCAGGGCACTTTTTGTCATTGATATGAGCGTCATACTCGTTTCTGAAATATTTAATAGTTGTCAATACAGGATTGGGAGCAGTTTGACCTAAGCCGCAAAGAGCGCCGTCCTTAATACCGTAGCAAAGTTCCTCAAGAAGCTCTACATCGCCCGGCTGACCGTTACCCTCGGTAATTCTTGTAAGAATTTCAAGCATTCTCTTAGTACCGATACGGCAGTGAATACATTTGCCGCAGCTTTCCTTAGCGGTAAAATCAAGGAAAAACTTAGCCATTCCAACCATACAGGTGCCCTCGTCCATAACAACCATTCCGCCTGAGCCCATAATAGCGCCCGTTGCGCCGAGAGCCTTATAGTCAATTACGGTATCAATAAGCTCAGCAGGAATACAGCCGCCTGACGGTCCGCCCATCTGAACAGCCTTAAATGCCTTGTCGCCCTTCATTCCGCCGCCGATATCAAAGATAACATCACGAAGCGTTTTACCCATAGGTATTTCAACAAGACCGCTTCTTTTAACCTTACCTGTTACGGCAAATACCTTAGTACCCTTTGAGCCTTCTGTACCCATAGCGGCAAAAGCTTCGCCGCCGTTATTGATAATCCAGCTTACGTTAGCAAAGGTTTCAACATTATTAATATTAGACGGCTTTTTCCAATAACCGCTTTGCGCCGGGAAAGGAGGCTTAAGCCTCGGCATACCTCTGTGGCCCTCAAGTGACTCAATAAGCGCAGTTTCCTCACCGCAAACAAATGCACCTGCGCCTGCCTTAATCGTCATTTTGCAACTGAAATCGGTACCGAGAATATTATCGCCCAAATAACCTGCTGCCGTTGCCTGCTCAATAGCTCTTTCAAGCCTTTTTATAGCAAGAGGATATTCCGCTCTTACATAAACAACAGCATTTTTTGCACCGATAGCATAAGCGCCGATAAGCATACCTTCAATAAGAGTATGCGGGTCGGATTCTATAACGGCTCTGTCCATAAATGCGCCCGGATCACCCTCGTCCGCATTGCAGATAAGATACTTTTCTTCTCCCTCGCTCTGCCTTGCGGCGTTCCATTTAAACCAAGTCGGGAAGCCGGCACCGCCACGACCTGCAAGACCCGATGTTTTAATCACTTCAATAACATCCTCCGGCGTCATTGAGGTGAGTACCTTTTTAATCGCAGTATAACCGTCAGCATTAACGAAATCGTCAATTTCATCGGGATTGATAATTCCGCAACGACGAAGTGCAATACGTGTCTGCTTATTTAAAAATTCCTTATCCTCATCTGAAACAAGAAGAGAAGATATAATGCTTTCGTCACCCGTTTTAGCGTATTCGCTGATTTTTTCAGCGTCATTTTCAGTTACACGAACAAGGCGCTTAACCTCTTGATTGTCCTCATAAATATCAACAATAGGCTCAAGATAACACATACCTATACAGCCTGCAATAGTAAGCTTTGCGCCGTTTAAATCCTGCTTTAAAAGCGCCTGCCTAACCTTTTCTGCTCCTGCGGCAATACCGCAAGAACCTTCACCTACAACAATTTTCATCATTCTGCCTCCCTCAATTCCTTAAGTATTTTCTTAGTCTTTTCAGGAGTGAGTGAGCCGTATGTACTCTCATTAATCATCATAACCGGTGAAAGAGAGCAACAGCCGAGGCAGGCAACGCACTTAAGCGAGAACAGACCGTCATCAGTAGTTTCGCCGTCCTCAATTCCAAGTTCATCCTTAATTGTCTGCAAAATAAGTTCACTTGAATTAACATGGCAGGCAGTACCCTGGCAAAGCATAATAAGATACTTTCCTACAGGAGCAAGACGAAATTGGGTATAAAATGTTGCAACACCCATAATCTCACTCTCGGCAATGCCTGTCCTTTCGCTTATGTAAATAATAGCATCCTTTGGTAAATAACCGTAGATGTCCTGAGTTTTTTGTAATATGGTAATCAGAGAACCTTTAACCTTAGCAAGTTCATCAAGAACTCCCTCTATTTGCTTGAGGTCAATCTTCTGCTCCACAAAAACACCTCCATAAGTTAATATACGCCGGCAAATACCGACAAATTCCTCAGTTTAATAATTAAACAATATTATAATACAGTATAAAAGCGCTTGTTTCAAGCCATACAGTTAAAATTAAACATTTATTTAATATATTGTAAGATAATTCTAACTTTACAAAGCATATTTTTCCACTGCAACGGCAACCCCGTCTTCAGCGTTTGATTTTGTCACAAACTTAGCGTGTGATTTACATTCATCACTCCCGTTTTCCATAGCAAACGAATATTTTGCAAAATCAAGCATAGGGCAATCGTTTTCTGCATCGCCAAAGCTCATAACCTCGTCTGCGCCGATACCTATATTTTCGCATATTCCGAGAAGTGCGCTTCCTTTATTTGCAGTCTTAGACGTTGCCTCAGCAGTACCCGGAAGGCTTGAGCAAGCGGCAAGCCCATATTCCTCAAGCTTGTTCTTTACATTCTCATACTTTTCATCATAAATGCCGTAAAAGGTGATTTTTTCCATTCCCTTGCCGTCATTTTTCATAAAGTCAATAAGCGAGTCGTAGCCGTCCATAGTTTGAGCCACCTCGTCAAGAAATTTTTGCGGCAAACCCATATTTTGAAACAGCTTTTCTGTTCCGAGTTGGTAACAGCTTTTGCCGTTTATATAAATTTCAAAAAATACATTTTGAGTCAAAAAATATTCAACAATCTCTCTTGCAAGCTTGTCCTCAATAAGGTCGGAATGAATTATTTTCTTAACATTTCTGTCAAATACGCAAGAGCCATTTGAATAAATAATATAATCAACGAACGGCACTTGACTGATAACATTGTCAATAAGTGTCATAGGTCTGCCTGTAGCAACGGCAATTTTTATTCCTTTATCGTGTGCCGTTTTGAGCGCATTATAAGTTCTGTCAGTCACCGTCAAATGGTCCGGCGCCATAAGAGTTCCGTCAAGGTCGGTCGCAATAAGCTTAATCATTCAGCCTGTCCTCCAAAATAATTATAATATATAAGTTATATTGTTCACCCAAATATGAGCTTCTTTTCTGTCTCTTATACACATCTGACGCT
>ENA-UALF01001033-UALF01001033.1-human-gut-metagenome-genome-assembly--contig:-NODE-1033-length-11573-cov-6.475082_pt1 | contig 11573 bp, 8 predicted proteins | sample MGYA00243698_ERZ654464 | MGnify/ENA primary metagenome ERZ654464 (study PRJEB26926, sample SAMN06164595) | human gut metagenome | biome: ENVO:00009003; feature: ENVO:2100002; material: ENVO:00002003...
GAGATCGCTCAGTGTCTCGTGGGCTCGGAGATGTGTATAAGAGACAGTTATAATCGAGGATGCAAATATCTTGAAATTGCAAAGGTCGTTTGCGCAGTATTTTTCTTGATTTTTACGGCGGTAGGTCTTGCAGTTTGCTCAAACGGAGGCAGTAAGTCATTCTGGCTTGTGTTGTGGATAATCTTAATTTTCGTGCTTGTCAATATCTTTCTGATTACCGATTATTGCAAATATCTTGTAAAATCAAAAGTTATTCCGTATCTTGAGGACGATAATCAAATAGAGTTCGGCGAGTATTCGATTTTTTCTGACGATGAGGAAGAGGACGAGGATTACAAAGAATTTGAAAAAGAGCAGCAGGAGAAAAAACTGATAAAACAGCTCAAAAAGGAACAGAAGAAAAAGATTAAGGAAAATAAACGTAAGAACGGGAGGGCAAAAAAGTGAAAAATATATTTAAGATATATAAGCGAGATTTAAAGAAAATTTTTACTAATTCTATGGCGATTATTCTTGCGGTCGGTATTGCAGTTTTGCCGTCTCTTTACGCTTGGTTTAATATTTATGCCAACTGGGACCCTTATGGCCCTGCAAGTACAGGCAATATGAAGGTGGCTGTTGTTATTAATGACGAGGGCTACGAATTTAAAGGAGTAGAAATTAACGTCGGTGACCAAATTAAAAGTAATTTGAAAGCCAACGATATGATAGATTGGCAGTTCGTTTCTAAAGAAAGGGCGGTAAACGGAATTGAGGCGGGCGATTATTATGCCGGTATTGAAATTCCAAAAGGCTTCAGTAAATCGCTTACAAGTATTATGACTAAAAACTTTAAGCAGCCTAAAATCACCTATTATGCAAACGAAAAGAAAAATGCAATTGCCACAAAGATTACCGATAAGGTAGTTCAAACAATTCAAACAGAGGTTAACGAGTCGTTTGTCACAACCGTAATTAACCTTGTAAATAAGCTTTTGGGTACTGTTATTGAGCAGGGAAAGAAGGAAGGAACAAATATATTCCAAAATCTTCAAAATCAAATTGATTCCGCTCAGTCGGCAGTAAAATCGGTTGAAAAAACAATTGATGGGTTTGAGGGCGTTATGGAAGTTGCGCAAGACCTTAACAAATCATTGAGCAAAACCGACCTCAGTGCGATTTTGGGTGACACAAAGACTGTTGTCAGCGATACTGAGGATGCAATTAAGGTTGCAGAAAGCAGTGTTGACGCTGTTACCTCATCTGTCGGTGACGTGCTTAAATCGTCAAGCAAGAAGCTTGCAAATTCGGCAAACAATCTTAAAAAAATAAATGATACAAATTCTGACAAGGCACAGGCGGAAATCAATTCTGTTCTTGCAGAGTGTGCGCAGGCAAGAAAGGAACTTCAGGCAATTGTGCCGGCTCTTGAAAAGGTAAATGATAATTTGCCAAAGCCGCTTAGTTCGGTCAAAGCACTTATAAAGGTGCTCAAAACCGCAGATTCAAGGCTCGGCGGTGTTGAAAATGAACTTAATAAAATTCTTAAAGGCGATACTTCTAAGAAAATCAGCGACGTTGCCGATAAGCTTATATCCGTATCAACTACGCTTGATTCAAGCCTTTCAACATACACCAAGGAAATTAAGCCTCAGCTTGACAAAACGGTTGACAGCCTTCTTGATGTGCTTTTTGACGTGTCTAATCTTTTGACTACCATTGAAAATCAGTCACCTCAGCTTAATACGCTTGTTAAATCTCTTAACGGTTCGATTGAGGCAGGCGACGATCTTTTGACTTCGCTCCATTCTCTTATAAGCAATTGTGCAAAGCAACTTGAAAATCTTTCAAAGAAGCTCGACGGTTTGGGCGACAGCGAAATTGTTAATACCCTTATGAATTTGACTGAGGGTAATTCAGACGATCTCGGCTCTTTCATTGCCTGTCCGGTAAAGGTTAATACCGATAAGATTTACGGTATCGATAATTACGGCTCGGCAATGGCACCGTTTTACAGTACGCTTGCACTTTGGGTCGGCGCAATTATTCTTGTGGCTCTTGTTAAACCTAAGGTTGCAAATAAAAAAGAAATCGGCAACATTAAGCCGAGGGAGGAATATTTCGGCAGGTCGCTTATATTCCTTACAATATCGCTCGTTCAAGGGCTTATTATTTGCCTTGGGGATCTCTATTTCTTAAAGATACAATGTTATCACCCGGCTAAGTTTATTTTTGCCGGATTGTGTGCTTCATTTGTATTTACGTTCTTTATTTATTCACTTGTTGCCGCTTGGGGTGATATCGGCAAGGCTGTTGCGGTTATTTTGCTTGTTGTTCAGCTTGGCGGCTGCGGCGGTACATTCCCGATTGATGTAACACCCGCATTCTTTAGGGCAATCAACCCTTATTTGCCATACACTTTTGTTATTGATGCATTAAGAGAATGTGTTTGCGGCACCTACGGCAATAATTATTGGATTTGTCTCGGTAAGCTTTTTGTTTACTTCTTTATCGGACTTCTTATCGGCACACTCTTCAGATATCTTTTCCGCAAGCCAGTGCGCTTCTTTGAGAAGAAAGTCGAAGAAACCGGACTTTTATAAAAATATAAAAGACATTCGCTTTTATTTGCGAATGTCTTTTTTGTGGAAATACGGCAGATTTAATATTAAAATATACTTTACTTTATACCTAAACAATGCTATACTTTAACGGTAATGAAAACAGAGAGGTAATACTATGCATCAGGACGTTGAACAGATACTTGTGACCGAGGAAGAACTTAATAAAATTGCACATCGCTTGGCAGCGCAGATTACGAAAGACTATGAAGGCAAGAAGCTTTTGCTCATAGGTGTTCTTAAAGGCTCAATTTACTTTTTTACGGACCTTTCAAGATATATTGACCTGCCGTGTAATATTGATTTTATTCAGGCCTCAAGCTATGGCTCAGGCACTGTTTCAAGCGGCAAAATCAATATTATCAAGGATGTTGCAGATGATTTGACGGGATTTGATGTTTTGCTTGTGGAGGATATTCTTGATACGGGCAACACGCTTAAATATATTCACGATATGCTTTCTAAGCGTAATCCCGAATCTATAGGAGTTGTTACCCTTCTTGATAAGCCGGCAAGGCGTATCGCCGATATCAAGGCTGACTATGTAGGTACTGACGTGCCTGACGCTTTCGTTGTAGGCTATGGTCTTGATTATGACCAGTATTATCGTAATTTGCCGTATATCGGTGTGCTTAAAAAGAGCATATACGAAAAATAATTGAATTTTTCAAATTGAATAACAGACGGTTTTCTCCTTTGCGAGAAATTAAAAGGGAATTGGGTTAGACTCCCAAGCAACAGCCATTACCGTATTTGATGAAGAAAAATCATCAGCCATTGGGAAACCGAGAAGGCGATTTTTTAAGCAATGCTATATCATAAGTCGGGAGACCTGCCGCAAACTTAAATTCAGCTTTTGGGCAAGGGAAAGCAATGATTTAAAAGTCCGTACTATTATTGTATCTTTTCCTCTGTCCTAAGCGACGGAGGATTTTTTATGCGTAAATATTTATGCGTTTTAATATCAATAATTTTATGCCTGACGATGTTTTGCGCTTGTTCAAACGGCAAAACCGCCAACGTGGCAGGAAGCACAAACATTACTTCATCAACTTCGAGTGAACAAACGACAGACGCAGAAGAAGTAACTGTAACGGCAAATGAGGTTCAAACCACACAAAAAACAGATAAAAAAACAACCAAAAAAGGTGAAAAGGCTTCGACTGCCGCTAAATCTGTTTCAAAAAAAGATAATAAAAAAACTACCGACGCCTCAAAAAAGTCGAACAGCAAGTCAAAAAGTAATTCTAAATCAAAAAGCCATACAGAAGATAAAAAGAAATATGCTAAAGAAAAAGAGTCTGCCGCAGACTCTAAGGCTGAAAAGCCGAAAAAAACTTTGCAAAAAGAGAATGACGATAAGGTTACTCAAACCACCTCTTCTGAGATTAACTGCTCAATCACGATTGAATGTAAGTCCATTCTCGATAATATGGACGACTTAAAAAAAGGTCACGAAAAATACGTTCCCAAAAACGGAATTATGCTTGATAATTATAAAACCACGCTTAAAAGCAAGAGCACAGTTTATGATTTGCTTAAAAAAGCGTGCAATGATAAAGGCATAACCTATACTGCAAAGGATACTATGTATAGTGTTTATATCGTGGGAATAAATAATATCGATGAAAAGGATTGCGGAAAAAACAGCGGCTGGATGTATAGTGTTAATGGAAGCTATCCAAACGTAAGCGTAGATTCAAAAAAACTTAAAGACGGTGATAAGGTTGTATTTACATACACCTGTTCATATAAAAAATAATTTCATATTAGGAGGTTAATAAATATGAAAAAATTAATTTCAGTTACACTTGCAATTTGCGTTGCATTGACTTCTCTTTTCACAGGGATTTATGCAATGGCAGACAGCAAGGTAACAAGCAGTGATGTTAAAACAAAAATTAATGAAAGCGCAATATATCTTATGTCTGTTAAAAAGGCAGGCTTTACTGTTGATAATGTCGGCAGCCTCAACTCATTTATACGTGCAGGCGTAAATATGAGCGACTATAAGGCTGAGTTTGCAAAGAGCGTTAAGGAAAATCTTGACTCAAACGGCGGCAAGATTCTATCAACTGTAGGATATGACGAAAATAACAACTGGGCTCCTATCAAAGGCGAGTCTGCAGGTGTTTATGCAAACGTTATTTTAGCGCTTGACAGCTTGGGCTATAATGCAAAGAGCTTTGAGGGCTATAATATTGTATCTGCATTTGAAAATGTTAAACTTGTTAAGGATAACGAAAATCAATATCTTTTCTCTTCAATCTTTACTGTAGCAAATAAATACGGTCTTAAGGATTATCTCAAGAAGGCTCAAAACTTCCTTGTAAATAATTACTATGAGTTTGGTACAGGCTCAACATATTATACCAGTACCGACAGCACATCTCAGTTCGTAATCGCTGTTGCACCGTATGCAGGATATCAGTCATTTGTAGATGATGCACTTGCATCAATTGAAAACTTCAAGAAAGACGGCGGCTATCTTTATAATCTTGACAACACCTACGGTGAGCCAAAGGTAAATGCCGATTCAACGGCTCTTGCGCTTGCCGCTTATTCTGCTGCAAACAATCTTGACAAGGCACAGAAGATTTACACCGAGCTTTCTGCATTTGAATGTAAAGACACAAAGGGTGCTTACTATTACACTGCTGACGATAAAAGCGAAAACGCAACTGCAACGGCAGATGCACTCACAGGTCTTATGTATTTCTATGATGCACTCAAGGCTAAAGAGGCTTATGATGCAACAACCACCACTACCGCTCCTTCAACAACTAAGCCGACAACTAAGAAGGCTACAACATACGCTAAGGACGGCAGCTATGTAAATAAAAAGCAAAAGAAAGTTTCAATCAAGAAGCTTAAAAAGGCAAGAAAAGGCTTTAAGGCAAGCTGGAAAAAGGTAACAGGCGTATCAGGCTATCAAATCCAAATTTCAACTTCAAAGAAGTTTTCAAGAGAAACCTCAACCTATTCTATTAAGGGCAACAAGAAAACTTCTAAGTCATTTAAGGGCTTAAAGGCTAAAAAGACTTACTATGTTCGTGTTCGTACCTATAAGAATGCAAAGGTAAACGGCAAGAGTGTTAAGGTATACTCATCTTGGTCTAAAATCAAATCTGTTAAGACAAAGTAAGTGTTATATCGTAGGGGCGACCATTGGTCGCCCTCAAACTTTAAAAACCCTGCTTCAGCTTTCGCTGAAACAGGGTTTTGTTTTGTTATATTTTAACTATTTTACTGTAATGCTTTTTGCCTGAATAAATGTGCCTTTGCCGCCGTCTGTTGTAATCTCAACGGTGTCGCCTTTATTTACAAGCATTACCTCCATACAGTCGCCTACGTTAATGTAATAATATTTTCCGTCAACCTTAAGGTAATAAACAGAATTACCGTCGTTTACGCTTGTTTTGATATCTTCAACCGTGCCTGTAACTGTGCCCTTTGCGGTTTCCTTACTTGGCTTGGTTGTTGTTTCATTTTCGGTATTATTTGCATTATCGTTTGCATTGTTATCGTCCGTGATATCTGCGTTGTTCGACTCATTTATCTTGCTTTCGTCAACAATTATGTTTGATTTGTCAACATTGTCTGCAATGCCCTTTTCTTTAAGTGCGTCAATGTAGTTTTCAATAGCATTGTTAAGCGCTTTGGCATCACTCTTCGCAGTATCAAGAAGCCCTGTTCCGACAACGGTTTTATCCTTAAGGCTTACGAATGCATATCCCTTAACCGTGTTGCTGTCACCGTAAAGTGACATAAAGTAGGTCGGATTGCCGTCAATTCCCAAAAGAATAGGGAACGTTGCCTGATAGCCGTAGTTCTGTACTGCATCGGTTGCCGACTCTTGAGCCGAAATTTCCGTTGCACCCGGGCTCTTGTAATATCTTGCTTCCTTGGTACGCTGATTGATAAGGATAAAGCCGAAGTTTGAAGCGTCTGTTTCGGCAGAGGTTACACCCGTGAATACCCAAACGTCATCGTCCATAGCAATGTTACCGCTGCCTGTTGAAGCAATGTTTACGTCGTTTTGGAAAATTATTGAGTTCCAGAAGCCGTTTTGAAGCTTGCCGTGATAGTTGTACTGCTCAAGAACGAGCGCCTCACTGTAAACCACGTCAATCCAATTAAGGCTCTTGTCATTCTTTACTGTTTCAATATCGTAATATTTGCTTTTGCCTGTAAGCGCATCTGTAATGATTGCACCCTTAACGTCTGTACCGCCGTAAAGACCGATTGTTTTGTCAAGCACGGCTGTAATCCAATATGGGTGCATATTATCGTCAATTTCAAAGTTTGGCGTATCAAGAAGCTCTGTAGGATACTGGAAACGAAGGTGACGAATAAGCTTTTCGTTGAAAAGCTCGGCAGGTGAATACTTAATGCCCTCGCCGAATTTGTCAACACAGTTTACTGCCGTAACCTTTTGGCTTACAAGGTCAACGAGCATATAAGCCGGAGTGCCGTTTTTAGTATTGTTCATCCATTTGAAGAAGTCGGCATATTGAAGATATGCAACTCTGCAAGGAGTGTTTTTGTAGTTAATTTGTGTTGAATTGTCGCTTACAACATACTGGCTCTTGTATTCTTCAAGAGAGCCTAACTGCTGGTCGGCAAGCGCAATTGCACGGTTAGAGTCAAGACGGGGCACTTTGTCATAGCTGATATCTTCAAAGTCATTTTCAAAGTTGCCGTCGCTGATTGTAAGAAGGTCGCTGTACGATTTTGCACGGAAAAGGGTTACACCGGTAAGATATCCGACAGCCATAACAACCACGAGCACACCCACAATTATTACGGGTACTAACGATTTTTTCTTAACATATTCTTTTCTTTCGATTTTCTTGTTAGCTCTACAAACAAGTGCAAATGAAAGCATAAATACAACTACAAGAAGAATTAAGAAAAGATACATCTGCGTGTCTTTAAAGTTTAATGCCGGGAGCATCATATAGTAAGCAATGCCGCCCACTACTGCCGTGATAAGGAAAGAAATGAGCAAGCGAAGCGGAATTTTTGTCGGCTTAACTACCGCCGTTACCTCGTCGCTTTTCGGCCATTTGATTTTTTCCTTAAATTCGTTGATAACCTCATCGGCATCATAATCCATATTTGGAATTTTGTTGTCCATATTTTATCTCCAATCTAAGATAGTTTAATTATTATACTATAATTCACTTATTTAATCAATATATATTATATTGTATAAAATGTAAATTTTAGCCATAGTATTAGTGGTGGTATAAATGAAGATAAAAAATGTTACATATTCCTTTTTTCAAACGCTTTGCTTGATTTTTCTTGCCGCTTTGTTTATCATTTTTTCAAAAGATACACGCAAGGGGGCTTATGACGGCTTAACTCTTGCAATGAATACAGTTGTGCCGTCGCTTTTGCCGCTTTTGATAATATTTTTAACCTTTATGAAATCAAGCGCAAATAATATTTTGATAAAACTTTGCGGAAATTTTTCAAGAGTATTTTTTAATCTGCCAAAGGCGGCTTTTTCGGCAATTCTTTTCGGTCTTGTCGGCGGATATCCCACAGGCGCACTGTTGAGTGAGGAGCTTTTTGAGGCAGGGGAGATAGATTCAAATCAGGCAAAACGCTTAATGTGCTTTAATTTTTGCGGCGGTTGCGGCTTTATAATCACTGCTGTCGGCACAGTCACCTTTAACAGCACAAGACTCGGCGTAATGCTCTTTTTGTCAAACGCTTTGTCGTCAATTTTAATCGGTTTCGTCCTTTCATTTAAGGAAAAAAGGCTTGAAAAAAGCGAATACTCTCTTTTTTCTTTCACCTCTCTCGGCGACGCACTCACCCTTGCCACACCCAAGGCGGCGCAAAGCGTAATAGTGATAACGGCATATATCGTTTTGTTTTCAGCTCTCAGCAGTACGGTCAAAATTCCCGAACCGCTTTTGCCGATTATTGAGATAACAAACGGAGTTTGTAACGGCGATTTTTCTCTGCCGCTTACTGCCGCATTTCTTTCTTTCGGCGGAATTTGTATTCATCTTCAAATTTCAGGAGTGCTGAGAAAATTTAAAATGAGCTATTTTGAATTTCTGCTTTTCAGGCTCATTTCAAGCGTTTTGTCCTATTTTATTATGAAATTACTTTTGTACTTTTTCCCTGTTGATTTGTCTGTGTTTGCAAATGCTTCAACTCCCGTCAGGCTTTCAAGTGTGAATGTAACGCTGTCCGTTTTGCTCGTTGCAGGGTGCTTTGTAAGCGTGCTTGACCTCAACTCCCGCCGTAAAGCCATATAAAAGGAAAAAGTAGGAACAATAAATGTTCCTACTTTTTTAATTTACTATCTTTTCAAACATTTTGTTCATTTGCTTTTTTAGGGCGGGGAAGTTGGAGAGTGAAAAGTCGGATTTCAAAATATCCTGTGCACATTCCTGCGCTTTTTTAAGTGTGTCCATATCCTCCACCATATCGGCAATTTTAAGCTCCGGCAAGCCGTGCTGACGAGAGCCGAAGAAATCGCCGGGGCCACGAAGCTTAAGGTCGGTATCCGCAATCTTAAAGCCGTCGCTAAATTGCTTCATCGTCATAAGCCTTTCACGTGAGGTTTCGCCTTTAGCGTCGGACACAAGCACGCAGTAGCTCTGCTTATTGCCTCTGCCGACTCGCCCTCTAAGCTGATGAAGTGTTGAAAGACCGAAGCGTTCGGCATTTTCAATCACCATAATTGTTGCATTAGGCACGTCAACGCCGACCTCAACAACGGTGGTTGCAACAAGTATGCTCACCTTGCCGTCGGCAAAGGATTTCATAATCGCTTCCTTGTCCTTAGCCTTCATTTTGCCGTGAAGTATTCCGAGATTATAGCCCTTAAATTCACCGTTTGCAAGCTCCTCGGCAAATTCCTCTGCACTTTTTATATTGGTTTCGTTTTCCTCGACCGCAGGGCAAATTATGTAGCATTGCTCACCACGGGCAACAGCATCTTTAATAAATTTATACAGCCTTTTGTGGTATCTTGAATCAACCACGTCCGTGCGAACAGTCTGCCTGCCCGGCGGAAGCTCGTCAAGTACGCTGATATCAAGGTCGCCGTAGAGGATAAGCCCAAGCGTTCTCGGAATAGGGGTGGCGCTCATAACGATTGTGTGTACGTTTTGCCCCTTTTGCGCAAGCGTTGCACGCTGATTTACACCGAAGCGGTGCTGTTCGTCGGTTATAACAAGCGCAAGTTTTCTGAATTCAACGTCATTTTGAATTAAAGCGTGCGTGCCGATAAGCAAATCAATTTCGTTATTAAACAGCGCTTTTTTTATTTCTCTTTTCTGTTTTGCGGGTGTTGAGCCTGTTAAAAGAGCGATTTTTAAATCCGATTTTGAAAACATTTTTGTAAGGCTTTCAAAATGCTGAGTTGCAAGTATTTCCGTCGGCGCCATCATAGCCGCTTGATATCCGTTTTTGATAACGGTATAAATAAGGCTTGCCGCAACGGCGGTTTTGCCGGAGCCGACATCACCCTGAACAAGGCGGTTGCAGGGAAATTTGCTTTCCATATCAGCCACACATTCGCTGATTGTACGCTTTTGCGCATTGGTGAGAGTGAACGGTAAAAAGGTTTCAAATTCCTTGCTGTAATCTTTTGTAATCCTTAGAGAGTTTTCGCATCTTTTGTTGCTTTTAAGCTTTAATAAGCCAAGCTGGAGAGTTAAAAGTTCTTCAAATATAAGTCTTTTTCTTGCAGGCAGATAATCGTCGGCGCTGCTTGGAAAATGAATATCTCTTATTGCTTTATCAAGTGAAATCAAGCCGTATTTTTGCATGATTTCATCGCTCAATGTTTCGTCAATTTGATGAATTTCGTCAAGTGCGGTTTTCATAACCTTTGAAATTGCACGAGAGGTCAGCTTTTCCTTGGCAGGATAAACCGGCTGAATTGCAAGCACACCGTCTGCCTTTTCGATTTTCGGCGAGCTCATGGAAGCCGTTAGAAAGCTTTTGTCTATTTTTCCGTATAAAAAGTAATCCTCATAAACCTTTAGCGATTTTGCAAGGTATTTATTATTAAAAATTGTTACGGCAATAACATTTTCGCCGTCTGAAAATTTGCACTTATAAAGCGTTAAGCCACGCCTAATCACAGCCTCCTTAACGGGAGTAATAAGCGTTGCTTTAATGCAGATTGTATCTCCGTCGTTTACATCATTTAGGGTTTTGCCGACAGTCCAATCCTCATATTTTCTTGGGTAAAAATGAATAAGGCTGTCAACGTCAAAGATGCCAAGACTGTTAAACAGCTTGGCTCTTTTTTCGCCGACACCCTTAATAAATTGTATATTGCTATCTAAATTCAGCATATCTTACTCCACCGAGATGATAAAATAATATATAGGCTGACCGCCGTTTACAATGCTGATTTCAACGTCACTGCCGTATTTTTCATAAAGTGCTTTTTCAACAGCTTCTGCGTCATCTTCGCTTGCGCCTTCACCGTAAATAATTGTGATGAGTGAATGTTCACCTTTTTTGAACAGCTTGTGAGCAGCTTTAACGGCAATGTCTGTAATATCATCGCCGATATATTTAATCTTTCCGTTGCAAAGGCCCATAATTTCGCCCTGTTTAATCGGCTTGCCGTCAACCTCGCTGTCCCTTGCGGCAAATGTAACCTGTGCGGTTTCAACATTTTCTGCGGCAGAAAGCATATTCATTTGGTTTTCGTCTGCATTTGCGGTTTCGTCAAACATAAGCATAGCGGAAATGCCCTGCGGAATGGTCTTTGTAGGTAAAACTCTTACATCTCTGTCCTTTGCAAGAGGAGCCGCCTGCTCAGCCGCCATAATAATATTTTTGTTGTTAGGAAGAACGAAAACAACCTTTGCCGGAGTTTTCATAATTGCATTTAAAATATCGTCTGTAGACGGATTCATAGTCTGGCCGCCGCTTACGATTGTATCTGCACCTGTCTCTTATACACATCTGACGCTGCCGACG
>ENA-UALF01001038-UALF01001038.1-human-gut-metagenome-genome-assembly--contig:-NODE-1038-length-11529-cov-6.840509_pt1 | contig 11529 bp, 6 predicted proteins | sample MGYA00243698_ERZ654464 | MGnify/ENA primary metagenome ERZ654464 (study PRJEB26926, sample SAMN06164595) | human gut metagenome | biome: ENVO:00009003; feature: ENVO:2100002; material: ENVO:00002003...
TGACAAAAAATCAAAAGTTGGCTGCAGAAAAAATTGAAGCAGGGAAAGCATACTCACTGAAAGAAGCTGCACAGTTAGTTAAAGATATTACTTTTTCTAAGTTTGATGCTTCATTAGATATTGACGTACGTTTAGGTGTAGACCCTCGTAAAGCTAACCAGATGGTTCGTGGTGTAGTTTCATTGCCTCACGGAACAGGTAAGCAAGTGCGTGTTTTGGTTCTGTGTACACCTGATGCTGAAGCTGCTGCAAAAGAAGCTGGTGCTGACTATGTTGGTCTTGATGAATATATTGAAAAGATCAAAGGTGGATGGACTGATATTGATGTAATCATTACAATGCCGTCTATCATGGGTAAGATCGGTGCTTTGGGTCGTGTTCTTGGTCCTCGTGGATTAATGCCGAATCCGAAGAGTGGTACTGTAACTATGGATGTAGCTAAGGCTGTTAAGGAAGTTAAGCAAGGTAAGATTGACTTTAAGGTTGATAAGAGCGGTATCGTTCATACTTCAATTGGCAAGGTTTCTTTCACTGCAGATCAGATTCGTGATAATGCGAAAGAATTTATCGCTACTATCATTAAATTGAAACCAAGTTCAGCTAAGGGTACTTATATTAAGAGTATTTATCTTTCAAGTACTATGAGTAAGGGTATCAAGATTGATCCCAAAACTGTAGAAGAAAACTAACAATAAGGAGGAATCATGAGAAAGGAAGATAAAGGCGTTATTATTGGTCAGTTGGCTGAAACCGTTAAGCAATACGGACATTTCTATTTGGTTGACACAACTGCTATGGATGCAGCTAAGACAAGTGAACTGAGAAGAAAATGTTTCAAAGCAGGTATTAAGCTGGTTGTTGTGAAGAATTCTTTGCTTCACAAAGCTCTGATGAGCATGGAAGGTGTTGATTTCTCTCCGTTGTTCGATTCTTTAAAAGGTACAACTTCAGTAATGTTTAGCGAAGTAGCTAACGCTCCTGCAAAGTTGTTGAAAGAATACAAAGAGGAAATTCCTGCATTGAAAGCAGCTTATGCTGAAGAAGGTTTCTATGTAGGTGCTAATCAACTGGATGCTCTTTGCAACATTAAGAGTAAGAATGAAGTTATTGCTGATATTATTGCATTGCTGCAATCACCGGCGAAAAATGTTATTTCTGCTCTTCAATCAGGTGGTAACACCATTCATGGAGTTCTTAAGACTCTGGGCGAACGTGCCGAATAATCAATTTTATAATCAATTAGTAACAAACAATTAAAATCATACAAAAATGGCAGATTTGAAAGCTTTTGCAGAACAATTAGTTAACTTGACAGTAAAAGAAGTTAATGAACTTGCAACTATCCTTAAAGAAGAATACGGTATTGAACCTGCTGCTGCAGCTGTTGCTGTTGCTGCTGCTCCTGCCGCTGGTGGAGCTGCTGCTGAAGAAAAAACATCTTTCGATGTTGTTTTGAAAGCTGCTGGTGCAAATAAACTTGCTATCGTTAAATTGGTGAAAGAACTCACCGGACTTGGCTTGAAAGAAGCAAAAGACCTTGTAGACGGTGCTCCTAACAACATCAAAGAAGGTCTTGCTAAGGCTGATGCTGAGGCTTTGAAAAAACAATTGGAAGAAGCTGGAGCAGAAGTTGAACTTAAATAATACATCTGTTAATCAGAGAGTTTGGTTAAGAATCATCTCACTCGGTGATTCTTAACCTTTTTGTGTATATATTTTTAATTAAGTTCACCTAATCCCTTTTATAAATGTCTTCTACAATAGGTAAACCACGCGTAAATTTCGCTTCAATTAAGAATCCGCTTCCTTATCCGGATTTCCTTGAAGTTCAGTTGAAGTCATTTCAAGACTTTTTGCAACTCGACACCCCGCCTGAAAAAAGAAAAAACGAAGGGCTTTTCAAGGTATTCGCCGAGAATTTCCCCATTGCTGATACGCGCAATAACTTTGTCCTCGAATTTTTGGACTATTATATCGATCCGCCGAGATATACGATTGAAGAATGTCTCGAAAGAGGATTGACTTACAGCGTACCGTTAAAGGCCAAATTGAAATTATACTGTACCGATCCCGACCATGAGGATTTCGCTACGGTAATTCAAGACGTTTATTTAGGCCCTATCCCTTATATGACTGCTAAGGGTACGTTTGTTATCAATGGGGCCGAACGTGTTGTCGTTTCACAGTTGCACCGTTCTCCGGGCGTGTTCTTCGGACAAAGTATACACGCTAACGGTACAAAACTTTATTCGGCACGTATTATTCCGTTCAGGGGCTCTTGGATTGAATTTGCCACTGATATAAACAACGTGATGTATGCCTATATCGACCGGAAGAAAAAGTTGCCCGTTACTACTTTGTTGCGTGCGATTGGTTTCGAGACCGATAAGGATATTCTCGAAATATTCGGTTTGGCAGAAGACTTGAAAGTCTCCAAAGCAAGTTTGAAAAAAGCCATTGGCCGCAGATTGGCGGGTAATGTCGTTAAGGCTTGGGTGGAAGACTTTGTAGACGAGGATACCGGTGAGGTCGTTTCTATCGAACGTACCGAGATTGTCATTCCTCGTGAAACTGTCCTTGAAGAATCGCATATTGCCGATATTATCGAATCGGGTGTCCAAAATATCTTGTTGCATAAAGAGGATAGCAACACGTCGGATTACTCGATTATATTCAATACGTTGCAAAAGGATTCCAGCAACTCGGAAAAAGAAGCCGTGTTGTATATTTATCGCCAATTACGTAACGCCGAGCCTGCCGATGATGCCAGTGCCCGCGAGGTGATTACCAACCTTTTCTTCTCGGAGAAACGTTACGATTTGGGAGAAGTAGGACGTTATAGAATAAACAAGAAATTAAATCTTTCTACCTCGCCCGATGTGAAGGTGCTTACGAAAGAGGATATCATCGAAATTATCAAATATCTCATCGAGTTGATTAACTCGAAGACCGATGTCGATGATATAGACCATTTGAGCAACCGTCGTGTGCGCACGGTAGGAGAACAATTATATAATCAGTTTGGAGTGGGGTTGGCTCGTATGGCGCGTACCATTCGTGAGAGAATGAATGTGCGGGATAACGAGGTGTTTACTCCCATCGACTTGATTAATGCAAAGACGATATCGTCTGTTATCAATACATTCTTCGGGACGAACGCTTTGTCGCAGTTCATGGATCAGACGAATCCGTTGGCCGAAATTACTCACAAGCGTCGTATGTCGGCCTTGGGTCCCGGCGGTTTGTCTCGCGAACGCGCCGGTTTCGAGGTCCGTGACGTGCACTATACGCACTATGGACGTCTTTGTCCTATCGAGACTCCCGAAGGACCTAATATCGGTTTGATCTCGTCTCTTTGTGTATATGCTAAGATTAACGATCTGGGCTTCATCGAAACTCCGTATCGGAAAGTAGAAAATGGGAAAGTGGATTTGTCGCCCGAGGGTGTGGTGTATTTGACCGCCGAAGCCGAGGAAAACTTGGTGGTAGCGCAGGGTAATGCTCCGTTGAATGACGACGGCACATTTGTTCGCAATCGGGTAAAATCTCGTTTGGAGGCCGATTTCCCCGTCGTTTCGCCCGATCAGGTGAATTTGATGGACGTGTCGCCTACTCAGATAGCTTCTATCGCGGCATCGTTGATTCCGTTCCTCGAACACGATGATGCGAACCGTGCGTTGATGGGGTCGAACATGATGCGTCAGGCAGTTCCTTTATTGCGTCCCGAAGCTCCTATTGTGGGAACGGGCATCGAGGGGCAGTTGATTCGCGATTCTCGTACGCAGATTACGGCCGAGGGCGATGGCGTTATCGAGTTTGTCGATGCCACTACGATTCGTATTCGCTACGATCGTACGGAAGATGAAGAATTTGTAAGTTTTGAAGATTCCGTAAAAGAATATATCATACCCAAGTTCCGTAAGACGAACCAGAGTACGACTATCGATTTGCGTCCTATCTGCCACAAGGGAGACCGGGTTAAAGCCGGAGATATTCTTACCGAAGGTTATTCCACCGAGAATGGCGAGTTGGCTTTGGGACGTAACCTCAAAGTCGCATTCATGCCGTGGAAAGGATATAACTACGAGGATGCTATCGTGTTGAACGAGCGTGTCGTTCGTGAAGACATTCTTACTTCGGTTCACGTTGATGAATATTCGTTGGAAGTGCGTGAAACCAAGCGCGGTATGGAGGAACTTACTTCCGATATTCCCAATGTAAGCGAGGATGCTACGAAAGACCTCGATGAACGTGGTATTATTCGTATCGGAGCTCAGGTTAATCCCGGAGATATTATGATCGGTAAGATTACTCCGAAAGGAGAATCCGATCCTTCTCCCGAAGAAAAATTGCTTCGTGCGATTTTCGGTGATAAGGCCGGCGATGTGAAAGATGCGTCCTTGAAAGCTACTCCTTCGTTGAAAGGTGTCGTTATCGGTACGAATCTATTCTCTCGTGCCATTAAAAAGAAAAAATCGAAACTCAGCGACAAAGCCATTCTTCCGAAACTCGACGAGGAATATGAAGAAAAGATGAACGGTTTGAAAGCCATTCTCATCGATAAGTTGCTTGTTTTGACACAAGGTAAGGTTTCGCAGGGTGTGAAAGATTTCATGGGAACCGATGTCGTGTCGAAGGGAACGAAATTCACTCAGGCTGTTCTGAATAAAATCGATTATACGACGGTACAGGTAAGCAAGTGGACGACCGATGCCGCCAAGAACGAATTGATACGCGCTACTATCATCAATTATTTGAAGAAGTATAAAGAATATGATGCCGAGTTGCGTCGTAAGAAATTCGATATTTCTATCGGAGATGAACTTCCTTCTGGTATCGTGCAAATGGCCAAAGTGTATATTGCCAAGAAGCGTAAGATAAGCGTGGGCGATAAGATGGCCGGACGTCACGGTAACAAGGGTATCGTTTCGCGTATCGTTCGTCAGGAAGACATGCCTTTCTTGGCCGACGGAACTCCGGTCGATATCGTTTTGAACCCGTTGGGTGTGCCTTCTCGTATGAACTTGGGACAGATTTTCGAGACCGTTTTAGGTTGGGCTGGAGCCGAGTTGGGAGAAAAATTTGCGACTCCGATTTTCGACGGGGCGAGCCTTGATGATTTGAATACTTGGACCGATAAAGCCGGGCTTCCTCGTTATGGTAAGACCTATTTGTATGACGGTGGCACAGGCGAGCGTTTCGACCAGCCGGCTACGGTGGGGGTAATCTATATGCTGAAACTGGGTCACATGGTCGAAGACAAGATGCATGCCCGTTCCATCGGTCCGTACTCTTTGATTACGCAACAGCCTTTGGGTGGTAAAGCACAGTTCGGTGGTCAGCGTTTCGGAGAAATGGAGGTTTGGGCTCTCGAAGCCTTCGGTGCTTCTCATGTTTTGCAGGAAATCCTGACGATCAAGTCGGACGACGTGGTTGGACGTTCGAAAGCCTATGAGGCAATCGTTAAGGGCGAACCCATGCCGACACCCGGTATTCCCGAGTCTCTGAATGTGTTATTGCATGAATTGAGAGGTCTTGGTCTTAGCGTCAACTTAGAATAAATAAAATCCAATGGCCAGACTGTCGCAGAAATGTGACAGTCGGCCAATAACTCTTTATACATTAAAAACATATGGCTTTTAGAAAAGATAACAAAATAAAGAGTAACTTTTCGAAGATTTCGATCGGTTTGGCTTCGCCCGAAGAGATTCTGGAAAATTCGAGCGGTGAGGTCTTGAAACCCGAAACCATCAATTACCGTACCTATAAACCCGAGCGGGACGGTCTTTTCTGCGAACGTATATTCGGACCTGTAAAAGATTACGAGTGTCATTGCGGAAAATATAAACGTATTCGCTACAAAGGTATCGTGTGCGACCGATGTGGTGTGGAAGTAACAGAGAAAAAGGTGCGCCGCGAACGCATGGGGCATATACAGCTCGTTGTTCCGGTAGCTCATATCTGGTATTTCCGTTCGTTACCCAATAAGATTGGGTATTTGTTGGGATTGCCCAGCAAGAAATTGGACGCTGTTATCTATTATGAGCGTTATATTGTCATACAGCCGGGACCTCAATCGGACTTGGCTACTTACGATTTGCTTTCCGAAGAGGAATATTTGAACATCATGGATTCACTTCCTCGTGAAAATCAGATGCTCGAAGATACCGATCCGAATAAGTTTATCGCTAAGATGGGAGCAGAAGCTATCTACGATCTGCTTTCTCGTTTGGATCTCGATGAGCTGTCTTACGATTTGCGTCATCGTGCCAGCACCGATGGCTCTCAGCAACGCAAAACCGAGGCTTTGAAACGGCTCCAAGTCGTTGAGTCGTTCCGGGCTTCTAAGGGTAGGAACCGGCCCGAATGGATGATTTTGAAAGTCATACCGGTTATCCCGCCCGAATTGCGTCCGTTGGTTCCTCTCGATGGCGGTCGTTTCGCGACTTCCGATTTGAACGATTTGTACCGTCGGGTGATTATCCGTAACAATCGTTTGAAACGATTGATGGAGATCAAGGCTCCTGAGGTTATTCTTCGAAATGAAAAACGTATGTTGCAGGAGGCTGTGGATTCTTTGCTCGACAACTCTCGCAAGTCTAGCGCAGTGAAAACCGAGGCTAATCGTCCGTTAAAGTCTCTTTCCGATAGTTTGAAAGGTAAGCAAGGACGTTTCCGCCAAAACCTGTTGGGTAAACGTGTCGATTATTCTGCGCGTTCGGTTATCGTCGTAGGTCCCGAATTGAAAATGCACGAATGCGGTCTGCCCAAAAATATGGCGGCCGAATTGTATAAACCGTTTATTATCCGTAAACTTATCGAGCGTGGTATCGTTAAGACGGTAAAATCGGCTAAGAAAATCGTCGATCGCAAAGAGCCTGTGGTATGGGATATCCTCGAACATGTGATGAAAGGACACCCCGTGCTGTTGAACCGTGCCCCGACGTTGCACCGTTTGGGTATTCAGGCGTTCCAGCCCAAAATGATCGAAGGTAAGGCTATCCAGTTGCATCCGCTCGCTTGTACGGCATTTAACGCCGACTTCGACGGTGACCAGATGGCTGTTCACTTGCCTCTCGGAAACGAGGCAATTCTTGAAGCTCAACTGTTGATGTTGGGTGCTCATAATATCTTGAATCCCGCCAATGGCGCACCTATCACTGTGCCTTCGCAAGATATGGTTTTGGGATTGTATTATATTACCAAACTTCGTCCGGGTTCGTTGGGTGAAGGACTGAAATTCTATGGTCCCGAAGAAGCCGAAATCGCTTACAACGAAGGTAAAGTTTCGTTGCACGCTCCGGTATCGGTCGTTGTGAAAGATGTCGATAAGGACGGTAATATCATCGAGCACATGGTCGAGAATACTTCGGTGGGTCGTGTATTGGTTAATCAGTATGTGCCTCAGGAGATCGGCTATGTCAATGAAATCCTTTCTAAGAAATCGTTGCGCGATATTATCGGTAAGGTGATTAAAGTTTGCGGTGTGACACGTTCGGCTCAGTTCCTTGACGATATCAAGAACTTGGGTTACTACATGGCATTCAAGGGAGGTTTGTCCTTCAATTTGGGTGATGTGCTCGTTCCGCCCGAAAAAGAGACTTTGGTTGCCGAAGGTAACGCCGAGGTGGAACAGATCATGAACAACTACAACATGGGTTTCATCACTTATAACGAGCGTTATAATCAGATTATCGATACATGGACTCACGTAAATTCTCGTCTGTCCGATATTTTGATGAAGCAACTTTCTGCCGACAATCAAGGATTCAATTCGGTATTCATGATGTTGGATTCGGGAGCTCGTGGTTCTAAGGACCAGATTCGTCAGTTGTCGGGTATGCGTGGTTTGATGGCCAAACCCCAAAAGTCGGGAGCAGAAGGCGGTCAGATCATCGAGAACCCTATTTTGGCAAACTTCAAAGAGGGACTTTCCGTGTTGGAATACTTTATCTCTACGCACGGTGCTCGTAAAGGTCTTGCCGATACGGCATTGAAGACAGCCGACGCCGGTTATTTGACCCGTCGTTTGGTCGATGTAGCTCACGATGTCATTATCCATGAAGAGGATTGCGGTACATTGCGCGGTTTGGTTTGTACCGAGATTAAGAATAACGAGGAGGTCGTAGCTTCTTTGGGTGAAAGAATATTAGGACGTGTGTCTGTTCACGATGTAGTGAATCCGTTGACTAACGAGATATTGGTTCACGCCGGTGAAGAAATTACCGAAGTTATTGCCAAGAAGATAGAGGATTCTCCTATCGAACAGGTGGAGATTCGTTCGGTTCTGACGTGCGAATCGAAGAAAGGTGTTTGTGCTAAATGTTACGGACGTAACCTTTCTAATAACCGCATGGTTCAAAAAGGCGAGGCTGTGGGTGTAATTGCCGCGCAGTCGATCGGTGAGCCGGGTACACAGCTGACATTGCGTACGTTCCACGTCGGTGGTATCGCTTCGAATATTGCGGCTGTATCGAGCGTTACATCTCGTTACGAGGGTATTTTGGAGATAGACGAACTTCGTACGGTAGAAAATGTATCCGATAGCGGTACAAGAGTACAGATTGTCGTAGGTCGATTGGCCGAAATGCGTATTATCGACCCGAATACGAAAATGGTGCTCATGACTGCCAATATTCCCTATGGATCAAAACTTTTCTTCAATAACGGCGATACCGTTAAGAAAGGCGATATGATTTGCGAATGGGACCCCTTCAATGCGGTAATTGTTTCGGAGGTGGGCGGTAGAGTCAACTTCGAAGCCGTGGAAGAAGGTGTTACTTATCGTGTAGAATCGGACGAACAATCTGGTTTGAAAGAAAAGATCATTATCGAATCGAAAGACCGTACCCGTGTACCGTCGGCACAAATTCTCGATGAAGCCGGGCAGGTAATCAAGAGTTATGCTTTGCCTGTGGGAGCTCACTTGATGATTGAAGACGGCGATAGGATTAAAACGGGAGATGTATTCGTTAAGATACCTCGTGCGGTCGGTAAAGCCGGTGACATTACCGGTGGTCTTCCTCGTGTAACCGAGTTGTTCGAAGCACGTAACCCGTCTAATCCGGCTGTCGTTTCTGAAATCGACGGTGAGGTGATCTTCGGGAAAGTGAAACGTGGTAATCGTGAAATCTCTGTGGTTTCCAAGACGGGTGAGACGAAGAAATATTTGGTTCCTCTTTCCAAACAAATATTGGTACAAGAGAACGATTACGTGCGTGCCGGAACTCCGCTTTCCGATGGAGCCGTTACTCCTTCCGATATCTTGGCCATCAAAGGTCCTACGGCTGTACAGGAATATATCGTGAACGAAGTTCAAGATGTGTACCGTATGCAGGGTGTGAAGATTAACGATAAGCACTTCGAGGTGATTGTTCGTCAAATGATGCGTAAGGTTCAAATTCTCGATCCGGGCGATACTCGATTCTTGGAACAACAGATTGTCGACAAGCGAGACTTCATGGACGAAAATGACCGTATTTGGGGTAAAAAAGTTGTTACCGATCCGGGCGATTCTCAAACGTTGAAAGCCGGACAGATCGTTACGGCGCGTAAATTGCGCGATGAAAATTCGGCTTTGAAACGGAAAGACTTGAAGTTGATACAGGTGCGCGATGCAATTCCTGCTACTTCCGAACAGATTCTGCAAGGTATTACCCGTGCAGCCCTGCAAACATCGAGCTTTATGTCGGCCGCTTCTTTCCAAGAGACGACAAAAGTGCTCAACGAGGCTGCTATCAATGGTAAGGTAGATACGTTGGAAGGTATGAAAGAAAACGTTATCTGCGGACACTTGATTCCTGCCGGTACGGGGCAACGTGAGTTTGACAAACTCATTGTCGGATCCAAAGAGGAATTCGATCGTGTTTTTGCCAATCGTAAGAATGTAACTGATTTTTCTAACTAATAAGTGAAAAGACTCTAAAATAAGCGAGGCGGATAACATCTATCCGCCTCGCTTATTTTATGGAAACAAATGTCACGCGGGTGACTTTGCCGATAGTTGTGTGGGATTAGCGGTCTCCCAAAATGTGATTAATATATAGATTGCGATTGGACAATGTTATGAATGGTTCTATTTCATGGGATACCATCATGATGGTTGTTCCGTTACTCGATAAATCCCGTAGAATCTCGAACATACGGTTCCCGAATTGACGATCTATATAAGATGCCGGTTCGTCCAATATTAACATTTCCGGCTTAGAAATAAGAGCTCTCCCGAACAAAGATCGTTGGAGTTGTCCTCCCGATAACACCCCGATGGGTTTATTGCGCAAAGCGGTTATACCCATGAGGTCGAGCATTTCGTCTATTTCTTTTTTAGAGTCAAATTTTGTATTTCCCTTTTGGGTGTTACCCATAAGACCCGAAGCTACTACTTCTTCTACGGTAATGGGAAATCGGCTGTCTATGCTGTTTTTTTGAGGCAGGTAACCCATATCTAATGAAGATACGGGCTCTCCTTGTCTGAAAAAGGAAATTCGTCCCTTAGTCGGACTCTGTAATCTGAGAATCGTACGCAGCAATGACGTTTTTCCCCCGCCGTTAGGGCCGGTAATCAAAAGAAAATCACCTTGATAAATATCCAGATTTATATCTTCGAGGATATTCTTGTCTGTATAAGAGAGCCATACGTTTTCTATGGCTATTATTTTATTTTCCAGCAATGGCATCGGTTATATGTAAAAGTTCTTCGCTCCAATTATAGCTAAGTGGGTTAATAGGAACTACCTTCGCATTTATTTCAGATGCGAATGATTCGGCTTGTTTGGCATCGAATTCTTGTTGGATAAATATAACCTTCACGTTGTTTTCGCGTGCTATGTCTATGGCTTTTTTCAAATAAAAAGCAGACGGTTCTTTTCCGTTGTATTCCAAACTGAGCTGGTGCAGGTTGTAGTCTTTGGCCAAATAGCTGAGAGATGGATGATATATGGCGAACATAGTTCCGCTGACCGGTGAGAGTCGTTCGGTCATGACGGAATCTACTTGATTTATTTCGTCGAGTAGTTCTTCGTAGTTCTTGCGAAATACTTTTTCTCCGTCGGGATCGATACTAACAAACGCCTCGTACATGTTTTGGGCGATGATGCGCACATTCTTGGGGGAACTCCATGTGTGCGGATCGGCATCGAAATGATGGTGGTGTACATCGGCATCGTTGTGCTCGTGCGTACCTGAAAGTATATCGATACCTTCGGAAGTATCGAATATTTTCATATTCGGATTGTTCTGTTCCAATTTATCCATCCAAGCAAGTTCGAAGCCTATGTGCCCGATTTTGAAATAGGCGATACTTTTGCCCAAATGAACCAGATGAGACGGAGAAGGGTCGTAAGCCTCGGGGTTACTGCCGGGAGGAACGATACAGTTAATATTGAACCGGTCTCCTGCAATTTTTTCAGCAAAATATTTCTGAGGTTGTATAGTTACCGTGACAATTTTCTGCTCTTTGTTTCCAGTAGTACATGCTACTGCTGTCTCTTATACACATCTCCGAGCCCACGAGACACTGAGCGATCTCGT
>ENA-UALF01001047-UALF01001047.1-human-gut-metagenome-genome-assembly--contig:-NODE-1047-length-11441-cov-4.165554_pt1 | contig 11441 bp, 6 predicted proteins | sample MGYA00243698_ERZ654464 | MGnify/ENA primary metagenome ERZ654464 (study PRJEB26926, sample SAMN06164595) | human gut metagenome | biome: ENVO:00009003; feature: ENVO:2100002; material: ENVO:00002003...
CGTTGACATTAAGCGGTACAGCTCCGTGTTTTTGGGCAGCTCATTGGCGAAGGGCACGATGGCCCCGCCTACTTTGATGAGTCCATGACCGGCAGGGGCGTTATCCACATAGCTCATCTGCGTATCCGATGCCCCCAGCAGGCGGGCAAGCTGCTCCCGGTCGGTGGTAGCCTGATTGAGCATCAGCAGGAACTCGGAGTTTGCAAACATCATCCGCGCCGTGTTGGACAGCAGACATTCCTCCACATTCTGTGTAATGCCGGTGAGCGTCGCGCCGTATTTGCGGAACCGCTTCCAGCATTTGTATAGGAACTCACTGCTGTAATTGTTGATACCGTGTCCGCTGCCGCTCCCATTGGCGAAAAACAGATAGATCTCGTCGATGTAGACATGGGTGTATTTTCCCGCCTTGCGGTTTTGAATGACGCGGTTATAGATGGCGTCCAGCATCACCAGCAAGCCCACCGATTTCAGATTTTCGCCCAAGTCCTGAATGTCAAAGCAGAGGATACGGCTTTTTGTATTGATATTGGTCTGGTGGGAAAATACATTCAAACTGCCCACCGTGAACAGCTCCAGCGCCAGCGCGATACGGTGCGCCTCCGGGTTGACCTGCTTCATCAGATCATCGTAAAGATTTTTCAGCGTAGGTGGCTCGCCCTGATAGTTTTTCAGATATTCCCGGTAGATGTTGCCCACACTACGGTCGATGATGGACTTCTCCTGCGGCTCGATCTTATCCGAGCCCATGAGCTGCTCATACAGCGACATGATAAACTCAGACTTCATCACCAACGGCTCCCTGCCGTCGCCATACCCCTCGGACAAGTCCAGTGCGTTGATGTGGCAACCGTTTGGATCAGAGGCGGAGATGGTGATGACCTCACCGCCCAATGCCCGTACCAGCTCGCCATATTCACGCTCCGGGTCCACGATGATAATGTCATGGTCGGTAGAGAGCGCCAACGCGGAGACCTCCTGCTTGGCCGCCATGCTTTTGCCGGAGCCGGACACGCCGGTAATAAAGCCGTTGCCGTTGAGTAGATTTCCGCGGTTGCAGATGATGAGATTGTGCGATACGGCGTTGACGCCGTAGTAGATGCCGCCTGCGTCCTGAATTTCCTGCGACTTGAACGGCATGAGAACGGCGGTACATTCCGTGGTCAGGGTGCGGGTAGCGTCAATGCGCTTGAGGCCGAGGGGCAGCACCGTGTTCAAGGCGTCCTCCTGCTGGTAGCGCAGAATGTTAAATTGACAGCCCCGCGCCCGCCCGATGGCTTGCAGGGCCTCGGTATCCTGGTCAAGCTGTCCGAGGTTATCTGCCAAATGCGTCAGCGTCACCAAAGCCAGCATCATGCGCTGGTCGCGGCTCATGAGGTCGTCCATGAATTCCTTCGTTTCGCTCCGCATCTGCTCCAAGTCATAGGGAATATTGGCGGTAAAATTGTTGCTCTGATTCTGCCGCTGCTGCCAGCGGGTAATATCCGATTCCACGGACATAATGCGCTTGCGAATATCGCTCACTGCTTCGTCCATTGCCACAGGGATAATGTCAATGGAAAGCATCATGTTCCGGGGATAGTCCATTAGCTCCGTGATCATCGCGTCGGAGATAAAGCTGGCATACTCCCGCAGGAACAGGGTGCGGCCCACATGATCGCCCAACTCATAGTGATTTTTTTGAAAGGAAATACAGTCCGGGGCGATGCAGTCCCGGAAGTCATGTCCCCTTCGCATGGTGTCCTCCAAATTGAACCGGAATAGCTGCTCCTCGCCGGGGCGATAGAAGTCATGCAGAAGCCGCAGGCGGTCATTGACCGTGATCTCCCGGACACTGGATGACATACGGGAAAGTCCCGTGGTAAGGTCAGTCCCAACGCGGGAAAAGAACGCGCGGGCCTCCTCCACGCTTTTCTTCTCCGCCGAAACGGTGATGTACTTCTCCTGAATGAGATTGTTGCTCTCCGCCGCCTTGCCCAAAACAAGCGCATTATACTCGTTCCGGTAGAGGTCACGGCGGTCGCCCTGCATGGGCATGAGCAGCGTCCGCCCGAAGTCCTTTTGATTGAGCTGACGGTTAAAGAGCGTGATCTTCGCCGTGGCCCCGATGGGCAGCGAGTTCAGGAAGGAGCAGTAGGTCATAAAGAGTTCCCTCTGCTTTTCCGGGGAGGCCACGGCATAATTGACATCAAAAAAGCGCCAAGTTTTTGAAAACTTGCCGCTTACCTGAAACACGCCGTCTTGATAAATACGTTTGATGGGAATGGATTTCTGGACGCTGCGGGGAACGAAAAAGGCGTCTCGTTCCGCGCTGCGCCGATGCTTAAAAAGGATCAATGTTTCTTCACCTCTCGTTTCAGTGCTTCTTCGTAGTAGTTTTCCGCTTTCCAGACACGCTTGCCTGCCATGATGACCTCGGATTTCAGCCACGCCCACAAGAATTGCTCCAGCGTGAGGCCGTTGTACTGAAAGAATCCGGCAGCGGCCACGGGAGCCGCGCCGACAATGCACACCCAGCTTACCGTTTCACGATCCAGCACGCGGCTCAAGCTGGAATACAGCGTTACGGCAACGCCCACCGCCAAAACAGAGCAGACAAATTGCCGCACGGACAGGCCGAAAAAGAGCGTTTCGCGGTAGGCTCGAATTTCCTTGTTGATTTTGATTTCCATAATCAATCTCCTAAAAAAGAAAAGCAAGTAGCGATGGGCTACTTGCTTTTCCTGTCTATTTAATAAAATGTATAGTTTTAATCCTCGTCAGCGGCACTGATCCTGCGTTTTTCTGTTCTTCTCAAATTTGGCAACGGCTGACTTGTCGTAAAACTTCATAGCATCTATTCCGTCGTACTCTTCTTTTTTCACCAGATAATTTCTTGTGATGCCGTGCTTTTTACAATAGTTCAGATACCTTTGCATTCCCTTCCAGCAGGAATTTTCCTTATCTCGATTCTGCTCATCAGCCAGATATTCCGTTGCATTCCAAGCGGTGCAATGGAAAAGATCAGATACCGATAAAATCAAGTATCCTTGCTCCAGTTTTCCAAAGAAGTCTCCTTCCACATCAAACAAGGTCAAGTCATACCACATAGCCTGCTTCTGCCTGATTCGCGGCTCGTCTCTCCAAACCTGAAATTGAAGTTCAAGCCCCATATCCTCAACAAATGCATGAGCGATCACCCCTTTCGGAAAAGCATCGCCCTTAACCATGATACAGCCCAAAATGTACTCCTCGTTGCCGTACTCGTCGCGTCTTTGCTGATACTCTTCCGTTCGTTTCAGCTCTCGCTCCACGATACGAATGATCTTCTCACGGTAATTATCCATAAACGTCTCCTTTATAATCCAAGCATTTCCTTTGCAATATGGTCAGCGGACTTCACCAGGCCCACCAGCACCAGCAAATTAAATATGACCTCGCCCAAATAGCTCCACACCTGCGTCACTACGGAGGCACTGCTATCCACCACCGGCGTACCGCTGGAGGAAAAGGCCGAAAAGATGATGCAGGCCAGAACGATCACCGCCCCTTCCATGCACACGCCCACATAACTCCGCAGAAACGCCTTGCCGAAATGGGAAGTCCCCTCTCCGGCAAAGGATGCCAGTGCCACCGGGGACAGTGCGGCATACATATAAATCTTAAAAAAGCGCCCATAAACGGTGAGGATCATAATGAACGCCAGCACTGTGATCATCAGGCTTCCCAGCAGCGTCACCAGCCAAAGCGGGATACTCGCCAAAAAGCCAACATCACCAATGGCGTCTGCGATTTCCTGCGGCAGCGCCACGGATGCGCCGGTCAAGCCGCCTACGCTGCCCGCCGCCGTTGCCACAATGCCGCTGCACACATCAAATACATCTACCAGCAAATCCATGCCGTAGGTGATACCCAGCTTTGCCAGCACAAAGTAGATAAAGTGCCGCAGCAAATGCTCCGGCCTTTGAAAGTCCCGAAAGCCGGAGGCACTGCGAAAGATACCAATGGCAAAGAACAACACCAGCAGCCCGTAGCCGATGGCCTGCATTCCGCCGTTGATGGTCACAATGGTCTGCCAGATGGTGCCGCCCTTGAAGGTCTGGGGTGATTCCGTCAGCAGTGACCACATTTCCGTCATTTTACTATTCCAAACGCCAAAGGCGTTGGTCAGGTTTTCTACGATCCAGTTATTATCCAAATGAAAATCACCTCCCACAAAGGAGCCGGGAGATCCGCCGCAAGGCAGTATCTCCCGGCTCTTTTTATCAGATCGCGCCGATGGCGGTCAGAATTTCCTTTGCAAAGGCGATCATTAAGCCACCAAACAGGCAGAGGAAGCCCTGCGTTCTCTGGCTGGCATCGTGGGACTGGATCGACATACCCACCTGCACGATGCCCCAGCCGAGAATGATCACGCCCAGCGCCTTGATGATGCTGAAGATAAAATCGGAAAGGTTATTGACAATATCCAGCGGATCGCCGCCCGCCGCCATCGCGGGCGTGACGCAGCAAAGACAGAGAACAGCAGCCCCAGCCGCCGTCCAATAACGCCGCTTCACCTTATTCGGCTCCATCGGTTTCCAAAGGTTCTTCTTGTTCAGATTCATGTTTAGGTTCCTCCATGTCAATAAAATCATAATCATCCAGTGATTTGAACGCATAGGGCAGGTCAGGCAGTGCGTAATCCGGCGCGCCTTGCGGCTTATGGATATAAGGCTTTGCCTTGCCGTCCGTCGTCAGCTTAATGTTGGGGTGGCGCTTGATGTTGTACTTTTCGTCCAGTACAGGATCTTCCCCTCGTATAAACAGGATCGCTTTATGGGTGTCCAGTTTTCGTACCTCGTCAATGGTCATCAGGTCGCGGCCCGTCTGCTGGAAGTTGGTAGAGCTGGAGCCGCTGCGTCCCTTTGTCTGCCCCCGTGTGCGGGTGGCGATGGTCTCCTTGCCCAGCAGCTTTACGATAAACTCCAGCGAAGTCGGCTCGTTGCCGCCGCCGAGGAAGAGCAGCGTGTCGCAGTTGCCGATGATGCTTTCCCATTCCTTTTCGTACAGCGCCTTGATCTGCTGAATGTTCTGCACGATGATGTTCAGCCCAATATTGTAGCTGCGGCAGGTAGCCAGAATCTTCGGATAGCTCTCCGGCTGGGCCACATTCGCCCATTCGTCCTGAATGACACGCACCGGCACAGGCAACCGTCCGTTGTGCTTCTCGTCCACCCTGCGGTAAAGCGCCTGAAAGCATTGGGTATAAAGCATTCCCACAAGGTAGTTCATGCTGCTATCATCAACAGGGATCACACAGAAGATGGCTTTTTTCTTCTCGCCCAAACTGCCAAAGTCCATCTCATCCACCATTGTCATTCTGGCATACTGCGGGATATTGAAGGTGGCCAGCCGCACGGCGGCGCTTACCAAAATGGATTTTGCGGTTTTCCCCGCCGCCTGTTTGAAAGCCTTATATTGCTTCACCGCCACATGGTTGGGCTGTTCTTCTTCCAATGCCCGAAAGAGCATATCCAGCGGGCTGCGGTATTGATCGTCCTCCTCCCGCACCTCGGCAAAGTTCATCATGTAGATCAGCATTTCAAAATTCTGTTCCTCCGGGGGCGCTTCGCTGACGAGGTAGAGCATGAGGGCTGAATCCAGCGCGATTTCCGCTTTCTCCCAGAAGGGATCATTGCTGGAAGCGTTGCGGGGCGTGGTATTTTTGATGAGGTTATCAATGAGGGTCAGCACATCTTTTTCGCTGTGAATGTACGAAAAGGGGTTGTATCCGTCGGAATGGCTGGGGTCGATCAGGTTGAACACCCGGACTTCGTAGCCCTGCGCTGCCAACAAAGCGCCTGCCGCGCGCAGCAGCTCGCCCTTGGGATCTGTGATAAGATAGGAACAATTTGCGCTATAAATATTGGGCTTGCAGAAAAACCGGGTCTTGCCGGAACCGGAACCGCCCACTACCAGAACATTCATGTTGCGCTGGGTGATATAGCCGTCCATGCCCAGCCGGACGCGCTGGGTCAGAATGATATTGGCGTCCTTATGCCGGTGATCCATATACTTCCGGTTCAGTTCCTTGGGATTGCCCCATTTAGCGCTGCCGTACTCCTCGCCCGGTCGCCGATTCTCCCGGCTGGAGTAGTAGAGCGCAATGCCACAGCCGTAAAGCAGCAGGCTCCCCAGCATACATTTCAGTGTGTAGGGCGTCCAGCCTATGGAAAAGGGGCGCTCCAGCACTTGGCTGAAACGCCCCATCCATTGAAAGAGGTTCATACCGTCCTCGTAGGCATAGGCGGCGATTGCCGCCAGCCAGAGAACCAATGGGGAAAGCGCCGCCCACACAGGGGCGGCGCTGCGAAAGTCATTCTGCCGCAAGGCTTAGTACCCCGTCTTGGGCAGCTTCACCGTTGTTTTGGTGTAGACGGTAGTGAGCCAGCGGGACACCGCCTGAATCCACTGCCCATTGTAAAGGCCACCCACATCTGCCACATTCAAAACGCTGGCATTGTTGGCAAGACCGCTTCGGGCGGTGGCGTAGATGTACGGCGTTTCTACCTGTGCAAAGCCCGCCTTTACATTTCCGAATACGAACATGACTTCGGTGACGCGCTCATTGGCGGCAAGGCCGAGGACAGCGGGGCGGGCGTCCAATACGTAAACCTTGCTTGTGCTCAGATTGTCCGCCAAAGTGCGGTAGTCCCCGGAGAGGTTGGTCTTATAGACCACCTTGTAGGAAAGCGGCTGATTGTAGCTGCCGGTAACGATTTTGCTCAGCGTCACCTGCGCGGGAAGCTGATCGCGCCAATAGAAGGAGTCGAGGGCAACGTTGGAGCTGTTCTTGATCTGTGAGAACACGTAGCGGATCGGCTGACCGGGGACAGCCTGCACAGGGCCGGTTTTCTTAATGGAAATGCCGGTGGAAACGCTGGTATTCTGCACTTCAAAGGTGACGATCTGTCCGTTGAATTCCAGATAGGCGGTCATCATTGTGGGGTTGATGGAGTAATTTGCGGGCGCTTTGATCTCACGGACGGTATAGCGGGACAACGGCAGCGTCTTGGAAATGGCGCGTCCGTTGCGGTCGGACTTGATGGTGTCCACCACGTTACCCGCTTTGTCGTAGATCTCAAACACCGCGCCCTCCAGCAGCGTCCCGGCAGGCAGGCCATTGGTAGCGTTATCGTCTGCGGATTTCTTGATGATCTGTATCTGGCCGCACTCAGCAGTATTGCTCCACTCGATTTCTGTGGTGGAGCCGTAGCGGACATAGATGGTTTTCAGCTCCGGGTCCAGCACATAGCCTTGCGCCGCCTTGATCTCACGCAGATAATAGCGGCCATCGGCCAGTCCCTCGTCGGCGTAGATGTAGCCGTCCTGATCGGTCACATACTCCCCGATGGGATTGCGATTGCTGTCGTAAAGCAGAAACACTGCACCGTAAATGCCCTTGCCGGTGGCCTTGTCCACCTTGTGGAGCAGGATTCGGGAAGATTTGTGATTGGTGATCTCCAACGTCGCGGTCTGACCGTCCTTGACCTCAATACGATGAGGTGTGGTATCCAGCAGGTATCCGGACGCAGTCTCCAGCTCCGTCACAGTGTACCAGCCGCTTTCGGCTTCGGGGAGATAGATGACGCCATCGCTGTCCGTTGTGTAGGTGCCGATGATTTCACCGTTCATCTTACGGATCTCGAATTTGACCCCAGCGATACGCTTTCCACTGTCTTTGTCGCTCTTGATAATCTGCAACCCGCCCACAGGCGTGTTGTAAAAATAAAGCGTCTGCGTGTCATTGGGATTGATGACAACGGTCTGTGTGCGGGTATTTTCATCAATGGTGTAACCGGGGATCGTTTTAACCTCTGTGACCACCACGGTGCCGGAGATGCCGGAAATGGAGATTTTACCCGCCTTATCCGTCCGGTACAGGCCGGCGGAGGACAGCGTGCCGCTCTCGGCATCTACATAGGAACCGTCGGCATAGACAATCTTGAACTGTACGCCCTCCAGAGGTTCTTTTGTAACGGAGTCCTGCTTCACGATGATGAGATTGCCCTTTGCCTGATTGCGGAACTCCACCGTGACAACTTCATTGGACTTGACCTTGACTGTCTGAGGCGTATCATCCAACAAATAGCCGTCCTTTGCGCGGGTTTCCTTGATGACAAGTGTGGTGCCGGGGGCAATGTCCGTAATGGTGAACGTACCTGCACTGTCCGTCACAAATTTGCCGTTGGCGTTGCCGATAAGATTGCCGTCGGAATCCGTGACAAGGAACTCCACGTCAGAGATGGGAGCGTTCGTCACAGCGTCCACCTTTTTCACGAGCACGCCGCCCCTGGGCTGATTGCGGAACTCCAGCGTCATCACGGCATTGCGTTTGATCTTGATGCTCTGCGGGGTATCGTCCAGAATGTAGCCGCCTTTTGCCCGCACCTCGCGGGCGATGACCGTCATGCCGGGGGTCAGGCCGTCAATGCGGATGGTGCCCGCACTATCGGTCACATACCTTCCGTTGGCCGTGCCGATCACGCTGCCATCCGAATCGGTGATGAAGAACTCCACATCGGAAATGGGGGCACCGGTCACGGCGTCCTTTTTTACGATCAGGAGGGAACCCATCTTATCGTTGCCAAAGGTCACGGTGATCACGTCCTGATCCTTACCGGAGAGATAGACCGTTTCCGCGGCGTCGGTGATCACATACCCGTCCGGCGCGGAGATCTCTTCGCAGACATAAGTGCCTGCCTTGAGACCGGTCACGACGATGGTTCCATTGCTCGAAGTGCGGTACTCGCCGATAACTGTCCCACCCGTACCGGAGGTGCCGCCAAGGTAGCGGATGCGGAACCATGCACCTTCCAACGGCTGACCGCTCTCACTGTCCACCTTGCGGATGATGATGGCGGAAAGGGGCGTATTTTCAAAGGTCAGCACCTTGCTCTCGCCACCGGAGATGAAGCATTCCTGCGTGGCAGGCTCCTTGATGGCATACCCGGACGCCGGTTCCAATTCCGTTACTTTGTACCAGCCATCCTTGATCTCAGGAAGAATGATTTTTCCGCTTGCGTCAGAAAAGTAAGTGCCGAGGTCATTGAGCTCGCCGGTGTCGGTATGGTTGCTACCATACCAGATCTGGAACTTAGCGCCCTTGATGGGATCGCCGGTGACACTGTCTACCTTGCGGATCTCCAAGCTGGGCTTGAGGGCGTTGAAGAAGGTGACGGTAGAGGTTTCACCGGGTTTCAGCGCCACTTCCTGCGGGATGGGGCAGAGAATGACGTGGTTGGGAACATTGATCTCCGTGACCTTGTAGCTACCCACAGGGATGCTCTCAAGGAAAATGCGCCCATGGTTATCGGTGGTGGCGCTGGTGGAAAAGCTGCCGTCGATCTGCTCGATACGGTAGGTCACGCCCTCGATGGGCTCACCATTGGCGATGTTCTTCTTGACAATTTCAAGACCGGGCTTTTCATAGTCAACGAAAGTGACCTCGGAGGTTTTGCCGGGGCGCAGCGCCACGGTCTGCTCGGTATTGGTTACGATGTACGGCTCGGGAACGGATTCCTCACGCACAACATAGACACCGGCAGGAATGGCCGAGAGCGTTGCGGAGCCGTCCGTCCCGGTCGTGACGGAGGTGGAATAGCTGCCGGTAACGGACTTAATGGAAAACACCGTGCCGGCAATCGGTTTGCCGCTCATGGCATCGCGCTTGATGATCTTCATATCGGGCTTTTCGTAGTTGACCGCCGCAACAGTGTATTCGCGGTCACCCTCAGTTACATCTACGTACACGCTCTTCGGCGTGGGATCGACGCAATAGCCGTCCGGTGCGGAGGTCTCGACAAAGCTCCAAAGGCCGGTGGCGGCATCCTCAACATAGATCTCGCCCTGCGCATTGGTGATGTCGCTGCCGACGATCTGCCCGTTAAAATAGATGCTGAAACGTGCGCCGGCAAGACCGGTTGTGGTTCCACCGGCAGTTTTCTTCAGCACGATCTTGCCTGTGCCGCCCGTAGGCTGCTCGGGCTGGTCAGGCGCAGGCTCGCCCGTTACGAGCTTGCGCGGTCCATAGTAGTTAAAGAATGACTGATTTTTGCGGTTGCTGGAGATCGCAAAAACCGCCCACTTTGCACTCTCATCCTCCACGATGGTTGCAGCAATACCCTGCGCAGCGTACTCCTCGATCTGACGCTGGAACTCGGCATCCTCAGCTGCTTTCTTTGCGAGGAGGGAGTCGATAAGGCTCAGATACAGCTCGTAGGTGTCGGCGTTGGCATAGCCGCCCGCGTCGCCGTCTCCGCCGGGCTCGCCCTTATAGGACTGATTCTCCCAAACGTAGGTCTGTACAGCCATAAAAAGCTGGCCGACGTTGGATTCCTTGCAGTCGTTGAGGTAGGTCATCATCCACTTGACGTTCTCGACGGTTGCGGCGTCCATTTCACCGAGGCTGCTGTTCGTAACAGCCGACTGCAATACCGCGTCTGCGTCCGCGCCGGTGCCAGATGTCCAAGTAAATGAATTCAGGTACGATGCGGTGGCGTAGTGATAGCCAAGTCCGCTATCCATGCAGTACACGAGCTTGCCGTCCACCAGCGGAGGACGGTAGCTGTACGGCGTACCGTTAGCGAGCAGTCGAGTACTCCAATAGGCTTGATCCTTTGTGATCGTGATGCCTTTGCCTGTGCCGGATGCAGCAAAGGCTGCGGTCGGAAACAGGCTGAGAATTGTCATAATCAGCAAAAATGCTGAGACAAGTCTGGTTTTGATTGATTTCATAAGAGATCTCCTTCATTTGTAACACAAGAAAAGCAGGTCGAGTTTCCTCAACCTGCTTCGTTGAATGGTTCACTTTTCGAACTGACCATTTTGGAATGAATTTAATTCACCGCAGAGGCAATCATTGATTAGCCTATTGCGGGAACGTCCACCCATGTGACCTCGCATCCGTCTACGAGAAAGACCTGCACACAGTACCAACACGCCAATCCATTACTGTCCGTACCACGCGCTAAACCAACGCCAATCTCGCCGTAGCGAGCATTCAGCATGTTATCCGCATGGCCCTTGGAATTCGACCAAAGATTGACGACGGCATCAGATAAAGTCTTGTGCTGTTGCTCGAGGTACAGTTCTGTGATGCAGTGGATGTTTTCGCCGGTGCGTCGGCTATCTGTAACGGTATTGCTTCTGCGTCCATCGGGGCGAGTGTGAGAATAAGCACCACTAGCCGCCATCTCATCCGCGCGGACTTGAGCCGCATCCATCAGAAGGTTATTAACCTCCAATACAGCAACTCCCTTATTAAGCCGCAGGGTGTTGGTACGGGTAACAACATCCTTCTTTATGGCATCAACATCAGTCTGGTGGAGCTGGCCACTTGTCTTCTCGCCCTCTTGCTTTGTAGGCGCAATCCCAGTACTGTCTCTTATACACATCTCCGAGCCCACGAGACACTGAGC
>ENA-UALF01001066-UALF01001066.1-human-gut-metagenome-genome-assembly--contig:-NODE-1066-length-11280-cov-4.190913_pt1 | contig 11280 bp, 10 predicted proteins | sample MGYA00243698_ERZ654464 | MGnify/ENA primary metagenome ERZ654464 (study PRJEB26926, sample SAMN06164595) | human gut metagenome | biome: ENVO:00009003; feature: ENVO:2100002; material: ENVO:00002003...
TTCTTGAATGAGAGAAGCATCCGGACAAAAACACAGGCGCTTTTGGATGAGATGGGACTGCATCTGAAAGCAAATCAGAAGGTCGGCACACTGACCGTTGCGCAGAAGCAGATGGTCGAGATATGCCGGGCACTGGTGCTCAACGCGAATGTGATCATTATGGACGAGCCCACGGCGTCCTTGACGGACAGAGAAGTGAAATCGTTGTTTGTACAGATCGAAAAGCTGAAAAAGCAGAATAAGGCGATCGTATATATTTCGCACAGACTCGACGAGGTCATGTATATCGCAGATACCGTGTCTGTGCTTCGGGATGGAAGGCTGATCGAGACACGCCCTGCGGATAACATCACACAGGCGGAAATGGTCCGCATGATGGTCGGACGCGAGGTACAGAATCTGTTTGGCGAAGCGGCGGAGCGAGCGCGCAGCGACGAGATTGTTCTGGAGGTCCGCGGCCTGAGAAATCCGTATTTGAAGGATGTCAGCTTTCAGCTGCGGAAAGGCGAGATCCTTGGCTTTGCGGGATTGGTCGGCGCGGGACGCACGGAAATGGCGCGGGCCATATTCGGAATCGACCGTCTGGAGGCAGGGGAGATCTGGATTTCCGGAAAGAAGGTACATATACGCAGCCCCAGAGATGCGATCGCGCACAAGATCGCGCTGGTCCCGGAGGATCGGAAAAAGCAGGGACTGGTGCTTTCACGGGACGTTGCCTATAACCTTACGCTGACGGTCATGAAGGAATTCATTCACGGTATCCGACGCGACCGGAAAAAGGAAGCGGCGCTTATCGATACATATTCCAAGAAGCTCTCCATCAAAATGAGTGGTGTGGATCAGATATGCAGCACACTCAGCGGCGGCAACCAACAGAAGGTGGTCGTGTCGAAGTGGCTGGCGACGGGTGCGGACATCATTATTTTTGACGAGCCAACGCGCGGCATCGACGTTGGTGCAAAGGCGGAAATCTACAGTCTTATGCATTCGCTTTCGGCAGCTGGAATCTCTATTATCATGATCTCCTCTGAAATGCTGGAGGTCTGCAACGTCAGCGACCGCATCGCGGTCATGTGCGAGGGAGAACTGAAGGCCGTGCTGGACAAAAAGGACTATGCGCTGTCAGAACTCTCCAATGTGATCGGTCAATATGAAATGGGAGGAATCGAAATATGAAGGAAAACAGAGCGTCCGGCCTCCAGCTCACGGTTCGGCAGCGGGAGGCCGGTATGATGCGCAGCGGCGGAGGCATCGTGCTGGCATTCATTCTGATGGTTGGGATCATGTGTATCGTATCGCCATATTTCTTTGCGAAAAACAATCTTGTTGCGCTGTTGAAAAGCGCGGTGACGACGGCGCTGCTTGCGTATGCAATGACGTTTACACTGATCGCCGGTGAGATCGATCTCTCCATTTCGTCTGTGTTCGCATTCGCGCCGATGGTCGCGTGCTACTGCATGGTAAACGGGATGAGCTTTCTGGCCTCGACGCTGATCGCGCTTGCGCTCAGTATGGTCCTCGGCCTCTTCAACGGCTTTATTGTCGGCTTTACGAAGGTGCCGGCCTTTATCGTGACGCTGTCCACGCAGCGTATTATCCGAGGCATTGTCTATCTGATCTCCGGCGGCCAGCCCATCACCTCGCGAGATCCGTTTTTCAAGACGATCGGCAAGGCCATCGGCAGCGGCACCTTTGGCTTTATTACATGGCCCATCCTGATCTGTGTCGTGATCACGGTCATTCTTGCGGTGCTGCTCAAGCGGACGATTTACGGCCGCAAGGTCTACGCCTGCGGCGGCAACCGCGAAGCGGCGCTGTTTTCCGGCATCAACACGAAAAAAATGGTCGTTTCGGTGTTCGTGCTTTCTGCGGCGGTCGCGGCCATTGCGGGTATCCTCTCAGCGGCGCGCCTGTGCCAGGCACAGCCGACGGCGGGCGATGCCTATGAGTCGGATGCCATTGCGGCAGCAGTGCTTGGCGGTACGAGCTTCACGGGCGGCAGAGGTACGATCCTCGGGACGGTGATCGGCGCGCTGGTGCTGTCGCTGTTGCAAAATGGCATGAATCTGCTGGGCGTCAATTATTACTGGCAGCTGGTCATTCAGGGTCTGCTCATTATCGGTGCGGTCTATATGGATGTTGCGGCCAGAAAGTGACGGGAGCGGAATGAAAAAAACGATCCTGGTGATCGGCCCGCTGGATACGAAGGGGCCGGAAAACCTGTATTTGAAACAGAAGATCGAGGAGGACGGCTGTGAGGCGCTGGTCATGGATATCCGGACCATCGGCGAGGCGGCGTTTGTGCCGGACATTACCTGCGATGAGGTCGCGGCGGCAGCCGGAACGAGCATCGATGCGCTGCTTGCGGCGCATGACCGCATGGCCTGTATCGAAGCGATGGGAAACGGTGCTGCGGAGCTGGCGTACCGGCTGTATCAGGCGGGGCGTATTCATGGCGTGATCTCGATGGGCGGCGCGCAGACGACCAGCATGGCAGCTGCCGTCATGCGGAAAATGCCGATCGGATTTCCGAAAGTGATCGTTTCGACGCTGGCGACCTCCGCACACGATCAGGTGATGCTTGCGGGGATCAACGATACGTTTGTGATCAATCCGCTGACAGATGTTGCCGGACTCAGCTGCATCCTGTCCACGATCATCGAGCGTGCAGCGGGTGCGATCACGGGCATGGTCCGGGCGCTGCCGGAGGGAGCGCCGCCTGCGCTCAGTATGGAGGGACAAAAGCCTTGTGTCGGAATTTCCATGTGGGGCGTGACGACGAAATGTGTGCTTCGCGTGGCAGAGATCCTGGAAAAACACGGTTATCAGGCGCTTGTATTCCATGCGACCGGGATCGGCGGGCATACGATGGAACACCTGATCGAGCAGGGCGTTATCCGGGCCGTCGCGGAGATCACGCTGGCAGAGTTTGCAAATCCGCTTGTCGGCGGAGAGTACGACTACGATCCGCTCCGGCTGACCAGTGCCGCAAAGGCGGGGATCCCGCAGATCGTGGTCCCGGGCGGCTGCGATATGGTCAAGCATATGACGCGCGACGGCTTTGTGCCGGAGCAGTACAGAAAGCAGAAGTATTATCTGCACAATCCGAGCCTCCTTTTTACCCGAAGCACACAGGAGGACAATCGCAAGATCGGCCGCGCACTTGCGGAGAAGCTCAACGCCTCGCGAGGCTATGTCGAGGTGCTCTTCCCGGAGAAGGGGCTTTCAGCCTATGACATAGAGGGCGGGCCGCTTTATGAGCCGTCCTGCGACGAAGCTCTGGCGGAAGCGATCGAGACGGGTCTGCGGAAGGATATCCGCTTTGAGCGCTGCGGCAGCCATATCAATGACAGTGGATTTGCAAAGAAGATCGCTGCACATTTACTGGAGAGCATAGAGAAAGAAATAAAACAGAACGATTCAATGGAGGTAAACAATGGATCAGAGAATTGAAAGAAGCGAGATTCTGAAGAGACTTCGCGCAAAAATCGAAAAGGGGCAGGCGATCGTCGGCACCGGCGCCGGCACCGGCTTGAGCGCCAAGTGTGAGGAGCGCGGCGGCACGGATATGATCATATGCTACAACTCCGGTATGTTCCGCATGGCGGGACGCAGCTCCTGCTGCGGCGTGCTCCCGCTGGGCGATGCCAACAGCATCCTTCTGGAGCTGGCGGACGAGATACTGCCGATCGTGAAGAACACTCCGGTCATTGCCGGCGTTTACGCGCAGGATCCATACAGACGGATGAAATGCTTTTTACAGGAAATCAAGGACCTCGGCTTCTCCGGCGTCCAGAATTTCCCCAGTGTAGGCGGCTTTGACGGTCGGATGGGACGCGAGTTCCAGGAGGTCGGAATGGGCTATGACCGCGAGGTGGAGATGGTCAAGATCGCACGCGACCTCGATCTGCTTACAACGCCGTATGCCTGGACGATGGAGCAGGCAGAGAAGATGATGACGGCCTGTCCGGACATCCTTGTGGCGCACTGCGGCTGCACCACCGGCGGCACCATCGGCGTGGATACCGCTATGACGCTGGACGAGGCGGCGAAATTCTGTCAGGAGATCCACGACTATGTCAAGTCTGTCAATCCCGAGACGATCGTGATCTGCCATGGCGGCCCGCTGGAGGGTCCGAAGGACGTGGAATATGTGCTTAAGCATACGAAGGGCGTCGTCGGCTTCTACGGCGCGTCGTCCGCAGAGCGGCTTCCGGCAGAGGTTGCGATCACGAATACCGTCAAGGAATTTGCACAGATCATGCTTTGAAACCCAGAGAGATCCGGGATCGATGATTGGAGGGACTACTTATGGCATCGGATAAGAGACTGAACGGCAAGGTCATGATCATTACCGGCTCCGGCTCCGGCTTCGGACGCGCCGGTGCGATCCGTTTTGCAGCGGAGGGCGCAAAGGTCGTGGTCGCCGATATCAACATGGCCGGCGCGGAGGAAACGGTGCGCCTGATCCAGCAGGCGGGCGGTGAGGCGATCGCCGTAAAGTGCAATGTTGCGAAGGCTGAGGATGTTCAGGCAATGGTGGAGGCGGCGACAGCAGCCTATGGCCGCCTGGATGGTATCTGGAACAACGCTGGCATTCAGGGAGAAACCGCGCAGGATATCGCGCATTGCCCGGTGGATATGATCGACCGTTACGTCGATATCGACATCAAGGGCGTCTGGTACGGCTGCCACTTTGCAGCGCGTGAGCTGGTCAAGACGAAGGGTGTGATCCTGAATACGGCCTCTATCGTCGCTTCGCTCGGGACCTTCGGATGCAGCACCTACGGCCCGGCAAAGGGTGCGGTGCAGTCGCTGACCTACACGGTCGCATGGGAATTGGGGCGGCTAGGTGTGCGCTGCAACTGCATTTCGCCGTACTGCGTCGCAACGCCGGGAACGGTAAATCAGGGCAAGGAGCTGTTGGAGCTTCAGGCCAGCGGGACTGTCTACAATCGTCTGGCGGAGGTGGACGAGGTCGTAAACGCGGCGGTATTCCTGATGTCGGACGCATCGTCTGCGGTGACGGGATTTGACCTGCGCGTGGACCTTGGCGCCGCGACCCGCAGTATGCCCTGGGACATCCAGAAGTTCATGGCAGCCAATCCGTATTGATGCAACACCGTGCAGAGGAGGTAAAGGTATGAAATTACTCGAGGGCAAGGTAGCCTTGATCACCGGAGCCGGTTCCGGCTTTGGACGTGCCGGAGCGCTGCGCTTCGCGCAGGAGGGTGCGAGGATCGTTGTGGCGGATGTGAATCAGGCCGGCGGAATGGAGACTGTGGAGCTGGTAGAAAAAGAGGGCGGCGAGGCGGTTTTTGTACGGACAGATGTCAGCAAGGCCGCAGACTGCGAGAACATGGTCAAAACGGCTGTTGAAAAATTCGGAAAGCTCGACATCATTTGGAACAATGCGGGCATTCAGGGAGAAAGCGCACTGGATATCGCGCATTGCCCGACGGAAATGATCGACCGCTATATGAATATCAATCTCAAGGGCGTCTGGTACGGCTGCCATTATGCCGCGCCGGAGATCGTCCGGACAAAGGGCGTGATCCTGAACACCTGCTCCATTGTTGCGACGCTCGGTACGCGCGGATGCAGCACCTACGGAACATCCAAGGGCGGTGTGCGGAATCTGACCTATGTGCTGGCGAACGAGCTTGGCCCCTACGGTGTGCGCTCGAACTGCATTTCACCGTGGTGCGTGGCTACGCCCGGCGTAATGGGACTCGGCAAGGAGTTCCTGGCGCATCTGGAAAGCGGCACAGCGCTCCAGCGCCTGCCGACTGTGGACGAGATCGTGAACGTTGCGCTTTGGCTCGTTTCGCCGGAGGCCAGCGGCGTGACCGGCTTTGATTTCCGGGTCGATGCAGGCGGCGGCGTGCGCTCCATGCCGTCGGATATGAAGCAGTTTGTGCTGGATAATCCCTACGAAAGCTGATCGCTCGAGACGGGACATTGTGTACTGGCGGGCTTCTGCCAGTACACAGTTTTTATGAGGTGTTTGTATATGAAAAAAATCATTGGTATCTCGATGGGCGAGCCTGCCGGTATCGGTGCAGAGATCGCGGTCAAGGCGCTGGAGCACGCGAAGGTATACGAAAACTGTACGCCGATCGTCATTGGCGATACGGCGGCGCTGGAGGATGCGATCCGCTTTACCGGCTCCGGCCTGCGGCTGCATGAGATCATCGATCCGTCTCAGGCCTACGGGGATCACGGGCTGATCGATTATGTGGATCTCGGGTATTTGAAGCCGGGCGGCTGGAAATATAAAGTTTCCACGGAGCTTGGCGGACGTGCATCCTTCGGCTATGTAAAAAAGGCGATCGAATGGGCGATGGCGGGTAAGATCGATGCGATCGTTACGGGACCGATCAGCAAGGAATCCATCAACATGGCCGGATATCACTATTCCGGACATACGGAGATATTGGGTGATCTGACCGGGACAAAGAATTTTGCCATGCTCCTTGCCAGCAGATCGCTTCGTGTGATCCATGTTACGACGCATGTCTCCATGCGCGATGCATGCGACCTTATCACACAGGAACGCGTTTATAATGTCATTCGGCTTGCGCAGGAGGGAATGCGGCTTCTTGGCTTCCAAACGCCGAGGATCGGTGTTGCGGGCTTTAACGCGCATTGCTCGGAAAACGGGCTTTTCGGCGATCAGGAGGCGAAAGCGATCATCCCGGCGATCCAGCAGGCCCGTGCGGAGGGCGTCGATGTGGATGGACCGGTCCCGCCGGATACCGTGTTTGTAAAGGCGCTTGCCGGACAGTATGACATCGTTGTTGCGATGTATCACGATCAGGGACATATTCCTCTGAAGCTGAGCGGCTTCCAACTGGATCTGAAAACAAACCGCTATACGGCTATGAGCGGGATCAACTGTACCATCGGTCTGCCGATCATCCGAACCTCCGTTGATCACGGAACGGCATACGGAAAGGCCGGAGAGGGAAGGGCAAACGAGGAAAGCCTGCTGGAAGCGATCGATGCTGCCGTCACGATGGCCAAAAACGCAAAAAAGAATGCTTAAGCTTGTTGTAATTGCGGACGATTTTACGGGAGCACTTGACAACGCGGTCCAATTTGCCGAACGGGGAGTTCGAACGCAGGCTGCCTTTACGGAGGATGTGGAGTTTACGGCATTGCCACCGCAGCTGGAAGTGCTGGCGGTTACGACGGAGAGCCGTCATCTTTTGCCGCAGCAGGCTTACAGGCGTGTCAGGAGCGTTGCAGAGCGCGCATGGAAGGCCGGTGCCCTGCGGATCTATAAGAAAACAGACTCCGCTTTACGCGGGAATGTTGGTGCAGAGCTGCAGGCGGTGCTGGACGCGACGGGAATGCGGCAGCTGACCTTTCTTCCAGCATATCCGGAAATGGGGCGGATCACACGCGGCGGGATCCATTATTGCGGCGGTGTGCCAGTCTCAGAAAGCTCGCTTGGAAGGGACCCGTTCGATCCGGTGCGCACGTCCGATGTGCGCGCGCTTGTAAGGAGCCAGACGGCGCTTCCGGTGAAAAATGTGGAGGAGAATGCGGATGCATGCGGAGAGGGCATCCTGATATACAGCGCGGAGGAAAATGCGCAGATCCGGCAGACGGCGCGGGCGCTGCTGACGCGGCCTGTGTTTGCTGCGGCCGGAAGCGCTGGGCTCAGCGCTGCGCTGGCGGCTGAAATGGGATGTGGAGCAGCCTGGACAGAACAACGCCCGGCACCGGAAAGCATCCTGTTTGTCTGCGGGAGCATTCATCCGACCGCTATGCGTCAGATCCGTGCACTGGAAAAGGAAGTACCTGTTGTACGTTTGCCGCAGGACACGGAGGCGCTTTTGCGCCCGGAGACCTGCAAATGGGCGTCGAAGGCCATTAGGAAAAGTCTGGAAAGAGAACCGGCTGCGATTTTGAGCGTTTCGGAGCCGGAGGATAGTGAGCTGGACATCCGGAGCGGCAAGGCGGTCAGCAGCATGATCGCGGAGATCGTATCCCGGCTTGCAGAGTGGAAGAGGCTGACGCTTGTGGTCGTTGGCGGAGATACGCTGATGGCGGTCTGCGGAAAGCTTTTTGGGCGGAGGCTGGAGCCATGTAGGCAGCTGCTGCCTGGTGTAGTGCTGTCAAGAACGCGAACAGCGGACGGCACAGAGGGATGGCTCATCTCCAAGGCAGGGAGCTTTGGAGAGGAAAATGCGCTGCGGGAGCTGCTCCTTTGGCTGCAAGACAAAAAATGACCGTGGACAAGGGAAGGAGACATATGATAAAACATATTTATCTGATCAAGCTGAAAAATCGGACGGATGCGCCGGCAGTGGCAGAACGGCTGCGGACATTGAAGCGGGAGATCCCGGAGATCGCTTCGCTGGAGATTGGGATCGATTTCAGGGGAGCGGAAAACTCCTACGATCTGGTGGAATGCGTGAGCTTTCGCACAGAGGAGGATTTCCGCCGCTTTGGAGAGAACGCCTATCATGAAGAGATCCGCCGCTATTTGAAAACGGTCCAGCTGGCGACGGCAAAGGTGGATTTTTCATCCGTGGAGCCGGAAAGGGAGAGGATATCATGAAAATTGTTGTACTGGACGGCTACACGGAAAATCCCGGCGACCTGAGCTGGGCGGAATTGGAGGCGCTGGGCGAGCTGACGGTATACGACCGCACGTCGTATACCGAGTCCCCGCTGATCGCGGAGCGCATCGGCGACGCCGAGATCGTGGTCATGAACAAAACGCCGATCTCCCGCGCGACAATGGATGCGTGCCCGAATATCCGGCTGATTGCGGTTTTGGCGACGGGCTACAACGTCGTGGATTACAAATACGCGCAGGAAAAGGGCATCCCGGTCGTGAATGTGCCGACCTACGGCACGGCATCGGTCAGCCAGTATTCCATCGCACTGCTGTTGGAGATCTGCCATCATATCGGCCATCACAGCGCGTCTGTCCACGCGGGCAAGTGGGCCTCGAATCCCGACTGGTGCTACTGGGACTATCCGCTCATCGAGCTGGAGGGCAAGACCATCGGCATCATCGGCTTTGGCCGCATCGGTCAGGCGGAGGGCCGTATTGCACGGGCGATGGGCATGAAGGTGCTTGCATATGACGTGTATCCAAATGGATCCGGGCGCGCCATCGGCGAATATGTCGGGCTGGATACGCTGCTCGCACAGTCGGACGTGGTGTCGCTGCACTGCAATCTGACGCCCGAGAACACCGGACTCATCAACAAGGAGCGCATCGCAAAAATGAAGGACGGCGCAATTCTCATCAACAACGCCCGCGGTCAGCTGATCGTGGAGCAGGACGTTGCGGACGCGCTGAACAGCGGCAAGCTGGCGGCCGCCGGTCTGGACGTGGTCTATACAGAGCCGATCTGCCCGGACAATCCGCTCCTGACCGCGAAAAACTGCATCATCACGCCGCACATCTCCTGGGCCCCGAAGGAGAGCCGCCAGCGGATCATGGACATTACGGCGGAGAACATCCGCGTTTTCCTCGCCGGAAAGCCGCAGAATGCTGTAAACGGGCCTCTGAGATAAACCGGCCCTTCGTATTTGCGGAGCAAGTCAGCCAAACAGAAAAGCGCTCTTGGCAGGGCTGCGGGACAGCGGCCCTGCCGGGGCGCTTTTACATTTTCGGCAGGATGCAGGGATATGCCGCGGCGGCTTGTGCGGCGCCCCCTCTTGCACTTTTGGGACGAGTACGCTATAATCATTGTATAAAAATAGCAGAGCGCGAGGAAAATACCGTAAAGGTGTGCGCTCCTGCGAAGGGAGAGCGCAGAATGCTGGAGGTCGTGGCGGTGCTGCTGCGCAGCGGCGAACGCTTCCTTTTATGCCAGCGGCCGGAGCAGAAGGCGCATGGCCTCCTGTGGGAGTTCGCGGGCGGAAAGGTTGAGCCGGGCGAGACGAAGCGGCAGGCGCTCGCGCGGGAATGCCGGGAGGAGCTTGGCGTCGAGATCGCGGTGGGCGAAGAATTTCTGGAACTGACGCATGTGTATCCGGAGGTGACTGTCCATCTGACGGTTTTCTGCGCGGAGCTTCGAAGCGGTCGGCCGCAGGCGCTGGAGCACCGCGCGCTGCGGTGGGTCACGGCGGTGGAGGCCGGACGGCTCCCGCTGTCGCCGGCGGATGTGCCGATCCTGCGGCAGATCGAAAAATTGCAGAACAAAAATAAGCTGGGAGGTCATGGTATGAAGTCAAAGGTTTATTTTACGAGAGAGATCACGCCGGAAAAGGTCGTGGAGATGCTGAACGCGCTGAATGCGCCGCTCATGGGCAAGGTCGCGGCGAAGGTACATTCCGGCGAAAAGGGAAATCAGAATTTTCTGCACCCGGAGTTCTGGAGACCGGTCGTTGAGGCGGTCGGCGCAACGGTCGTGGAGTGCAATACGGCCTATGCCGGTGCGCGCAACACGACGGCCAAGCACAAAAAACTGCTGGAAAAGCACGGCTGGACGAAGTATTTCCCGGTCGATCTGCTGGACGCGGAGGGGCCGGATCTGGAGCTGCCCATCCCGGACGGCCTCGTCCTGAAAAAGAACCTTGTCGGCAAGGATATTCAGAATTACGACTCCATGCTGGTGCTTTCACACTTCAAGGGCCACCCGATGGGCGGCTATGGCGGCGCACTGAAGCAGCTTTCCATCGGCTGCGCGTCCTCGGTGGGCAAGTGCTGGATCCACTCCGGCGGCGTTTCGACCGATCAGGAGAAATTCTGGGATAACATCGCGCCGCAGGATTCCTTCTGCGAGGCGATGGCGGACGCGGCAGGCTCTGTCGTGCGCTATTTTAACGGCAAAATGGCGTTCCTGAACGTAATGAGCAACCTCTCCGTGGACTGCGACTGCTGCGAGGTCGCCGAGGATCCGTGCATGAAGGATATCGGCATTCTGGCCTCGCTCGATCCGGTCGCCATCGATCAGGCATGTATCGATCTGGTCTATGCCTCCGACGATCCCGGCCGTGCACATATGGTCGAGCGGATCGAGAGCCGTCACGGCGTGCATACCATCGAGGCCGCCGCGAGGATCGGCTTCGGCAGCCGCGAGTACGAGCTTGTGGAGCTGTAAGAAATAGAAACAGAAAGCTGCGCCGCCCATTTGGGCGGCGCAGCTGCTGTTCTGCCGAAAAAGCACCTTCTGCGGCGATGGAAAACGACCTCCGGCAGAGAATGCAGTCCTATCGCGCGCGGTGCGGGCATAAGCTCTTCCGAGAGGTGATCGTATGGCTGTCTCTTATACACATCTCCGAGCCCACGAGACACTGAGCGATCTC
>ENA-UALF01001067-UALF01001067.1-human-gut-metagenome-genome-assembly--contig:-NODE-1067-length-11276-cov-5.029320_pt1 | contig 11276 bp, 8 predicted proteins | sample MGYA00243698_ERZ654464 | MGnify/ENA primary metagenome ERZ654464 (study PRJEB26926, sample SAMN06164595) | human gut metagenome | biome: ENVO:00009003; feature: ENVO:2100002; material: ENVO:00002003...
ACTTTGGGGTCGTAAGTATCGAAATCGTTGGGTAATTTCAAATCGGGATTTTTCATATATTTCAAATTTCCCGAACCTTTGAATATTAATTTTAAAGTTATTGCTTCATTTGCTTTCACATGTGTAGAACTAATCGAGCTACTCAATGTAAAATTACCTACTCCTCCCATAAATGAGACCGGTTTACCCGCCGGTAGAGGCATTACTTCGACAGAAGCAGCATTCGAACTAACAGATCGACTTACCCCTTGTGGGACTCTCATCGGGCCGAACGGTCCATTAACGAGCTGGTATGTTTCTACTTGAAATTCGAATTTTCCCGGATTTATAGTTATTTTCCCGGTACGTTGAGGGAACAAAAGGCATTGTTTCAAAATCGCCATTTTATAGTTCACCCCATTGTAATTTTCCAATTCGAACGACGTGTTTTGAGGTAAGTCTATATCCTGTACCACAAATCCTTCGAATGAAGGGAAGCTATAATTCTCTGCTTGTACACCCGATGCCCGAGTGTATAATTTTATCGTTGCCAACAATGCTTCTTGTTCATATACTTTTGTCTTCGAAAGTACAGTCCGAATAAATAATTCCGTATTTCCAGCTTCTTCTCCCATCGACTGTCTCGAAACACCGCCTGCCGAGGACGATGTTTTATCGGGAGGAAGTATCGTTAACTTCCATGTATTGGTAGAAAAAGTACGCCCATCGGCCGAGATTGTAGCCGGTGCAAAAGTGTAGCTACCTTCTTTTTCCGCTCTCAAAGTAATTACATGTGTTTCCGTTGTTTGTCTATCGACATTACCGTTTACAACAGATACACTCGTGCCTGAGCTCGTTCCTTGATATAATACTTTACAGCCAGAAAATTCAGGTAACCTCAAATCTTTACCTGATGCATTATACAAAGTATATTCCAATTGGAATTGTTGCCCTTGTATCACTTGTCTGGGGCCATCTACTGCAAACCGCACATTATCGGCCCACAGAGTTGCCATACAGACCAAAGCCCCAAACATTATTAAATATCTTCTCATAACTATTTATATAACTATGTTATATGATTCTACCATTCTTTATCGGTCTTTCTACGTTTTTGTTGCTGCATCAGCGCTTTTTGGACTTTTTCTTGTGTATCTCGTTCGTCCTGTTGAATCGCATCGAGAATTTGTTGTGCATTCTCTTTCGACATTTGAGATTGTTGTGGTTGTTGCTGCTGTGGTTTATTTTGTTCTTGTTGATCTTGCTTTTGGTCTTTTTGTTGATCTTTGTTCTTATCTTGCTGGTCTTTGTCGTCGTTTTTATCTTGATTTTGTTGCTCTTGTTGTTGTTTCTTTAACAGCAATTGTGCCAATCTGAGGTTGTAACGCGTCTCGTCGTCCTTCGGATTTCGTCGGAGAGCATTTTTATATTCTTCTATACTTTGAGCATAATTTTTTTCTTGGAACGATATGTTTCCAAGATTATGCCAAGCGTGTGCTGCTCGTAAAGAATCGGACGATGCTTGTACGATTTTTCTATATTCGTTGCGAGAATCATTCCATTTCTGCTGTTTGTAAAGCGCCGCACCTAAATTGTATGTTGCAATTTCCGACGAAGGGTTAGCTTCCAGAGCTTTGCGGTATTCGATCTCAGCTTCGGTATATTTTTTATCGTTAAATAATCCGTTCCCTTTTCTAATCGTGCTGCGTTCGACTTTTTCATCTATTTTATTTTCACCTTGCGCAACAGCTGGTGCATTCTCTTGTGCGGGCAAACTCATTGTCGTGCTCATCAACACAAAATACATTATATATCTGATAGATTTCATATCTCAATCTATTTATGAAAAGAAGGTTATCTTTTTTAACCAACTGTTCTTTCTGTCTACAATAAACACATCTACTATTAATAACAACAATGCTATCCACGCCAGCCCTTGAAATTGTTCATCATATTGCGAATAGACTTTACTCTCAATATCGGCTTTTTTCATTTTCTTTACTTCTGAGGTCAAGGCTCTCAATGCACTATTGGTATTATCGGCTCGAACATAAATACCAGTTCCTGCCTTTGCTATTTCTTGGCCGAGAGACTCGTTCAATTTCGAAATAACTACATTACCGTCTCTGTCTTTAATAAAGTTATTATCACTGTTCCCGGTCGGGATAGGAACGCCGTCCAACGACCCGATACCGATTACATCTACTTTGATATTTTTTCCGGCCGCAGCTTTTGCCATTTGAACAGCATCGTCTTCATGATTTTCTGCGTCGGTTATGACAATGATTGCTTTATCTACCCCTTCGTTGGGTGTAAATGAATTCATCGCAGTGGAAATAGCCCGACCAATAGCTGTACCTTGTGTCGGAACCATATTGGGATTAATGGTATTCAAAAACATTTTAGCCGACACAAAATCCGATGTAATCGGTAGCTGCGTATAAGCATCTCCTGCAAAAACAATAAGACCTATCTTGTCATTGTCCAATTCATCTACGAGCTTGGACAACATCATCTTTGCTTTTTCCAATCGATTAGGCGCTATATCCTTCGCCATCATCGAATTGGAGACGTCCAGCGCTATCATAATTTCGACTCCTTGTTTCTTTACGGTTTCGAGTTTAGAGCCGAACTGGGGCCGAGCCAACATAAATACAATGACAATAAACGCCAATTGTTGAATAATGAATTTAATCCACGGTTTATATTTTGAGACATCGGTCATCAAAGGAGCCAGTACCGACGGATTGCCGTACTTGGCCAAATTACGACGGGACCGATAACGCCCATAGATAAACAGTCCCCACAATATAGGAACAATGATCAATAAATATAGGTATTCAGGTTGTGCAAATCGAAACATAATCAACTTCTGTTTAAGGAATATTTTTCAATAACGTATGACGAAGAACAATTTCCAAACCTAAGCATAAGAGAGCCATTAATGCCCAAATAGTGTATTCTTCCTCTTTTACGCTGAATTCTTTAACTGTTAACTTCGTTTTCTCCAATTTATCTATTTCCTCAAAAATACCTTTGAGGACGTTTTTGTTCGTTGCCCTGAAATATTTTCCATCTGCTGTCTCTGCAATTTGCTTCAAGGCCTCTTCGTCCATTTCGACCGGCATATTCTGATATGTAATGCCATACGGTGTCTGAACCGGTGTAGGCGCTAATCCTTTTGTTCCCACCCCTATCGTATAAACGTGGATTCCAAACGACTTTGCTATTTGTGCCGCGGTCGCCGGCGCAATATCACCGGCATTGTTCGTACCATCGGTCAGCAGTATAATTGTCTTCGATTTGGCTGGTCCGTCTTTTATTCTGTTAATAGCGGTTGCCAAACCATCACCGATTGCTGTTCCATCGTCGACCATACCGCAATGGACATCTTTCATTAAATTAAGAAGGACGGCATGATCTGTTGTCATCGGACACATGGTAAAACTTTCCCCGGCGAAGATCACCAAGCCTATATTGTCGTGCTCTCTTCCGGAAACAAACTGTGCAGCTACATCTTTTGCCGCCTCTACTCTATCCGGTTTGAAATCGCGGGCTAACATACTTCCAGAAATGTCAAGGGCAAGCACTATATCCACTCCTTCGGTAGAGGAATTTTGCCAGCTATCGGTAGATTGGGGACGAGCTAATGCAATAATCAAAAGAACCACCGCCAAAACGCGCAAAACAAAATTGAAATGCCGCAGGTAAATTTTGTATGTACGCGGCATTTTATCGAATGGCTGTGTCGTAGAGACTTGTAGTGCAGCCTGCATACGCTTCTGTTTAAGAATATACCATGCTATTACCGGTATAATCAATAACAACAGAAGTAAATATAAAGGATTTGCAAATACCATTTTCAAATTATTTTAAAGGCTGTTATCAACCTTCGTTCAACATCTCTTTTTATTCCGTTTTTTCGGAAGCCTGATTCTCGGATTCAGGAGCCTTTTCTTCCGGTTTAGTCTCTTCAACAAAAGTCTCGGCATAACGCATTACCTGCTCATTGTCGTCCGGCAGAGGTCTCATTTTTGCGAACTTCACGAAATCGGCCATTTCAAGAATATCTCGTAATTGCCGATTGACTGCCTTTGTCTCTTCGTTACGATGCAATGTTTCAATAATTTGAGAAGAAGTCATTTCCATTGCATTGATATGAAATCGTTCGTCGATATACTCTCTAAGAATTTCCGTTAAAGTCGTATAATAAGCCTTCTCCTGACCTTGCTGCCAAAGTTTAGAGTCCTTTAATTCGTGCAAAGCTTGTATTGCCCGGTCATAAGGCGGAACCAACATTTTTTCATCGACAGTTTCTTCGCCTTTTTTCCGCCGGCCCCAACGCCAATATGCATATATTCCTGCCGCTATGACGATTAAAGCGACCAATAAATATATTACCCACGACGGAATGTAATCCATCAATACAAAAGGTGGGGCATCTACTCCTTTTATATCGAACTCTGCATGAGTCGTATCAACCGGAACCGGTACTACTTTGAGGCTCAACGCCTGAGTCTCGAAAGTATCGTCTTCTATGACATATTTGAACGGAGGCAGATAATAAAGCCCCGAATCGAACGAGGTGACAAGAACTTCATTATTTATTTGTATACGATTGTTTTTCAAATCGATCGTATCGGGCTTGGACACCTTCAACACTTCTACGCCTGTAACAAGCGTATCTTGAATAATGGGTAATCTCACAAATTTATCTTTATCCTGAGAAACCTCTAATCGTACCGTAGTTTGATCTCCCATCATAATAGCGGCAGAATCCATTTGGGCTCGCACGACTATATTATTCTGGGCAGATACAGTCGCCATAAATACAGGCAATACAGAACAAAGACCCAACAACTGTAATATTATATACCTTCTTTTCATATATACATAGATTTTTAATCTACCCTCTTCGCTTGAAGAGAGTCATAAGGGCTACGACAAAATCATCGTTTGTTGCGATAGTCGCTAAATCGACTCTACTTTTACGTAAAGTCGCAAGCATTTTTTCTTGTCTCGAATTCCACCAAGCGGCATATCGGTTTCGCACGTTTGCCGAAGACGAATCTACCCACTGCTCACACCCTCGCTCGGAATCTTGGAGTTTAATCAATCCTACATCGGGTAATTGAGTTTCACGTCGGTCATATACTTGTATTGCCACCAAATCGTGACGACGATTTGCTATCGATAAAGCATTTTTATAGTCGTTCCCGTCCACGAAATCAGAAATCAAAAACGTCGTGCATCGTTTCTTGATCGCGTTTGTCATATATTCCAGAGCCAAACTTATATTAGTTCCTGTACTCTCGGGTTGGAAGTCTATAAGTTCTCGTATGATATACAAAATATGCTTGCGGCCCTTTTTAGGAGGTATGAATTTTTCTATCTTATCGGAAAAAAATATCATACCTATCTTATCGTTATTTTGTATAGCCGAGAATGCAATGGTTGCAGCGACTTCGGCCATCATCTCACGTTTGGCCTCTCCTACCGCTCCAAAATTTCTACTGGCAGAGACATCGACCAAAAGCATGACTGTCAATTCCCTTTCTTCTTCAAATACTTTCACGTAAGGTTTATTGTAACGTGCCGTCACGTTCCAGTCTATATCTCTTACGTCATCGCCATATTGATATTCTCGAACTTCGGAGAACGCCATACCCCGACCTTTAAAAGCCGAATGGTATTGCCCCGCAAATATATTACGGGAAAGACCTCTCGTCTTTATCTCGATATGACGAACTTTTTTTAACAGCTCACTGGTTTCCATAAATTATATCCCGAACATCGTTTAGGGAACTTCTACCTTATTGAGTATTTCACTAATAATTTCTTCTGCGGTCATATTGTTGGCCTCGGCTTCGTAGCTCAACCCGATACGATGACGCAATACATCGTGACAAACGGCTCGCACATCTTCGGGAATAACATAGCCCCGTTGTTTTAAAAATGCATAAGCCCGGGCTGCTAAGGCCAGACTAATAGATGCACGAGGAGAGGCCCCGAATGATATCATTTCTTTCAACTCTCCCAAACCATAATCTTGGGGGAAACGTGTTGCAAATACGATATCAACAATATACCGTTCTATTTTTTCATCTATATAAACTTTTTGGACAATCTCTCTCGCTTCAATAATCTCAGACGGTTGCAGAACGGGTTTAATATCTATTTTTCGTCCGCTTATATTCTGACGTATAATGAGTTTCTCTTCTTCTTTTTTAGGATATCCGATGATTACTTTAAGCATAAAACGGTCCACCTGTGCCTCTGGTAACGGATATGTACCTTCTTGCTCTATCGGGTTCTGAGTAGCCATAACCAAAAACGGATCGTCTAATTTAAACGTCTGCTCACCAATGGTAACCTGACGTTCCTGCATGGCCTCTAATAGCGCACTTTGTACTTTTGCCGGAGCCCGGTTAATTTCATCTGCCAAAACAAAATTGGCGAAAATAGGACCTTTCTTGATTTGAAATTGTTCTTTTGCCTGACTATATATCATCGTACCCATAACATCGGCAGGCAGTAAATCGGGCGTGAATTGTATGCGGCTATATTTAGCATCAATGAGAGAAGCCAATGTTTTTATAGCCAAAGTTTTTGCTAACCCCGGTACACCTTCAAGCAAGATATGTCCGTTGGATAACAATCCTATCATCAGTGAATCCACCAAATGTTTTTGACCGACAATAACTTGATCCATGCCTTGTGTTATCATATTCACAAACGAACTTTTACTGGCGATCAGATCGTTCAACTCCCGAATATCTACTGTTTCACTCATACGTTTTATCTTTTTGTATTTTTAATTTATACGTTTTTTGACTTTCTCTGTCGCAAAATTAGCCATACACTGGTTCTATATATACCCAATCGCGTTAAAAATGGCTAACTATTCACTTAAAAAAGACTAAGTCGCTAACTTATTCAGCTAACGACTCTGTTGATATTTATTCATAACGACTCTGTATTTTCGCGGCTAATGCCTTAGCTTTCTCGACAGAAGTCCTATTGTTTGCATCAATATCATATTTCGATGCACTTGGAATGGTTAAACGAGTCCCAATCGGAACTTGATTAGGATTTTTAATCACGTCCTTGTTTTCTTCATAAATATACACCCAAAATGCCTTATGCCCAAAATATTTTCGAGCCAATGTCGTCAGAAATACTCCTGATCGAATAGTTTCTATAACCGGCTTGACCTCAGGCGCTGCGAGGGGAGAAGCCGAGATTACCGAGTCTTTAAGGACAGAATCCTTTTCCATTTCTGAAAGTGTATCTTTATTTTCCGGTAGAACAACCGATTCGGGATTGTTGTTCATGGGTCGCGAATCGATCGACTGCTTTCCCAAAGACAGAGTATATTCTCCGATTTTCACAACATAAGGGCTATCATTTCCCATAAAAAATATACCTCCGGCCAAGCATATAATAATGCCGAATGCGGACAGTACACCCCACCAGAATGATTTTCGAGAAGCCGATTTCCGCAAATAATCTTCATAACAATCTTCCTCTTTTTCTTCTACTTTCGTCTCTGATTCGGGTTGAATAATTTCCTCTTGAAATTTCTCTATTTCCTGTGATGATACAGTAGATTCAGAAGATTCTTCATCGGCTGATTTATCTTCCTGAATATATTCATGAGCCGGTTCTATGGGTTCATCTTCCTCTTCTTTTTCTCGAATTTCTTTTGAATCTTGTAGTTCTACATTTTCGGTATTACAAATGTCGTTATTTTCATCTATATCTTGACTTGGAACGGCCGTCATATCCTCAATCGGCACATGATCATTGAGGACTTCGACAGAAAAGCTGGAAAATGGGGCATTAACAGCTTCACGCAGTACTTTATCAGGAATAAAAGACAGTTTATAGTGCCCCGGTATCTCCACAGGTTCTCCGGTTTGAATATTGATACTTCCTCGAGCTTCTACCCATATAGGTTTAAATAAACCTAACCCGTTTATTCTCAATTCTTCACCAGAAGTTATGACTTCTGTTGAAACAGTAAAAAATTCTTTCAAAAAAGTTTCAGCTTCTTTCTTCGTAATATTCATCTTTGAAGAAAGCAATCCAACCAAATCGGGAAAAGATATTTTTTCGTTCATTTGGAAGACAACATTTTAAGTTTAGTTTTAATAGCACTCCCCGGTTTAAATGACAAAATCATTTTGGGAGGGACAAGCATACGCTTACCGGTTGACGGATTCACGACAACTCGTTCCAGCTTCTTTTTGGGCTCGAATAACCCGAATCCTTGTATTGCCACAGTGTCCATCTGAGAACAACGTTCTTTCAAAATTTGAAGGAATGCAGACATATAGCTGTCAATTTCTCCTTTATCTTTGCCCAATCGGGATTGTAATTGTATCAAAAAAGATTTATGATCCATTCTCTATTATTTTTTATTGAGAGAAGTTTGTTCGTACCATTAATAGCCTATGTGCAAATTTAGAAAAAAATTTGTACAAACGTACATTATTTGTATATTTACCGTTACTTAATCAACATAAACCACTATGGAAAATGTTCGAAAATATTTTAAACGCGATATAAGTTGGCTTTCTTTTAATTACAGAGTATTAATGGAAGCTATGGATCATACGGTCCCGTTATTTGACCGAATAAAATTTTTGTCTATCTATCAATCCAATCAAGAAGAATTTTATAGAGTGAGGGTATCGGAATATCACCAAATACTATCTGATCCGCTGCAAAGCACCGAGGATAAACGACAGGCAGAAAATACACTGAGCGCAATCAATCAAGAAGTAAATCGACAAGTAGATATTTTCAATAAGTTCTTTTTCAACGAGATTATACCTGAACTTGAAAAAGAAGGAATGGTATTGTATCACAACGAACAAATAGAAAATTGTCATCAAGAAGAGATTCGTAATTTCTTTAAAGAAGAGGTATTCCCTTTCCTACAACCGGTCTTGATCCTAAAAAACGATATTATATCTTTTTTACGAGACAATCGACTTTATTTGGCCATAAAAATGTACAAGAAAGGAGATCTCGATAGGCAACCGTTTTATGCCCAAATAAAGATACCATTTAGTAAAGTGCCTCGTTTCATAAATCTCACACCTCACGATGGCAAAAATTATCTGATGTTTATCGACGATATGATCGCCTTAAATTTAGATGTCGTATTTCCCGGATTTATTATCGATTCCCACTATGCGATAAGAGTCTCTCGGGATGCAGATTTTTCCATAGAAGCCAAAGAGGTGGCCAACATCGTCGATGCGGTACGCAAGCGCGTAAAAAAGAGGAAAATAGGGAATGCCAATCGACTGGTTTACGATGGTAGTATGCCCTTAGATATGCTGCAATACATTTGTGACGCCTATGATATTCCTCACGGACAGTGTATTCGATCAGGGAGGTACCTTAATTTGGAAGACTTATCGAAGTTACCGAATCTAACCGGAAAAGAATTAAGCGAAGTACTCCCCTCGCCTATGCAGATACCGGTATTCGATAGTGCACCAACCATGTTCGAAGTCATTCGGCAACGGGATTTTCTAATTCATTTTCCATATCAGTCGTTTAATTATTTAACCCGTTTTCTTACCGAGGCGGCCGATAATCCCAATGTTACCGACATAAAACTCACCCAATACCGTGTCGCTGAAAATTCCGAAATCATAGATCGTTTACTTTATGCAGCACAGAAGGGAAAACAAGTAACTGTATATGTAGAGATAAAGGCACGGTTCGACGAGGAAAACAATATTATAACTTCCGAATTGATGCGAAAATCTGGGATTCGCGTGGTGTATAGTACTCCCGGATTAAAAGTGCATGCAAAAGCATTATTGATTAAATGTTCTACGCTTCACAAAAATCAACCACAAGCTTATGCTTTTTTAAGTACAGGGAATTTTAATGAAAATACGGCTCGAATTTATTCGGATATGGGTCTGTTCACTATAAACAGGGAAATTACCAGCGAATTGGATAAATTATTTTCCATTTTAGACGGCTCGTCAAACGACCGATATTTCCAGACTTTATTGGTCGCTCAATTCAACATGGTCGATGTGCTGAAACAGAAAATAAATTTTGAGATCGAAGAGGCTCGTCAAGGTCGGAAAGCCCATATTATATTAAAAATGAATGGGCTGCATGATACGAATATGATAAATGCTCTTTATGATGCCAGCGAAGCGGGTGTACATATAGATTTGATCGTAAGAGGTATTAATTGCTTAGTTCCTAACCAACCTTATAGTCGCAATATCCGTATGATTCGCATAATTGATTCTTATTTGGAACATGCGCGTATTTGGTATTTTTACGCTGGTGGACATGAGGATATATACCTTTCTTCGGCAGATTGGATGCGACGGAACTTGAACAGACGCATTGAGACTGCTGTTCCCATATTCGACCAAAGCATAAAAAATGAAATATTATCGATTATATCTCTTCAACTACAAGATAATGTCAAGGCTTGTTATATAGACGAAAATTTAGAAAATCACTATGTTCAAAGTCGGGAAGCAAAGTTCCGTTCTCAACGACACTGCTTTCAACTGTTAGAAAAATATTCTATTCCCGACACTCAGACTGTGATACCCGAAATTTTTATCAGTTGATTGGGATTTTCTAATTCATTATTCGGGAGTTTCGACATTGTTACCTTCCGGGATCGAGTATAGTACTTTCATAAAATCCATTACCGGTAAGCCGTGGTTGTCCTATAACCGTATATCCACAGGTTTGCAAACGTCGGGTAAACTCGTCGTCAGCTTCTCGACTACCTACCGATATATATTAGACTGAACTATGGATCTTATTTTAATACAGGTTTAGCAGACTCTTACAAAGTTATATCTCTTGGCTCCGAATATCGTTGGGGTACGACTTCCTATAAGATAGATGAAGACAATCAAGACTGGAAAGTATTTGGCGCATACCTATATGTTAGTTTCCGATTCTAATCGTTATAATTTATCATAGAGGCACAGCCGATAGGATTTTTTTCTTATCGGCTGTGAATTTTTCGAACAATTTGCCAATATATAGATTTTATATCTGTGTCTTGGGCAGATATAGCAAAACTACCGGTCTCTATGCGGCAATTGATACATGGGGTGCAAATAACTTCATCTTGAAAAACAAATCCAATTCGTTTCCCTATCGAATGTTCTGTCGCATCTGCCCACTTTTCTACACAATCAGCTGCTACGTGGCCCGTAATTTGATATACGAACTTACCTCTGTCTCTTATACACATCTCCGAGCCCACGAGACACTGAGCGATCTCG
>ENA-UALF01001070-UALF01001070.1-human-gut-metagenome-genome-assembly--contig:-NODE-1070-length-11244-cov-3.742068_pt1 | contig 11244 bp, 9 predicted proteins | sample MGYA00243698_ERZ654464 | MGnify/ENA primary metagenome ERZ654464 (study PRJEB26926, sample SAMN06164595) | human gut metagenome | biome: ENVO:00009003; feature: ENVO:2100002; material: ENVO:00002003...
TCTACACGCGTAAGATCGTCGGCAGCGTCAGATGTGTATAAGAGACAGAAATATGATAGTGACTGATTCTGGCTTAGAGTCTCTGACGCCCATTGAAGACGTTATTATGATAGGGTATCCAAATGCAATTTCGGATACGACTAATAATAGGCCCGTTGTAAGAAGCGGAATAACTGCTACTGACCTAAAACTGAATTACAATGGAAAATTCGAATTTATGATTGACATGGCATGTTTCCCAGGATCGAGCGGATCACCAGTATTTTTGCGGAAGAACGGGTTAGAAAAGGAAACAAATGAAGATTCTTCAGTTACGCTGGCTATTAAGCCACAATATGCATTTTTAGGGATACTATATGCAGGACCAACAATAACAGTGGACGGGAATATTGTTGTTAAAGATATTCCCACGGCAGCCGTTTCTATGGCCGAGATGCAGACTATGATGAATTTGGGATATGTCATAAAGGCAGAAAAAGTGTTGGAGATGATCATGTGAGACTTATTTTAAGATATAATGAACCTACATATTAGCAGCGACCTAGAATCCAATGTTGCTTGCATTGCGTCCGGGGATATAGCTCATTTGCCCGGCATTTGCGTTGCATCCTCAAAATTATGACCGTAATACAAAAGACACTTTTCCTTGCTGCGGGGCAGCCGAAAGAGTGTCTTGTATGAAAAGGACATATCACTAGATTTTCTCGATATTCTTATATTTGCAGTTGTTTTTTAAGAATTTTGGGTGCATATATCTGAACCATTCGGGAGAGCGTTCGGTTCGCATCCGAGAGGTCGAGAGTTCGAGTCTCTTCAGGTCCACCATTGTCGTCGTGAACTGCACAGGTTCACGACGGCTTTTTTATTGGCAGCTGCACCTTTGCGGCTATATGGCACGATCAAAAAGACGCAGGAATCAAATTCCTGCGTCTTTTTTGCATGTATTGATGGGGGTGTTCCTCAGTGCCCGGCCCGACTGGGGATCGTCTGGAGCTCGAAGCGGTAGGTCTGCCCGGCGTCCGGGTATTTTTCGCGGTCGACCGGGCTCAGGAACATATCCAGCGGCCGGACCCAGAGGCCGCCGTCGCCGTAAAGCTTGCGGTAGATCACGCAGGGCTCGTTCGTCTCGGAATCACGGGCAAGCGCCTCCACCAGATAATAATCCCCCTTGAAATGGCGGTAGACCTGCCCCAGCTGTACGTCACGCATGGAAAGCCTCCTTGTACTTTGATGCACCCATCATACCCGGGCGGCGGCCGCGTGTCAAGAAAAAGAGAGCTTGCCAAACGGGGGAAACTGTGCTATGCTGTCAAAACGCGTGTGCGCCGCTCGTTTACAGACTGTTTACAAATCGGCTGCAACCGCCGCGGCGGCGCTGCGTCTGTAAAGACAGCGCGGATGACTGCGCAGAACATTTTCCAGGAGGATCTTACGTATGAAAAAATGGATCGCAATGCTGCTTGCCGTGATGACGGCAGTTTCTCTGACGGCCTGCGCCGCGAAAAGCGGCGGACAGGAGACGGCGTCTGACATTCCGGACGCGCTGACGATTCTGAATACTGTCTGGGCAAGCTATTCCGAAGATGAAAAATTCCCGGCCGCGGGCGGCGATTATTCCGAAGAGAACATGACCGACGGCAAGCCCGGCAAGGTCTCGCTCGAGAAGCCGTCGGAGATCGAATATCTGCTGACGCTCCCGGCCTCCGTGATCGAGGAAGCGGATGACGCAGCCTCGCTGTTCCACATGATGAACGGCAACACGTTCACCTGCGGCGTTCTGCATCTGAAGGATGCCGGCCAGCTGGACGCGGCAGCCGGAGAGGTCAAGACCTATGTGATGAACACGCAATGGATGTGCGGCTTCCCGGACAAGCTGGTCGTCGCCAGCCTAGACGGCTATCTGATCTCCGTCTTCGGCGCAGAGGATCTGGTCGATACCTTCCGCGACAAGCTGCAGACTGCCTATCCCGGCACGCAGATCGTCTCTGACGACCCGATCGCATAACAACTTTGAAGTAAGGGGCTGCCATGCTGTTTTCAAGCGTTCCGTTTCTGTTTTATTTTCTGCCGTGCGTTCTGCTCGTCTATTTTCTGGTGCCGGGAACGCTGAAAAACGGTGTGCTGCTGCTCGCCAGCCTGTTGTTTTACGGCTGGGGCGAGCCGCGGTATCTGCTCGTGATGCTGGCGGCGATCGTGCAGGGCTATGTCTTCGGCCTGCTGATCGAAAAAAGCCGCGGAAAGCGGCGGGCCGGGCTTTATCTGGCGCTGTCGGTGCTGCTGAGTCTGGGGACGCTGGCGTATTTCAAGTACGCCGATTTTATGATCCGGAATCTCAACGCGCTGACGGGCCTGTCTGTCCCGCTGCTTTCGCTCGCGCTGCCGGTCGGCATCAGCTTCTATACCTTCCAGATCCTGAGCTATACCGTCGACGTGTACCGTGGGACGGTCCCGGCACAGCGGAACCTGATCGATCTGGCAGCGTATATCGCCATGTTCCCGCAGCTCATCGCCGGACCGATCGTCCGCTATTCCGATATCGCGCCGGAGCTGCGCAGCCGTACCCACACGCTTTCGGACGCGGCGGCCGGGACGCGGCGCTTCGTGCTGGGGCTGGCAAAGAAGATCTTGTTTGCCAATCTGCTTGGCGAGCTGGTGTCCGGCTTCCGCGCCTCGCAGGAGCAGTCAGTGCTGTATTTCTGGCTGGGCGCGGTCGCGTTCACGCTGCAGATCTATTACGATTTTTCCGGCTACAGCGATATGGCCATCGGTCTCGGCCGCATCCTCGGCTTTCACTTTCCGGAAAACTTCCGCTATCCCTACTGCGCCGGCAGCATCACGGAATTCTGGCGGCGGTGGCATATTTCCCTTGGCAGCTGGTTCCGGGATTATCTCTATATCCCGCTGGGCGGCAACCGGAAGGGGAAAGGACGGCAGCTGCTGAACATTCTTCTCGTCTGGCTGGCGACCGGCCTGTGGCACGGGGCGGACTGGACATTCGTTCTGTGGGGACTTCTGTATGCGGCGCTGCTGACGGCAGAAAAGCTGTTTTTGCTGCGCGGGCTGAAAAAGCTCCGCGTGCTCAACCACATCTATGTGCTGCTGTTCGTCACGCTCGGCTTCGTGCTCTTTGACGCGGACAGCGTCCGCAGCGCGGCCGCGTCTGTCTGCGCGATGTTCGGCGGCGGAGGACTGCCGCTCGTCGGGCAGGAGAGCCTGTACGCGCTCAGAAGCGGTGCGGTGCTGCTCCTGAGCGCCGCGGTCGGCGCGACGCCGCTGCCGCGGCAGCTGATCACAGCCGTGCAGCAGAAACAGGCCGGACGGGCAGTGCTCGCCGTGCTGGAGCCGGTGGGTCTCTGCCTGCTGCTGGCCGTGTGTACGGCGTTTCTGGTCGACGGCTCGTTCAATCCGTTCCTGTATTTCCGGTTTTAGGAGGGCCCGCGATGGAAAAACGAAAAAACCTCGCCGTTGTCTGCCTATCGGCTGCCTTCCTGCTCGGGTTTCTGCTCTGGGGGCTTTGCAAGCCGGATGACGCCGTCTCCGTCAGCGAACGGCGGAAGCTCGCGCAGAAGCCGGAGCTGACGCTCTCGTCGGTCCTGCGCGGTGAGTTCATGACAAAATTTGAGACCTACACGCTCGACCAGTTCCCGCTGCGGGACAGCTTCCGACGGCTCAAAGCCGTGACGCTCCTGGACGTGCTGCGGGAAAAGGACAATAACGGCATCTACCTGGCCGACGGTTATGCGGCGAAGCTCGATCCGTCCATCGACAAAGCCTCCGTGCAGCACGCGGCGGACCGGTTTCAGCTCGTCTACGACCGCTATCTGGCCGGGACCGATGCGAAGGTCTACGCGGCCGTCATCCCGGATAAAAACGCCTTCCTGGCCCGGCAGAACGGCTACCCGGCCTATGATCCGGCAGACCTATCCGCGCTGCTGGCACAGAGCATGCCGTATGCGACCATGATCGACCTGACCCCCGCGCTGACGCTGGACAGCTATTACCATACCGACCTGCACTGGCGGCAGGAGGAGCTGCTGCCGGTCGCCCGGACGCTGGCCGAGGCCCTCGGCGTGACGCTGACGGAGGACTATGAGACCATAACGGCCGATCAGCCCTTCTACGGCGTCTACTGCGGGCAGTCGGCGCTGCCGCTGGAGCCGGAGCCGCTGCGGTATCTGACGAACGACACGCTGCGCGGCTGCACGGTCTATGACTATGAGACCGGCAGCGAGCTGCCCGTCTACGATCTGCAGCAGCTGGCAGGGGAGGACGCGTATGCGGTCTTCCTTTCCGGCTCCAAAGCGCTCCTGACCATCACGAACCCGGCAGCAAAGACGGACCGGGAACTCGTCGTCTTCCGCGACTCGTTTGCCAGCAGCCTCACACCGCTGCTTGCAGGGGCCTATGCAAAGATCACGCTCGTGGATATCCGCTACCTCCAGCCCGAGCGCCTCGGCACCTGGCTGACCTTCGATACCCAGGACGTCCTCTTCCTCTACAGCGCCCCCGTCCTCAACAGCAGCGAGACCATCCGCTAAAACAAAACAGGAGCCGCCCATCCGGGGCGGCTCCTGCTGTATATGGAAAAGATCTGCTCTCGAGCGAACAATTGAGGATCGCCAGGTCAGATGCCGAGGAGGCGTTTGGCGTTGCCGCCGAGGATGGCGGCTTTTTCTTCGCCGGAGAGGGGCAGACGGCGGATGTGCTGCAGATCGTTCTGCGGGCTTCCCCAGGGGCAGTCGCTGCCGAACAGGATCCGCTCCGCGCCGAAAGCCCGGACAAGGGAAACAAAGGCCTCGTCGGAAAGCATCTGCCGGTCCAGCGGCAGCGCTTCGTCCCGCGGGGTGAGCGAGCCGAGGGAGAAGGACGTATCGAGCAGGGCAGACGTATCCGCCAGCAGCTCCGGCACCTGCTCCCAGCAGCGCCAGCCGCCCATGTGCGCCAGCACGAGCTTCACCGGACCGACCTGCCGCAGCGCGCTGCGCGCCTTTTCCGGCGTGCAGCAGGCACAGCCGGGAAAGCCGATGTCATAGCCTGCGTGCGTGACCACGATGAGACCGAGCGTACCGGCGCGCTCAAGAATGCGCAGGTATTTGGGGTCGTCCAAATCGGTCTGCTGATAGGCCGGGTGGATCTTGACGCCGCGCATATTGGCCGCGGCGAGGCGGTCGAGCTCCTGCTTCCAGTCTTCGTAATCCGGATGGATGCAGCCGAAGGAGAACATATTTGTGACGAACGCGTGCTTGTTGTGCGCGGCGGCATAGTCGTTGATGTGATGGACCTGCTCCGGCTTTGTAGCGACGGGGAGGATGATCGAACGGTCGACGCCCGCGGCGCGTTCGGCCAGCAGAAGCCCTGCGGCGGTGCCGCAGGTGTAGGCGGTGATGTTCGCCTGGCGGGAAAGACGGTCGATCGCGGCGTCTGCGATCGGGTCCGGGAAGGTATGGGTATGGAAATCAATGATCATGCGGGCCTCATTCCTCAACTGCGGCCGGGGCCGTTGGTGTGCCACTGGAAGCGGGATTCCGTGCCGTGCAGCAGCCGGCCGATGTTGGAGCGGTGCGCCCAGATGACCAGCGCCGCGATGGCGAGCGAGAGGGCAAAGACCGTCCAGTTGCCGCGGAAAAAGAGCAGCGTCGTGACCGGGAAGCTGAACGCACCCGTCACAGAGCCGAGCGAGACATATCTCGTCGTCAGCCAGAGCAGCAGAAACAGCCCCCAGCCGACAGCGGCGATGCGCCAGTCGAGCAGCAGCAAAAGCGTGCCGCTGCAGAGAATGCCCTTGCCGCCCTTGAATGAATAAAAGGCAGGAAAGATGTGCCCGATCACGCAGAAGAGCGCGGAAAAGTACTCGCCCTCCAGCCGCAGCCCCAGATATTCGCCGAAGACGATCGAGCCGAGCTTGACCGCGACGAACGCCTTGAGCATGTCGATCAGAATGACGCAGACGGCAAACTTGCCGCCGTACACCCGGTAGAAGTTGGTCAGCCCCGCGTTATGGCTGCCGTGTTTGCGGATATCGTCGTGGTAGAACAGAAACGAGGTAATGATCGCGCCGTTGCAGCAGCCAGCCAGGTACGAGCCGGCGGCCACGCAGACCATCAGCGCGACGGCAGCAGAGGTCAGTTCGTGCATAAATATCCTCCAAATTGATCAGATACCGGTATTCTACCGGATAAACCACGCCGATGCAAGCGGAAAATGGGGAAATCAGTCAGGATCGGGAAAATGTACGAACAAGGGCCGCTGCCATGGCAGCGGCCCGATCAGAATGAACAGATTATTATACCGGGACAGTAAAGTTGACGGCGATGGCTGTGCCGCGGCCGGGGTCGCTCTTGAGCTCGAGCTTTGCGCCGTGGTACTGTGCAGCGTGCTTGACGATGGACAGGCCGAGGCCTGTGCCGCCGACCTCCTTGGAGTGGCTCTTGTCGACACGGTAGAAGCGCTCGAAGACGCGGCTCTGGTCGGCATACGGGATGCCGATGCCGGTATCCACGACGGAGAGCGTGACGGTCTGGCCATTCTGCCAGACGGAAACGGTGACGCTGCCGCCGGAAATGTTATACTTGATCGCGTTGTCGCAGAGGTTGTAGATCATCTCCTGCAGCAGCTGCTCAACACCTTCGATCACAGCGTGCTGGCCGGACAGAGTCAGCGTGATATCCTGTTTCTGCGCGACCGGCCGCAGGCTCTCGATCACCTGGCCGGACAGCGTGTACAGGTCGACCGGCGATTTGGAGAAGTTCGCCGTGCCTTCGTCCAGCCGCGACAGCTGGATGATATCGTCGACAAGGTCGATCAGCCGCCGGGACTCGCGATAGATATCGCCGGAGAACTCCTGCATCTTTTCCTTGGGCACCATGCCCTCCTTCATCAGCTCGGCAAAGCCCGTGATGGAGGTCAGAGGCGTTTTGAGCTCGTGCGACACGTTGGCCGAGAATTCCCGGCGCAGCGCCTCGCGCTGCTCACGTTCGGTCACGTCCATGAAGATGATGATCGCGCCGGTCACATGCCCGGCTGTGATGACCGGATTGGCAAACAGCTGCCAGGTCCCGCCGCCGACGGTGATCTCCTCGTCGCCGCGCGTACCGGCGAGCGCGTTGTCGACCAGATCGAGCAGCTTGCCGGAACAGACTGCCTGATGCAGGTTTTCCGGCTTCTGCGCGTCATCGATGCCGAGCAGGCGCAGCGCGCTGCGATTGCTCGAAAGGATGCTGCACTTGTTGTCGACGATGAGGAAGCCCTCGCGCATGTTCTCCGTGATGGCGTCAAATTCGCGCTGGCGGGTGGAAAGCTCGCTCAGCTGGGTGCGGATGGTGCGGTTCTGCTCCTGCAGGCGGGTGATGAGCGGCTGCAGCTCCGGATAGGTCGGGGTCGCGTTCGGATTATCGGGATTGATGGCGTTGATGGGCCGGACGATCTGCCGCGCCAGCCGCATGGCAAGCAGGCCGCACAAAACCAGCACGAGCACGACGATCCACAAAGACGGCTGCACCAGCATCAGCGCCATGGCCGCAAGGCTCGTCTGCTTTCCCGCCACACGCAGGACTGTCCCGTCCTTCAGCAGAAGAGCATAATAGTTGTTTTTCTCCAGGATCGTGGAGGAATACCGGTCAGAGCGGCCGCTGCCGGTCTCAAAGGCTTCGGCGACCTCCGGCCGCTGGAGATGGTTTTCCATCGTGCTGGAGTCCGCCATATTGTCATAGAGGACCGAGCCGTCTGCCGCGATCCAGGTGATGCGCTCGCCGGACTGCACGGCGGAAAGATACGACTCACCGCCGCAGATCTGCATGCCCTCGGAGATATGCTCCGCCTCGATCGCCAGATTGTCGAATGCCTGCGCCTGATAATTGGAATACATGATAAAGAAGAACAGCAGGATGCACGCGAGCAGAACGGTAAAGCCAATCAGGAATGCATTGCGGAAGATCTTTGCGGTCATGCGTTTTCGCCTCCGATCTTATAGCCGATGCCGCGCACGGTCTCGATATAGCTGCCGGCCTCGCCGAGCTTGACGCGCAGCGTGCGGATGTGCACGTCGAGCGTGCGGTTCTCGCGCTCGGATTCAAAGCCCCAGACCCGGTCCATCAGTGTTGCGCGGGTGAGGACGATGCCCTTGTTCCGCAGCAGCAGGCACAGAAGCTCAAATTCCTTGTTCGTCAGCGTCACATCCTTGCCGCCGACCTTGACCTCGTGGCGGTCCGGGGAGACGAAGAGCAGGCCGAGCGAAAAATCGCCGCTCGCCTGTGCGGGCTCTGCCCGGCGCAGGACCGCGCGGATGCGCGCGATGAGCTCGAGCATGGAGAAGGGCTTGGAAACAAAATCGTCCGCCCCGTGGTCGAGGCCGATGACGCGGTCATACTCCGAATTTTTCGCGGTCAGCATGATGATGGGCAGCCGCTTGGTCGCGGGCCGGGCGCGGAGCTTGCGCAGGATGGACAGGCCATCCTCCTCCGGCAGCATGATGTCGAGCAGAACGAGCTCCGGCATCTCGGCGTCCATCGCCCGCCAGAATTCCGACGGAAGCGCGAAGCCCTTGGCCTGAAAGCCCTGGCTGTCCAGCCCGTAGAGGACGAGCTTGCGGATGGAGTCGTCGTCTTCCAGTAAATAAATCATCTGTTTCACTCCTTTTGGACATACAATAGGATGGGAATGTAAAATCGTCGTGCCTCTTTTTGTTAAGTTTACGTGAAATGTAAACAAAAAGCAAGATTTAACATGAATTTAAGATAAAACCTACGATACATTTAAGATTCGGCATTTAACATACGATTAATACAACGAGAGGATGTTAGGCGTGGGTATTTCGAATGTGATCTCTCTGTTCAGCGGCATCGCGCTGTTCCTGTTCGGCATGGCACTGATGGGCGACGGACTGAAGCAGGTGGCGGGCAATAAGCTGGAGCTGATTCTATACCGGCTGACCGGCAGCCCGGTCAAGGGCTTCCTGCTCGGCACGGGCGTGACGGCCGTGATCCAGTCGTCCTCGGCGACGTCGGTCATGGTGGTCGGCTTCGTCAACTCCGGGATGATGAAGGTGCGGCAGTCGATCTCCATCGTGCTCGGCGCCATTCTTGGCACGTCCATTACGGGCTGGATCATCTGTCTTTCGGATATCGGCTCCACCGGCGGCTGGATGGACCTGTTTTCAACGGCGACGCTCACAGGCGTGATCTCCGTGATCGGTATCGTGCTGCGCATGGCGAGCAAAGACCCTGCCAAAAAGCACATCGGCGATATCCTGATGGGCTTCGCGGTCCTGATGTTCGGCATGTCCACGATGTCCGCGGCCGTGTCGCCGCTGCGCGAGGATCCGACTTTTATCCGCATCCTGACCTCGTTCTCCAATCCCTTCCTCGGCATCCTTTTCGGTACGCTCTTTACCTGCGTGCTGCAGTCGGCCTCCGCGGCCGTCGGCATTCTGCAGGCGCTGGCCTCGACGGGCATCATCGATTTTTCCATCGCGCTGCCGATCATCATGGGCATCGCCATCGGCGCGGCCATGCCGGTCCTGCTCTCCGCCATCGGCGCTTCGGTCGACGGCAAGCGCACGGCCATGGTCTATCTGGTCGCTGAGGTCACGGGCGTGATCTTCTTTGCCGCGATCTACTACTGTCTTGACGCGCTCATCCGCTTCCCATTCGCAGACCGCATCATGACGAGCGTCTCGATCGCTTTTGCCAATACGGTCTTCCGCTTCATCAAGGTCGTCGCGCTGCTGCCGTTCACGCGCCAGATCGAGAAGGTCGTCGACCTCCTCGTCCCGGACAAGCCGCAGCAGAAGCCGATCGAGCCCGAGGCCGTCCGGCTCGAAGAACGCTTCATCCAGCACCCGGCGCTGGCCATCGAGCAGAGCCGCCTGACTATCAACGCCATGGCCGAGGAGGCCAAGCGGAACTTTGTCGAGGCTGTTGCCCTGCTGCACGGCTTTTCCGACGAGCGCTATAAGCTGGTCGAGGATCTGGAAAAATCCGTCGACCGTTATGAGGATAAGCTCGGCACGTATCTGGTCAAGGTGACGGAACGGGAGATGACGGTCCGGCAGAACGCCGAGGTCTCCAAATTCCTCCACACGCTCTCCGACTTTGAACGCATCTCCGATCACGCGCTGAACATCGCCGAGGGCGCGAAGGAGCTGCACGAGAAAAACCTCTCCTTCTCCGACGCCGCTGCGCATGAGCTCGAGGTCGTGGAGGCTGCGCTGACAGAGATCCTGTCCACGGCCATCCGCTCCTTCGTCAACAACGATCTGCAGCTGGCGGCCCGCGTCGAGCCGCTCGAGGAGCTGATCGACAACCTCTGTGACGAGCTGAAGCTCCACCATGTCGACCGCCTGCAGAAGGGCCTGTGTACGCTCGGCCAGGGCTTCGTCTTCAACGATCTTCTGACCAACTACGAGCGCGTCGCTGACCATTGCTCCAACATTGCTGTTGCAATGATCGAGCTCGAGTCCGACTCGTTCGACACGCACGAATATCTCAACAGCGTGAAGGAAATGAAATCCGATACCTTTGCGCGCTACTATGAGGAATACAGCCGGATCTATCAGATCTGAGCCCGAACGGCAGGGGAGACCCTGCCGTTCGTCATGACAGAAAGGAGATCACCATGCTGACCGGACGCTTTGCGCCGAGTCCCAGCGGCAGGATGCACCTGGGAAACGTTTTTTCCGCGCTGCTTGCGTGGCTGTCGGTGCGCAGCCGGGGCGGGCGGATGCTGCTGCGCATCGAGGATCTGGATCCGGACCGCTGCCGGCCGGAATATGCCGAGACGCTCAAGCGCGATCTGGACTGGCTCGGGCTGGACTGGGATGCAGAGCAGACACCCCAGTCGCGCCGGACGGAGGCCTACCGCGCGGAGTTTGACAAGCTCGCGGCGCTTGGGCTGGTCTATCCCTGCTACTGCTCCCGGGCGGAGCTGCACGCGGCCTCCGCGCCGCACGCGCCAGGCAGGCGCGCGCGTCTTTACCGCGCGCTGCTCCGGCGTCAGGTCCCGGCAGGTCCCGGCGTAGACGACCTGACCGTCGCTGCGGTGGGGTGCGCTGGCCGCATGCAGCTGGCTACGGCTGCAAAAACAGGGATACACCAGCCCGCGGCAGTCCAGAATATCGTAGTAATGCTGGTAAATTTCTGCCCTCTCACTCTGGTAGACCGGCAGTTGCGGACCGTCGGCGGCAAGGCCCAGCCAGGCCAGATCGTCGATGATCTGTCTCTTATACACATCTCCGAGCCCACGAGACAC